>Ga0070699_100002345_pt1 | contig 17004 bp, 22 predicted proteins | sample KBSK1503metaG_FD_65473 | JGI IMG/M metagenome (GOLD analysis project Ga0070699, IMG submission 65473) | Corn, switchgrass and miscanthus rhizosphere microbial communities from Kellogg Biological Station, Michigan, USA - KBS K1-50-3 metaG | ecosystem: Host-associated > Plants > Roots >... | reverse complement strand
CCGAACCTGGTGCAGACCCTCGAGGGCGGGCCCGCGCTGGTGCACGGCGGCCCCTTCGGAAACATCGCCCACGGCTGCAATTCGCTGATGGCCACCAAGCTCGGACTCTCCCTCGGCGACATCGTGATGACCGAGGCGGGCTTCGGTGCCGATCTCGGCGCGGAGAAGTTCCTCGACATCAAGTGCCGGCTGGGCGGGCTCAATCCTGAGGCTGCGGTGATCGTGGCGACGGTGCGCGCGCTCAAAATGCACGGCGGTGTCAAGAAGGATGCGCTCGGCACCCCCGACCTGCCCGCCGTCACCCGCGGGCTCGCCAACCTCGAGGGCCACGTCCGGAACATGCAGAAGTTCGGCTTGCCGGTGATCGTCGCGCTCAACCGGTTCGTCTCCGACACCCTGGAGGAGCAGGAGGCGGTGCTGGGCGCCGCGAGGGCGTGGGGAGTGCGGGCTGCCCTGTCGGACGTGTGGGCCCGCGGCGGCGAGGGTGGCGAAGCGGTAGCTCGGGAAATCCTGAGCGCGCTGGACCAGGACAAGGCGAAGTTCGCGCCGATCTACGACACCGCGCTGCCCATCAAGAAGAAAATCGAGATCATCGCCACCGAAATCTACGGCGCGGCAGGGGTGGATTATCAGGCCGCGGCCGAGCGCTCGATCGCCCAGTGCGAGGCGATGGGAATGGGCGCAACCCCCGTGTGCATGGCCAAGACCCAATACTCGTTCAGCGACGATCCGGGCCGGCTCGGGCGCCCGACCGGGTTCCGCCTTACAATTCGGGACGTTTATGCATCCGCCGGGGCCGGGTTCGTGGTGGCTCTGGCCGGCGACATCATGACCATGCCGGGACTGTCGAAGACCCCCGCCGCCGAGGCGATCCGGGTCCACGCAGACGGCCGCATCGAGGGATTGTTCTAATGAAGCTCGAATTTGTCTCCTCGCCCAACGCACCCAAGGCTATCGGCCCGTACAGCCAGGGGGTCTCATACGGAGACCTGATCTTCACGGCCGGGCAGATCGCGCTCGACCCCGCGTCGATGGAGATCAAGGCCGAGGGCATCGGCGAGCAAACGGAGCAAGTGATCAGCAACCTGGAGGCGGTACTCCGCGCCGCGGGCTCCGACCTGTCGAGGGTGGTCAAGACCACCGTCTTCCTCCACAGCATGGCTGATTTCACCGCCATGAACGAAGTCTATGCCCGGCGATTCGGCTCCCACCGCCCGGCGCGCAGCACCGTGGCGGCGGCCGGACTGCCCCGAAACGTCCTGGTGGAGATCGAGGTCGTGGCGGTGAAAGGTGAGCAGTAAGCGGTGAGCAGTAAGCGGGAACTACACACCGCTCACCGGTGTGCGGGGGCGGATCGGGCCTGGTGGTCCGGCCGGTCTTCAAAACCGCGATGGAGACGCCTTCGGCTGCTCCGGTGGGTTCGATTCCCACACGCTCCCGCCACCCTTCTTTTCGGCTTGATCCTCGCTGGGTCGCCGGTGGCCGCCCAGACGCCTGATTCGACCGCTCCGCGCTCCCAGCTCCCCGGTCCCCGCATTCGTCCGCTCCCGGCCTTCTTCCACTCCCTCCTGATTCCAGGGTGGGGTCAGTCCAAAATCGACCGGAAGCTCACCGGCGCGCTCTTCGTCGCATGGGAAGGCGTGACCCTGGGCATGACACTCAAGGCCGCCGGGGAAATCCGCTACCTGCGGCGGATCGGCTCGGACTCGTCCCGGATCGCGGACAAGAAGCGGGAGCGCCAGGACTGGCTGACGCTCCTCGCGTTCAATCATCTCTTCTCCGGCCTCGAGGCCTACGTCGGGAGCCATCTCCAGGATTTCCCGGCCGACGTCCGGTTCCGTCCCGCGCCAGGCGGCATGGGCGTGCAAGCGGTCATCCCGATCCGCATTCCGTGAACCGTGCGCCGATCGGGATCTTCGATTCCGGGCTGGGCGGTCTTACCGTCGCTCACGCCGTCTTCGAACGCCTCCCCCACGATTCCACGATCTACTTCGGCGATACCGCGCGGGTGCCCTACGGACCGAAGTCGGCCGACACGGTGCGGCGCTACAGTCTCGAGATCCTGGCGTGGCTGCTGGCTCAGGGGGTGAAGGCCGTGGTGGTGGCCTGCAACACCAGCACGGCGCACGCGCTGGAGGCGCTGCGAGGGGCCTCACCGGTGCCGGTGATCGGGGTTATCGAGCCTGGTGCGCGGGCCGCCGTGGCCGCATCGCAGGGACGCCCGGTTGGTGTAATCGGCACCGCCGGTACCATCGGAAGCGGGGCCTACGAGCGGGAAATCCACCGGCTGGCGCCGGAGATCGACGTGGTGACGCGGGCCTGCCCGCTCCTGGTGCCGCTGGTCGAGGAGGGCTGGTTCGATCACCCGGCCACCCGGCTGGTGGCGGCCGAGTATCTGGCGCCCCTCTCCGCCCGAGGAGTGGGCTCACTGGTGCTCGGGTGCACCCACTATCCTCTGCTGGAGCCGCTGCTCCGGGACACCATGGGGCCAGGTGTTCTCCTCATCGATAGCGCCCAGGAGACCGCCCGGGCGCTTGAAGCGGCGCTCATCGCCGGTGACCTCACGGCACCTCCCGGCGGCCAGGTGTCTCATCGATTCGCGGTCAGCGACGACCCCGTCCGCTTTCGCGAGGTCGGCGCTCGCTTCCTGGGGGAGCGCCTCGGCGACGCCGAGGTCGTTACCCTGGGAACTGGTTGAGGGTGACTCCTGCGGCGGTCGCGATGGCGTAGCGGTATCCGTCGAACCAGGCGCCCGGGTTGACGTAGTGCCGCCCGGGACCAGTCTCACTGAGAGCCGGCCGGTGCGTATGTCCCATCACCAGCAGGCCCACGTCCGGATCCGTCGCGAGCCGGTGTTCGGCCCAGTTGCGCTGCCGCGCCGCCGCGGCGTCGAGGACTGCGGGATCCCGGGTCGAATCGGCCAGGTGCCCGCTCATGCGGTCCACCAGCCAGATGCCGACATCCGGATGCATGATGTGGTACAACGCGGAGGTGAGCGGATGGCGGGTGACGCGGCTCATGAAGCGGGCGCTCCAGCGTTGTTCCGCGATACCGTCGCCGTGGAGAGCCAGCGCGGTTCTTCCACCGAGGGAAATGCGGAGCTCGCGGGGATGAAAGCGGATGTCCAGATCCTTGTCCCAGAACGACCCACCCCAGCGGTCGTGGTTTCCTCCGGTCATCGCGACGGGAAGCCGGCGCGCCAGCTCGGCGAGTCGCGCGACGACCCGAATGCCGGCCCGCGGGATGACCCGGCGGTACGCAAACCAGAAATCAAAGAGGTCGCCGTTGATGAGCAGGCCGTCGCCCAGCGCGGGAACGTGATCGAGGAACGCAAGGAACGCCTCCTCGACGCGATCCGGGACCGAGCCCAGATGCGCGTCCGAGACGATGACGAGGCGTTCCATGGGCATCGCACGAAGATAGGACCTACCCAACTCCGGTCTCAAGGACCGCGCGAGGTGGGATGACCATGGAGCTGCCGGACGTCTCCGAGTCCTTCGCCCGGGTGAACTACAGCGAGACCGACCAGATGGGTGTGGTGTACCACGCGCGGTACCTGGTCTGGCTGGACATCGCGCGGTGCGAGCACCTGCGCCGCACCGGCATCAGTTACGCCGACCTGGAACAGCTGGGACTCCGCCTCGTGGTCAGCGAGCTCACCATCCGATACCGGCAGCCGGCCCGCTACGACGACCTGGTCCGGGTGCGGTGCTGGGTTCGCGAGTGCGTACCCCGCAGGGTCGTGTTCGGTTACGCCGTCGATTGCCCTGCCCGGGGGACGCTGCTGGCCACCGCGACGACCTCGATGCTGGTGCTTGGTGCCGATTTCTCCTGGTCCCGGATCCCGCCCGACGTCGTGGCGCGCCTGCCTGTGTCGGCCGATCCGGTGCGACTATGATCCTGCCTATGCCCCGCATGCTCCCAGCCGCATTGTTGCTCACCAGCGCCTGCACCACTGGCTTGGCGCCGCTGCCCATGCCCGCCGGCATGGCGCCGGCCAGCGTCGATGAGGCAGCCGCCTGGGCTGCAACGACCCGGCCGGCCGAGAACCGCGAGCTGCGATTCCGGTTTCAGTTCGTGGACGAGCAGGGTTCCGCGGGCGGCCGTGGCAGGGTGCGCCTCGCGCTCCCCGATTCGGTGCGCTTCGACGTCGTCGGTGCGCTCGGGTCCGGTCACGCCGCGGCCCTGGTCGTCGGGGACACCGCGCTCTGGGCCGAACCGGAGCAGGACGTGCAAAAACTGGTGCCGAACTATCCCCTGTTCTGGGCGATGCTTGGCGTGGGCCGGGCGCCGGAGCAGGGAGCGACCGTGCGAAGATTTGCAGATGGCACCATTACTGCTTGGCAATTGGTAGCCCGGGGGGATACTCTGGAGTACGTGCGGGAAACCGCTGCCGCTGCTCGACTCATCGCCGAGGTGCGCAGGGACGGGAAGCGGATTGCTCGGGTGGAGACGAAATTCGGCCCGGACGGCCTGCCGGTGAGTTCTCGCCTGGTGGTGCCTGGCCGGGGCGCCCGGTTGGATCTGACCTTCATCCAGAATGAGAAAGCCCGACCCTTTGCGCCCGATACGTGGACTCGTCCTGCTCCTCCTGAGCGCTAGCACGCTGCCGTTGGCCGCGTGCTTGTACAAGTTCTCAGGCGGGGGACTGCCGTCCGCCATACGGACTGTGGCCGTGCTCCCGTTCGACAATCTCACGCCCGAGCCGGTGCTCACTCAGGAAATCACCCAGGCCGTCCGCGAGGCGGTGGAACGCCGCCTCGGGCTGCGCCCGTCGGGTGAAGACCAGGCCGACGCGCTGGTGACCGGCACCGTGCGACGCTACGAGCCCGACCTGCCGGTCGCCTACACGGGGAACCCCACCGACAACCGCACCGAAGTCACCAAGCGGATGGTGCAGATCACCCTCGACGTCAAGATCATGGACCAGAAGGAGAACAAGGTCCTGTGGGAGCGCCTGAATCTCACGGTGCAGGGAGAATACAACCCGAACGAGGAACTGAAGGGACGCAAGGTTGCCCTGGAGAAGCTCATCACCGACATCGTCGACGGAGCCCAGTCCCAATGGTGAGCACGCCGCGCGTGAGTCGCCGGGGAGCGAGCACCCTGGGGTGCCTGGTGGCCATTATGCTCCTCATGGCCATCCTCTATTACGGCGTGGACATCGGCAGGACCTATTGGAGCTACTACCGTCTCAAAGACGAGATGGAAACCAGTGCCCGCTTCGCCCAGACTCAGCCTGATGACCAGATTCACCGCCACCTGGTCGGGGTGGTGCAGGACCTCGGTCTCCCGGCCGAGGCCCAGCGCTTCGTGATCAAGCGCACCGAGCATCCCCCACTGGTGACGATCCGGACCAGCTACAGCGTCGAGCTGGTGTTGCCCTTCACGAGGAAACGGATCACGCTCACGCCGATCGTCGAGGTCCGCCAGTAGCGGATGGGTTCCACCGCCGATAAGCTCCTCGCGCCCGATGCCGCCATCGCCTGGCGCAACGGACTCTCCGGGCAGCTCGTCTTCACCAACGGTGTCTTCGATCTGCTCCATCCGGGCCACGTCGAGTACCTCGAGAAGGCTCGTGCCCTGGGCGATCATCTGCTCGTCGCGGTGAATACCGATCGTTCGGCCCGAATGTTGGGCAAGGGCGATGGTCGCCCCGTGGCGACTGAACAGGCCCGCGCCCGGATGCTGGCAGCCCTCGTCGCGGTGGACTGCGTCGTGCTTTTCGATCAGCCGACCCCGCTGGAGCTCATCCGGCAGCTCCAACCCCATGTCCTCGTCAAGGGCGGCGACTACAGCCGCGACACCGTCGTAGGCGCCGACCTTGTCGAATCCTGGGGCGGACGGGTGGAGGTCATTCCCCTGCTGCCGGGATACTCCACCACCGCCCTCGTGGAGAAGAGCCGTGCCTCGACCTGATGGGCGTTCGCCGGATCAGCTTCGGCCCCTGGTGCTCGAGCGCGGCGCCAATCCGTACGCCGAGGGGTCGTGCTTGATTCGGGCCGGCGGAACGCTGGTACACTGCACCGCGAGCGTCGAGCCGGGCGTCCCGGTCTTCAAGAAGGGCTCGGGCGAGGGCTGGGTGACCGCCGAGTACGCCATGCTCCCCCGCGCCACCCACGAGCGAACCGCCCGCGAGCGCGCCGGCCCCGGGGGCCGGAGCCAGGAGATTCAGCGGCTCATCGGCCGCTCCCTGCGTGCCGCGATGGCCACCATGGCCTTCGGGGAGTACACCGTCCGGATCGATTGCGACGTGCTCCAGGCGGATGGGGGAACCCGCACCGCCGCCATTACCGGTGGCTGCGTGGCGCTGGCAGATGCCTGTGCCTGGCTGGCGGAACGGACCGGAAAGCCCTCGGCGTTCGGCGCGCTCGTCGCCGCGGTCTCGGTCGGCATCGTGGACGGCCAGGTGTTGCTGGACCTGGCCTACGCCGAGGACAAGGACGCCGGCGTGGACGCCAACATCGTGATGCGCGCGCCCGACGCGTTCGTCGAGGTGCAGGGCACCGGTGAACACGGCACCTTCACCAGGGCCCAGCTCGATCAGGTGGTGGACCAGGCGCACCGCGGGATCGGCCTGCTGTTCGACGCGCAGCGCAAGGCGCTCGGCTGGTGAAGCTCCTGGTCGCGACCCGGAGCACGGGAAAACAGGCCGAGGTCCGTCGTCTGCTCGCGGGGTCCGGCCTCGAGGTGGTTTTTCCCGATGAGGCGGGTGTGCCGCCGAGTCAGGCCGAAGACCGGCTCGAGCTGGCCGATTCCTTCGCCGCCAACGCCCGGGCCAAGGCCGAGTACTTCGCCAAACAGACCGGCCTGCCCACGGTCGCGGACGACAGCGGCCTCGAAGTGATCTCGCTTGGGGGAGAGCCTGGTGTCCGCTCCAAGCGGTGGGCGGGAACCGACGGGACCGAGGAGCAGGTCTCCACCGCCAACAACCAGTATCTTCTGCGCCGCTTGAGCGGCGCCCCCGAGGCCAAGCGGCGGGCGCGGTACCGGTGCGTCCTGGTGCTCTATCGCACCCCGAAATCGTTTCCCGAGACGTTCGAAGGATCCGCCACGGGGCGGATACTGGAGGAGCCCCGGGGCACCGGTGGCTTCGGATACGACCCGCTCTTCCTGAGCGACGACCTGGACCAGAGCTTCGGCGAGGCGACTCCGGAAGCGAAGGACGCGGTGAGCCATCGCGGGCGCGCCTTTGCCGCGCTCAAGGAGGCCCTGGTCCCGCCCACCCCCACGAAAGACGCTCCATGACCGACTCCGCCGTGCCGCCCAACCGCCTCCGCCAGAAACTCGCCGCTGGCCGGACGGTGATCGGCACGATGCTGGTGGAGATGCGTCAGCCCGGCATCATGACCCTGCTCGCCAACGCCGGGTTCGATTTTGTCCTGATCGACAACGAGCACGGCCCCTTTTCGGTCGAAACGATCGCCGATCTGAGCCGGGCCGCGCGCGACAACGGTGTCACGCCGATCGTACGCATCCCCGAGCTCACCTACGCCCATGTGGCGCAGTCGCTGGACGGCGGGGCCCAGGGCATCATGCTGCCGCGGGTGACCGCGCGCGCTCAGGTGGAGGAATGCGTCCGGTACATCAAGTACCCTCCCGAGGGTCGCCGCGGAGCGGTGCTTGGCCGCGGTCACACCGGGTTCCGCGTCGGCCCGCTGGCAGAGACGCTCGCCGCCATGAATCGGGAAACCTTCCTGGTCATCCAGATCGAGACCGCCGAGGCGGTTGAGCATCTCAATGAGCTGCTGGGGGTCCGGGGTGTCGACGCGGCACTGGTCGGCCCGACCGACCTGTCCGTGGCGCTCGGTGTGCCCGGCAAGATGGACGACCCCAAGCTGGTGGCGGCGATCGAGCAGGTCCTCGCCGTCTGTACGGCGAGCGGGGTGATCCCCGCGATTCATACCAACGACCTGGCCATGACGGCAGGGTGGGCACGGCGAGGGATGCGCCTGGTGAGCATCAGCAGCGAGGCGGGCCTGCTGGTAGGGGCGGCGGCACAGGCCGTCAAGACCATCCGTGGAACCGGAGAGTAGCGCACTATCTTTCCGTTCACGGGGCGTAGCTCAGTCCGGTAGAGCGCCTGCTTTGGGAGCAGGAAGTCGTCGGTTCGAATCCGGCCGCCCCGATCGGCAGTACCAGCGAAGGCCGTGGGCCCGAAGGCCGTGCCATACTCACCACAGGGGATACGATGATTCGTCGCTTTCTATTGTCGGCCGCCCTCGCAGCCGCCGCGTGTGGTGGCGATCGCACTCCTCCCGCTGCGGACACGCCGGCCCCGGCGCCCGCACCGGCGGCCCCGGCGCCCGCACCGATCCAGGCCCTGCCGGATGTCATGCTGCGCGGCACCGCGCATCTCGAGCCCAGTCTCACGTTCCGGTCGTGTGAGACCAGAACCATCATATCCGCCCTCGACAGCACCGGTGGCCGGCTGGTGAGCACCTACCGGCTGCTGCAGGCGTCGAACGAGGCGGGGATGTATGTCCTGGCGCGCGGTGTGACGGCGCCTAACGGTACCGTCATTTTCCGGGAGGTCGAGTACGCCAGCCAACCCTCGGCCACGGAAGGCTGCGACCAGACTCCCAGTGGGGTGATAGCGGCCCGCGGCGTGGGTCCGGACTGGCACCTGGAGATATCCAGCTCCGGCATTCAGTTCACGCGGGGGGCCGAGCCAACCATCACGTTCCCGGCGGTGACTCCTAGCGGCTCGGGCGGGTCGATACGGTACGAGGTTCCCGCCGCGCCCGGAGCCCCCCACACGTTGCAGCTGGATCTCTCCCGGGCTGCGTGTAACGTCGGAGCCAAGTTCACCTACGCGGCCATGCAGGCGTCCCTGGTGGTCGACGGTAAGGCAATCCGAGGCTGTGCCTGGCGCAATCGTCTGCCCTGACCGCCGAGGTCCCATTCCCGAAAAACGACGAGCCCGGGCGTCTCGGCCCGGGCTCGTGCGCTGTTGGAGTAGTGCTCGCGTCTAGCGGACGATCTGGACCCAGCCCCGGTGTGCCAGAGGAACGCCCCTGCCTGCGGAGGCGAGCACCGCCGCGACGGCGCAGGAGGAGTAGGTGATCACCGGCGCGCCGGTAATGGAAATCAGGTCGCCCACGTCGGCGCTGTTCGCCGAGAACAGGCCGCCGTAGATCCGGCTGCTGGTGCCGCCGGTTCCGTGGAAATCGATGTTGCCGGTGGCCAGGATGATTCCGTCGAAAATGAACGTACCCTGGATGCGCAGGTTACCCTGGATGATCAGGACTCCCTGGCCTTTCCCGGTGTTGATCTGCGTGTCGCCGGTGAAGAGAATCACCGGCATGTACGACCGGCACTGCGCGATGATCGGGGTCTCCAGGGGATCGCCCGGCTCGCCCCAGTTGATGGGGTTGCTTTTGTTGCAGACGCCCGGGGTGACCGCGGTCGTGTCCGGCCACATGTTGTTGTAGTTGCCGCCGGCAAGGGTCTTGGTCACCGAGCCGATCAGGGCGTCATAGACATCGGTGAATTCCTGGGGAGTTACCGTGGTGTCGTAGGCCACCCAGGGATCCGTCGGGCTCGGTGCGCCAAGGATGTCGGCCGCGCCGTTTTTCGTGACGGTGGCGGACGCCCTGACCCCCGGGACGTCGACCAGGGGACTGGTGCACGAACCCCAGCCCGATGGATTGGTGTCGAATCCGCTGACTTTCGAGCTCCCACCCACGCGGACGTCACCCATACCCTCGACGGCGGCATCCACGTCCACGTCCGGAATGGTCATCCGGGCCAGCTGACCCAGGTCGCGGCTTGCCAGAACCTGCCCGGTGGGGCCGAGGCGAGCGCCGGTGCTCTTGACGTAAAACAGCACGCCTCCCAGCCTGGTCACGTTCACAGTGTACTGCTCCCGGCCCGACGCGGACGTGATAGTCCGGTAGGAGGAGCTGTCGCGGACCGCCAGGGAATTCCAGTTGACGTCCCAGTTTTCGAAGGCCTGGACGACGCCGATTTCCGCCTGCTCGACCGCCTGCGTGGCGGCGACCGCGCTGCGGCCGCCCCCCATTTCCATCTGACCGGCGAAGGCGGTGCCGGCGACCAGTGCGCCGATCACGACGATCGCGAAGAGCGCGATGGCAAGTGCCATGCCTCGCTCGTCCTGGCGGAGTGTTACACGGCTGTGCGGGGACCTCGGCATACTCTCTCCTTATTCCTGCGTCAGCGTCCGTTGCGAAGCTGGACGCGCACCGTCATCGAATCCTGTAGGGCGGTGACATTCCCGAACAGCCCCTGGTTGGCGGCGCGGTCTACCTCTCCGTATAACACCAGCAGAATCGACTTGACTTCGTCGGTCGCCGTGGTGGTGGCGTTCGCCGCGTTCTTGTATTCGATCGAGAGCCCGGTTGAAGTGAGCGGGCCGGCCAACGGCTGCAGCCCCCCTCCGGCGGTCCCGATGCCGAGCCAGTTGCGTCCATTGGCCGCGACGAGGCCCATGATCATGGATTCATGGGTACGGACCGGGCAGGGACAGAGCGTTACGAGGTCGGGGGTGGGGTCGGTTCCGGTTATTGTCAGTACCCAGGAAGCGCCGCCGCCGGCGCAGGTTCCGGCCGCCACACTGCTGATCGCGTAGTCGTACCACTCGTCGTCGTTCTGGGTGGCATCGTCCTTCTCAGCGAAAAGATAGACACTCTGTCCGGCCGTCGGATTGGACAGTCCGGAATAGCTGCTCTGTCGCACGCTGAAGGAGGTCGTGGTCCTCGGCCCGCAGGTGATGCCGAATCCCCGCATGGCTTCATAGCGCAGCTGGGTCGAGGTCATCGACGTGATCGCAGACGTATTGGCCGCGGCATCGGTCCAGAGCTCCTGCAGCTCCGCGATGACCAGCTGCAGCCCGGTCCGGAGGCCGCCCTGCATGGCCGCCTTTTCGGTCTGGGTACGGGCCGCGCGCTGGCTCACGTTGAGCACCCGGTACAGCGAGCCTGCGACCAGAACGAAGATGACGAGCGCCACAAGCAGCTCGACCAGCGTGAAGCCCCGGCGGGAGGAGGACATGTGTGTCACTTGCAGTAGATGGAGGATGACACGCTGTCCACCTTCGCCTGTGGACCGACGCGGTAGTTGACGACGACCACGATGTTGCGAAGGTCACCCGAGGTCGTCACGTCGGTGGTGGCCGTGAAGCCGTGCTTGTGCACGCCGGTCACTGTCCCGGTCACAAGGTTGGTGCACTTGGGCGAGGTGGCATTTGCCGAGTACCGCATGGAATCGAGTACCGACTGTGCCAGCGCCGAGGCGTCGGTCTTTGCCTGCGCGAAATGCATCATCCGGGTGATGGACCCCGACGAGGACGCCAGGGCCAGCACTCCGATGGTCAGCATGATGATCGCGATCATGACCTCGATGATCGTGAAACCGCTCCGGGCCTCGTGCTTCATCGAGATACTCTTCCGAATCCTGAGATGATGATCGAATCCTGAACACCGGACCGGTCAAACACGATCCGCCAGGTGCCCGCGGTCAGTCCGCGCGGGTCGACGGTCACGGTGTCCGATGTCGCGGTGGTGGTCACGCCATACTGTTCCAGGTTCAAGTACCCTCCGACCGTATCCCGGGTAGAGCCGGCCAGCGTCTCAACGCGGGGCCGGCGCTCGACCCACATGACTTCTCCGGACCGGATCAGGAACGCGGTCCGGCTGCTCTGGCGCGCGTTCATTCGTGTCTGGTTGAACTTGTTGAGCACGGCCAGACGGGCGCTCCCAACCTGCCTCTGGTTGAGAATCCGCACGACTTTGGGCCAGGCAAACAAGGCCATCAGGCCGATCATGCTCACCACGATCAGCATCTCGACGAGACTGAACCCCGTCGAACCAAGACGTCGAAACCGGTAGGTCATGCTGATACTTGCTTGCACGGTCCGGGCCATGAATCCCCGGTTGGGCCGCATTGAGCGACTAATAACTGGGCACTCGGCCCGTGTCGCCCGTAATTAATACAAACAGGTTTATTTGGACTGGCCTAAGTGATGGTACTAGTGCTGGTTCATGATATTGTAACAGCGGGCCGTTTCCCCGAATTTGAGCCGCCGACTGGCTCTGCTGCGCGAAGTCTGGTCAGTGTGTGTGGCATGGATACATCGATATCGCTCCCCGAAGTGTTGGGCCGTCGCTCTTTGCGCACTCCGGGCGGCGAGGGCTAATTTGAGTGAGGAGGTGTCTGCGATGGACAAGCCGAGCGCCGAGGCCGCCGCGTCCTTCCTCGAGGGGTACGCCATGCGGTTGCACGGCATGACGAGCCTGAAGTGGACGGGAGAATTCGACTCCGCCGCCGGTGTCGAGGCGAGGCTGGTGTCGATCGCGGCCGGGCTGCGGCGGGGCGTCACGGGCCCAGTCGAGGAGGACGCCGCCTTCCTGCGTGGCCAGGCGGAAACCCTGCGCAGCCCGAACCGGTTGGTCCTCGATGACCCGATGATCACGGCCGAGTGGCGGCAGGCCTCGGAGAATGCGTTCGAGACGGCCGAGCGGCTCGAGGCCATCGCCGAGCTGATCGCGACAGGGTCGCGCTGACTTCAGGCCGGTTTGCTGACCTACCGACCTACCGACCTACCGACCTATTTTGCGTGCCAGTCGCGCCCGTAGCTCAGTTGGATAGAGCATCAGCCTTCTAAGCTGAGGGTCGTGCGTTCGAATCGCACCGGGCGCATTCATGTCCCTCCCACCATCACGAGTCCTCCCCACCCGCCCCGAGTTCCGGGAGCTGCTCACCCTCGCCCTGCCCGTCGTGGCCGTGCAGCTCGGGCTTATGGCCATGGGCGTGGTCGATTCGATGATGGCGGGGCGACTCTCCGCCGAGGCGCTGGCCGCCGTGGCACTGGGCAATCTCTTCTTCTTTACTGTCGCCATCATCGGCATGGGGACGCTCCTGGCGCTGGACCCGGTCGTCTCCCAGGCGGTGGGCGCGCGCGACGAGCCGGCTATCGCGCGCGGTCTGCAGCGCGGGCTCATCATGGCGGTCCTGCTCTCCATACCCTCGGCGGCGGCACTCCTGCTGGTTCGCCCCGCACTCGCCTGGTCGGGACAACCCGCCGAGCTCATTCCGCTCGCGTCGCGGTACACCCACGTGATCGTCCCGGGCGTTCTCCCGTTCTTCGTCTTCATCGTCTTCCGGCAATCCCTGCAGGCCCTGGGGCGGGTCGCGCCGATCCTCTGGATCGCCCTCATCGCCAATCTGCTCAATGCGTTCCTGAACTGGGTGTTCATGTACGGCCGACTGGGGGTCCCTTCGATGGGAGTGGCCGGGTCCGCCCTGGCCACAACGGTCAGCCGATGGGCCATGGCCCTGGGCCTCCTCGTGGTGGCCCGGCGGGAGCTGGTGCCTCGACTCCGGCCCTGGCGTCGGGAGGCGACTCAGCCGGCCGCACTATTAAGGATGCTCCGGATCGGGTTTCCCATCGGGGCCCAGATGTTCTTCGAGTATGGGGTCTTCTCGGTGGTAGGCGCGCTCATGGGCCGATTCGGCACCATGGCCGTGGCGGGGCACCAGGTCGCGCTCAACCTGGCCTCGGTGGTGTTCATGGTGCCCCAGGGCATCGGCGCGGCCGCGGCCGTGCTGGTGGGTCGGGCAATCGGAGCGGAGGATCTTCCTCGCGCCCGACGGGCCGCGCTGGGCTCGATACTCCTGGGCGGCGGATTCATGGCCGGCTCGGCCACCCTCTTCATCCTGGCGCCCGGTGCGCTCGCCCGGATGTACTCCGGTCATGCCGTGGTCCTCTCGATCGCGAGCGCGCTTATTGTGCTCGCCGGAGTCTTCGCGGTGTTCGACGGACTGCAGGCCGTGGCCATCGGCGTGCTGCGCGGAATCGGAGACACCACGGCCCCCGTGCTGATCAGCATGGTCGGCTACTGGGTCGTGGGCATGCCGGTGAGCCTGGCACTCGGGTTCCGCTACGGCCTGGGCCCGGAAGGTCTCTGGTGGGGGCTGGTGGTCGGACTGGCCGTGACCGCGCCCATCCTGCTGGCCCGGGTCCGTGGCCGGCTCCGGCGATCCCTTCGGCGGATTCTCATCGATCATCCGGCGGTGGAAACGGGGGAGGCCTGACCGGCAGCGACGGTTATATTCGGGGCGAACCCGCCGTCCGGGAGTCTTGATGTCCATCCAAACCATGCCGAAGCCCGCTGTCGCCGACACCTTCCCCATCAACGGGACGGATTACATCGAGTTTTACGTCGGCAACGCCAAGCAATCGGCCAAGTTCTACCAGGCGGTGTTCGGGTTCCGCCTGGTGGCCTACCGGGGTCCGGAGACCGGCGTTCGGGACCGGGCCAGCTACCTGCTGGAACAGGACAAGGTGCGGTTTGTGCTCACCTCACCCCTCGGCCCCGAAGGCGAAATCGCCGCCCACGTCCTGAAGCACGGCGACGGTGTGCGCGATCTGGCGTTCTGGGTCGACGACGCCCGGGACGCGCATGCCAAGGCGGTGGAGCGGGGCGCCCGGTCGGTTCAAGCGCCGACGGTGCACACGGACGAGGCCGGCGAAGTGGTCGTCGCGGCCATCGCGACCTACGGAGACACCATCCACTCCATCGTGGAGCGGAAGAACTACCGCGGCCTCTTTCTGCCGGGCTACCGGCCGGCCGGCTCCGACTATCAGGCCCGGAGCACCGGGCTGAAATACGTCGACCACTGCGTGGGTAACGTCGAGCTGGGCAAGATGAACGAGTGGGTAGCCTTCTACTCGAACGTGCTCGGTTTCTTCAACCTGCTCTCCTTCGACGACAAACAAATCTCCACCGAATACTCCGCGCTGATGTCCAAGGTCATGTCCAACGGCAATGGCCGGATCAAGTTTCCGATCAACGAGCCCGCCGCGGGGAAGAAGAAATCGCAGATCGACGAGTATCTCGATTTCTATCGCGGACCCGGCGTGCAGCATATCGCGATCGCCACCGACGACATCGTGAAGACGGTGCGGGACCTCAAGAGCCGGGGGCTCGAGTTTCTGACGGTGCCGAAGGTCTACTACGAGACGATGCCCGATCGGGTGGGCACCATCGACGAAGCCATCGGCCCGCTGTCCGAGCTGGGCATCCTGGTGGACCGGGACGACGAAGGATATCTGCTGCAGATCTTCACCAAGCCGGTGCAGGACCGGCCGACGCTGTTCTACGAAATCATCCAGCGGAAGGGCGCCAAGAGCTTCGGTGCCGGCAACTTCAAGGCCCTGTTCGAGGCCATCGAGCGGGAGCAGGCCGCTCGGGGGAACCTCTAGACATGCCGGTCTATCACAGCCTCGGCTCGATTCCCAGGAAGCGACACATCGCCTTCCGCAAGCCCGATGGCGGGCTCTACGCGGAGCAGCTGGTCGGCAACGAAGGCTTCACCGGCCCTTCGGCGCTGCTCTACCATGTCTACCCGCCGACCACCGTGCTGGCGGTGCGCCGGCTCGCCGAGCGCACCTGGGAGGCCGATCCCGATCGCACCCTTCGGCACCGACACTTCCGGACCGCCGCTCTGCCGGAAGGTGGCAGCCCGACGCTGGACCGCACCCCGCTCCTGTTCAACCAGGACATCGGGCTGCTCTTTGCGCGGCCCACCGTCACCGATACCCACTTCTACCGCAACGCCCAGGCCGATGAAGTGGTGTACGTGAGCGAGGGAAGCGGCATTCTCGAGACCCAGTTCGGCGATCTGCCCTACCGCGAAGGCGATTATCTCGTCATCCACCGCGGCATCCTGCATCGGTACCATCTGGCGGCCGGGCCGAACCGGTTCCTCATCATGGAGAGCCGGGGCTATGTGCGAACCCCGAAGCGGTACCGCAATGAATTCGGCCAGATTGTCGAAGGCGCGCCGTACAGCGAGCGCGACTTCCGCCGCCCGATGGAGCTCAAGACCAACGACGAGCGGGGCGAGTTCCCGGTGGTGATCAAGCAATACGACGGGCTCAACGAATACCTGCTCGACCACCACCCCTGCGACGTGGTCGGCTGGGACGGCATGTTCTACCCCTGGGCCTTCAACATTCACGATTTCGAGCCGATCGTCGGCAAGGTGCACCAGCCGCCTCCGGTCCATCAGACCTTTCAGGGAGACGGCTTCGTCATCTGCTCCTTCTGCCCCCGGCCGTACGACTTTCATCCGGAAGCGGTGCCGGCGCCGTACAATCACAGCAACGTCGACTCCGACGAGGTGCTGTACTACGCCAGCAGCGAGTTCATGAGCCGGAAGGGCATCGAGTATGGCAGCATCACCCACCATCCCGACGGGATTCCCCACGGTCCCCATCCCGGTCGCGCCGAGGCCAGTATCGGGGCGAAGGAAACCACCGAGCTCGCCGTGATGATGGACTCGTTCCGGCCGCTGGTTGTGGCCAAGGCGGCGCTGCCGATCGAGGACCCGAAGTACTTCCGCTCCTGGGTCGAGGGGCAGACCGGGTTCAATCCGCCAACGTCCTGAGTATGCCTCCGACGCCCTTCTTCCACAGCATCACCGCCGGGATTCGGATCACGGTGCGCCCGGCGTTCCTGACCGACCAGTCGCGCCGGGAGCTCGGCCACTTTGTCTTCGGCTACGCCGTGCGGATCGAGAACGTGAGCCCGATCGTGGTGCGCCTGACCCATAGGCACTGGCGAATCCACGACTCGATCGGGGGCGGAGAGGACCAGGAAGTCCAGGGTGAGGGCGTGGTCGGCGAGCAGCCGTCCATCCCCCGGGGTGGCGTGTACGAGTACCAGAGCTATTGCGTGCTGAAGAGTCCTTCCGGATCGATGGAGGGGGCCTACCGGTTCGAGCGGCCTGACGGGACAGCGTTTGCGGCGCGGATACCCCGATTCGGACTCGACGCCGGGGCCGAGGCAGGGCGTTGAACGACCGCAGTACCAGACTGCAACGTCTGTAGCCCATGGGTACCCTTTGATGGACAAGGGTTGACGCCTCTGGACAATCAGTTAGGTTGACGCCAATTGAAACAGGCGCCAGCTTGACTGAATTCCTCTCTGTCAAACAGCTCGCCGAACACCTCCAGGTCTCCGAGAAGACCATCTATCG
>Ga0070699_100002344_pt1 | contig 17008 bp, 12 predicted proteins | sample KBSK1503metaG_FD_65473 | JGI IMG/M metagenome (GOLD analysis project Ga0070699, IMG submission 65473) | Corn, switchgrass and miscanthus rhizosphere microbial communities from Kellogg Biological Station, Michigan, USA - KBS K1-50-3 metaG | ecosystem: Host-associated > Plants > Roots >... | reverse complement strand
GCGCCCGAGAAGTATCTCGAAGTTCCCGCTGGACCAAAATCACCACCCACAGCGGAGATGCTGAAGCGCGGACAGGAACTGATTGCGAAAGCCGCTGAAGCCATAGGCTCCGGCTCGAAACTGGATCAGCTTCGCAGTTTTCAAAAAACGGAGGCGAGAGAAAATCAGGTCAAGACGGTTTTGACTTTCGCGTTTCCCGATGCGATACGGCAGGAAATGGTCAGACCAAATTTCACGCTCGTTTCGGTCATTACGCCGGCCGAGTCATTCGCGATGGTAAACAACGTCGCCCGGCCGATGCCGGAAGCGAATCGAAACGCAATTTCTAAAGAGCTTTACCACGAGTTGATTGTTTTGCTGCGCGCCAGGACTCGATCCGACTTCAAGGCGTCGCTCGCCGGCAACGATGGTGAAGAGTTGGCATACGTTGACATCGAGCTGCCAGGTTTTTTCACCACCCTGGGAATTCATCCTGGAACAGGTCGCGTAGTCAGCCAGACATATAAAGGACGTGGACCAGGCGGTGCGGTGGGCCAGATTGTGATCAACTACTCCGACTATCGAACAGTTGAAAGTATGTCGTTGCCGTTCAAGACGACGGCCAACTTCGACGGACAGCCGTTCCCTCCTCTGTCGGCAACCATCGAAGCCATCACGGTAAACGGTCAAATTGATCCGTCGAGCTTCAAGAAGCCACAAGCACCGAAATAATCAATGGAGAGGATAATGCTGCACCCCGCCGATAGTGCTTTATGCGTGGATGATTTCTCACGCCAAGGCGCAAAGCCGCAAAGCGCGTTTCTCAGAGTTTTCTTTGCGTCTTTGCGCCTTGGCGTGAAAAATATTTTGTGCGGAACCCTGTTTGCGCTGTGGTTGATGCCGAGCACAGCAGCACTGGCGCAATCGTCCGATTGGGCTCAATGGGGTGGTCCACACCGCAACTTCATCTCCGAGACAAAAGGTCTGGCCCCCACCTGGCCTGACGGCGGACCGCGACGGTTGTGGCAACGAGAACTGGGCGAAGGATACTCCGCGATCGCCGTCGAACGCGGAACACTCTTCACCATGTATCGCAAAGGCGACAACGAAATCGCCGTTGCCATAGACGCAGCAACCGGCAAAACTGCCTGGGAATACAGTTACACTGCACCTTTCTCGCCTGAATATGACATGACAAATGGGCCCGGCCCACACGCCACTCCTTTGGTCAGTGGAAATTTCGTCTTCACTTCCGGAGCCACCGGAAAGCTGCACTGTCTCGACAAGAAGACCGGTAAACTCTTGTGGTCACACGATCTACTTACGGAGTTTCACGGTACCCTGCGTGTGAATGGCTATTCGTGTAGTCCGGTAGCTTACAAAAACGTGATTGTGATGATGGTCGGTGGACCATCCAGTTCCCTCATTGCTTTCAATCAGAAAGATGGTTCGGTGGTCTGGAAGAAGCACGACTTCAAGAATTCCACCGCTTCTCCGATCGTCATCAACGTCGATGGCCAGGATCAACTGGTAGCTTTTATGTACGGCGAGATTGTCGGCGTCGATCCCAATAACGGTAACCTGTTATGGAGTCATCCTCATCCGGTCGAGTTTGGCTTGAACACCAGCACTCCGGTTTGGGGACCGGACAATTTACTTTTCATGTCGAGTGGATACGGCGCCGGCAGCCGGGTTCTGAAGCTCAGCCGCACCGGGGACAAAACGACTGTCGAGGAGTTGTGGGCCCATAGCTTGATGCGGATTCATTTTACCAATACGGTGCGCGTCGGCGATGTGATCTACGGCTCGAGCGGCGACTTTGGTCCGGCGCCATTCACCGCCGTCAACGTCAAAACAGGCAAGGTAATGTGGCGCCATCGCAGTTTTCCCCGGGCTTCATTCCTGTTTGCGGATGGACGTTTCATCATTCTCGATGAAGATGGTCAATTGATACTTGCGACTGCGACGGCTGAAGGTCTGACAGTGACGTCAAAAGTATCAATGCTCAACAACCAATCCTGGACCGTCCCCTCCCTCTCCGGCACGCGCCTCTACCTGCGCGACCGCAAAAACATTCTCGCGTTAGAGTTGGGGACGCAATAGTTCGCGCACGTCGGTAGTGTCTGATTTTCAACTCTGCGTAATCTCTGCGTCCTCTGCGTCTCTGCGGTTTACATGTTCTTTGCGGTTCTTTTACTGCAGAGGCGCAGAGGACGCAGAGAGTGTCGCTGGATTGCCAATACCATAACGAATATTACTGTGATATAAAACGCGCCGATCTCACATTCTGTATCTCAGGAGTACTCTCATGGCAACCTCAACAAGGATTTACATTAGTGGGGCTTTCGCTTTTGGCGGTCAACCTGCGGTTAACGATCTGCTTGCGGCCGGATACAGCACTCTGATCGTTTGGTCTGTGCACGTCCATGCGAACGGTGATCTGATCCTCAACGATACTCAAATCGTCTCGAACGGAGTTTACAAAGAGGCATGGCCGTTCAATCTTCCTGCTCGGCTCGCGCAACTTCGCAAAGCAGGCGCCGAGATAATTTTCTCGGTGGGCGCCGGCGAAAACGACGATTTCACCAACATCGGTAATTTGCTCGGTGGTAAACCGGGAGGGCCGGGCAATATCATTTACGAAAACTTTCTGGCACTCAAGCAGGCAATGGTCGCCGGCGGGGGCGACATTGATGCCATCGACTTCGATAACGAAGACAACATGAGCGCGAGCCTGATGATCAATTTTGGCATCACACTCGCGAATGCCGGATACAAGCATGTCACGTTCTGCCCCTGGACCAGTCAGACTGTCTGGTACAACACCATGAAGGGATTGATCGCGTCACAGGGCAGCCAGTTCGTTAATGCGATCCATTTGCAGTGCTACTCCGGTGGATCGGGAAACATCAACGGTGTCCAGAGTTGGATCGATGGCTTCAAAGCGGTAGGCAGCACGGCGTTGATGATTCCCGGCCTCGCCACGAACCAATCTTCGCCCGGTCCATGGTGGGATGGAACTCCCAAGCAGCCGGGTAAAAGCGTCATCAAGGTTCCTGATGTAGCAATGTTCGAGGGAGCAAACTGGGACAACTTCCTTTACACGCAAAACTTCCCCACGATTGACGCGGCGTTGCAGGGAGCGCAAACGGCTGCGAGCTTTTTCTTTTACTGCCGTGGTCCATTGATTCTACACAATGGGCGATCGTTCCAAACCGGCGATGCAGCGTTTTTCACCGGAGTGCCGTGGTGGGGATCGGCGCCTCAGTGTGACTCGTATTATCTGGGCCCGCCTTGTACCAACATTTACAATCCGTTACCCGGAGCGTGTCCGGCGGATCTGCAAGCGCAGTACAAAAAGTGGGGGAGTTCAATCCAGGGTGGTTTTATCTGGCTGTACGATTCGATCATCAGTTGTTTGTTGGCAGGCTGCTGCGGTGGGTCGATGGATAAACCAGCCGCGACCGCCCTCGCCTACCGGCAAGCGATCACAAACGCGCTCGGCTCTTAAGCCACGATCAGTCCTGGCTGCTCATAGATCGGAAGGCCGGCAGGGGGTCGGCCTTCCGTTTTATTGTGGACTGCTAAATGCGACTTGCCTTACAACGTAACACTCGTTACACTTCATTCCACGTTACGTATGCCAAGAAGGAACCCAACATTTCCGCACGAATGGGTATTGCTGATTCACCAGTTGCCGCCCAAGCCGACAAATCTGCGCGTCCGGATCTGGCGCAAATTGCAAAAGCTCGGGGCAGTGGCGATCAAGAACTCGGTCTACGTGTTACCTGCAAGTGAAAAGGCCCACGAAGACTTTCAATGGTTGAAGCAGGAGATTGAATCGGCCGGAGGTGAAGCCTCAGTTTTCAAGGCTGCTTCAGTCGAGGGTGCGACAGATCAGGAGATAATCGCAGCCTTCCGTAGAACCCGTGACGAGGAGTTTGCAGCCGTTGCGGCGGAATTCGACGGTTTGACAGGGGCGATTCGCGAACAGTCTCGCGGCAGACACTTGTCCGCCGGCAGACTGTCCACTCATGAAGGTGAGATTGACAAACTACATAGTGAACTGGAACGGATCGCCGGCAATGACTTCTTTAACGCGCCAGGTCGTGTTGCGGCGTTCGCTGCGTATGAGCGATGTCAAAAGGAACTTCGAGCGGCCCAAGGGCCGAAAGCAAACATATCTTCGGCAGAAACCAAGCGTGGAAAACTCGACGTTGCCAGGTATCAAGGCCAACGCTGGGTGACACGCCGCAATCTCCACATCGACCGGCTGGCCTCCGCCTGGCTGATTAAACAGTTCATCGACAAGCGTCCGCGCTTCTATTTCGTTGCTGAAAGCGAAACGATCGAAGGTGCGATTCCCTTTGACATGTTTGGGGCTGAGTTCACTCATCACGGAGAAGACTGCACCTTCGAGACGATGCTGAAGCGGTTTGGACTCAGTGAAAACAAAGGACTGCGCGAGATCGCTGAGATCGTTCACGACGTCGATTTGAAAGACGACAAGTTTCACCGTCTCGAGGCAGCGGGACTGAACGCGATCATTGATGGACTCAGCAAGGTGCTGCGCGACGACCGCAAGTTATTACAACAGACCGGCGTTGTTTTTGATGGGCTTCATGCATTGCTGAGCAAGGATGCAGTGAAACCGAGACGTAAGACGAGACGAAATGGAAAGCGCTCTAAAAAGTAGCCCCGCGGATTGGCGTGGGCGAGTTGCTGACTACCTGGCTCTCGAACACAACGTCACGATTGCGTCGGCGGCAGTTTTCCTTCTCGGCTTCGGAGAAGAGCTATGGAAGAAGTTTCTACCTAAGTACCTTGAAGCACTTGGTGCAACGACACCAATCATCGGTCTGTTCGGCACGGCAGAGGATTTTTTCGACGCCTGCTACCAGTATCCCGGAGGTTTTGTTGCCGATCGTTTTGGACGACGCCGGGCCTTCCTGATCTTTATTACACTCGCCTCTTTCGGTTACCTCGTTTTCCTTTTCAGTAATTCGTGGCCTTTTCTCTTTGCCGGTCTCGCCCTCGTGATGGCCTGGCAAAGCATGGCGTCTCCTGCAATCTTCGCCGTCATCGGCGACTCGCTGCCCCGCGAACGCCGAGCAATGGGCTTTACGCTGCAATCGATATTGAAACGTGTGCCTATAGTGATCGCGCCGATCGTGGGCGGAACTTTGATTGCTTCGATGGGCCTGATCAATGGTGTGCACGTTGGTCTACTGATCACACTAGTTTTAGCAGCGGTAACACTTGTACTCGTACTCAAAATCAGAACTCCCAACCAGCAGCCACATTCGATCAACATGCGGGGCGTTTGGCGCTCATTTCATCGCGTACTGAAGCGGCTGCTGATTTCCGACATCATCATTAGAACCTGCGAGGGCATGACCGGAGTACTGGCCATACTTTATGTGACCAACATTCACGGCGTCAGTGTCGCGGCTTACGGCAGTCTGATCGCTGTGCAAATGATCACATCGATCCTGGTTTACATTCCGGCCGGAAGGATCGCGGATCGAATTGGGCGCAAGCCTTTTGTGATTCTGACGTTTTTGAGTTTTGCGTTGTTTCCCGTCGCAATTATTTTCGCCTCAAATTTTAAGTGGTTAATCGTCGCTTATGTTATCGGCGGTCTGCGTGAGATTGGCGAGCCTTCGAGAAAGGCGATGATCGTGGATCTTGCTCAGGACAACATTCGCGCCAGATCCGTCGGGCTTTATTACCTGGTTCGCAGTCTTTCGATCACACCCGCTGCCGCAATTGGCGGATTACTCTGGAAGATTGCGCCGCAAGTTCCATTCGTCACTGCCGGATTGATCGGACTGGTTGGAACGGTGGTGTTCATCATGACTGTCGAGGAACGTTATGCCAGTTAGGAGCTGATTATGGAAGGCTTGCTTGGAGACATTCGCTACTTTGTTCGTTCGCTACGCAAACGGCCAGCATTTTCATTGCTCGTGGTCCTGGTATTGGCCGTAGCAATCGCCGCTAATAGCTCGATCTTCAGTATCGTAAACGCTGTGATTTTGCAGCCCTTATCTTTCAAGCAACCGGATCAGTTGGTATGGATCTGGGCCACACGCAAGACCGTCAGCCGTGCGTTTTTCTCGATTCCCAACTTCATCGACACACGCGACCAAAACCAGACACTTGCCGAAGTTGCACCATTCGCGATTTGGCCCGCGAACTTGACCGGACAAGGAGAAGCTGAACGTTTGCAGGGAGTGCGAATCTCGGCCAACGCAATGCAGATGTTGGGTGTCGAAGCTGCCGCCGGGCGCGCGCTAGCGCCTGACGATGACAGTCCAAACAACACTCGCGTCGTCATGCTGAGCTATGGCTTATGGCAAAGACGGTTCGGCGGAACCAGTGACGTGTTGGGGAAAGCGCTTACACTCAATGGCGATTCGTACACAATTGTTGGAGTTCTGCCACCGCACTTCGTCATTCCCAATGCCGAGATCGAGATCGTGGTCCCGTTAAGGATGGATCAGGATCCGCGCCGGACCGAACGAGGCTCAAACTTTCTACGGGTAGTAGCACGGCTCAAGCCGGGAGTTACTCCAGCACAGGCCGAAGCCGACCTGGGTGCGATTAGTAATCGTTTGCGTGATCTTTATCCGGATGACAACGGCAATATCGCATCGCCCCGCGTACTGAAGTTGCAGGATGAGGTCATCGGTGGTTATCGCGAAGGGCTTTGGTTGATCCTCGCGGCAGTGGTCGTGGTCTTACTGATTGCCTGCGCAAATCTGGCGAGCTTTCAGTTGGCCCGGGCAGCGCTACGACATAAAGAGATGGCCATCCGTGCCGCATTGGGCGCTAAGCGCAAGGTCTTGATGCGTCAGGTCCTGACCGAGAGCATGTTGCTCGCAATTCTGGGTGGCGGGTTAGGGTTGCTGCTCTCCTTCTGGGCCAAGGATTTATTGTTGGCAGTCAGTCCTGCGGATTTCCCGCGCGCCTCGGCAGTAAGTATTGACGGTCGTGTACTGCTCTTTTCGTTGCTCGTCACCTTGTTTGCAGGACTAGCTTTGGGCCTTGCGCCGGCAATTCAACACACTCGAACTGATCTCAACTCTGAACTGAAGGAAGGAGGGCGAGATGGTCTGAGTGAAACTCGAAATCGTGTTCGCAGTGTATTTATTGTGAGTGAGATTGCGGTTTCATTAATGCTGCTGGTAGCTGCCGGCTTGCTGCTAAAAAGCTTCGGCCAACTGCGCGGAGTTAACCCAGGCTTCGATGCCAACCGTGTTCTTGCCGTGCGTTTGTCTTTACCTGCGGCGCGATACTCAGACGGTGCGTCAGTGAAGACTTTCTATGACAAGATCGCCCCACGAATTGCCGGGTTACCTGGAGTCGAAGGGGTTAGCGCAGCCAGTGCGCTGCCGCTGAGCGGAATGATCGCGCGGACCACCTTCAACATCGCCGGGCGCACGGTAGTGAGCCCAAGTGAACAACCGTTTGCACAGCATCGCTGGGTTGGACCAGGCTATTTTGAAACAATGAAGATCCCACTCGTGCGCGGACGCGACCTTGCTGATAGCGACAACGAGCACGCGCCGGGCGCCATCATCATCGATCAAGCATTGCAGCGTAAGTTCTTCGGCGCCGACGATCCATTGGGGGCGCATGTTCTTATCAACATGGGTGACGGAAACCCCGCGCGCGAGTACGAAGTCGTCGGCATCGTCGAAGACGTGAAGCACATGGGCTTGACCGACGCGCCCGTGCCGACACTGTACGGGCCCATTCCGCAAGCCCCAAAATCTGCGGTGCCGTTCATGGCAAATAATCTCAGCCTGGTCGTACGCACCGGAATAGAACCTGAGGCACTTGCGTCAACGGTGCGCAGGGAGCTCCGCAACGTGGATGTTGATGTCGCGACGGCGGGAGTCAAACCGATGCACCAGCTCCTTGCTGCATCAGTGGCTGCACGCAGATTCAATATGGAGTTGATCGGGGTCTTTGCGGTAACGGCATTGCTGCTGGCTGCTGCTGGTCTGTATGCAGTGATCGCCTATCTGGTCTCGCAACGGACGAGAGAAATCGGCATTCGTCTTGCACTCGGTGCATCACCTCGAAATATTTTGCGTTTGATGATGGGCCAGGGAATGAAATTGACGCTGATAGGTGTAGCGATCGGGTTTGTTGGAGCGATAGCGGTCACACGTTTAATGAGGAGCCTTTTGTTTGCAGTAGCGCCCACCGATGTAATGACCTTTGGCATTTCCGCTGTTGTTTTGATTGTTGTCGCATTGTTGGCTTGCTTTATCCCGGCACGACGGGCAACGAAAGTCGATCCGCTAGTGGCGCTGAGATACGAATAATTTGTCATAGACCAGGGAGGCAGATTTCAAAATGAAAACAGTATCACGCCGAAAAGTAATTTCGACGCTGGCAACCGGTAGTGCGAGTTTGGCACTCGCAGGATTTTTACGTGCAGACGGAATTAACGGACAAACCACTGGACCTGTGGTCAAAGCGTTCCAGGGACAACACACACCGAAACCACTATCGTTCGATCCGGCGAAGCTCAAAGGCTTGTCTGAAAAGCTGATCAAGTCGCACTGGGAAAACAACTACGGCGGTGCGGTGAAAGCTTTGAATGCGGTCGAGCAAAGGCTTGCCGCGATGCTTCCAGACAAGGATCTGCCGCCTTATATCTATGGGGATCTCAAGCGCGAAGAGCTGGTGCGCACCGGTTCGGTTGTCCTGCATGAAAACTACTTTGCCAATCTCGGCGGCGACGGCAAAGCCAATGGCAAGGCTCTTGATCTGCTCAAGCAATGGTTTGGCAGTTACGAGCAGTGGGAAGCAGAGTTTAAGAAGACTGCGAACGCACTCGGTGGCGGTTCGGGCTGGACCATTCTTTCTTACAACCTGCACACGGGCGAAGTTCACAACTACTGGGCGTGGGACCACATGCACAACGCGCCGCTGGGCTATCCGCTGTTGGTGCTCGATATGTACGAACACGCTTACCACATGGACTATGGTGCGGCTGCCGCGAAATACGTCGATGCTTTCATGCAAAACGTGAATTGGGATGAAGTGAATCGCCGAGTTGAAGCGGTCGGCGGCCGAAAGTAGGAGTTGAGAATCATGCAAGCTCTACTCACAGACCAGGCACGATTAGTAATGCTGATTGTGTTGTGCGGTCTTCTTTGGACGCTGGAATCGATCATTCCACTTTACAGTTTTCGCAACAGTCGAGTGCGACATGCGATGCCGAATGTAGCGTTGACGCTAATGCTTGTAATCACGAATCTGAGTCTTTCTTTTTCCTCAGCCTATCTAGCCGGCTTCTCTGTTCGTAATGGAATCGGACTGTTCCCTCTCCTCGGCCTCTCGTCCTGGGCTCAGATCATCTTTGGTGTGCTGGCGTTAGATCTCTTCGCCTATTTCGCACACGTGCTGTTGCATAAATCGTGGTTCGGTTGGCAGTTTCATCGCGTTCACCATTCTGAGAACGCAGTTGATGTAACCACCGCGTTTCGTCAACACCCGGGCGAAACCGTTTGGCGCATACTCTGGCAGTTAGCTGCAATCGTGGTGTTCGGAATTCCGCTCTGGGTCGTCATCGTGTACTTGATCCTCTCGGGACTCAATGCAGAATTGGAGCATGCCAACATCAGACTGAGCCTGCGAGTCGATCGCTTGTTGCGGCTGTTAGTGGTTACGCCAAATATGCACAAGGTGCACCACTCCCGTGACCAGAGAGAAACTGATTCAAACTATTCCAATATCTTCTCTCTTTGGGACAGACTCTTCGGCACTTATACGAGTTCAATTGATTTTCGCAGGCTCAACTATGGCTTGGATGGGTTCGATGTTAAGGAAAGGCAGACGCTAAGTGGCCTCTTAAGAATGCCGTTCGTGAACTACAACCGTGTTTGATGTTGGGGAGAGCTTATGACCACGCGCGCAGCTTGTGGTTTATGGCATCATGGGCGCCTATGATCGTTCAGGTTGGATACGTTCATGAAGTCGTGCGGTATCCGGTTAAATCGATGGCCGGTATTGCAACCGACTCCGCCTTTATCGGCTGGCACGGTCTGCAAGGCGATCGGCGCTTCGCGTTTCGCCGTCTCAATGACAACAGCGGCTTCCCCTGGCTCAGTGCAGGTCGCCTTCCTGAACTTATTCTGTATCAACCCACCGGTCTTGATGAGAAGGAAGAGCCGTTGCCTACTCATGTGCGGACACCGGAAGGGCTAACGCTTGCGTTCGGAAGTGCGGAGTTGCAAAACCTGATCGCGGAGAAGTTCGGGAGTCCGGTTGAGTTGATGAAACTCAAGCACGGAATTTTTGATGAGGCGAGCGTGTCAGTGATCAATTTAGCGACGATTGCCGGGATTAGCCGCGAAGTCGGACACGATTTGGATCGGAGGCGGTTTCGCGCGAATATCGTGATCGCGTCAGAATCCGCGGAACCATTTTCGGAGGATGGTTGGGTCGGCGGCAGGTTGGTGTTCGGCAGCACCGACGTGGGACCAGTCGTCAGTTTGACGATGCGGGATCTTCGCTGTGTGATGATCAATCTCGATCCGGACACCGCCGAAAAAGATGCGCAAATCATGAAAACAGTCGTACGTCTCAACGAGAATAATGCGGGCGCTTATGGAACCGTGGCGCGCACGGGCCAGGTCAGCGTGGGACAACCAGTGAGTTTGATAACCGACAATTGAGTCGCTGAGATGAACTTTCACGCAAAGGCGCAAAGAACATTTCAAAACCGCGCTTTGCGCCTTTGCGTCTTCTCTTTGCGCCTTTGCGTGAAAATTTGCGTGAGCCTACCGATCCTTTGTCTCACAGTCTCATTCTTGATCTGCTCCTCAGCACTCGGGCAAACGTGTTTGCAACGTGCTGAGGAAATCGCACCGCCACTCACGCGAGAAACGCGGCGCGATTTTGAAACCAAACTTGCCGAGGCGCGCAAAAACGTCGAGACAGCACCGGGCGCCGATAACCTGATCTGGCTCGGAAGACGAACGGCTTACCTGGGCCATTACAAAGACGCAATCAAGATCTTCACGCAAGGAGTGGAAGAGTTCCCTGACGACGCGCGCTTCCTCCGGCATCGTGGTCATCGATTCATCACGTTGCGTTGTTTCGATCTGGCGATTGCGGATCTTAATCGCGCCGCCAAACTCATCAAGGGCAAAGCCGACCAGATCGAACCCGATGGTCTACCGAATGCGCGAAACATTCCGACCAGCACGTTGCAGTCGAACATCTGGTACCACCTCGGGCTCGCCCACTATTTAAAAGGAGACTTCAAAGCCGCACTCAACACATATCGTGACGCCGCGAAAGTCTCTACCAATCCGGACATGCTGGTGGCGACCACGCATTGGCAATACATGACCTTGCGCCGGCTCGGACGCAAGAAAGAAGCGGCTGCGGTCGTCGCCGCAATCAAACCTGATCTGGATGTGATCGAAAATGCTGACTACCTCAAACTCATCCGCCTGTACCAGGGCAAAACAACTCCGACGGAGTTGTTAAAGGAGATCAACGGCGATGCCAACGCGCTCAGTAAAGCATCGATTGGTTATGGATTGGGCAACTGGTTTCTTTATAACGATCAGCGGGATGAGGCCGAGAAGATCTTTCGCCAGGTAATACTGGGAAACCAGTGGGCCAGCTTTGGACACATCGCCGCGCAAGTCGAGTTGAGTCGTTAAACGTTTTATCGACGGCAACAACGGCCAATATATTATGGTGCCAGGCAAGCAACTGACTTCACCGGCCCGTCCACAAACCTCGCGCAACTAGCGGCACGTAGGTATCGAGTCCTTCCGGCTTGAACTGAATTGTGCGTTCCTGCTCGGCGCTCATGTAGGCAGTCATCAACAGCTCCGTGATTTCAAGACCATCGTAGAAATTTTCTTCCGGCTGCTTACCGTCGAGAAAGCTCTGCACGAAATATCGATCCTGCGATTCGTAACCATACTCCGCGGCTTCGTTACCTAAAACCGGCATCAAGCCCTGCTCGGCATTCTGTTTTTCAACCAGGTCTTCACCGGCTGCGCCCTTAACCTCACGGCTCAGGAACAACTTCAGCCCACTGTCGAGCGAGTTCATGCTCAACGAGTATTCCGGCCCAAGCACCTCGAGACTCAAACGCAGGCCCGCACCGACATAGCTCCACGAAGTTGTAACTTCGACGATGAGCGGCGTGTTGTCTTCGTCGATATAGTTAATCGTGGCGCGGGCGAAATCTTCGGCCGGCCTGCTTTTGTAATCGACGTCCGCACCCATGTTTTGCTTCAGGATCTCAGCATACTCCGGTCGCGACCACTTCAAACTCGCAATCTGCGCCGACACCTTCACCGGTCGAATACTCGAACGAGGCGCGCCGGGTTTGGTCAGCATAAAACGACCGACTTCGATGCTGTGACACATCATGTCGTTGAGCACGCCGCCACCCTGTAGCTCACCTTGCCAGAACCACGGCGAATGTGGACCACTGTGTTCTTCGGCGGCGCGTGCCAGATACGGACGACCCGTCAACGCTGCTGCCCGGCTCCACATAATCTCGCGCCCCCGCGTCACACTCGGCGCGAAGATCTGATCTTCAAGATAGCCGTGCAGCAAGCCCGACTGCTCAATGAGTTGGACCATGCGTCGCGCTTCGGCTACATTACGGGCCAACGGCTTCTCGCACGCGATTCCGATCAGTTTTCCGTTTCCGGATTGGAGCGCGTCGCAGATGGCTTCGAGGTTCTGCACCCGCTGATGATTTGGACCACACAGCCACACGCAGTCGATCTCGGGAGCGGCAACCAGCTCCGCAATCGACTTGAACGCGCGTGCATTCCCGACGCGCAGCTCTCGCGCTCGCGCAGCGGTCGCCTCGGCATGGGCCGTGTTGGGACTGTAAACCCCGAGCACATCAGCATCGCGAACCCCGCGCCATGCTTCGAGATGAAACTTCGCCACGAATCCGCTGCCGATGAACCCGACTCCGAGTTTGCTTCCCGTCATGTGTAGTCTCCCGGTAAATTGTAGCTTATGAACACGAAGCCCATTCTATGCTTAATCGCTCTGCTGGTGGTGACACTGTTGCCAAACCCAGTCGCCGTTTCTCAACAAAGTTCAGTGGGCGCGTTTGCCGGACAGACCGACATCGGCAATCCGGTTCGCGCGGGCCGGACGACATATGACTCCGGCAAACAGGAATACACAATCTCCGGCGCCGGCACGAACATGTGGGCCAACCGCGATGAGTTTCATTTCGTCTGGCGGCGCTTGAAGGGCAACTTTATTCTAACAACGCAGGCTGCTTTCGTTGGTAAAGGCGTCGAGCCGCACAGAAAGATGGGATGGATCGTGCGCGCCAGTCTCGACGCGGATTCACCGCACGCAGTGGCCGTTGTCCACGGCGACGGACTCACATCGTTGCAATTTCGCAGGACCAAAGGCGCGAGCACTGAGGAGCTGGCTGCGAAAGTCAGAGCGGCTGACGTGCTGCAACTCGAACGCAGGGGCAACACGTACCGGATGTCTGCCGCTCGCTTTGGCGACACACTCACGAGCGAAGAAGTGTCGCTTGATCTGGGCGATGAAGTATATGTCGGGCTGTTTGTCTGTTCGCACAATAAGGACGTAACTGAAACGGCCGTATTCAGCAACGTTCGCATCACCGTGCCCGCGCGTGATGACTTTGTGCCGTATCGCGATTACATCGGAAGTAATCTCGAGCTGATGGACGTCGCCACGGGCAAACGAAAGATTGTCTACACCGCGTCCGACTCTTTTCAGGCACCCAATTGGACCAAAGATGGACGAGCGTTGATCTATAACCGCAACGGCCGGCTTTATCGTTTCGATCTGGCTAAGCAAGCACCGGCGGCCATCGACACGGGATTTGCTGTCAATAACAACAACGACCACGTGCTTTCCTTTGACGGAAAGATGCTCGCCATCAGTCATCACAGCAAGGACGATGGGAATGCGTCGATCGTTTACACGGTGCCGGTCAAGGGAGGCGTGCCTCGCAGAGTCACGGCCCAGGGACCGTCGTACTTACATGGCTGGTCGCCTGACGGCAAATACCTGGTCTATACGGGTCAGAGAAATGATGAGTTTGATATCTACAAGATCTCAGTTGGCGGAGGCGCGGAGACTAACCTTACCAACACCAATGGACTCGATGATGGACCAGAGTTCACACCTGACGGGCGGTATATTTACTTCAACTCAGCGCGCTCGGGAACGATGCAAATCTGGCGGATGAAGCCGGATGGCAGCGCACAGGAACAAGTTACGAATGACGAGTACAACAACTGGTTCCCGCATATCTCACCGGACGGACGTTGGATCGTTTTCCTGTCGTTCCTGAAAGACGTGAACCCGAGCGATCACCCGTTCTACAAGCACGTTTACATTCGACTGATGCCGGTGGAAACGATGAAACCAAAAGTGATTGCGTATGTGTACGGCGGTCAGGGAACAATCAACGTCCCGTCGTGGTCACCGGATGGGAAGCGAATCGCGTTCGTAAGTAATAGCCAGTGACCGGTGTTTCACGCAAAGGCGCAAAGGGAAGACGCAAAGCCGCAAAGAAATCCTTCTGTTTTTCTGTCTGTTCTTCTTTGCGGCTTTGCGTCTTCCCTTTGCGCCTTTGCGTGAAACTCTGCTTAAAATCTTAGCGTCTTCAGGTATCGGAGGCTCTGCGGGATTTGCTCGACTGAGGTCGGCGATTCGTCTTCGATGAAGTACCACTTGACGCCCGCTTTCTGCGCGGCACGCAACACGCGCGGCCAGTCGATGATTCCCTGCCCCAACGCTACGTTATTGGTCACGTCCGATTGCCCCGTAAATCCACCCGGCGTGCCACGCTTCATGTCTTTCACATGCATGAGTTCAAAGCGTTTGCCATATTTCTCCAGCAACTTCACCGGATCCTGCCCGGGATGAACCACCCAGTACACATCCATCTCGATCCGCACATACTCAGGATTCGTTTCGGCCATCAGTAAATCGAACAACGTCCCATCGCGGTACGGCAGAAACTCATAACCATGAGTGTGGTAGAAAAACTTGATTCCTTGTTTCGCGAGCGCTGCCCCGGCGCGATTGAAGACCGCCGCCGCCTCGCGGCAAGTCTTTTCATCGAAAGGATCGGTGTGCGGAATCCACGCGCACCCGGCATACTCCACGCCCAACACCTTCGCATCGCGCACGACGTCGTCGATATGGTCGCGACACTGCTCGTATGAGAAATGGGAACTGACAGCCTTGATGCGGCGTGCATCAAGTTGCTCCTTAAACTTTTCGGGCGTTAAGCCATAGGTACCGGCCAGCTCAACGTTCGTGATGCCAAACGCACGCACCTGGTCCAGGGTGCCGCCAACATCCTGCTTGAACTGGTCGCGCAGGCTGTAAAGCTGAAGCCCGACTGGTCCCTTGAACCCTGGTCCAACGGCGGCCGATGATTGTGCTACGCAGACGAGCAGAAACGAGATAAATACAATTTTGAGTTTCATGTTCACCGAAAAAGTTTGACAACGCAGTTGTGATTCAACACGATCGACAGCGGATTATAATTGACTTCCTCCATGATCCGATCGAAACCACAGATTATCCTGTTCTGTCTCGCGGTTTGCATCCTTGCCTCTCAACCAACGCAAGCCGGGTATCCGATTTCACTCGACGGCTACTGGCGTTTTGAAATCGATCCCGCCGACGCCGGACTCCAGCAGCAATGGTTCAACCGCCCGCTGCGCGGGTTCATTAAGTTGCCGGGGATTCTCCAGTCACAATACTTCGGCAACGAGATCACCACCGAAACGCCGTGGGTGCTCTCACTCTACGATCGCTACTGGTACCTGCGCGACAACTACAAAGCCTACACGCAACAACGCGGCCGGATAAAAGTGCCGTTTCTGTCGCAGCCACCGCGTCATTATCTTGGCGCCGCCTGGTATCAACACGACATCGAGATCCAGCGCCACCTGCAAGGCCGCCGCATCGTGCTGACACTCGAGCGTCCCCATTGGGAAACTACTGTCTGGATCGACGAGAAGAGAATCGGTTCTGACCGCAGCCTCGTTGCGCCTCATGTCTACGATCTCGGCACCCTCAGTCTTGGCCGGCATCGACTCACGATCCGCGTAGATAATCGCATGCTCATGCCTTATCGACCCGACGCACACAGCGTTTCCGATTCGGTGGGCGCCAGTTGGAACGGCATCGTCGGAAAGATTCAAATTGAAGACACCGGACGCGTCTGGATCGATGATGCGCAGGTCTTTACCAACCTGGCCCAGCACACGATGTTCGTCAGAGTCAAAATCGGCAACGTTACCGGCCACAGTGGTCAGGCAACGTTGACTGCGATTTGGCCGGACATCGCAGTGGTTCCGGTAAGCTGGGACGAAAACGGCGGGAGTGTAGACATTGAAGTTCCACTTCGCCTCGATGTCGAGAAGTGGGACGAGTTTCATCCGAAAAAGCTGCCGCTGAAACTTTGGTTAAGAGGTGCTGACGTCGAAGAGTACAAAGACCTGACCGTTGGCCTGCGCGACTTTCGCGCTGAGGGAAATCAGTTTGTTCTGAATGGCGTACCGATCAACTTTCGCGGCACCAACAACGGCGGCGATTTTCCGTTGACCGGTTATCCACCCACTGACGTAAAAACCTGGACCACCTTATTTGAGACTGCAAAAGAGTGGGGTCTCAACCACATGCGCTTTCATTCCTGGTGTCCGCCTGAAGCAGCGTTTGAAGCCGCCGATCAAGTCGGATTTTACTTGCAGCCCGAACCCGGCATGTGGAACGAGATCAGTCCCGGCACTGCGATGGAGCGCATGCTTTATGACGAGACTGAACGCATGATACGCGCCTACGGCAATCATCCGTCGTTCATGCTCCTGTCAGCCGGCAACGAGCCGAAGGGTCAATGGAAAGAGTCGTTGTCGAAATGGGTTGAGTTTTATCACCGGAAAGATCCGCGCCGGCTCTACGCGAGCGGTACGGGCCACACCGAACGTGAGCTCGAAGAGATTACTCA
>Ga0070699_100002343_pt1 | contig 17008 bp, 24 predicted proteins | sample KBSK1503metaG_FD_65473 | JGI IMG/M metagenome (GOLD analysis project Ga0070699, IMG submission 65473) | Corn, switchgrass and miscanthus rhizosphere microbial communities from Kellogg Biological Station, Michigan, USA - KBS K1-50-3 metaG | ecosystem: Host-associated > Plants > Roots >... | reverse complement strand
AGCGTCTGGCGGGTCGAACCCTGCAGCGCGTTGAGGAACCGCGACTGCGCGGTGCCCTTCGGCTTCTGCCAGTCGAGGTACTCGGACGTCCCGTTGAGGAGTGCCCACGCGGTGTCGTTGTAGCCGACGGTCTCGGTGTTGTCGTGCCAGTTGTGGAGGATCGCGTCGAAGATCTCGTCGCGGCCCTTGCCACCGGTCTTGATGGAGGCCTCCAGGAGCTTACGCGCCTGGTCCTCGGTCGGCGTGATCACGGTGAGCTGCTCGACGAGCTTCTCGAACGCGTCGGCGTACTCGTCCACCCTGGACAAGGTGTCCTGCGCCTGGTGCATCTTCTCGTGCATCGACCGGGTGTGCGGGATCGCCCAGCGCTGCTCGGCGTTCTTGGCGAAGCCGGCCAGCGTCAGCTGGTTCATGCACATCCCGCGGAGGGGCATCACCGAGACCTCGACGGCCCGGCTGCGGTCGTGGCTGGTGCGGAGCACCGTGTAGAGCTTGTGCTCGTCACCGGCGGGCCGGAGGACTCGCTCGTTCTCGACGACGATGAAGCCCTGGCGACCACCGCGGAGGACACCCGCCGCGACGTACTTCGAGGACACCTGGTCCATGAAGTCGAAGGCCTCGCTGAACTGCAGGACCTCGTACTCGTGGCTGACGTAGTCGAAGACCTCGCCCGTCTTGCCGTGGACGACGGCGACGCGGTTCGGCGCGTCCTGCCAGACGCCGTGCTCATTGCGGTAGCCCGCGGGCTGCTTGAGGACGTTGAAGTTCATGCCGCCGAGCTGGATCGCCTCGGCCATGTCCTTGGGCTCCTCCTCGAGCTTCCCGAGCTTCATCCAGGGGACCTCGCGGGTGGAGAACTGCGTGTCGGTCATCTTCTTGCTCCTCTTCTCATCGACGGCTACTGCTACTGTATACCGCCCACCTGGCTCATCAGCACGGGGTGGTGAGTTCCCGTGGACGCACCCGCCGAGGCGGGGCGTTTCGCCTAGTAGTCGTTGACGATGTACTGCGTGGCACCATCCGAGTAGGTGGTACGCGTGATGTCTGCGTCACCCTTGGCGACGAGGATCTTGGAGCTCTCGATCACGAGGATCTTCAGCTGCTCGAGGGTAAGCTTGACGGTCAGGTCGTTGCCTGCGTCATCACTGACGTTGAAGCCGACGAAGTCGTGGTTGCCCTTGAGGCTCATGAACTGGATTCCGCCCTGGTTGATCATCTTCTCATCCTCTCATCGGGTCGGGCGGTACGCCCGGCTGCTGTATCTATTATACTCAGGAGAGTGACGCGGTGTCTAGTGAATCCTATGAGAATGTTCGACAAGATTCGTCACGTGATCTTGTAGGGTTCCTACAGTGCGCTCGTCGTGAACTCGTCTCGGCTGTACGTCCACGTGCCGACGTACTCGACGTCGGGGTGGTGGTACTTCATCTTCTCCAAGACGCGTCGCTTCGTCTTACCCGACGAGACGAAGTCATCCACGAAGAGCCACCTCGTGCCGATGCGCCCCTCGAAGATCCGACTGCTGTGGCTGTGAGCGTCCTCCTTTCGGAGAACGGCGAACAACGTCTCGTGCGAGTGCCCGATGAGGGCGACGGCAAGTGAGCCACTGAGGCCCGTCCCGATGAGGGTGTCGTGCTCCGGCAGTGAGGCCAGTCGCGCGTTGTATGACTGGACGATCCTCTTCGGGTCGTAGAAGAGGTAGTCACCGTAGTACCGACTGTCGTACGTCACGGTGCCGAGAGGCAACTGCTCCTTCTCCTCGACCTCTTCCTCGAACGGCTTCTCCATCGGCTTCAGCTTCAAGGCCTTCACCGCCTGAAGCTGTCGTGTCACCTCCATGCTGAAGCGCACGTCCTTGTCGGTGTAGTCCCGCAGCAGCGGCTTCACAGACTGGTACGAGCGCAGCCGCCTCCAGTACGCCTCCGACTGGGCCTCGATCAGTGATCTTGAGAGTCGAGAGTCCGGCTCACTGACGACCTCGTACTTCGGTCCTTCAAACTGCTCTTCCATCACGTGTCCTCTCTCATCTGGCTCATCAGGGTAGGTAGATGACCTCCTACCGACCACTCCGCCGAGGCGGAGGGTTTCGCCTACGCTCCTCGGATGTTGCCGCGACCGACGACCGAGTAGGTGTGACGACCGCGCGAGTCGGTCTGGCGGATGCGGTAGAGCCAGGACCGACCGGTCCAGGCGGCGCCGATCACGACGGCCGAGCTCCAGGTCCTCCGCTCGTGACCTCGCGAGCACGACGTGGTTCTAACTACTACGGTCTGCCCGGTGCTGTACAGTCGACGCTGAGCCGCCCGGTTCTGGTCGATCCCGGCCTTCAACTGCGTGACGGCATCCTCGATCATGGTGGTCATGGTCACTCCTCATCTGGCTCGTCAGTGCGGGTAGATGATGTCCCGCAGACGAGGGCCGAAGCCCTCGTTTCGCCTAGTACTTAGCGTGACGACCAGGTGTGAGATGCCAAAGAACCTGGCAGTCCAGCTCCATGTCGAAGATCTCCGCGAAGATGTCACCCGCGTTCACCGCGATGTCATAAGCTCGTCGAGCTTCTTCGATGGTCTTGACGTAGATGGTTCGGGTGGGGCCGCAGTTGACTTCCTGGCGGGTGACCATGTAGCGGTTCATTGTCTTGCTCCTCATCTGGCTCATCAGGACGGGTGGATGACTTCCCGCCGACGGGCTTGCGCCCCGTTTCGCCTAGTTGGTTCGGCTGATGATCTCGGCCTTCACCATCTCGATCATGTCGACCGTGGTAGTCTTGGCGACGACGTCGCCTTGCAGTTGAATGGTGTAGCTCTGAAGCTTGTTCAGCAAGGTGTTGACGGTCTCGTTCTTGAGGCTCTCGGCGAACTTGGCTCGCTTGGCGGCTTCCTCGGCGTTAACGATCATCTTCTCATCCTCTCATCTGACCCGCCGTTCGGCGGGGCTGGTAGATCTATTATACTCAGGTACACCACGTGATGTCTAGTGATCTTAAGATAATGTTCGACAAGAAATGAGTGACCGGCTTGTAGCAACCCTACAAGCCGGTCGTGCTAGGCTCCGATCGCGTCCCGCTTGGGTCCGATGTTCGCCTCACCCGTGTTCGCGGCACGGCCTGCGGCCTGACCAGCAACGGTTGCGGCGTAGGAGCCGCGCTCCATGCCGCGTCCGGTGGACTTGAGCCCGAGCCGCTGCGCCTCGAGCCAGGCCTTCACCTCGTCGAGCCGGGTCCGAAGCGCGAGCTCCGTGCCGGGACCGGCCTCACCCATGGCGCGCGCGACGCGCTCCTTGATCTTGGCGGTGGCACCGGTGCTGAACGACATGATGAACTCACGGCGGGTCTTGAACTTCTGCATCGGGGTGCCACCCGTGCGGATCACCGACGCGTACTCGTCCGTGTTCCACCACTCGCTGAGGTCCGCGAGTGCCTGGAGCTGGAGGGAGACGAGGAGCACGCGCACCTGCCGGACGTCGGACTCGTAGCCGACGATCACGTACTTGTGACCGCGCACGTTCTTGTCCTTGTGGCTGTCGACGTAGACGTTCTTCTCGACGTAGCCTTGCATCGTCTTGAAGGACATCGTGATGTTGTGGCAGAACTGGACGAGTGCGTCCTTGTAGATGCCCGTGAAGTCGATGGTGTCGGTCACGACCTCCTCCTGGGTCGACTCACCTTTCGCACGCTTGGCGTCGATGGCCGCCTGGTCGATGGAGTGCTTCACCATCAAGTCGTAGGCCTTCTGGCGGAAGGTCTCCGCCTCCTCCGTGGTAACGCCGTTGGCCTCGGCCTTCGTCAAGAGGGCCGTGATCTTCTCTTCGTAGTCGAATGCCATCGTCTCTTCCTCTCATCAGTCTCATCAGGTCGGGTAGATGAATTCCCGACGACGCACGAGGCCGAAGCCTCGGCGTTTCGACTAGGCCTCCAGGGGGAGGAGCTTACGGCGCACTGCGGGGATCGGGCGGGTGGTCTCGATCTTCTTCACCGTCCTCACGGTGACGTGGTAGTCCACGAATCCCCAGGTGCCATTGAGGATGAAGCCCGGGGAGCAGGGGCACGAGCAGCCGGCCTTCTTGGAGAAGATCGGCTTCACTCGCTCACCACCCGGCATCAAGCCCTCCTCCATGACGGCCACGAGGTGGGCCTTCCAGATGCGGACCTGGGCCCGGTTGAACCGGTCGTAGGCCTTGTCGTTCTCCGGGTCGACGCCGCGTTCCTTCGGCTCGGGGAGCTCGAGCTCCGGCTCCGGGGCTCCCCAGACGAAGACCCGGGCCTTGCCGATGCGGTCGCGCTTGACGGTCTTGACCTCGTAGGTGAACTCGTTCATCGTCTTCTCCTCTGATCTAAGCTGCCGGGTTTCCCGGCGGCTGGTAGATCTATTATACTCAGGTACGCCGCACCATGTCTAGTGATATGAGGTAAATGTTCGACAAGAAAAGCAGCCCGTTCTTGTAGAGGTCCTACAAGAACGAGCTGCTGAGCGGCTAGCGAGTGATCTTGATGATCTCGTCGTAGCGGGCCGCCTTGGCACGGAGCTCGTCAACGTCGACGTTCTCGGTGGCGACGCGTTCGACCGACTTCTTGATGTCGTCACGAAGACGTCCCACGCCCTCACGGATGACGTCGAGCTCGTCGCCGATGCGACCGACCTCGTCGTAGAGCGCCTCGGCGTGTTGACCCAGGTACACGAGCTCGGCGACGATGCCGCGCTGCGTCTCGATGATCTTGACATCTGCCTTCACAACGATCGACTCACCCTCCTTGAGGTTCGTGATCTTGTGCTCGATGCTCTCGATCTTCGTGTCGACCTCGGCCTCCGCCTCGGTGATCGCTGCCATGGTGGCGGAATCGGAGAGGATGTCGATCGTCTCTTGCTCCGACGTCGGTTCCGGCTTCTGGCGAGCGTGCCAGGCGATGTGACTGCGGAGGCTGCCGGTGGCCTCGAACTGACGACCACATGGCTGCTCCTTGTCATTGAGCGTCACCGGGTGGCTGCACCGGTAGATGACGGACTCATTCTCCAGAAGGAGCTCCTCACCGTGCTTGATGGGCAGCATCTGGTTTGGGTTACGGGGGTGTCCACCGTAGGCCTGCGCCACCTCGACGATGACGACGCCACCGACGGCAAAGCCGTGCTTCGTTCGTTCCTTGTGCTCTTCGATCTTCTTCTCCTCCTCTTCCCAGTCGACGCCGTTCGCGCGGTCCTTGGCGAGCCGCTCGAGGCGCTCTTTCTCACGCTGCAACGTCATCTTCTCCTCGAGCACCTCGAGGCCGTGCCGAGCCGCTGCGCGCTCGGCGTTCTTCCGACTGTGCACGTCACCGGGTGAGCTCGCGAGCTGGAACACCTTCCCCTTGTGCGTCTTGATGCGTCGGTGTCCACCCGCGGCGTAGGTGACCTCCCAACCCACCGCCGCGCAGCGCTTCACTAGGTCCTCGACCCAGTCAGCCTTCGATCCCATCTCATCTCCTCACGTGGTGTGGGTCGCCCGCCCCATCGACGGGCGACCCGTGATCTTACTTCTGGCCGTGTGGCTTGGAGTTGTCGGCGCGAGCCTCACCCGTGGCGGCCTTGCCGCCCTGCTGCGCCCAGAAGCCTCGGGCGTTGCGGGTGGCGGCGTCGGAACCACGCTTCAGGTTGCCGAGCTTGCCGTCACGTGGGACGACACCCTTGTCGGCCTTGCGCTGGATGCCGCTCTTCTTCGAGCCCGCGCCGTCCGCGGGATGCTTCTCTCCACCGGTGCTGCGGTGCCTCGCCATGAGCTCTCCTTCGTGTATGACCTGGCTCGTCGGGACGGGTAGGTCAACTCCCGTCGACGCCCGAAGGCGTTTCGCCTAGCGGTTCGCGGCGATGAAGAGGCGAGTCTCCTCACCCTCGACCGCGAGGTCGATCATCATGGAAAGCTCGGTGTGGTTGAACTCGCGACCTTGCTCGGTGAGCGCCTCGAAGTAGGCCTTCGTGGCGGCCTCGGTGACAACGTCGAGCTGCTCGTTGGTGAGAGTGGGAACGATCAAGGTGGACATCGTGACTCCTCGTCATCTGGCTCATCAGGCCCGGTGGATGAACTCCGGACGACGCCTCCCGGCGTTTCGCCTTACGACTACTTGGTGAAGACATACACAGTCTCGAACACGCGACGGTTCGCACCCATGGTCTCCGTCTGGATCCACCGGCCGACCATCTCCAGGCCGAGCTCGTCGAGGTGCGCCTCGACGGTACGACCGTCCGTGAGGTCGATGACGGCGTGGATCTTCTTGGCGACACGGTCGCCGATCTTCTTGCGGATGATGATGCTGGTGGCTTCGGCGTTGGCCCGCTCTGCGATGAAGCTGCTCATGATCTCTTCTCCTCGTCTCATCGGTGGCGCGTTCCGCGCCGCCTTACTGATCTATTATACTCAGGATAGTGCTGTGATGTCTAGTGAATCATAAGAAAATTCTCGACAAGAAAGATGACCCTGGCTTGTAGAGGTCCTACAAGCCAGGGTGATCACTAGGCCTCGGTCGTCATCTCGGTCTCGACGACGAACCACTTGTGCTCACCGTCGGCGCGGCGACGCTCGATGCGACCTTCCTTGCGAAGGCGGAAGAGGGACATGTACGCGTCGTTGCCCGTGAGCACGAGGGTGTCCTCGAGCTGAGCTCGCGTGATGCCCACCTTGGCCTCGACCACGACGCCATAGACGCGCTCATCGCGCTCCTTCACGTCGGCCGAGCGAGGACGACCGCGGCCCGCCTTGGGCTTGTCGTCGACGACGGGCTCCGAAGTGACCTCCTGAGATGCCTCCTGGACCTCGTTCGCGACTTCCTGGTTGTTCGATTCACGAACGGCCTCAGGCTGCTCGTCGATGACCTCAGGAGCACCTGGCACGTTCGCCTCCGGTTCGGCATCCTCCGGGTCCGGAATGGTCGAAATGTCCGGAGTGGTCTCCATGTTCGCTGCGTGCTCTGCGGCTCGCTGGGCGAACGGGGAGGCGACGCGGCGGCGTCCGGCGCTGAATGTCATGTTGTTCTCCTACCTATGCTAGACGTTGATCATATCAGGCTGAATGAGAGGCTTCTTCACCTCATGGATGTACTCACGGTCCTCGTCACCGAGCACAAGCTCGACGTTGAGGTCGATCTCACCACGCAGTGCCCTGATGGCTTGCCGCGCGATCCACCGTCCCGCGTGAACGGTGATCCCCTTACCCCAGGTGAGGGACATGCCGGGCTTACCCGCCAGAGGCTCGATGAGCCAGTCGTCAGGGTAGCCGAGGATGCGTGCGACCTCACGGAACGTGAGCACGCGCTTCTCCTCGTAGTGCACGATGGTCATCGGACCCGCACCGGTGACGACACGGCTCGGACGATCGGGATCCCACATCGTAGGCTGCGTGTAGCCCATGAAGAAGTCGTTCTCACGCAGCTTCGGCAAGATCGCCTGGTTGAACGAGTCGGGAAGTCGACCGTGCTTCTGGTCGTATCGTTGCACCGCGAGTGACATGTGATCACGTGGGTTCCAGTCGACCGAGTTAAGCAGGTCACGGATGCGGGTGTGCAGTGGAACGTCCGGTGGCATGTGACCGTCGACGTAACCACTCTCACTGCGGAACTTCTCGCGGAGGACGTACCGACTCGGCACGCGGTAGCCGTACTGCTGCTTGCCCCACGTGAGTGGCATATCGGCGAGGTCGCCGATGACGTCACGGTGCAGTGGCACGTGATCGAGCACCGGGTGCTCGACGGTGAACGGGATCTTAGATACGACCCAGAAGTACCGCTTGCGGACGGCGGGACCACCCACCGCGTATGCATCGTGAAGCACGTGGTGAAGGTCCCACTTGTCGCCGGTGAGCAGTTCGAGCTCGGCGCGGAGTCGACGCATGAGGCCGATGCCCTGCTTGTACGCCGAGCCGACCGACTCGAAGATCGCGATCGTCGGCTGAACTCTGGCGACGTAGCGCATGAAGTCCCACATGCACTGGTTGACCTTGGCATCCTCACCACGCAGGTGCTTCGACGTCATGACGCTGAAGCCGGTAAAGAGCAGGGCGGGTTTCCAATCACCAGCTCTGCCTCGACCACCTCCCACTCCTCAGGAGTGCACGCTTGTGACGTCCACTGGTCATTCGTCAGATGACGATTGGCCTCGCAGTTCGGCATACCGAACCCGCCTTTGTTCTCGACCTTGTGGACGAGCTGGAAGCCAGCTTGCGTCGCACCGAGGTCGAAAGCACCGGCGAATGACTGACACGCTACGAAACGCAACGTCCCTCCACTCTGTGTCGGTTAATCCAGTTGGCCGCGAAGTCGCGTCCGCACTCTTCACACGTAAGTCGACGACGAGGACGACTCATCTTCTGACGGGTTTCATCAGTGTGATGCTTACCGTAGAAGGGATTCAACATACCAGGCATCGAGTGCTTAGCGCATACCTCGGGTGAGAATTTCATGCCCTTCGTTGGCGACGTACGACCCTTCAGCTTCTCGCTGATCTGCTGTCTCAGCTCGTCAGTCGGCGAGTGGTACCGCTGGTGACAAACGGTGTGACACATTGCGAGGTTATCGGGTACGTCGTTCAAGGCATCTTCATCGAGGTGATGAATGTTGCCGTCCCACGTACCCTGGCCGATCTGCTCGACCGAGTCATCGCAGAAGTGACACGACCACGGAGGACCGTCGTGTGATTCGAGAAACACACGACGAGTCCTCCCCGGTACACGACGTTGCTTAGCCATTCATGACTTTCACGATGTGAGTGACATCGGTGGCGCAACCGACGCAGACGACCAGCACCTCGTGACTTCCGCGAACGTCCGAGTGTCCGACAACGGTGGCCCCGACGTCGTCGAGCGCGCGCTTGCAGTTCGGGCACTTGGTGGACTGCCCGTCGTAACCGTCCTCCTGGCGCTGGACGTTGACCTCGCGCTTTTGGAAGTACGAGGCGGTGAAGAGGTTCGCCAGGTGGTCGGCGCCGATGTCGGGCGTGATGGCGATCATGATGTTCATCATGAAGTGCCACGCGTCGATGAGCTCGCTGAACGCCTTCTCCTCGTTGAGGAACTCGGACTTCGCCCACGGCTTCCACGAGGTCTCGGCGAGCAGCTCGTGCAGCTCGTCGGTCATCGCGAGCACGTTCTCCTTGATGAAGTTCACGCGATCTTGCGTGCTCATCGACGTGAAGTCGTGTCCGTACGTCTCTGTCTGAAGCTTACGCTGCAGCTCGATCATGCGCGAGAGTCGGTCTTCGGTCATGTCATTCTCCTCTGATCATTCTATCTACCTTCGTGCCGCCTGGCGCCACGTGTACGACCAGGCGTTCATGAACCGGAGCGTCTTCTCCGGCAGCAGCTCCTTACCCGCCAGGTGTCGGACGAACCGCTCGTACGTGTCGTACAGCTCCTCCGCCATGAACTCGGTGTCCAGGGTCGTGGCGACCGTGCGCTTGAGCTCGGCGTCGATGAGCGGCAGGTTCATCATGCCCCAGCGCTCACCCTTGAGGTCCTTCGTCAGGTCGTGGTCATTGCGGACCTGGACCGCGGCGGGTGCGCCCACCCGGACGTAGCGACCTCGTGTCTCCATGACTGCCTGGGCGATCACGGACGCGATCACGTCGTCGTAGCGACCGGTGTACGGTAGGCAAGCCATGAGCGGCGACCACTCGCGTTTCCACATGGTGGCCTGCGAGTTGAAGATGCACCGGCTGCCTGAGCCAATAATAACAGAGCGCTGGATGCCCGTGACATCGGGGTCGGTGCAGATGCGCGTGACCGCGTCGCAGTCGGGCGCGCCGATCGCCTGAGCCTGCGACACCACGAGCTCGACGTTCCAGGGCGTCTGGATGTTGTCACTCAGTCGCGTGTCGTAGCCGTACGGTGTGCCGCGCTGCCACGTCTGCGGCTCGAGGAAGTCGCCGGTGTTGATCCACCGGTCCTTGGCGTGAACGACCCGGTCGTCAGCGTCGAGCTCACCCGCGAGGTAGCCCGCGTGAATCTCCACGAAGTCCTCGGTCGCGGGCGTGTTGTCGTCGTCTACGGTGAGCACGTAGTCGTAGGTCGTGTTCTCGTACGCGTACATCACCGCGGCGTTCCGGCGTTGAATGCACTTCCAGCCGAGAGCGTCGCTGAACGGGTAACGCTCCTGGTCCTCGAGACCCAGGTAGACGCCTCCGAGTTCCTCCACGTACTGTCGCAACCCGGGCGGGGTATTGAGGTCACCTGCGACGATCAGGACGCCCTGCTTCGCCCAGGCGGCGTAGTCCTCCGGCCGCTCGTTGATGCTGGTGGAGATGATCGCGACATCTTCACGTCTCACTGTGGTACCTCTTTTCCTCACGAAGTCGAACCTCGACGCCGCCGACACTCCACTCGATCATGTCGACGACTAGGGTGGTGTCCTTGAACTTGAACTGCTGCCCAACGCCGGTGATCACCGGCAGTGACTTGGGCGGTCTCTTGACGCCGAGTAGCCAGTAGGGCAGCATTAGCTCACTGACTCGTCGATGCGCTCCTCGATGAGCTGGGCGTAGGTCGGGTCGTCGCACGCCTTCTGGTACAGCTCATACTGGTCGTTCGTCAGCTGCTCCCAGAGGTCACGGTCTTCATTGACGGCGTCGACGCGAGCCGCGAGCTCGTCGGGCGACTCGACCCGCAGGTAGTGCTTGGTGAACAGTGGCAGGTCGCGCAGGATGTTGTCCTGGGTGTCGTACCGTGGGTGGAAGAAGCAGACGGTCTTCGTCGCGAATGCCTGCCACGGCTTGGTGGTCGCCCAGCCGGAGCCTGACGACGGCGTCGTGAAGGTGGACTTCACCGAGCAGAGCAGCGGGTAGTAGTCCTCCCACGGCGCGGGAGTGATCTCGCGACCGAGGTCCTCGACGTGACCGTCACCCCACTTGCCGTGAATGAAGTCCGGCTCCAGCGGGAGCACCCAGTCCTTGATGATCGGGCGGCGAGCGTGCGTCACGTACGTGCGTGCCTCGTTGATGAAGAGGCCGAACCGACGACGCGCGTCGTAGCCCTGCACGTGCATCCCGATGTGCTCGGGCGTGATGCCGCAGATCTCGAGGCGCGAGTACACGTGATCCTGGCGGGCTCGCCAGAGGTGGTCACCCTCCCACTCGGCGAACGCGAAGGGGAACTCACTCGGGTCCCGAGTGTCGGTGTAACGCTCGAACTTCCGAGTCTCGTGGAACCGGTACTGCGTGAGGATCGGGAACCGCTGCGGCCACTTGAGGTCACGCATCTTGGGCACGTTCCGCGGGTCGGGGTTCAGCCAGATCTCCTCGTACTTGAGGGGATCACGGTCACGGAACGCGTTGATGCCGAGCGTCGCGTACCCGGAGTGACGTAGCTGCGACTGGAGTGGTGTCACGTGGTCACCACCCCAGGGCTCCCCGACCTTGGGGATCGCGGTGTTCGAGGTACCCGACTGGCCCGCCCAGACGATGAGCGCGTCGAGGCCGTAGAACAGGTGGTGCAGCTTACTGTTCATGAACATGCGGTACACGTCGTCGCTCGTGTTCGCCTTGGCGATGCCCTCACGGACCTCAGGCATGTCCGGCCAGGGGTTCACGACGTTCGACGGGTACTCGTCCTTAGCGGTCTCCCAACCGGAGTTGAGGCCGACGATGATGAACTGGTGTTGCGGGTTGCGTCGAGCCAGGGTCTTGAGGACCAGGGGCGGCTCGTCATCCCCGCCGACGACTCCCCACTTGCGGGAGTCGAGGTGAATCGTACGACCGATCTTCATGTAGCCTACGCGGGCCATGTCTCTCCTATCTCTGGTCGAGGGCGGGTGCGAGGTGAGAGTCGCACCCGCCCAGCTTAAGCCCGTCCTAGAACGGAGCGTCGTCGTCGTCGTCGTCTTCCTCGGCGGAGACGGGCGGGATGTCGGCGGGCGCGATCGCCGGCGTGCCGAACGAACCGCCGCTCGGAATGCCGTTCATGCCGATGCTCGGTGCACCGACCTCGATGGCACCACCCTGCGGAGGCTTGACGCGCTTGACGTCGTTCTGCTCCTGGCCCTGCCACTCGCGGGTGGCGAGGTTGACAATGACCTTCTTGCCCTCCATGGCGGCAGCGATCTGCTCCATCGACGGGTTCGCGCCGAAGAAGGCGGTCTTGAGCCCGAAGCAGGCCATGTTGCCGAACCACGCACGAAGCGCGCCCTCGTTGACCTTACCCTCCTTGTCACGCGGCGAGAACGTCGCGTTCCAGTAGACGGTGCGACCGTTGAAGGGGCCGCCCTGGACCTTGAACTTGATCTTGATCATGTCCTTGCCGGTGCTCGCGACCTTGTACTCCGCGGTCTCGGCGATGACGTCGTAGTCGCCGTTCGGCAGCGGGTCGAAGCCTCCGCCGAACTCCTTGACCATGTCACCCCAGAGGATGCCGTCGCTCATTCAGTTCACCCTTTCTTACCCGACGAAGTCGGGGTAGATCTTCTTCATCATCTTCGTGATGTTAGGTCGGTCCACGACCATACCCAGTCGCCCCTGGACACGCTGCCCCGCCTCGACGTCGTCGTTCTGCGACACGATGAGGCGGCGCACCTCGGGACCGTTCGGCTGCCCGTTCTCGTCGAGCGTCTTCTCCGGGTACAGGTACCCAACGACGTCCATCCAGTACGGGAGGCTGTTGATGATCTGGCCCTGCATGGAGGGTCGGACCTTCTGGTTCTTACCGGCCTCCTTCGACTCGGCGATGAACACCGTCGTTGTGATGCGGTTGAACGGGTCGTTCGCGAGGTCGCGGTAGCCGCGGATGACGCCCTCCATCTGGTTGAGGAGTTCGCCCCACTGTTGCATCTGCATGGCCTCGGTGCCGACGATGTTCTGGCGACAACGTCGCTGAATCTCGGTGACCGAGTCCATGATGAACGAGTTGAACGGGTGCTCGGTCTGCGTCAGCCAACGGTACACGTCGGGGATCGTCTTCCACCGCTGGACGTTCACGACGCAGAAGTCCCACGTCCCGTCGTCCTCGGGTGGCGGACCACTCGCGTCCCAGGTGATCCGACGGTACGGTTCACCGTTCGGGTGCTCCTTGGTCTTGCGGTTGGGGTCGGGCGATCCGGCGATCCACTTCCACCCGCCCTCCGCGTCGAGGACCAGCTTCTTTCCCGGCGCCGTCGCGGCGCAGGTGGTCTTACCCACCTTGGACTGCCCGTGAATGAGCAGTGCGAGCGACTGCCAGTGCTCCTCCGTCAAGTTCTCCTCCTTCGAGAATCGGTATTCATCTTACCAGGTCAAGGACTACTCTTCGGCCCGGACCAGGGCGTAGCGGTCGAGGGGGTTGCGCGACTCGAAGCGGTCCGCGATCATGTCCTCGGCGCGCGAGCCGTCGTCGAACATGGGGCAGACCTGCTTGAACTCGCACTTCCAGTCGCAGTCCGGAGTGCGGTGAGGATACGCGACGAGGCGAGGATCGACGCCGTCGAGCAGCATCTCCTCAACGTCGAGCATGTCTCGGACGATACCCTGCAGTCGGATCTTGAACGACTCGATCTCGTCGTCGTTGTGCGTGATCAACTCACGGTGGTAGAACGGCGGGGTCGCTCGGGCGGTGCGCTTCACCTTCTTGAGGATGTTGTACAGCGCGCCCGCGCAACGCTCATCATCCGAGTGAGCGATCTGGTGCAGCTCGAGCAGGTGGTAGAAGAGCATCTGCTCGTTCTGCCGCAGGCCACTGAGCAGCTTCGTGATCGACGCCGCCGTCTTGTGATCCATGAAGAGACGCTTACCGTCCGACACACGCATCACGCGAACGTCGAGCTTGCCGATCAGCTGGACCTCCGGAACGCCGATGAACTGGCCGGGGATGGAGAGCTCCTGCTCCGGTGCGATGACGATGATCTGCGCGTCCTCGGCAGACGTCTCGAGCCACTCCACGTAGCCCTCCACCATCGCGCGTTCGAGGTCGAGCGCCTTGTGGAACTCCTTGATGACCTCGGGGTCGGGCTGCTCGTTCCACTCGAGGCAGGCCTCCTGGTACGCCCGGAGGTCGGCGTTCGCGACCTCGGCTAGTGCCAGTAGCGGGTTACCCGGTTCCTCCCCCTCGGGGACGTACAGGACCTCGAGCGCGCGGTGAACGCGGGTTCCCGAACGGAGCGGGCCGGTAGGCGTGTCACGCTTGGCGCGGAGTCCGCGGTGCCACGCGAGCCACCACTTGCGACGGCACTCCTTGAAGGTCTGAACCTCGGAGTTACTGACTCGTCTCACTGTGCACCTCCATGTCCACCTCGAGAATGAACTGCTTGAACGCATCGAACTGCCGACGAGTCATCCGCAACTCACCGTGGTAGGCGTCGTACTTCACCGTCTTGAACGAGTAGTACGACGGGTCAGTCACGTCCAGCTTGAACGTACCGGTGTTGTCGATGTACTCGGCGATCTTACCTCTCATCTTCATCCTCTCTTGTGACTGGGCATTCATCGTTCAGCTCGCGGAGTAGGCTCTGGCGAACCGCGTCCGCGACCCACTCGTCGCGACGTCGCTTGTTCGGCTGCCCAACGGGTCCGATCAAGCCAAGCTCGAAGTCGCGTCTGACATCGGCGAGCCGCAGTAGGTAGCGGGCCTTGGCCTTCGTGTCGGCGTCGTGGACGATCTTCATGACCTCCATACGCTCGGCCGTCGCTGGGTACTTGCGCTTGAACGCTGCGATCTGTTCCTCGGCCGCCATCCGGGCGACCTCCTCCGGTGTCCACATAGTCGCTACTCTCCTAGGAACGCACCTTGAAGGCGCTCCAACTCCTCATCCATCTGCGTGGTCGGCTTGCCGTGCTTGATGAGCTGCTCGCGGTCGCGAACGATCTCCTCCATGCGCTGGGACTTGTCGTACAGCCGCATGCACTGCTGAACCTCGATCGTGTTCTCGGTCACGATGTCGATGATGTTGATCGAGTCGTGAACCTCCGAGCCGATGCGGTGAACGCGGTCCTCCCCCTGGAGGTTGTCCACGAGGGACCACGATCGCTGGAGTCGAATGAGGACGTCGGCACGGTTCATGGTGAGTCCGACACCACCCGCCTTGTAGGTGAACATGATGACCTGGACCTTGCCCGCCTGGAACAGCTCGAGGTTGCGCGCTCGTTCGTCGGCGTCCACCTTCCCGTGGATCGAGACGTACGTGATGCCCTCCTTGTCGAGCCGTTCCTCCGCGAGCTCGATGAGCTTGCGATGCTCGGCCGACACCGCGATCGAGTGGCCCTCGTGCTCACGGATCAACTCCACCAGCTCGTCGACCTTGGTCGACGGGTTCGTCGGCGTGACCGTCCAGGTGGACGGGTCGTCGGGAGTCTCGCCGCGGTCGACCTCGCAGTACGCGGATGACAGCTGCAGCAGTCGCGTGGCGGCGGTCAGGTTATTCGGCGCGACCAGCAAGCCGCCGTTGTCGAGCCTCGTGACGAGCGTCTCGGCCAACTCGTCGTACGCCTTCTTCTGCTTGGGTGACATCTCGACGAGTCTGATGCTGCGCACCTTCGGCGGCAGCTGCGGCAGGACGATCGCCTTCTGCATCCGACGGAAGCGCGGGTTGAAGATCTTGAAGAACTCATCACGCCGGTCGGACCGGAGGCCGATGATGTCCATGGAGCCGAACGCGTTCCACGCCTGCTGCGCGAAGCGGTCGATGAACTGCGTGCGCGCGGGGAAGTCCGCCTGGGCGACCGCGTGCATCACCGACCAGAGGTCACCCGGGTGATTCGCGATCGGCGTACCCGTGAGTGCCCAGCGGTACTCGACGCTGTCGGCGTGGAACACCGACCAGATGGCACGCGTCTGCTTGGCGCGTGGGTCTTTCACACGGTGCGCCTCGTCGAGCACGCACGTGCCGAACCGCCAGAGGTTCAGCTCCTTCACGTGCGACTCGCACCGCGCTGGCGTGACGTCGGGACTGCCGCCGTACTTGTCACAGTCGGAGCACTTCACGTTGCGAACGCCGCCGTACGGCGCGAGCCTGGAGAACATCCGCATCGACTCGATGTTGACGATGATGACGGCCTTGTCCACGACCTCGGCGTTCTTCAGCGTGTCGCGCTTCTGCTTCGCCGACCCGTGCAGGACGAACGGGGTCGCCTCGGGCAACCACGTCTCGATCTCACGCTCCCAGTTCCGCTTCACGGAGTTGGGGCAGACGATGAGTGCGGGGTAGGCGTCGGTCTTGCGCAACGCGGCGAGGACCTGGATGGTCTTACCCGTTCCCTGCTCGTCGCCAAGCAGTGAGCCGCGGGACGCGATGAGGAACTCGCGACCGACCCGCTGGAACGGGTAGAGCTTGTCATCGTGGTCATTGAGTTCATCCGGCTCGATGTCGAGCTCGATGAGCTCACGCAGCTCTGAGGCGGGGTTGATGCGGAACTCACGCTCGGCGCTCGCCCACTCCTTGAGGCTTCGGTTGACCCTGAGCTCATCGCCGAACACCGCGCGAAGGGTCACGCAAGATGCCCACGACAGCGGCATCTCATACCGCTTCAGACGTCCCTTGTACTTGACGCCCGGAACCTCCTCGAGTTGGAACCCGACGTTCCACGGTGACTCGAGGACGATCACCTGCTTGCCCTTGTCACCCTCACCGACCGACGCGGTGATGCTAGTCAAGGTCGTCATCCATACCTCCCGCTCGCATGATCTCGTCCATAGACACCTCGATGACCTCATCACCGTCGACGGTCCACACCTGGTTCTCCCAGGTGGCCTCCCACGCGGGAAAGTCCACCTCGGCGAGGCAACTCCACGTCTGCCGTGCGGCGTCGCGAGCGTGACGTTGTGAGCGTCCCCTTCCGATCCAGCCGACACGCTCGAGGAGCTCGTCCGACGCGAACTTCTTCGCGTTCGAGGCGGTGAACTCCCAGACACGCGCGTTGTGCCGTCGAGCGACAGCCTTGACCTCGCCGGTGACCTCGAGCGCCGCGGGCTGCCGCGTGAGCTTAGCGGTTCGCTGGGTGATGATGTACTTCTCGATCGCGACGTTGAGCCGGTTAGCGGGAATGCCGCACTCCTTCATGGTCAGGAGCATGTAGCCGATCGTAACCTCGGCATCACG
>Ga0070699_100002342_pt1 | contig 17010 bp, 17 predicted proteins | sample KBSK1503metaG_FD_65473 | JGI IMG/M metagenome (GOLD analysis project Ga0070699, IMG submission 65473) | Corn, switchgrass and miscanthus rhizosphere microbial communities from Kellogg Biological Station, Michigan, USA - KBS K1-50-3 metaG | ecosystem: Host-associated > Plants > Roots >... | reverse complement strand
GGTCTGGCGCGGCTCCGGATCGTCCGGGCGCCCGCGGAACTTGAAGATGGCGAAGACCAGCGCGCCTTCCACCAGGATGAACACGACGATGCCCCAGAAGACCGTGGTGCGAAAGAGACTGTCCACCAGCCGGCCGAAGTCGCCGCGCGGGAGGAGGGTGGTCTGGGGATAGTTGTGGGCACAGCCGAGGAGGACCAGGAGGCAAATGGCGGGGGCATACCTCGCCAGGCGCCGGATTGTACCGGTGCTCGTCTCCATCAGAGTGGGGTCCGCGTGGATAGGGAAAGCGACAGCACGATTGGCCGCAAAGCTAGCCCCGGCCAATGGTTAGGTCAACGGGGAAAAGGGGTTGGGGGTCGGGAGTTGGGGATTGGGGTTTAGGTGAGCAACCCGATCCCCAACTCCCAACCCCCAATCCCTAATCTCCCTTCATCAGTCTCTCAATTTCCGCCACCGTCCTCGGCGCATCCTTCGAGAGGACCACGGCTCCTGCGGCGGTGACCAGAATATCGTCTTCAATCCGCACCCCCAGCGCTTCGCCCGGGAGGTAGATCCCCGGCTCGATCGTGAACACTGAGCCCACCACCAGCGGGCCGCGACCCACGTCGTGCACGTCCATGCCGAGCCAATGGGACAGGCCGTGAATGAAATAGGGGCCGCATCCCCCCGCGCCGCAGAGATCACCCGAGTGGTCGGCGATGTACCTCCGGGCGATGCCGTCGAGGTCACGGAGTGTGAGCCCCGGCTTCACCGCGTCGATCGCCGCCTGCTGGGCACCGAGCACCAGCTCATAGATAGCCCGCTGGCGCGGGGTGAATTTGCCCGAGACCGGGATCGTCCGGGTGACGTCCGCGGTGTGATAGCCGAACTCCGCGCCCATGTCCATCACGATGAGGTCGCCCGCCTGGGTTTGCCGCCGGTTCTGGTCATAGTGGAGGATGGTGCTGTTGATCCCCGAGCCGACGATGCTGGGATACCCCAGCCGCTCGGCGCCCAGGGTTCGGAATGTTTGCTCTGCCACCGCCTCGATCTGGTATTCGTAGACACCGGGCTTGGCGAATTTCATCGCCGCGACATGCCCCGCCGCCGAGATCTCGACCGCCCGGGTCATCCGGCGAACCTCATCGTCGTCCTTGGCCATCCGAAGCGAAGCAAGCACCGGGAGCAGGTCCATGCCGGCGACCCTGGGCGTGTCGAGCGCGAGTGACCTGATCAGCTCCGACTCGGTATCCCAGGCGGAATGCCGGAACCACACGGTGGAAGGGCCGCTTGCTCCTCGCTGCCGCATCAATCCGCGCACGAAGCTCTCGACCGAGTCGGCGGAGTGAATGTTCCCGGCCGGAATGCCGGTGGCGACAGCGGCCTCCGGCCCCGGGCCGAGTTGGGGGCCGGTCCACTGTTCCGCCTGCGGGTCCCGCGGGGGCAGAAAGAGGTGAACATCCCCACGGGCCGAGTCCGAGGCAAAGACGACCAGCCACGAACCGGGGGTTTCGAGCCCGGTCAGATAGAAGAAGTCATTGTCCTGTCGGAACGCCGTGGCCTGGGGGTACTTCGAATCGGGTGGCTCGGACGGGATCTCCTCGGCGCCCCGGATGATCGCGATACCACCGTTCATCCTGGCGATGAGCGCCTGCCGCCGCGCCGTCAGGTTGGCAACAGGCACCGGTCCGGCCGGGGAGCCGGCCTGCGCCGCAGCCGGCGTGGTGGTGATCAGCAGCGCGGTGAATCCGCGGAGCAGGTGGGACACGTGAGCCCTCCCGGGGGAACGGTGGAAGCCAGACTTGAAGTCATTACGCACCCGGACCCGAGCTGGTTGCTAGGAGCCTGGCTGGCTCAGGCGCCGCAGAGGAGACGTCTGGGCCTGGGACGAAGTGAACCGGCCTGCTTGACTGTTCGGTCAGTCAGCACTAACCGACATGGGGGCTTCACCATCCGCAGCCAAGGCCGGGAGGCTCAGCTTACCGTCATTTCCAAGGACTTGTGGATTCTCCCGACGAACCCGCTTCCTGCTGGTGGACCGGCCTCCGTGAAACGCCGCGCGCCCCTATCCGGCCTCCAGCACCAGCGCTATCTTTTGTCAGCATTCATGCTTACGTGCCCGGTGCCCCCGCGCCGGGCCGCTCCTTTTTTGTGTGGCAGCCGTGATGATTCAGAGCATGCGGGAAAAGCTGGGTAAGGAGATCGAAGACCTGACCCGGGAGCTCACCCAGACCCTTCCTCAGGCCATCGCCACCGCCGTGGCCATGGGCGACTTGCGGGAAAACTCCGAGTACAAGGCCGCCCTGGAGCGGCAGCAGCTGGTCCAGGCCAGGCTCGGCCAGCTCCATCACCGTTTGGAGCAGATTGCCCAGCTGGCCAACACCGAAGCCCCTCGTGACCGGGTCGGCCTCGGCTCCAAGGTGCTCGTCGAAGACGTGCCAAGCGGAGAACAGGAGACCTACACCGTGGTGTTTGCGGAGATGATGGACATCGACGCCGGCCACATTTCGCTCGCCTCTCCGCTGGGCCAGGCGCTCAAGGACCGCAAGCCGGGGGAAGAAGTGGTGCTCAAGCTTCCCACCATGGTCCGGAAGCTCCGGGTCATCAAGGTCGTCACGATTCACGAGCAAGGGGGAGAGAATGGACTTCCCGCCTAAGAAGCTCCTGGTCGCCGGCGATCGCGTGCTGATCAAGCCCGGAGAGGGCGAGGAGAGGACCAAGGTGGGTCTCTACCTTCCGGCCACGGCGATGGACACGCAACAGGTGCAGGAGGGGCTGATCGTGGCGATCGGAGTCGGCGATCCGCTCCCCGATATCTCCGCCTTCGAAGATGAGCCGTGGAAGGTGAGCGAGAAGGCCACACGCTTTCGCCCGATTCAGGCCAAGGTGGGCGACCACGCGATTTTCTTTCGGAAGGCGGCGGTCGAGATCAGCTTCGAGGACCAGCGCTACCTGGTGGTGCCGCAGGCTGCGATCCTGGTTCTGGTGCGGGATGATCTGCCGATCTAGGGAGTCAGGGAGCCGGGGAGCCAGGGAGCCAGGAGGCCCCGGGCTGGTCCTGTGCGTGATGGCGACGTTCTTCGCAGCAGGAGTTTCCGCGCAAGCGCCGGTCCGGGATTCCCTGGCTCCCCGACTCCCTGGCTCCCCGGCTCCCTCGTACGTCCCCCACCGCGTCTACGACACCAGGCACAAGAAGTTCATTGATTTCGAGACCCTGGCGGCGCGGCTCGGCGCCGCGGATCTGGTGTTCGTGGGGGAGGAGCACAACGACGCCGCGACCCATCGGATGGAGCTCGCGATTCTGGAAGGGCTGGCGCGTCGGCGCGACTCGGTGACGCTCGCCCTGGAAATGTTCGAGCGCGACGTACAACCCGTGTTGGATCGTTATCTGGCCGGGGCAGCGACCGAGGAGGAGCTGCTGCGCGACAGTCGTCCCTGGAAGAACTATGCGGCCGATTACCGGCCCCTGGTGGAGCTGGCGCGAACTCGCGGGTGGCCGGTGGTCGCGAGCAACACGCCCCGCCCGCTTGCCTCGCTGGTGGCGCGGGCCGGCCTGGCGGGACTCGACACCGTGGCCGCTCCCACTCGGTCCAACGCGGCCGGGCAGGTCTCCTGTCCCGAGGACGACTACTACGAGAAATTCGCCTCCGTGATGGGCGACATGTCGGCGCATGGCCCCGCCGGCGCCGACGCGGCGGACTTACGGGCGCGACTCCTGCGCATGTACCAGGCCCAGTGTGTCAAGGATGAAACCATGGGCGAATCGGTGGCCCGAGCCTGGCGCCCGGGCCGACTCGTCGTGCACTACAACGGCTCCTTCCACAGCGACTTCCGGCTCGGCACCGCGGAGCGGGCCTTGCGCCGAGCCGGCGGGGTGTCGATGCTGGTAGTGACGGCTCTCCCGGTCCCGAACCTGGACGACCTGTCTCCCGGCAAGGAAGACCGGAAGCGGGCCGACTATCTGCTGTATGTCCTCTCTCCCGCCAAAGCCGACAGCGCGGGTCGCTGACACCGCCGATTCACTCCCGCTTCCCCGCGCGCGCACCCTCTTTGCCCGCGCGTTCCGGCTTCGCTGCCCGGTCTGCGCCGGCCGCCCGGTGCTGCTGAGCTGGTTCACGGTCGCGCCGTCCTGCCCCACCTGCGGCTTTCACATGGACCGCGACGAGCCGGGCTACTGGATTGGGAGCTACACGGTCAACGTCTTCATCACCGAGGGAGTCTTCGCGCTGGTATTCGTGGCGGGGATGTTTCTCACCTGGCCGGCGGTTCCCTGGACCGGCCTCGGCTTCGTCTGCATCGCGGTGTCGGTGCTTACGCCGATACTCGTCTTCCCCTGGACCAAGCTGCTCTACCTGGCGATCGATCTGGCGTTCCGGCCGGTGGACCCGGACGATCTCGAATCGCCCAGGGAACCGCGATTCAGCCGCCCGTCCGCGCCACAATCACGGTGACGTTGTCGGTTCCGCCGTCGCCCAGCGCCTCGTCCACCAGCTTCCGGCACATTGATTCCGCAGACGTGCTGTCACCGAGCACTTCGGCGATCCGCTGGTCGGTCACGTGCTTGGTCAGCCCGTCGGTGCAGAGAAACATCACATCGCCGGGCTCGAGATCGACGAGTCCCAGGACCGGCGTCATTTCCTGGCCCCCCAGCGCGCTGGTCAGGTTCGCTCCCACCTTGGCGCGGGCCGCCTGTTCCTCCGTCCAGGCCCCCACGTTCACCATGTACTCCCCCGTGGTCTGATCGCGGGTGAGCTGCTTGAGGCGACCCTTCCTCAGGTAGTAGGCCCGGCTGTCGCCGACGTGAACGAGGTACGCCCTCGGCCAGGCCAGGGTCACCATGGTGAGGGTGGTTGCCGGTCCCTTCTCGGCGGTTCCGAATTCCTGGAGGATCCGCTCGTGGGCACGGTGGACGGCCTGTTCCAGCTTTTCGAGGAAATCGTGCTCCTGGTCGACGTCGAGTGAGTGATAGCAGACGATCGCCTCATCAACGTACTCCAGCAGAAACTCAACGGCGCTCGTGCTGGCCAGCTCCCCCCCGGGCCGTCCTCCCACACCGTCGGCGATGACGAAGAGGTGGGCCTCCGGCCGGTCCAATCGGTCGCCGACCGCATCACCCAGACTGCAGTGCCGGACCCGGATCGACTTCCGCAGGGACGCGATGACGAAGTGGTCCTCGTTCACGCTGCGGACCTTGCCGATGTCGGTCAGGCCGAACGCATCGACCGGTACCGAGACGGATGCGCTCTTCATGACGCCCCGCCGGCTTCGCCGAGTGTCGCGCGGGCAATCCAGTCGAACGCCTCCTCGACGCCCGCGCCCGTCTTGGCGCTGGTTCGCAGCCAATGCCCCTGCGACGTCAGCGCGGCTTCCTCTCGCGCTCCGAGAACCCACTCCCCGGTCAGATCGGCCTTGTTCAGGGCGACCATCGACGGCACGTCTCCCGCCGCGGAGCGTCCGAGCTCCCGCAGGCTGGCGAGCTGGTCGAAGGTTTCCCGGCGCGTCCCGTCGACCACGAAGAGGATCGCATGGGAGCCCTTGAGATAGCTGGCCGGAATGTCCTCGGACGCATCGCGGCCGGCCAGATCCCAGAGCACCAGGCCGACGGAGGTGCCGCCGATGTCCACCACCTTGCGATCGATCTTGACCCCCACGGTCGAGTGATACTTGGCCGAGAAGATCGAGTGCACGAATTGCTGGACCAGGCTGGTCTTGCCGGTCCCGAATACCCCCACCATGCAGACTTTCTTCTGAATCATCGCGGTCCCTCCGGTGGGGAAGCCTCGGGACGCACGCGTACCACGAAGGCGACGCTGCGATTGGCCTGGGCCTGATCGATGCCGTCCCGCCCGGGAAGCGGATTCGAGACTCCGAGGGGAACACCGCTCCAAGCTTCGGGACGGACGCCGAGCCCTACCAGCCGGCCGCCGACCGCGTCGACCCGGGCGCGGCTCAGATTCTGATTGGTCTCCTCGGTGCCGGTGGTATCGGCGCGGCCGAGCAGCTCGAGGTCGGTGCGGTAGCCGAGGCGGCCGGTGGCGGCGCTCAGGCTAAGAATCGCCGCGCCGACCGAGTCGAGTGTGCCGCGCCTGGCAGGCAGCACCGCGGCGGAGCCGATGTCGAACAGGATCAGGGAGCCTTCGATCTGGCTCTTGAGCGCCGCGAGCTCGGGTGAAAGATTCGCGGCGACCGCCGACAGGCTGAGAAACGAGATCCCGGGCGGGAGCATCGGCAGGGATGAAGCCCGCGACACCCAGGCCAGCGTCGCCGCGCCTTCGGCGTAGAGCGTATCGCCGCTCAGCCGGAAGTTGACCGACGCCGGCGCCGACAGGGCCTGGCGGGCCCGCGCGGTCACCAGGCTCGGCTCCAGGGAGACATACGGCTTCCACCGCGCGTCGAGCTTGGCGGTATCCGCGCCGAGCCCCGCGAGAATGACGGCCGGCTCGGCAGCGAGCGGGTCCTTGAGTCCGCGGAAGCGCCAGGTTCCGCCACTGCGCTCGGCCTCCACGATCTCGATCCCGGGCTCCGCCCTGAGCCGGGTGACGGCGTCACTCCAGCGGCGCTGCCTCGCCAGGGCCACCCACACCAGCGCCGCCGCGAGAAGAACCAGCGGCAGGGCCCATCGAAGCCATGCCAGCCGCCCACGCGCGGCCCGGGTCCGCTGATGGCTCAGCACCGTCTCGAGACATTCCTCGAGCATCGCCTGCGCGGGAGCGAAGGGCGCCGCGTTCCCGCTGAAGTCGGCAAATGCCGCGGCGAACTGGAAATGCACGGTCTCGAGCCTCTCCTGCAGCTTTACGAGGAGCGACTCCGGCGGCTGCCCGCGGACGACCGCCGCGAGGACGGCTTGCGGCCCCGGCTCCACGATGACGGTGAGCTCTCCGACGCTGAAGGTCCGGAGCTTGCCCCCCTCCTGCTGCTGGAAGGAATCGCCGACGAAGTCCTGGATCGCCGTGAGCATCCCGGAGATCAGATCGGCGTCGGTGACTTTGAGCTCCGGAGGAGCTGCGTGCACCAGCAGCAGACCGGTCTCCGCGTGGATCAGGAACACCTGCTCGACGCGGTAGACGAGGGCATGCTTGATGACGATTTGCGCGTAGGGTGTGCCGGTGCGCCAGGCCTCCAGCCGCCACTTCAGGCCGCGCAGGGAGAAGGTGTGCTCGACCGCGCGGTTGATCGATTCGACCAGAGCGGCCATTGCCTCGGCGAGGGCCTTGCGAATCGCGGGCCCCAGGACCGGGAAAATGGCGGTGGCGATCTCGCGGGGATTCTGGCGAACCGACTCGGTGATGGCGTCGTCGATCGTCGGGGCGAGGGCCCGGGCCAGCTGCCGGTCGCGTCCGGATCGCAGCGCGATCGCTTCGGGAAGCTGATCGGCCAGCCCCTCGGGGCTCTGCTCCTTCTCCAGCTGCCGTTGCAGCTGGGCAAGCTGGCGACGCTCAGCACCCAGGAGCAGCTCACGGAGCTCGGCGAATTCCTCCGAGGCCGGGTCATAGTCCCGGGCCAGGCCCAGATAGTCCGGGGGAGCCGCCCGCTCGTCCGGCACGCTCAGCCCCGATTCGAGCTTTTGGCGGCTCCGCGCTCATCCCCTTTGAGGCGGGACCCCATCTCAGTGAAAAGGGTGGCCAGGGTCGACAGGCTCGCCTTCTCCACCTTCAGCTCGAGGACCGAGCGGGCCAGCTCGGCGGAGAGCCGCTCCGACAGGCGGGCGATTTCGGCGGAGAGCGCCTGCCCCTGCTGCATGATCGCCTCGCGGAGGTCCGCATCCGCCATGCTGGTGGTCTCGCCCAGCGCCTTGAGCTCCTCGGTCCGCTTGGCGCGCTCGGTGTCGATTCGCTCCGAGAGCGACTGCACTTCTTTGCGCACCATGGCGTCGAGCGAGTCGAGCTCTTTCGTGAACTCCGAGCGGAGGCTCTCCTGCGCCTGCAACAGGCGCGATTCCAGCCCCTGAAGGCGGGTTTCGACCGCCCGCATCTGGCCGCCGAAGAGGATATCGCGAACCTTGTCGAGGCTCTCGGGGGGCGGCTCGGCGGGGGCCGTCCCGTGTTCCTGCAGGTTGTCGGCGATCGTCGTGTTGGCCATGGCAGAGCTCACCGATAGGCGTGGCGAAGAACCGGGTGCGGGGTCGACCCGGTCCCTCCAAGCTACTGCACGATCGGTGGCCCTGCCATCGGCCCCCCTGGCTCCCTGACTCCCTAGCTCCCTAGCTCCCTGACTCCCTGGCTCCCTGACTCCCTGGCTCCCTCCGCTACGGAACCGCGCTCGACCCGCAGCTCCCGTCCGCCGCGCGTACGGTCGGGTACTTGATGCCGAGCTGGTCGAGGTAGGTCTTGTATCGCTTCGGGTCGTAGTAGTTGGGGCGCATCTGCTCCCGGTATTTCTCCAGGATGCCCTTATTCAGGTCGATCGCCGGTTGATCCCCGGGGCGGATGAGCGGCTCGTACTTGGTGTCCTTGGTCTGCACGTTCCGGAAGTAGTCCCAGGCGTCGGTGATGAGCTTGGGCGTCATCACGACGTCGAGCATCGTCATCGCCATCGCCTTCGCGCCGGCCGTCGCCCCCTTGTGCGCAACCGGGGTGGCCATGGCAATCGCGTCGGTCCAGTTATGGCCAGGCAGGCCGGGGATGTTGGACGGGAAACGCAGCGTGACCGTGGGAAGGTTCCAGGTCACGTCGCCGATATCGTCGGAGCCGCCCCCGCGCTTCTGATCTTCCGCCACCGGGCCCTGGAGCGCACGGAGCGTCGTGTCGAGCCCCCGCGCGGTGGGGTTCTTGAGCTCGGTCTGCAGCGCCTTGGCAAAGGTCTGATCCGCGTCGGACCACTTGGGCATTCCCACCGCCGTGATGTTGGCGGCCATCGCTTCGGCGACCGGCTTGTTGAAGTGCTGGGGCCAGGCACTCCCCAGCATCCGGACCGGATCGAGCGTGGTGCCGGTCATCATCGCGGCGCCTGCCGCGATGGAGTCACCCATCGCCCAGAGCTCCCGGATGTGGGGATAGTCGAGCTCCCGGAAGTAGTACCAGACGGACGCGTTCTGCGGCACGACGTTGGGCTGGTCACCCCCGTTCACAATCACGTAGTGGGAGCGCTGCACCAGGCGGAGATGCTCCCGCCGGAAGTTCCACCCGATGTTCATCAGCTCGACCGCGTCGAGCGCACTGCGACCCCGCCACGGCGCGCCGGCGGCGTGGGCTGACTGGCCCCGGAAGGTGTATTGCACCGACACGAGGCCGGTGCCGTCGCTCGACCCCCACTGGACCCCGAAGTTGCTGCTGACGTGGCTGAAGAAGCTCACGTCCACATCCTTGAAGAGCCCGGCCCGTACGTAATAGGCCTTGGTGCCGATCTGCTCCTCAGCCACGCCGGGCCAGATCTTGATGGTCCCGGAAAGCTTGTCGCGCTCCATGATCTTCTTGAGGGCAAGCGCCGCGGTGATGTTCACCGCCATGCCGCTGTTGTGTCCCTCCCCGTGACCGGGGCCGCCCGGTGTCAGCGCCGCTCGGCAGGCCACACCCGGCTTCTGCGAGGCTTGGGGGATGCCGTCGATGTCGGTACCCAGCGAGATCACCGGCTTGCCCGAGCCCCAGGTCGCTACAAACGAGGTTGGAATGCCGGCATAGCCGACCTCGACGCGAAAGCCTTCTTTGCGGAGCAGGTCGACCAGGTATTTCGACGTTTCGATCTCCTGGAAGCCCAGCTCGCCGAAGGAAAAGACCTGATCCACCATCTGCTGGGTGAACACCGCGCGAGAATCAATGTCGGCGATCAGCTCCTTCTTGAGCCCCTCGAGCCGCGGGTCCGGAGGGGTCGCGGCGGGCTGCTGGGCGCTCAGGGGAGCGGCTGCGAGGACGATACCGAGAATCAGGCGATGAGAGCGACTCACAGGGGCACCGGGAGGATAAGTGTGGGGAATGGCAGGACACCCGGACCGCGGCCGGGACGCTTCACGTTACCCCCATCCCGGCGGGCCGTCCAGCGGTGCGTCGTCATCGGGGCTTCGGCGTCTCCCCGCTAGGCTCGCTGGGGGACTCGCTTCGGAGGTTCATTGCGGCGTACGACTGTTTGCGTCTTCCTGACGCTGTTTCTTGCTGGTCAATCCGGGTCGGCTCAGACAGCGGTACCGCAGTCTCGTCCCTTAATTCGCTGGCCTGAAGCGCTCGGATTCGTCGCCCTTACCGGCATCACTTTCTCGACCGATGGGGACATCCGCACCGCGATTCAGGGCCATCATTCCGGGTTCCGGAACTCCTTGGCTGGCGTCGGCAACACCTTCGGCAACTCGAAACTCATCTTTCCGGCGCTTTTCTTCATGACCGTCGGCGCCAAAGTAGCCGGCTCGTCGGATCTGTACGATGGCAGCTGGCGGAGCTTCAGATCAGCCGCGCTTGCCACCTCGACGACGCTGGTGTTGAAATCCCTGATCGGTAGGCGCCGCCCCGATGTCGATCCGCACGATCCTTACCGGTTCAGCCCGATCAGCTTTACGTTCAATTCATTCCCTTCCGGGCACACGACGGTCGCGTTCAGCCTTGCCACATCGCTCGCGATGGAAACGAAGAGCCGCGCGGACGACGTGCTCCTGTACGGGCTCGCGGCCAGCACGGCTTTCGGCCGGATGCACGTGGACAAGCACTGGGCATCCGACACGGTCGTAGGAGCGGCGATCGGGATACTGGCGGCCCGATATGTCCGGCGGCACGATCACTCGACCGGGGTACCGACGACGCTCGTTGCGTGGAGCGTTGTTTTCTAGTCTTTTCGGCGGACCAGGGTGAGAATCGTGTACACAGCCACCGGCTCGTCGTGCTGGTTGGTCACCTCCACGTCCCACGCCACGACCCCCTGCGGGACGCCGTCCTTCGGAGTTTCCTTGGCGGTCTTCTGCTTCACCGTGAGCCGCACCCGGATGGTGTCACCGGGATAGACCGGCTTCACGAAGCGGAGTGATTCCAGCCCGTAGTTCGCCAGCACCGGGCCCTCCCCAGGATCCACGAACAACCCCGCCGCCGCCGACAGGACGAAGTAGCCGTGCGCCACCCGCCGCTCGAAGATCGACCGCTGGGCCGCGAGGTCGTCCATGTGGGCGTAGAAGTTGTCGCCGGAGATTCCCGCGAAGTTCACCACATCGGCTTCGGTGACGGTGCGCCGGTGAGTAAACAGCGTGTCTCCCACCTTGAGCTCGTCGAAATGCTTGCGGAACGGATGCACCACATCGGTGGGGGTTGCCGCGCCCTTGGTCCAGACGCCGGTGATATGGGATAGCGTCGTCGGGTGGGCCTGCACGGCGCAGCGTTGCATGTAATGGAGCACGCCGCGGGCGCCGCCCATCTCTTCGCCACCGCCCGCTCGCCCCGGACCGCCGTGCACCAGCGCCGGCAGCGGCGACCCATGACCGGTGGACTCCTTGGCCGCGTGCCGGTTCATCACCAGAATCCGTCCGTGCCACGCCGCGGTGCCGAGAACCACCTGGCGCGCCACGCCGTCGTCCGCGGTGAATACCGAGCCGACCAGCGACCCCCGCCCCCGCTTGGCCAGCTCGATCGCCTCTTCCACCGAACCGTAGCCCATCACCGTGTTCACCGGACCGAACGCCTCGATGTCGTGCGGTTCGTTCCGTTCCAAGGGCCGCTTGCAATGGAGCAGCACCGCCGGGAAGAACGCGCCTTTGGCGGCGTCGGCACCCATCACCGCGAACCGGTCCGGGTCGCCGTAGACGATGTCGCAGGTTGCCTTGAGCCCGTCCAGGCTCTGCTTCACCGCGTCGACCTGCCCACGGCTCGCCAGCGGTCCCCACCGCACCCCGTCCACCGCCGGATTTCCCAGCGTCGTTCCGTCGAGCCGCTTGGCCAGCGCCCGGATCACGTCCTCCACCATGATGGCGGGCACCAGCGTGCGACGGATGGCGGTGCACTTCTGGCCCGCCTTCACGGTCATTTCCCGGGCCACTTCCTTGATGAACAGATCGAACTCCTCGGTGCCCGGCGCCGCCTCGGGCCCCAGCATCGAGAAATTGAGTGAGTCCGCTTCCATGTTGAACCGCACCGACTCGGCCACGATGCGCGGGTGGGTCTTGAGCTTTCGGCCGGTGCTCGCCGAGCCGGTGATGCTTACGACGTCCTGCGAGATCAGGTGGTCCAGCAAGTCCCCCGTGCCGCCCACGATCAGCTGCAGGGCACCGGCGGGGAGGATCTCCGAGGCGACCATGTCCCGAACCGCCGCCTCGGTGAGATACGCCGTGGCCGTGGCCGGCTTGACGATCGCGGGCATGCCGGCGAGCAGCGACGGCGCCAGCTTCTCCAGCATGCCCCAGATGGGAAAGTTGAAGGCGTTGATGTGCACCGCCGCGCCCTCCAGCGGGACGCAGATGTGCCGGGCCACGAAGGTGCCACCCTTGCCGAGCGGCTCGACCTCGCCATCGAGATAGAAAGTCTCATCGGGGAATTCCCGACGCCCTCGGCTGGCATAGGCGAAGAACGTCCCGATCCCGCCTTCGATATCGATCCAGGAGTCGTTCCTGGTGGCGCCGGTGGCGGCGGAGATCTCGTAGAGCCGGTCCTTCTTGTCCATCAGGTGCTGAGCCATGGCCTTGAGCATCCGGGCCCGCTGGTGAAACGTCATCCGCCGGAGCGCGGGGCCGCCCATCTTGCGGGCATAGCCCAGCATGCCGGCGAAGTCGATTCCATCGCTCGACGCCGCCGCCACCGGCTCTCCGGTTACGGCGTGATGGAGCGTCGTGGCCTTGCCTTTGCCCTCGACCCAGGCGCCCTGGGCGTAGCTGGCCAGCGTTTTCAACGGGAACCCCAGCTCCTGTAGGTTTGCTCCAGGTCCGGACGGTCGGCCGGCACTTCTCGCAGGGGCTCGCACGCGCGAAGGGTTTCGTGGAGCCGGGCGGGAAGCTCCTGGTAGAGTCTGGTTCCCTCGGTCTTCCACGCCAGCATCTCGTCGCTCACTTCCTTGATCATGCGGGCCGGATTGCCCACCGCGATCATCCGGTCGGAAACCTTCATTCCCTCGGGCACGAAGGAGAGGGCGCCGACGATGGCTCCGGCCCCGATCACCGCGTTGTCCATGATCACCGCATTCATCCCGATCAAGGCGTTTCTGCCGATCCGGGCTCCATGGATGATGGCCCCGTGCCCGATGTGCGCCGCTTCTTCCAGCACCACCGTGATGCCGGGAAACATGTGAATCGTGCAGTTTTCCTGAACGTTGCAGCCGTCGTGGATTTCGATCGCGCCCCAATCACCCCGCAGCGCGGCGCCCGGTCCTATATATACATCCCGGCCGATGATCACCCGGCCGGTGACCGCGGCGTGGGGGTGGATGAAGGCCGATTCGTGGATCACCGGGCGGATGCCGTCGAATTCGAAGACTCCGGACATACCCAATAATAAGGGAAAACCTCTATAGGATGTTGTAGGGAACCCGGCGCGATCGGGTGTCGGCCTCTTGCCGTTTGGAGGCGGCAAGGGCATCGTCTCGGGGTTGCCGAGGTCACCGAGCCCTCCCCGAAGAGGTCTCCAATGCGGACCATGTCTCCCCTGGCTCTCCCCGCGCTCGTCGTGGTTTGTGTCGGCGCCGGATACTCGCCGGGGCGGGCGGCGGCCCAGTCGGTTTCCCTCAAGGATATTCAGCGCTCGATCCGCGAGCGCATGCTCACCGAAGCGGGTGCACCCGACCAGGTCTACACCAAGGTCGATTTCAGCCATTGCGCCGCCACGATCCAGACACGCTCGCTGAAGCAACCCGGGAGCCGCGAGGTCCGGGTTACGACCACGTTTCATCTCGCCTCGCTCCATCCGGCGGCGACCCTGAGAGATGGAGGACCCCCGTTCGTGGTCCGCGTCACTTCGGAGGGCGACGAGCCGGGCTTCCGCCAGCTACAGCAGGTGATCGATTCGGGAATGGTGCGGGAGTCGGTGACCACCCTCCCCGCTCTGGAGATCGGTTTTCTCCGGCGCAGCTCAGCCGACTTGGTCAGGACCGGATTCGGGCGGCTGGTGACGCTTTGCCGGAACGACGAGCCATAACTACGCCGTCCACGTTCCGGGTTCGGTTCGATGCCGCCCGCCACCGCTTCGAAGGCTGGCTGGTTGAATACGGCAGAAGACTCAAGAAGCTCTTCTGGGAAAACCCCCGCGCGCTGTGGAGCTACTCGAAGCGGCTGGGGAGCGCGCTGATCAAAGATCCCCGACGACTCCGCGAGCGGTTGCCCCCGTTCCGCACCATCGTGTCGCAGACCTTTCGCACCTTCATGCGGGGCTGGCCGGTTGTCCTCGGGTTCGGCCTGGTCATCGGGCTGGGGCTGGGCGCCGTGGCCGACCGGTTCGGAGTGGTCCTGCTTCCTCTGCTGGAACAGACCGTCCTCATCTCGGTAGTGCGCGACGGGGTGGCTCTCATGCTTGCCGTCTTCCTCACCGCCCGAATGGGCGCCAGCATTGCCGCCCGGCTGGCCGACGATCGGCAGACCGAGCCGATCGGCGGCGGCCGCTATGAGGCCGCCCAGCTGCTCGCGCTCTGCCTCCCGCATCTGATTGCCGGAGTGGTGACCGGCTGGGCGTTCTATCGCATCGCCGAGGTGTTCATCGTTGCCGGGTTTCGGTCGATGGGAGATCCCGGGGCCCTGTGGCCCGAGCTGTGGCAAACCGACCTGGTCTCGGCGGATCGGATGCTACCCCTGGCACAGGCCGCGACCTGGGGATCGATGAAGGGCGCGGTGTACGGATTCGTGGTGGCGTTTACCGCCTGTGCGCTCGGCATCACAACCAGCGAGCAAAAGGCATTCGGGCGGCAGCGGGCGATCGACGTGCAGAATACCGTCTGGGAGAGCGGGGTCACGGCGCTGTTCATCTGCATGGCGCTCGCCGCGGTCTTCTGGCAATTGCAACCGACTTCTGGGTAAGGGACGGGAGGAGCGTACTATGACTTTCGGAACGCTGGTGAGGCGTGGGATCATCGTCGTTGCCGCGGTGACAGGTGGAATATGGATCGTCGGCTCGTTTGCCAGCCGGCACTACCGGTCCCTGCGAATGACGATCCTGATTCCGGCCGACGCCGAGCTGGGCAAGGGAACGGCGATCGTCGCCGGAAGGGCGACGGTCGGTACCGTCACCCAAATCGGGGAACCGGTGTGGGGGCTTCCGCTCGAGATCCGCGCCGCGGCGCGGCATCCCGTCTGGATCCCGGTGGTGCTCACGCCGGGAGACTCTGCTACATCCGGCGGGGGGCCATCGTTGCTCCTGGCAAACCTGGACCGGTCCGACTCCGTGCTCACCTTCACCTCCGGCACAGGCGAACCGCTCGTGCTCCGTCGCGATGCCGACGGAGCCTGGCTCGGCGACCGCGGCGCGGGAGCCGGGTCGGCGCTGGTGAACGGCGATTCGGTTCGGGCGGAAGACATCGTCCGGACTGAGGCGGGAGATATCCTCTCGCTGGGCGACACGGAAATCCGGTTTGGAGCATTCGGCCAGTTCCGGCCGGCGGACCTTCGGTTCACCACGCGCAAGCTGTGTCCCGACTACTCCCGAATGACGTGGTTCCCGAATTCCACGGAACAGGATCAGTGCAGAGAGAGGAAGCTCCGGGGTTCCTCACGGCTCGAATTCGGAGGGACGTTCGGACTCACCAAGCCGATTCTCAAACTCACCTCCGGCGACGAGCAGGCGGGGGTTCTCCGCCAGCCCGACCCCGATCGGCTCCCGCTTGCGGTCAAACGAGACCTCCAGACCGAAGTGGGAGAGATCCTCGCGTATCTCAACAGTCCCCGGGCTGCGCGCCCGCGTCCCCGCACCCACTTCGAGCATACCCTGGCGCGGGTCAATCAGACGCTGGCAACGATCGACAGCACGGCGGGCAGCATCGGCTCCACGGTGCGCACCCTGAAGGCCGCGATGGGGACGCCGGACGGCGTGGGGCCCGTGGTGCTGGGAACGGATTACCAGTCTCTCCGGGCGACCCTGGCCAACGCGGCTCGCATCACCGGCCCGCTGGCCGATTCGACCAGGACCCTGGTCGAGAACGCCGGGTTAGGTCCTCTGCTCGCACGCGTCGACACCACCCTGGATTCGAGCGACGCCGCGATCATCCACCTGCGGAGCCAGGTCGACCGGCTCGCCCCACGCATCGAGCTGGCGGTCGAGGGGACCGCGCGAACCATCGAGGGTGCGGAAGGGACGCTCGTGTCACTGAAGGCCGCCGGGGAGGACATTCAGAGCATCAAGCGAGGCGCCCAGGCGAGCAAGGGCTACGCGGTCGGGGGAGGCGCGCTCCTGCTGCTGACCCAGCTGCTGGCCGGGATCGCCGCGGTCAAGTTCGTGTTCTAGGCGTCACCCGGTCAGGGCTTCCTGGCCATCGCCTTGCCGAATTGGGCGGCCAGGTGCTCCGGCTTGGCCTGCTCGTCCACCGTAAGCTGAACCCCGGCGACCGTCAGGGTGACTTTCGCTTTTCGCTTGCCGACGATCCTGCGGATCCGTTCGACCAGCCATTCGATCACGACCTCGCCGAGTTTCCCGCCGGCTCCTGCGATGAGGGCGATCCCCAGCGTCGCCAGGAGCGGATCGCCTACCTTCGGCTGCGGACTGGGATCGTCGATCAGCTCCGCTCCGGCCGGCTCCTGTCCTCGAAGGTCGGCCAACTCGCGCTCGATCTCGGCGAGCGTCGTGGGATCAGTCGCGCGAATGGCGACGCGGATCGATTGCATGGCTCCTCCTCCTCGACAGATTCAGGCTGTGGGTCCGCGCGCTCAATTGCCGATGGACCCGATGACGAACTCTACCGGGGTACCGCACCTCACCCTGCTGCCCGCCGCGGGCTTCTGCTGCGTCACGGTGGTGCCGACCTCCAAGTGAGTGACTCTGCCGACCTGGAGATTCGCGCCCCGGAGAGTCCGGGTCGCGACCGCCTCCGACATCCCCCTCAGGCTGGGAACGGTACAGGTTCCCGTCGGGGTGCGGGTCGTGTCGGTCGTCGGCCTGGGATCGGGAGTGTTCCGTGCCAGTGTCAGCACGACCCGGGTGGATGACGAAACCAGAGACC
>Ga0070699_100002341_pt1 | contig 17011 bp, 14 predicted proteins | sample KBSK1503metaG_FD_65473 | JGI IMG/M metagenome (GOLD analysis project Ga0070699, IMG submission 65473) | Corn, switchgrass and miscanthus rhizosphere microbial communities from Kellogg Biological Station, Michigan, USA - KBS K1-50-3 metaG | ecosystem: Host-associated > Plants > Roots >... | reverse complement strand
GCCTTTGTCCCGAGGTCCCCGAGGCTCTCCCGGCGGCTGCCCTGCCTTTGTTCGACTGGGGAGTCATGAGGCAACCGCCTGTCCCATCAACGGGGAACAAGCTGCGGCGGTTCCTCCCTTTGATTGTTGGCTCGGCCCAGCAGCCCTCGGATGATGGGATGATGGCAGTGGTTTGTCCCGCCAGACCGAGCCGGCGCCGACTATCGCACCGCCGGGAGGGGGTCAAATCGCTGCCACCCTTGGGGGGGACCGCGCCGGACCGCGGCGATCATTTCCGCACAATTGGAAAACTTTTTTTCGGCCAAGAGTGTGTGGCTGGCGGCTCCTCGCGCGGTTGCCCCCGCATTGTTTTTTGCGATCAGGAAGGACCCGCGATTGCTCCGAGATACCTCACCGCAGCAATCGCCAGCGGCGCCGCTGTCTTGAGCATCGACCGCGAGCAAAAAAAGTCTTCCGGAATTTTGCGGAAATGCGTGCGGTGCTAGAATGATTTTATCGTTGTCGTCCTTGTATGGTGCTAAGTCTAAGTCTGGCCGTATTCTGACCAGCGTTTCAATTCTAGCCTGTAAGCGCTTTCCGCAGAAATCAATCATCGCTCGAGCCGCATGGAAAATCGAGTTGTCCTGCAACGCAAGGAACGTTTATCGATGGAACATGCCGATGTTCTTATCGTCGGCGGAGGGTCTGCCGGCGCTGCACTCGCCGCGCGGCTTTCCGATGAGCCAACGCTGCGTATTCTGCTCGTCGAGGCCGGCCGGGACACCGCGCCCGGCGCGGTGCCCGATGATATCCGGGACATTTTCCCGCGAGCATTCCTGAACACCGGTTATTTCTGGCCCAACCAGACTGCCCGCATAACCGACGACGATCCGCCGCGACCGTTTCCCCAGGCGCGCGTGATGGGAGGCGGCTCGAGCGTCATGGGCATGATTGCGCAGCGGGGGTTGCCGTCGGACTACGACGCCTGGGAGGCGATGGGTGCACGCAATTGGGGCTGGAGGGACGTCTTGCCCTATTTCCGCGGAATGACCTGCGACCTCGACCGACCGACGCCGGACCAAAATGCGAGCGGTCCCAACATCATCCATCGCCTGCCGCGCGAAAAATGGCCGTTCTACATGCAGCGCATCGAGGCCGCAATTCTCGCCCGCGGGATGAAATCTCACGAGGACATCTATGAGACGGCGGAGGACGGCTTCTTCCGCACGCCGTTGAGCCAAGATAGCGAGCGCGCAACGAGCGCGCGCTGCTACCTCACCAGGGAGGTTCGCTCGCGCCCGAATCTCGCGATCGTGACGAAGACGCGGGTGCTCAGGCTCGCCACCGAGGGCAGTCGCGTATCCGGCGTTGTGGCCGAGCGCGACGGTGAAACCAAATTGCTGTCGGCAACCGAGGTTGTCCTTTGCGCGGGTGCGATCAACTCGGCGGCCATTCTCCTGCGTTCGGGAATTGGTCCCGCGGAGGCGCTGCAGCGGCTCGGCATCGCGGCCATTGCGGACCGTCCCGGCGTGGGCCGAAATTATCAGAACCATTCACTCCTGCATTTCGCAATGACACTCAATCCGGAATCACGTCTGGTGCAAGGCGACCGGCATTACACAATGACGAGCTTGAGATTTTCCTCGGGGCTCGAAGGATGCCCGGCGGGCGATCTGTTTCTATATTTCGTTGGGCGTGTCAGCGGTCGCGCATTTGGGACCGGCATGGGGATGATCGCAGCCGCGCTGTACGCTCCGTTCTCGCGTGGTTCGGTGACGCTGCGCTCACGCGATCCCGATGTGCCTCCCGAGATTTCGCAGCGCCTGTTGAGCGACCCGCGCGATGCAAAGCGCATGGTAATCGCAACGCGCTTCGCCGAGGAACTCATCTGCGAAAGCAGTGTAAAGGGTTGTTTCCGGGAGGCGTATCTGCTGCCGCGCGATCCGCCATTGCGCCTCATCAACGGGACCGGCGCTCTTGGGACGCTGAAAGCGCTTACGGCGGCGAGCGTCCTTGGATCGCCGTCGCCGCTTCGCCGCGCCATCATCAATCGCGCGATCCGGCCCGGCCGCCTCATCGTCGACCAGCACGGCAATGCGCCGCTCTCGGACGCTGAAATCCTCGCCGCGTCCGGTACAATGTTTCACCCAAGCTCCACGTGCGCGATCGGGCGTGAGCACGACAGGATGGCGGTTGTCGATCCGGAATGCCGGGTCTACGGCGTACACGGGCTGCGCGTTGCCGATGCATCCATCATGCCGTCGGTGCCGAGTGCCAACACCAATATTCCGACCATCATGATTGCCGAACGCGCTGCCGACTTCATTCGAGGCAAGTTTCGCTGAATTCCTTGACCGAATGAGCGCCCTCACATCCGCGCCGCGGCCCTTTGATCCGTTGTCGGGCGGCCAAGTCCGGACTAACATTCGAGCCTGACTATCCCTTTGAGGCGGACGGGCCGCGGCGGCGCTATTGGGGTTGTCAGGTTTGAGGCTAATCCGCAGCCGATGGCGGCAAGTCGAAACAGACTGCCGCTCACAAAAAACAGATAGGTTTCCGGGAGGACAAAATGCAAAGACTTCTGTGGGCCCTACTCGCCCTAGTATTTTGGACTGTTCCGCAAGCGCTCGCACAAGATGCGGTTGCCGAACGTGCGGTCGCTGCCGCCAATGAATACGTCAAGGCCAAGAACCTGAAGGATCCGAAGCTCACAATCCTGGTGAGTTCGCTCTATAACAACTCGTTCCCCGACTTCGCCAAGAAGTGGGAGGAGCTGACCGGCGTCAAGTTCGAGATCGTGCCGCTCGGCTATACCGACATCCCGGCCAAGATCATGCAGGAGGGCGTGGCCAAGACCGGCGTCTACGATATGTTCAACGACTTCCCCTACACCATGCCCGATGCGGTAGGGGCCAAGGTCGTCATCGCGCTCGACCAGTACGCGGCCAAGTACAAGCCCGACTTCTCCGGTGTCGCCGACGGCCTGAAGTACCAGCAGTACTACGACGGCAAGCTCTACATCATGGTCAATGACGGCGACCATCTCCTGCTGGCGCTGCGCAAGGACCTGGTCGAGAACCCGCAGGCGAGAGCCGAGTACAAGGCCAAGTTTGGCAAGGATCTCGGCTGCCCGGACACGGTGGCCGAATGGGCACAGCAGTCCGCTTTCTTCCAGACCAAGGAAGGCGACACGCGCTGGGGCGTGAAATTCGAGAAGCCGCTCTATGGCGCGCTCGGCTACCGCTCGGTCAACTTCTCCTACCGCCACTTCCCGGTCTACATGAAAGGGCTTTGGTTCGACAACGACATGAAGCCGCGCATCACCACGCCCGACGGCATCGCCGCAATCAAGGCGTTCGCCGCGAGCGTGGACAACATGCCCAAGGACATCCAGGGCTGGGGCACGCCGCAGATCTATCCGTTCTGGGCCAGCGGCCAAGCCTACTCGGCGATGTCGTTTCCCTCGATCGTCGGCTTTGCGGAAAGCAATCCGGCAAGCGTGATCAAGGGCAAACAGACCACCTGCCTCATCCCGGGCCAGATGGTCGACGGCAAGCTGGTACGCCGCTCGCCGCAGGCTGCCGGGACGGGCTACATGGTGAGCGCCTATTCCAAGAACCCGGAGCTCGCCTACCTCTTCATCCAGTGGTTCACCAGCCCGAGCGTCAGTGACCAGGCGGTCGCCCATCCTAAGGGCTTCTGGGATCCGTTCCGTGATGCCCACGCGACCAACAAGGCGATCATCGACCGCTTCGGTGCGGAGATGGTCAAGACGACGATCGAGAATTCGAAGTATGCCGCCTCGCTGCTGCTGATCGAGGGGAACTACGAGTACTTCAAGATCCTCGACAACAACCTGGCCGACGTCATGAACAAGAACATCACCGCCGAGGAGGCCGCCAGGCGCATCGAGGCCGGCTGGAACAAGGTGACGAACGAGATAGGCCGTGACACGCAGATCAAGATCTGGCGAAAAGGCGTGGAGCTCGGCATCTACCTCGACAAGTTCTGATCGCGCCGCAACGATCGTGAACCACCCCGGGCGCTGACTTTTCCGACGCTCGGGGTGACGGTTTCGATGTCGTAGGCTCGATTCCCCATGGTGGAAGTCAGCGCACGCATTTCGGACATGCCGGCCGGAACGAAAGCTTCCGGCGGCGTTGCGCGCCGCTTCGTAAAATGGCTCGCCTCCGACCGCGTGTTCCCAAAAATCCCCTTCGTACTCGTCGAGAGCCTGTTTTTCCTCGTCATCCTGATGCCGTTCATCCTGACGATCTACATCAGCCTGCTCAAATGGCGGGCCAACCGGCCAATCGAGCAATCCTTCTTCTCCGGCTTCGAGAATTATGAGGCCGTCCTCACCAGTGACCTGTTCTGGTTCGCGCTCGGGCGCACGTTCTACTTCAGCGGCGTTGCGGTCGCGGTCGAACTCGTGGTCGGCTTCGTTCTGGCCATGCTGGTCAGCCAGTGCACGCGATCGAGGAAGCTCTACACCACGATCTTCCTCGTGCCGATGATGATCGTGCCGATCGTGGTCGGCTACAATTTCTCGATGATCTACATCGACAGCGGTCCACTCAATCAGATTCTCGCGCCGCTGCTTGAAACCCCTCGGCATCGATCCGCGCATCCGCTGGCTCTCCCATCCGGTCGCCGCGCAGTGGGCCATCATCATCGCCGACATCTGGCAATGGACCTCGCTGACTTTCCTGATTTTCCTGTCCGGGTTCTCGGCGCTTCCCCAGCAGTTGCTCAACGCGGCGCGCGTCATGGGAGCGACGCCCTGGCAGATCTTCTGGCGGGTGCAGTTTCCACTGCTCAAGCCCGCCATCGTGATTGCGGTCATCATCCGGTCGATGGAGGCGCTCAAGATGTTCGATCCGGTCGTGCTACTGACGTTTGGCGGACCGGGTACCTCGACGCAGACTGTGGCCTACTTCCTGTGGGAGCAGGTGTGGGTGTTCAACAAGTTCAGCTTCGGCGCCGCCGCATCGATCCTGCTGCTCATCATATTCTCGGTCTTCATCTACGTCGGCATCTACATGCTGATCAGGCAGCGTAGCGTCGTCGAAGGAAGAGCTGCGTAATGGCGGTCTTGGCGACCATGAGCCCTGAGCAGGCACGCGCACGAAAGCTGCGCCGCGAACGCCGGAACAGGAGCGTGCGGCACGCCATCCTGCTGCTTTGGATCGGCTTCATCATGTTCCCGATCTTCTGGATGGTGTCGACCTCGTTCAAGGACTCGGGCGAATGGGTGGCATGGCCGCCGCACTGGCTGCCGCACGCGCCGACGCTGCACAACTACGCGCAGATCTTCGCCTTTGCGAAGATCGACACCTCGCTCAGCCGCCAGGCGGCTGAGCAGGCGTTTTCCATATGGAAGGCGCTGGGCGACGCGACCCTTGTCTGCGCTACCGCGGCGCTGCTCGCACTGCTGCTCGGCACCTTCCTGGCCTACTCGATCTCGCGCTTCAACGTCGGCGGCCGATATTTCCGGCACACGATCTTGACCATCCGCATGATCCCGCCGATCGTGGTCGCAATCTCAATCCTGATCTACTACGCGGTCCTGATTCCCTTCGCGTCGACTGCCGTGTTCGGCGTCCGCATTAGCCTGTTCGACACCTATGTCGGGCTGATCCTGATTTACACCGTCACGACGCTGCCGTTTGTCATTTGGATGATGCTGACCTTCATCGACGAGGTGCCCTACACGCTCGAACACGCCGCCCGCTTGATGGGCGCTGGACGCATCACGGTGATCCGGCGGGTGGTCCTGCCGCTCGTTGCATCCGGCATGGTCGTCACCTTCCTGTTCGTGTTCATTCTCAACTGGGCGGAGTTCCTGCTCGCATTGACGCTCACCCATCCCGAGGTCACGACGCTGACCGTGCTGCTCAACAAGTTTCAGAGCGCGTCCGAGGGGCGTCTGTACGGCCCGCAGGCGGCCATCGGCACCATGATCACGATCCCGGTGGTGATCCTCGGGATGCTGATCCAGAAGCACCTGGTGAAGGGCTTCAGCTTCGGCACGATTCGCAAGTAGGGGATCAAGGTGGCGCGGATTCTAATCAAGGATCTGGTCAAGACGTTCGGCGCCTATGCCGCCGTCAACGGCATCAGCCTCGATATCAGCGACGGCGAATTTTTGATCCTGGTCGGGCCTTCGGGCTGCGGCAAGACGACGACGCTCAACATGATCTCGGGCCTCGAGACGCCAACCAGCGGCCAGATCGTCATCGGCAACACCGTGGTCAACGATCTTGAGCCCGGCGAGCGCGGCCTTGGCATGGTGTTCCAGGACCTGGCGCTGTTCCCGCACATGACGGTGTTCGAGAACATCGCCTTCGGCCTGCGCGTGAAAAAAATTCCGGACCGGGAGGTGCACGAACGCGTGACCGCAGCGGCGGCAGCGGTGCACATCGTGCCCCTGCTCGACAAGCTCCCGCGCCACTGCTCCGGCGGTGAGAGCCAGCGCGTAGCCCTCGCCCGCACCATCGTCACGAACCCGTCCGTCTTCTTGATGGACGAGCCGCTGTCGAGTCTCGATGCCAAGCTCCGGGTGGACATGCGCACCGAGCTCAAGGCGCTGCACAAGCGTCTTAGCGCCACCTTCGTCTATGTCACGCACGATCAGGCCGAAGCCATGACAATGGCCGACCGGATCGTCGTGATGAGCCGGGGCCGCATCGAGCAGGTCGGCACGCCGCTGCAAATCTACAATCGCCCGGCGAGCCGCTTCGTCGCCGGATTTTTCGGCACGCCGACCATGAACTTCGTGGAAGGCACGGTCGAGCTCAACGGCAGCGGGCGGCATTTCCGCGCCCCCGGCCTCGAGCAGCCGCTGTCCGATGCGGTGCCGGCCGAGCTCGCCGGCCGCACGGTCGTGCTCGGCGTGCGCTCCGAGCACGTGCTGGTCGGCGACGGCGCCGCGCTCAAGGGGACGGTGCAGCTTACTGAGCCGCTCGACGACGTGACGCTCGTGCATTTCGATTACGGCCAAGCCGTCCTGCTAGTGGCGAAGGCCGGACCGACGACGCCGCTCCAGCCGGGCAGCGCACTGTCGTTCAGGTTTGCGACCGACTATTGCCACCTGTTCGACGCCGACGGGACAAGGTTGTATTGAGCATGACGCTGCACACCTCCCCTGCAATGAGGAATAGCGGTGACGGGTTCTGAAACGTTCGACTACATCATCGTAGGCGCCGGCAGCGCGGGCTGCGTGCTTGCCAACAGGCTCACCGAATCGGGCCGATATCGCGTGCTGCTGTTGGAGGCGGGTCCCAACAATAAGCACCCGTGGCTCCACATCCCGCTCGGTTACGGCAAGCTCTTCACCGACCGGCGCTTCAACTGGTGCTACGCGACCGAGCCGCAGCCGGAGTGCCACAACCGCAGCATCATCGCACCGCGCGGCAAGGTTTTGGGTGGGTCGAGCTCGATCAATGGGCTGATCTACATCCGCGGTCAGGCAGAGGACTTCAACCACTGGCGGCAGCTCGGCAATGCAGGCTGGAGCTTCGACGACGTGCTGCCCTATTTCCGCAAGGCGGAACACAACGAGCGCGGCGCGGACGAGTTCCACGGCATCGGCGGGCCGCTCGGGGTCTCCGATGCGCGCGACGTGCATCCGCTCGCCGCAGCCTATGTCGAAGCGGCGCAGCAATGCGGCTATCCGCGCAACGATGATTTCAACGGTCCCGTGCAGGAAGGCGCCGGCCTTTACCAGACCACCATGCGCAACGGCGTGCGCTCCTCAACGGCGGCCGCCTATCTCAAGCCCGCGCGCTGGCGCACGAACCTCGCGGTGGTGCCAGAGGCGCTCGCGACGCGCATTCTGTTCGAGGGCCGCCGCGCGGTCGGCATCGAATATTTCACCGGCAGCGATAAGCGGCGCGCGAAATCAAATGTCGAAGTGATCGTCGCCTCGGGCACCTTCAACTCGCCGCAGCTACTGCAGCTTTCGGGGCTAGGGCCGGCGCCGCTGCTCCAGTCGCTGGGCATCCCGGTCATCGCGGATGCTCGGGGTGTCGGCGACAGCCTCAACGATCATTATGCCGGCCGTATCATCCTGCGCTGCAAGGAGCCGATCACGCTCAACGATACGATGCGCAGCTTAAGCGGACGGATCGAGGCCGGCCTGCGCTACGCGTTCACGCGCCGCGGCTATCTCACCGTGACGGCGATCTCCGCCGGCTGCTTCGTGCGCGCGCATCCAGCGTCCGAGACGCCGGACTCGCAGTGCTCGATGGCGCTCTATTCGGCAGACACCATCGGCGGAGGGCTGCATGCGTTCCCGGGCGTAACTGGCGTCTGCACGCTGCTGCGTCCCGAGAGCCGCGGCTTTGTGCGCATCAGGTCCGCCGATCCGCGGGAGGCCCCGGCGATCCATCCAAACTATCTGGCGACGCAGAAGGACCGCGAGACGGTCGTGGCTGGGGTGAAAGTCCTGCGCCGCATCTTTCAGGCGCCCGCCATGGCGCGGCATATCGCCGAAGAGATCGATCCCGGCCGGCAATGCGAAAGCGACGATGATCTGCTCGATTTCATCCGCCGCCGCGGCTCGACCACCTACCATCCGGTCGGCACCTGCCGCATGGGCCAGGATCGCAATGCCGTGGTCGATGAGCGGCTGCGCGTCCGCGGCTTCGCAGGCCTACGCGTGGTCGACGCCTCGATCATGCCGGCGGTCGTTTCCGGCAATACTAACGCGGCGACGATTATGATCGGCGAGAATGGGGCCGACATGCTACTTGAGGATGCAAAGGCCGGAGTGTCAACGGCTGTATGTGCCGAAAACTCAGATTCGCGCGGTGCGCGCACGGCTGGCAAGACGCCATGAAACGCTGGCGTCCCAGGCTCGCAAGTTCGTCTACGCCATTGACGATAGCCAATTGCGATTCGTCGCGAACCGACTTGGAAAAATGGAACCTTCAACGCCTCTCGATACTAGGCTTCCGCGATGACCGCTCAATACAAAGAACGTTATTGTCGTTAGGTCGTCCATTCCCGGCGTAGCCTCGCCGGGTGGCGCTGGCTACGATTTTTGGGGCAATCAATTCAGATGTCATCGTGCCGGCGGCGACGGCGGCGATACTCGGCGGCGTATCGCTCTCCGGCGGAACCGGCCGACCGCTCGGCATCGCGATCGGAATGCTCGTTCTCGGCGTACTTCACGCCGGGTTCAATGCGCTCGGCGCGCCGCCTTACGCCAATGAAATCGCCACGGGCGCCGTGCTGCTCGTGGTGGCGATCGCCGATGGACCGTATCTGCTGCGGCGAGTAAGAATGGCTCGTCTGCGGATAACGAAAGCACGCCAGAATGGATGAGCGCACCAAAACCGATTGCGTCGCCAATGCCCGGGCCCTGGCGCCGTTCATTCTTGCGGCCGCGCCGCGCATCGAGGCCAACCGTGAATTGCCTCCCGACCTGGTTGCCGCGCTGCATGAGGCGCGGTTGTTCCGCATGCTGGTGCCGCGCTCGTTGGGCGGGGAGGAACTCTCGCCGGTCGAGTATGTGCAAGCCATCGAAGAGATCACCAAGGCAGACGCCAGCACCGCGTGGTGCATTGCGCAGACCTCGGTCTGCTCCACGATCTCGTCGTGCCTGGAGCCGAAAACCGCCGCGGAGATTTTCAAAAAGAATCCGCGTGGCGTCTTGGCCTGGGGTCCCTTGGGCAAAAACGCAAGAGCGGTTGCCGAGAAAGGCGGCTTTCGCGTCACCGGCGTCTGGCCGTTTGCCAGCGGCAGCCGGCACGCCACTTGGCTCGCCGCGCATAGTCCCGTCTACGAACCGGACGGTCAGCCGCGCCGTGACGCGAGCGGCAATGCGGTCGAAATGACTTTCGTCTTCCCGCGGGAATACGCCACAATCAGTGACGTGTGGCACGTGATCGGTCTTAAGGGGACCGGCAGCGACACCTATACGTTGACCGATCTGTTCGTGACGGAGGATCGCGCCATCACCGCCTTGGCGCGGAACCCGGCAGAGCGGCGCGAACGCGGAGCGCTCTACTCATTCACGGTTTACCAGCTCTTCGGGGCGAGCTTTGCCGCGATCGCGCTCGGCATTGCGCGCAGCACGATGGATGCCTTCGTCGCATTGGCTCAAGGCAAGACGCCGACCGGCGGTACTTCGCTCCTGCGCGACAACGCGGTGATCCAATCGCAGGTCGGCGTCGCCCAGTCTCAGCTCGCCGCCGCGCGCGTGTTTTTCCTCTACGCACTGGAGGAGATTTGGCAGGCCGCTCGATCGGGAACGACGTCGATCGACCATCGGGTGCGGCTGCGCATGGCGTCCGCTCACGCCAGCCATCAGGCAAGGCAGGTCGTCGACACCGCCTACCACGCAGCCGGCGCCACGGCGATTTTCGAAAGCAATCCGTTCGAGCGCCGGTTCCGCGACGCCCATGCAGTGTCGCAACAGGTGCAGTCGCATTTCTCGGTTTTCGAGGTGATCGGCCGGCATTTCCTCGACCTGCCGCTGAATTCGCGGCTGATTTGAGTTGCGGCGAAAAATTGTGCTGTGTGTGCCGAGAACTCCATTCTTATTGATTACGTGACCGAATCGCCTAACGTCAGCAGCGATGATCGCGCTGCTCTGTTTCTTCCTGGCCCTGTTCGTCTCGCCCTTCAAGTCGAAGAGCCGACTTGAGGCAGAGAATGCTGCGCTCCGCCATCAGCTGATTGTGCTGCAGCGGACGGTGCGCGGTCGCGTTCAACTCACAAATGGGGATCGCTTGTTCTTGGTCCAGCTGTATCGATGGTTTCCATCGGTCCTCAAGGCCATCACGATCATCCGGCCCGAGACCCTCGTGCGTTGGCATCGGGCCGGCTTCCGCCGGTACTGGCGTTGGAAATCCCGCTCGCTCGGAGGCCGGCCGCAAATCGACGTGGATCTGCGCGCGCTGATCCGACGAATGAGTGCGGAAGATCCACTGTGGGGTGCGCCGCGCATCCATGGCGAGCTGCTCAAGCTCGGCTTTGAGGTCGCTCAGTCCAGCGTCGCGAAGTACATGGTCAGGCGATGTGGACCGCCGTCCCAGGGATGGCACACCTTCCTGCGCAACCACGCCACGGACATCGCCGCCATGGACCTGTTCGTTGTTCCGACCATTAGTTTCGATCTGCTCTATATCCTCGTCATCGTCCGGCTGGCCCGCCGAGACCTTGTCTGGATCAACGTCACATCTAATCCGACTGCGGAATGGATCGCACGTCAGATCACGGAGGCATTCCCTTGGCATGAGGCCCCGCGCCCCCTGTCGTTCCCGAAAATTCGATCCGGTAGGATTCGCGCTATGAGGGAGAATCAGACCATCATCCAATGCGATGTTTGCGGTCATCTACCTGCTTGGAACATTTATCGCTGATCTGCTCAAGTCGCGGCGCCGGCTTGAAGTTGAGAACCTCTTTCTGCGTCATCAGCTCAACATTATCCTGAGACGACCGCCGCAACGTCTGCGGCTGCGGGGGAGTGACCGGGCCCTGATGGTCTGGATGACGCGGCTTTGGCCAAGCCTGCTGGCTTTGGCTCGAGTTGTGCAGCCGGCCACCATCCTGCGGTGGCATCGGGCAGGGTTCAGGACCTACTGGCGCCGGAAATCCCAAGGTCGGCCAGGAAGGCCCAGAATCGAGCATGAGCTGCGCAATCTCATCCGTCGAATGAGCAAGGAGAACCCGTTGTGGGGCGCTCCGCGGATCCACGGCGAGCTGCTGAAGCTCGGATTCGAAGTCGCGGAGTCAACAGTTTCGAAGTACATGATCGAGCGCCGTGGACCGCCATCGCAGAGCTGGCGGACATTCCTGCGCAACCATGCGGACGCGATTGCGGCGATCGATCTGTGCGTGGTTCCAACCCTGACCTTCGAGCGGCTGTTTGCCTTTCTTGTTGTGGGCCATGGACGGAGGCAACTGCTGTGGTTTGCGGTGACCCGCAATCCGTCAGCGGAGTGGCTGGTTCAACAGATGGCAGAGGCATTCCCGTGGCACCTATTTGGTGCGCGACAATGATCGTGCCTACGGCCAGGCCTTTCAGCGCCGAATTCGAGCGATGGGGATTCGTGACCGACCCATATCACCGAGGTCGCCGTGGCAAAACCCATACGCTGAAGGCCACAAGACGAGCGTCAGCCTTGAAGACGAGTTCTGGAACAGCTTGAAGGAGATCGCCCACCAGCGCGGCATGACCGTTGCGGCGTTGGTCGCCGCAATCGATGGCGATCGTCAACATGCCAATCTATCGTCAGCTATTCGACTTTTTGTGCTTGGCTTCTATCGCGATCAGCGTCGCTGAAGCGAGTGGACGCACCTAATCTTGCCGAGACGAGTGCGTCCACTCTGACCATCGGCAGCAGATGGTGACGCAAGGTGCCGATGGCTAAACTGATACAATAGCGCAACATCGGCTATCGAACCAGCGACCATCCCCAAGCTCAGAAGCGAGCGGAGGCGCGCCAGGGTCGAATGCATGTGCTGAATGATTTGCGACGAACACGCTGCAAATGGGTTAATTGGAGGTAATCTCGTTTTTGGGTCTTGCCATTATGCGTCTCGCTCTCCAGCGCGAATTCGGTTTGCCGGGCAGAGACTGCCGTACCACCAAAATGCGCAAACGAGATGCGCGCGCGGCGATAGCGGCAAATGCCGCACAAATTCGTCTCTGCGTGAAAACTATCATTGCTCGATTGGCGCAAAGTCCCGGAACTAGCGGAAGAATTTGCAAAGCAGAAAAGTCAAAAACACGAGATACCGCAGATACTTAGTTCGTGGCGGAGAGGGAGTCCGCCCATCCCCATTGATATCATTATATGATTCGCGTTCCGACGCTCCGAACCAACGATTCATCCCAACGTTTGGGGGCCGCGCGCGGTGACGCACGAAAGCGATCAAACCAAATAGATCTCTTTGCAGCTATGAGAGTGCGCTGAGCGGTTGAAAGCACCGCACTCGAAATTTGTTGGTGGCCGTTTCGACCCGTTTCATTCTGTCCCGACAAGTGTTGATTAAAATTGGGAAAATCGGCCGCACGTGCCATTTCATCCCGTTCGATCCCCGCCCGTGGTCGCGTGTTGGTGACCATTTTGGTGACCAAATCGTTCGCCTGGTGGTTCGCCGCACCAAAAGCCCTCCCGGTCGGTCTCAGAATTCAGCGGGATGCGTGACGATACCGACCTCGGCCGGCAGGTTTTAATCGACTGGTCGCGGGTGTAGACTATTTGCCGGGCTCAGGCGGACTGCGATGCCCATCGCGAGCGTTCCAGCCACAGAGCCTCGGATCGGACAGGCCGCGGCTCGCTCTGTTCAGTTTCACAAACGTAAACCATCTGCGATGCGGCGAATATTGGACGGTAAGGAAATTCAGGCGTTGGCGCGACTTGTTGAGGAATCAACTCGCTCAACTCGCGAAGGGGTTAAGTACTTCATTGAACCAGCACCAGGGACATTGCAGCGTGCAAAAAACAAACGACATCATATTATTTTTGGACGACGCGGGTCAGGTAAATCCAGCCTGTTAGCAAAAGTAACCGAAGACCTGACAATAAGTCGCAGTCCAATTGCTTACGTCGATTTGGAAGATTTCAAGGGGCACAGCTATCCTGACGTTCTATTGAGTGTGCTGATCACGGCGCTTAGTGAGTTTAAAAAATGGTTGGAGACTGCCGCCATTAACCCATCAACGAAGAAATCCTTCTGGGCCAAATTTTTTGGATCAAAACCCAGGCGAGGCGGTTTCAACAGACTCAAGACCAAAGAAATAGCAACTGAATTGGGATCTTTGCTTGATGAGCTAAACCAAACCCTTTTTTCGAGTGACGAACAGAAGCAGCAGGTCAGTTTAAAATTGGAAACCGGCACCGAGCTTCAAACTGCAATTTCCTCGCAATTCGGAACAACCGGTATAAAGGCAGGGAGCAAGTTAGCTGGTAAAGAAAAAGACTTCGCTGCACACGAAGCAAAGTCAGAATATGTTTCAAAGAAAATAGAGCTCCTGCAACGAAATATCATGCGCTACAAATCAATATTTAAACGCATGGCTGAATTAGCAGAAGGACCAGCATTTCTCCTCCTCGATGATCTCTATCACATCAGATTACAAGATCAGGCCCAAGTGCTGGACTACTTCCATCGGGTTGCGAAGGGATCAAATCTTTGGATCAAAGTTGGCACCATTCGGCATCGTTCGCGCTGGTATGTCTTTGGAGACCCGCCGCGCGGCATGAAGCTTGGAGATGATGCTGAAGAAATCGACTTAGACGTGACGCTCGAAAAGTACGATTTAACGAAGCGATTTCTTCTGCAAATTTTAGACAATTTCGCACGCAAGGTGAAAATTCAACTGGATGAATTTTTGACGGACGGCGCCCGAGATCGATTGGTGCTGGCGAGCGGCGGGGTAGCGCGTGACTTCCTCACAATATTTCGACGAGCAATTGACGTCGCACGTGAACGCATCGCCTCGGGCGGTACTTCTCGCGGAGAAAAAATCGGTACGGAAGACGTAAATCGGGCCGGGGGAGAAAATGACAAATTCAAGCGAGAGGACTTTTCTCGGGATGCGGGAAAGGACGAACAGAGAAAGCTTCTGGACAGCTTCGAAAGAGCTAACGATTTTTGTTTGAACAGAGCTAGGGCAAATTGCTTCTTGATAGACAAGGATTTCACCGGCGAAGATGCGTCAAATATCGCGGAACTGGTCGATCTGAAATTTCTGCATCATGTGCAATCACGTGTAACGATTCGAGATAGGGTACATCGGCTATACGATGCATACATGCTCGATCTCAGCCAGTATGCAGGCGAACGGGCGCGTAGAAATTTTGACATGATTGAATTCTGGGGCCAGGGTGCGGAAGACTCGCTTCGGAAAAGTCGACTCATTTTTCTTGAGCGAGCCAATGTTTAACGCAGGCCCTCGAACTTGGCATGAATTCCGCTCATGGGCCGGAAAACATATTTTCTGGTGGCAGGGATAATATTCACCTTGGTGGCGCTGTTCCACCTGATGCGAATTTTCGAGGACTGGCCAGTCATCATCGGGGATTGGTCAGTGCCGAAATCAGTGAGCTGGGTCGCCCTCATCGTCGCTGGTGGCCTTGCCCTTCTCGGGTTGAGAGTCAGCCAGCACGAATAGGGCCGTTTCCTCATCGTCCGACCATGAGCAAGGCAATAATTAAAGAGTGTATGGCTCTTTTGAAAGAAGCCAGCGAGATGTTCGACGAAACAGGTTGCGTGCCTGGTATTGATGGAGAGCAAGTGCCAGCTGAAACGATTGTGCCGGACGTAAAGGAATACATCTCGGAGACTATCGATGACCCGGAAACAATGTACGACCCGGAGATATGGGATACACCTGGGTTTGCGCTTGTCCTTTCGTGGCTGGCACAAAAATGGAATCGAAGATGCCACGAGCTCGCACCTCGCAGCAGTAAGAACCCGGAGCAATATCTTACCAAAGAACAACAAAAGGCATGTCTCGACTCGGCTGCGGCTGAGTTGATCCGAGAAATTCACACTCGGTACGTGAACCCGCGGAAACGCCCGCAAAGTGCGCACTATTCGTCAGAGACCAGGAAACGCCGGTTCGTATCGGAGTGCGTGGTGGGGCTGGAAGGACTCAAACCTCTAACCAGATCGTTATGAGCGAACCTCGCCGGCGACGCGGGAAAAGCGGCATTTTCTGCCCTACGAAAAGTGACCTGACCGCTGACTTTCGACTTCACCTCTCGCCCCGCCGTCATGATCTGATCCTTGCTGAGGCCGGCCTTCATCAAGTCGGTGACGAACAGCTGGAGGCCGTCGGCTGGACTCGGATTGCCGGTCTGGCCGAGGTCAGTCGCGAGTATGAAGTTTTGTGGGCCGACTTCCTTCACAGCGGCGGCAGTCTCCTCCACCTTCACCCGCCGCCAGTGCCGCATCCATGCCAGATGCGCCTCCGGCCCCATTAGCGTACCCATGGCGCACAATTCGAGCTTGGCGCCCATCGATGGCACTTCTCTGGCAAGTGAAATGAGGTTCTCGTATTTGCTCTGCGGCGGCTGCCCGAAAGGGCCTCCGCTCGTAACGGCACCGATCTCACTGCCCTGGAGCATGGTCATTCATCCTGACTTCCTCCGATTTTGCGGAAAGGAAACGTGGCGCCTTCCCTCTCCGATCCCAAAGAGCCGGCCGATCTCGCTCAACCTCTTCTCATCTTCCGCAGAGATCTCCCCGCAAGCTGCCATGACTTGCCTGACGACTTTGAAGGCTTCGCTTCGGGTCTGAGCATCGGGCCGAAGCAGCGAGGGCAGGGCCGCGAGTGCTCAATTCGGGGCCTTTCTCAACCACTACAGGAAATCTTGCCCGGGAGGATTCGAACCTCCAACGAGACCGTTATGAGCGGTCGGCTCTAACCATTGAGCTACGGGCCCGAAATCTAATAACCACCCAATATCGCGCGTGGCATCCCAGGCGCGAACGCGCGTTGTAGCGCCTGCGATAGCGCATCGATCTGGTCATCATGTTGGCTGAAAGGGAACGAGAGAACCTCCTTCCTGAACTCGTCGAGCCAGACATGGACGGCGCCGGCTTCAATCGGCGCGGTTTGAGCGGCCATGCGCATGATCTTGTCGCCATTCGGATCGACGGCAACGGCATAGATACCTTCGCGGTATAGGTCTTGGATCAGGCTGAGGCCTGACCCTTTCTTCTCGATGAGAAGGGCGTAGTTCGAAGCAACGTGGCGCCACCGGTTGTGCTGCTCAAGAACGGCACGCTTGAGATCGGGATACTCCAGACGGGCTCGTACAACATCAAGAATGTAGATCGTCTCCCCGCGCGCCAGCAGGACGACGCACGCTGAGTAGTCAGCGAGCTGGCTGCTGCTCAGCTCGCCCACCAGCGAGCAGGCGGCTCAGTGCTATATCGCGTCGCTATCGCCAACAGCCGGCTCCTCTCGCTCGCCGACGGGAAGGTGCGCTTCACCTGGAAGGACTACCGACAGGGCGGCATCACCAAGGTGATGACACTCGATGCCGATGAGTTCATCCGCCGC
>Ga0070699_100002340_pt1 | contig 17014 bp, 18 predicted proteins | sample KBSK1503metaG_FD_65473 | JGI IMG/M metagenome (GOLD analysis project Ga0070699, IMG submission 65473) | Corn, switchgrass and miscanthus rhizosphere microbial communities from Kellogg Biological Station, Michigan, USA - KBS K1-50-3 metaG | ecosystem: Host-associated > Plants > Roots >... | reverse complement strand
GCATTAGAGGGAAGCGGTACTACAAAATCGTGGAAAAACTCCGCATAATAATCCTGGAAATCCCCTGCCTTCCCGGAGATTCTCCCAAAGAAAATCGTGTGCATGTATTCATGAAGAGGAAAATATTGGTTCTCAGGCTGAGCCGCCTTCTGAATCTTCTCCTCGATCGTGGGGTAATATCCCGGCCCATCGGTGCAGGTGTAGGCCTTACGTGTGCTGGCATACATGCCGGCATGCCCCCCTGGGAGTTCACGGCATATACTGTCGTCGATGACTAAATGCATGTCCACCGGTTGCAACTCGGTCAGGGTATCCACGCCCGTCAATTGGATCAGCCTGGGATGTGCGAGGCGAAAGCCAGCATATTCTGCAAAAATGTATTGCTGATCAAGCGGGCAAGGCTCCTGGCAAACGAACCGGAACGGGTCGTCAGAAATTTGATATGCTTTGTACGGCACTCCCTCAATTTGGATTGAGCTGACCGGGATGGGGATGATCGCGATGGGTGTGGATGTGCCTTCACCGGGAGTGCTTGGTAGATTGCAGCTAGCCAGCCCAACCATCAGTATGATTGATGCCAAAAATATTCGGATCATATTTTCTCTTTCATTGGATATAGACAAAGTATAGTTTATCTTGTGGAGTTATAAGCCACCCAACGGTGAGTGTTACTCCCCTAAAGGGGATGTATGGCGCTGGGGCGGGCGTGGACTCTGCTTGGGAGCAGAGAAAACTCGCAGCCACGCCGCGCGAAATGCTTGCCGTAAGGTGCCGCACGCTGTCCCTACGGGCGGCAGTCCCCAGCGTCCAGCCGTTCGCCCCGTCGAGCATAGCGAGAACGGGGTGCATTATCCCGGTGATCGTCCGGGACGTCGCGAAGCATCCCCGAACGGGGCTGTGTTGGGCAGGCGATATTAGGTAGGCTTCAAAATAACGACTCGTCGCTTTCCTATTTGAAATTGTTCAATGCGTTGATAATTTTCATGCGACACTTTTTGCTGCTTATCAGAAACAATTGCCACAATACTTGATTTGGATAGGATATTCATCAACGCCTTGAGCATTGCCCTCAGCGGGTTTATTACCTCAGAACTATACCAATGCGAATGTTGTCCATAAGGAACATCTGTAAAGACAATATCCACGGATTTAGCTTTTATATGGTCGAAAATCTCCTTATAATCTGTCGCGTTGGCACGAAATACTCTTGTCTTTAGTGGATATGTATGGGCTAAAGCAAAGGAATTACTTCTCAAAATTTGCGCACTTCTCAAAGCATCTTGGTGAGAAGCTTTGCCGTACCGTTCGGACATTTCAGAGATTTCGGCAATACGTTTATCCAAACCAGCGATACCAACCAACTCAAGGTTCCGTTTTGCCAAAGCGACAGCTTTTTCGTCTATATCTGAACTGATTACTTCTTGGATGTGCTCTCTATGTAGATATGCTAACACGCTTAGGTGATATGCTGCACCACAACAAGGATCGTACAGAGTGCATCGAGCTGAATTTTTATGAATTGTTTCACGACTTGCCATACAGCGTTGAAATATCTCACTTGCCAGCCTGACGGGAAAAGCAGGATGTCCTGGCAAACTGTGAAACACTCGCCCACTTGCAAGGTCTGAATAATCTAGCCGTTCCTTTGCGTATTTGTATTGCATAAATCTCTGATCATTGTTCGCCAGAAGCCTGCCCAATGGCTCGCGTTATGCCCCTTCGGGGTACTGGTAGGTGGGATGAGACAACGCCGTTTTGATGGAACCAGCTCCAAGCCACACAAACTGCTTGAAATCGCGCAGAGTCCCACCAGTCGGGTGCATTATCCCGGTGCACTTCCGGGACGTCGAAGATCCCGCACAGCGGGGCTATGTTAGGCGCTTTGTGAAGTTTCACCGATTATCCCACCAAAATAATGGGATCTCTGAAAGATCAGATGTGTTTGTTAAGTTGCTAATTTCCTCAGTCTGGACATTCAAGAGATACAAATCATTAAACCCATATTGAGACAACGCGCCTGCAAAGACTAAGGAGTTATCAACCGGTGACCATAGCGGATAGCTTTCAAAGGTATCTTTTGTATCTGTCAATTTACGGAATCCACTTCCATTCAAACCGATAATGCAAATATCTTGAGTGATCGTCAATATGTCCTGTGGCTCAGATGATGTCTCATCGTAACTTGTGGTTGAACACTCATAAGCTAGTACCTGAGAATCTGGCGACCAGGATGGTTTGCGAGCTTCTCCCGCTAAACTGGAATCGGTCAGCTTCAACCTGCGACATAGCTCAGTAGCGGAAGCCTGACAAGGAATAGCTAGCAAGGCAATATCCGCAAACGGTACAGTCATCGACATGGGCGGGGATGCGTAAGTTTCTTCCTCATAAGCCACATATTTACCATCTGGTGACCATACTGGCCAACTGCCTTGGATGCGAAATTCAAAATTGTTGCCAGATTGGTAATAATAAAGGAAAGAGGCATCTCCGTTGATAGGGAAAGTATGTTCTGGAGAATCTGCGCCCCATATGACGTCTTCGTTGACCGGACTGAAAGCTATAAAATAGGGTTCGGCGACTTCTTGGGGAAGTTGTAGTATGTTCTTACTTCCATTCTGTAAATCCAAGATTAACCCTTCTGCTCGGTCAAGCAATGTGATGTGCTGATTGTCAGGCATTCTAACTGCTCTGCTAATATGCTGATCGAGGACTTGTATGACTTGGTGGTCAGGGATGGACAAAGCGTACAGACCTTCTCTCTCAGCATATTGGAGAAAAAGATATAAGCCCTTAGGCAAATTCACCCAAGATGGTGTTGAAGTATTCGTTGGAGGCGGCAACGCTGTATGTGTTGCTATGGTGGGAGTAGACACTACAGCTAATGTCGGACTCGTTGGTTCTGGCTGTAAAGGGCGAGGGAACGTTGGATTTAAGGCAGTTCCATGATAGCTGCATGAAACCGTGAATAGCAACACCGTGATTATCCAGACGATTTTACAATGCAGTTGTTGTTTCATAGGTCGAAATGGATTAAACAGTCTTGGCACATAACGGTGTGCGTTATGCCCCTTCGGGGTACAGGTGGGTGGACGTGGACTCTGTTCAGGAGCAGAAAAAACTTGAAGCCAGAGAAATATTCGACGCGAAGCGTGCGGCAGAATCCCCAGCGTCCAGCCGTTCGCCCTGTCGAGCATAGCGAGAACGGGGTGCATTATCCCGGTGATCGTCCGAGACGTCGAAGATCCCGCACAGCGGGGCTGTGTTGGGCAGGTTTTGCGCCAAGTGACTTTAGATGTAAAAGAACTAACCCCAAGAGACATAAATTTCTATTTGATTCAAACCATAATCAATCGTTACTTCCGCCTTATTTGCGCCACTACCTGGGGTGATGGTGTATTGTACTTTGTTGTCAGATAATTCATCAGGCGTTGTTTCATTCAGTCCTGGCGAATCTTTTATCCAAGACTCAATATCTCGTTTCGGTGCTGTAAAACTCACACGAAAACTACGAGTAAATGAATTGCCTTCAGTCTTGATTGATACATTAGTTGCACTTGTGGGGAAAGGTGAAAGTCGTCCCCATTCCAAAACAAGAGCCATCATTTCTTTTTGTTTAGCAGGATCTTGATTATCTCTTGAATTGGACGACGCTATAAACAAACCACCAAAAGCCACCAAAGCAACACAAAGTATTGCGCTGGCTAATGAAATTATCATTTTCGGAGACTTGGTTTTATTGTTCATCGTCTTTGGCTGAGAAATTGCTATTCTCGATGGTGTGATTAATGACTACCTGCCCAACGGTCTGTATTATACTGGCAGGTGGGCGGGCGTGGACAATGCTTGGGAGTAGTATAAACTCGAAGCCAGAAAAATGCTTGAAAATGCCGCATTATCCCGGTGCACTTCCGGGACGTCGAAGATCCCGCACAGCGAGGCTGTGTTGGGCGGCACGCGTCGCAACAAGGTTTTCCAACGGCTCGCAAGAAGTTTGTATTATGGCTAGAGTGTCAAAACCGATGATGAGAGCTTTACTCGTTTGCATTTCATATGCTACGTTTGTGACCACTGTAGCCGGTAATAATCGTCGCGTGTTAAGGCGAATACAAGTGTATCGGTGAGCTCACCCACCGTATTGCGGCTATGGTTGCGTAGTGTGGCTTCGTGAACAAAACCGAGGCGGCGCGGTATGTTTGCACTCCTTGTATTGGCAGCCTCACACTGAATGCTTACTCGTTGGGCTGTGAACGTAATGAAAGCAAGCTTGCATAGCAGCGTGACGGCCTCAGTTACATAGCCCTGACCTTGGGCAGAAGCCCGAACCCAGTAACCAATCCCCAGCGCTGGTACGCGCCAATCTAGGGGGTACAACCAGATGCCTCCCACATAACGATTTGTTGAACAGTCCCACATTCCAACTGTTACGTCTTCCTGTGTTAACCACCGCGCCAGAGCCTGACGTACATAGGTTTCACATTCGTGCACAGTCCTGCGTGAGTCTGTCCATGCCATCCACGGGCGTAGATGGTCGAGTGACTCCTCAATTGCCTCCTGCACAACAACTCCATCACCTACGGCATACGGGCGTAGACACACCCGTATGCCACGGAGTTCATGAGGAAGCTCATAGAGAATAGGATGTGTGTCGCTTGCTTGGGTCATAACTATATTTACCTCTGCTCTGGGTGTGCGTTATGCCCCTTCGGGGTACTGGTGGGTGGGACGAGACAACGCCACTTTGACGGAATCCGCTTGAAGCCATGCAAACTGCGTGAAAACGCGCCGCGAAGCGTCCCACCACGCCAGCCCCGGCGTTCGTTGCCGGGGTTCGGGTGCATTATCCCGGTGCACTTCCGGGACGTCGAAGATCCCGCACAGCGGGGCTGTGTTAGGCTGCCTTTCTATCATAATGTTTCTTGCCTGTTCTAGTGACACCGAATATCAAGTGTTACATCTATGCCAACATCAAACATAGACAAAGTGAAGAATGATTTTGTCTCATCGGTTTGACGTTCATCAAACTCTAAACGAATTTCGGTCACGGTCGGACTGTTATACAATCCATCATATTGTGCACCAAAAGAGACTCGCGGCAGCATAACACCTTCATAATATTGCTCAATCGCTTCGCGAGGCAGTGTAGAGACCATAGCTTGCTGCACTTCATACGAACAATTGTTTCCATTCCCGAGTTTGCTCAACTTGGTGTGCTGGGTAAGAACAGTAGTATCAGGCGGCAATGGATACGTGTAGAGATTCTCTGCAAACTTTTCCAACCTAAGATTATTTGTGGACATTGGAAACCACAGACCCAAGCCACAAACCATTAATGGAATGACAGCTATGGAAATTGCGAGAGGGAGACATCCTTGTTTTTTCATTTCACACAATCAAAAAGATCTTCTTTTACCCATCTCATACTTCATTTGGCCACCCAACTATGATTTATACAGCCTGTAGACTGTATAATTCCTTATATACAGAAACATTATAAAATCCTTTACACTGAAAATCAACGGGCAATGTACCCGCTGTTAGATGATCAAGGACATTGCGAAAATGAAAACAGGTGGCGAACATAAATGTTTGGGAATCACACAGTGTATCTCTTGCCAGATAAAATCTGTTTTGTATAATTATCCTCAGCGTTGGGAATTGGCACGACCAAACACCCTGTAGCAAGCCATCGTAATATCTCTCTGGGAACTCATCTATTGCGCCTATAGTAAAGCGTTGTGAGCCATGGCACAACCGCACATATAGCTTTCAAAGTTCTTTCAGATTGAGTGAGGGGATTGGTTCGCTTTTTCCCGCTGGCGACCCATGCGTTGTGGGTATCGTCAAATAAAAAAAATTATATTATTGATAAGGAGAAATACAGATATGAAAGTTAAGTTGAACCCTGCGGTCGAAGAATTCAGGGGCAGTTTAGGTGAGATCGTGTTCCGTCAAGTGCGCGGCAAAACCATTGCCGCGCGCAAGCCCAGCGTCACCGCCCCGGTGGAACGGCAGTTACCACAGCCAATAAGAGTTTATAGTCGATTACACAGCCCCGTGTCATGGATAGGGATGTTGTAAAATAATGAGACCCTACGAGGCTTTGTTATCCACTGGAATGGAAAGTCTCGTAGGGTCTGCGATTTTTATTATACGCTGGTTTTCGTGAGAGTTCTTCAGACCAAAGCACCCGCCCGTACTGAGCCGATCATCGGCGGAGCAAATCCGTTAGACTCTGGGCGCTGGCTGTTCACCACGAAAGATCGCGGCATTCCGGGCAGCAAACTCAGCAAAGCGCGTGGGCTGCCACCCGAAAACTTCCGGAATCACGGTTGATACTTGCGCCTCTTTGCCCTTGCGCCGCTCGGCGAAAAGCTCAAACAATCCATCCGCCAGGTAGAGCGGCATCCCATTGGCAAGGTTGGTGCTGCGGGCTTCTTCAGGCGCGACGTTAACATACTGAATTGGCTTCCCAGTGACAACAGAGAGCCGCTCGGCTACTTCTGTCATTGTCAGCGCTTCAGAACCTGTGAGTGGGTAGGTCTGCCCTTCGTGACCGGTATTGGTCAGCACCGTTGCGGCTACCTCAGCGAGGTCACCAACATCTATGGATGCGATCCGCGCATCTTCCATCGGTAGGACCAACAGTCCCTTTGCGACGATCAAGGGTACCCGCCGAAAGTAGGCGGTAAAGAATTCGCCAGCGCGCAGGTTCGTAAACGCCATGCCCGAAGCCTCCAACCGCTTTTCGATCTCGCCATGCATCCGCGCATATCGAAAGGGTGAGTCCAATTCAGGCATGATGCCCGAAAGCTTGACCACATACTTGACGCCCGCTTTTTTAGCAGCTTCTATAAAATTCGATTGAATATCCAGCATCCTGGCATCGGATGATGAAATGAGCATGGCACGCTCTACGCCTTGTAAAGAGCTGGTCAGCGTTTCAGGATGTTCCATATCCCCTTCAACCATTTCCACATGCGGCAGAGCGGTCAATGCTGCGGCTTTCACCATATTCCGCGTCAGTCCACGTACGGGCACGCCTCTGGCTGAAAGTCGCCGCACCAATTCGCTGCCTGTCATGCCGGTCGCGCCTGTTACAAGGATCATCCTGGGCCTCCAAACTCTAAAGCAAATAACTTATCAATGGATGTACTAACACTGGCATTAAACCCTATATTGCGGTTATGGACGTGTGGAGGTTACTTTTCATTACGGATTCAGAGATATGAGTATGACTGCTGGCATTGCGCTGAAAAACAATAGACCCTGCGCGGCTTTGATATCCACTGGAATGGAAAGTAGAAATCTGGATGATTACTTCGGATCAGACTGTGGGGTTGTACGGAACCCGACTCGCCGATGGCTGCCATCACAAAAAGGTTTGTTCTCAGAATGACCACAGCGGCAGAGGGCAACACGCGTATCTTCGCGTATCACCTGCCCACCAGGCCCGGTGATGCGTATTTTCCCGCGTACATAATAGGGACCGTTGGGACGCGCGTTGATCGTAGTGTCTTCGGGCTGCGGTTCCTGAGGCCCGCCATCCAATCGCTCGAAGTGCAGCGCGCCAGTTGGGCATAACATGACGGCCTCAGCAATTTGATCGGCAGTCGCAGCATCCACTTTGACCCACGGGCGGCTTTCGGGTTGAAAGACCTCAGGCAGGGTGCGGAAGCAATACCCCGAGTGGATGCACAGCTTCGGCTCCCAGGTGACCGCGATCTGTTCATTGCGGTAGATACGCTCGACACCTGGCTGTTTGCGCTCTTCATTCTCAGGCGGTGTTTCATTTTCCAATTCCATGGTGCCTCCAAATGGAACTCGATATGAGATGGGCATATGCAAAAGAGGAATGCATCCCAGCCCGAGTATACTGCCGTTGTAGCGGGTAAACCCTTATGGGCTATAGGGTAAGTTCTACTGGAGGCAAAATAGAAGGATGATATATTTCAAAACGGCAATCGTGTCCTCGAGATACGATAAGCCAACCGGAAGGCGGCGCTGCAAGTTAACGCCGCTTTCTCCATTTGCACAATAACCCCTGGCAAACAAATGACAGTCACTTTATATATTGTCATCCTCCATGACAAGGATGCGAGATCTTTTGTCACATCGTTATTTCAGAGGCGGAGTACGCGATAGCCTTTCGATTCAAAGAAGGCGACGCGCTCGAGCTGTTAACTCCTGTCTATTCAATGTTCAGTTTTGGTGGGGGCACATACCTTGCAGAATTATCAACAAGAGGTAGGGAATACCTCCATTGGGTCGTTTAGCAACGAAGCGTATGATATGAAATGGTATTCTCAAACAAATTTTCTACCTTTCTGAGCCGGTGAAATCCCTGAGCGTCACGATGTGGAGCAAAACCGCATCACGGTAACCATCAAATCCCCGCTACATCCAGCGCGCACAGATAAGGTCAATTTGGAGAAGGAGCAACACTGTGTCAAAATTCAAGCATGATCGCCCAACCATCGGCATCCTGCCGGGATGGTCAGGGCTTGCGGGCATAACCACCGACCACTACCTTGCGTCTGTATTGAAAGGTATTCAGTCAGCGGCGCAAATCAAGCAGTGTCATCTCCTGTTGGCCTGGGGTTTGGGGCGGGTCAATGAATCGAGTGGAACACACCCGGCCTGGCCCGTAGCTTTACCCGATACAGATTTTGTCCCGGTTGGTCCCTGGAATACGGATGGCCTTATCGTCTTTGCTCCCCTGCGCCATGCAGAGCGTTCGCAATACTTGCAAGAACTGAGCGATCGCGGTTTCCCTGTTCTCTACATCGCCTCAGGGGAGAACGGTCCCACTATCTCAGTGGATAACGAGCGAGGCATTCATCAAGCCGTGGCTCATCTGATGGATCATGGCCATCAGCATATTGCTTTTCTGGCGGGTGACGCGCAAGACCAAGGCGATAGTGAATCGCGCCTGCGGGCTTATCAGGCGGCCATGGCAAACCATGACAAGCCGGCGCTGGTTGAGCAGGGTTGGCATACTTTTTCAGGGGGCTACGAAGCAGCCCAAAAGCTGATCGATTCTGGAGAGAAATTCACTGCCTTAATAGCCAGTGACGATAATTCCGCCATCGGCGCCATGCAGGCGATTCGGGACGCAGGCCTGCAAATTCCCCGCGATGTTGCCATTATTGGCTTTGATGATCAACCCGACGCGATAGCCCAGGTTCCACCGCTTGCAAGTATCCACGTTCCTCTCACTGCGATCGGCGAGCAGGCCCTGGCGCTTATGTATGATCATCTGGTCGGGGGGTACGATCTCGCATCCATCCAGATCCCCACACGATTGGTACCTCGTCAATCTTGTGGCTGTATGCCACAAATTGTCTCATCGGCAGGCAAAATGCGTCCGAGTTCACAACTATTTATTAGGGATTCGGAATCGGAAACAGTTGATATCGAGGAAATTGAACGTAACCTGGTAGTCGAAATGGCGGCTGCCCTCCTATCCCCATCCCACTTCAGGTTGGAAGAGAGAACCAACCGCTTATGTACCCGTTTGGTACAAGCCTTTTATGCCAGCCTGAAGGAGAACAATTCCATTCATTTTCAAACAACATTGATGGAGATTCTGCAGGAATTAGAGTCTGCTGAAGCGAATATCAATGTCTGGCAAAGTGTGATCTCGACCTTAAGGCGTGAGATGACGCGCTTGCCAGCCATATGGGGTCAGGCTCGTACACAACATCTGGCGGAGGATCTGCTCCATCAGGCGCGGACAGCTATCAGCGAGTGCGCGCAACGGCAGGATTACAGGCATCAATACCAGCGGGAAGTGTTGGATCAATCCTTAAGTGAGCTGACAGCTCGATTGAGCGCCACCCTGGATAAACGCGAGGCGGTCAAAATCCTGGAAGCGCATTTGGCTGATATAGGTATCCGGCATGCCCGGATCGTGGTTTTTGAAGAAGAGGGGGATAACTCGATCGAGAAAAGTACCATCCTTAATTCCGATTTGAACCTGGCCAGCCAATACTTCAACAGCCGTGCGTTTCCTCCGCCTGGGCTCTACCCGGCCGATGATCTATTGAATCTGGTGCTCATGCCCCTGGTATTCCAGGAGGAGCGCCTGGGATACATCGCCTTTGATGCCAACAACCTTGAACCCTGTGCGATCATTGCCAGGCAAATTGCAGCCACGTTCAAAGCCGCACAGCTGCACGCGCAGCTATTTGCGCTTTCACTGACAGATGCCCTGACAGGCGTGTATAACCGGCGGTATTTCGATACATTTCTCAGCAATGAAGTAGATCGCAGCCGACGATCTGGGCGTAGCTTGGGTCTCATCATGCTGGATGTTGATTACTTCAAAAAATATAACGACACCTTCGGCCATCCCGCGGGTGATAAGGCCCTGCAGGTTGTGGCCCGTTGCCTGCAACAGGAACGGCGCAGTCTGGATGTGGTGGCCCGCGTGGGCGGTGAGGAGTTTGCCCTGATTCTGCCGGAAACGGGTATTGAGGGGGTGCTGAAAGTGGCCGAAAAAATCCGTACTGCGATGACCAAAGTATCTGCTGGCCTGAAACGTCCACTTACATTAAGTATGGGGATAAGCACGTTGCGCGGTAGTGATCTCGAAGCAGAAGAAATAATCCAGCAGGCAGACGCAGCTTTATACGAGGCCAAGAGCACAGGACGCGACCGTATCTATATCTTTGATGGTAAAGAATTGCCGCTAAGTAAACCCAAGCATAGCCAGTATGTATGGATCAATGGCATTTTCTTTATGCTGAGTATGGCAATTCGTACAACCAGCCTGCAACTCGTAAAAATGACCCAGGTATGGATTCACCTGCTTCTTTCTTGATCGTGTAATACGCCTGACTCCAGGCACGGCAGGCTGCCCAAGCCTGGCTGCGAAAAGGCTGGCTCTATTTTTCAAATAGCCATTTCCTGGCTTCATCCATATCCAAAAAATACTTTACGTGCTGTGAGCGATTCGATGCGACAGTTTCAAAGAAACTGTAGTCTTTCAAACCATTGGCGGCAACCAGCGCGCGCTTCAATTTGTAGGCGTTAAGCTCCAACGCGGCAAATATATCCGTGAGTATTTTGGGCAATTGATAAATTTCCAGCATGGATAACTTCAGGCTTGCTTCACGCATGTCGTTAAGCACCAAAAAGCAATTCTCCGCTTTGACGGTTTGGGCTGCTTCGGTAATGATTTCTTTCATTTCACGGAAGGAAATATTTCCGTGAATCTTTATTTCAATAACCCGCTCTTCTGAATTGTAAATGATTGTATGCGGCATGATTCTTCCTCACATTCGTGACCCGTAACCCATACATTAAAAACGGATTTGATCTTCAAAAAATCCAACGGGTGCCAGACAGCCTCCCAACATCTATTTCCTCTGTATAAATTTAGGTATACTAACTTCTCCAAAATCTATTGTTCCGTCAATCCATCTATCATCCCCGAAGTATAGCGGAGCGGGACAACTCATAGACGGGACGATCAATCATCCCGTCCGCTGCAGGACTCGATCTTACATCCTTGGCGATCTTCCAAGGGCCCATTGCAGGGGCTCTTTCCCGAGGTTCTTTCGGTGCGGCAACAGTGGGCTGCGCTTGGAAGCAGAAAAACTCGAAGCCAGAAAATGCTTGCGCGAGGCGTGCCGCAGAGTCCCCACTGTCCAGTGAATTATCCCGGTAATCGTCCGGGACACTGTGTTAGGCAGCCATTTTTATTACGCAACAAGACCATTGGAGTGTCCCCAATCCACTAACCAAGATTTATGGCTGGGATTTTGTGATGCTTTCATAATTGCTTCTGCTAGATATTGCTTGGCGTTTTCTCGATTGTTAAGCAACAAAGAAAAAATTGCCGCCCTGTAAGGTGTTTTTCTCGATAATGAAAATTTGAGAGCTCCTTCAATCGTTGAGTGTTCATCAAGCCAGTGTAATCCATAATTCACACAAGCCGATACTACCTCTTGAGCAATTTTATCTAAATCTGATTTTGAATCAAAGTCCCACCAATAATCTCGTTGAACAGGCATTAAGTGTCCAATACGCTGATTTATCATGCAATCTGACTCTGAAGGACGATCAGTAATTCGAAATGAGCCATCAATTCTTGCTGCTTCAGGAAAGTAGACTGCCAGATTGACCGTGAATTGACCTTTATCATTATAGTTTGTCCAACTTCCTTGAACATTGATTATCTGTACACAACCAACACGAGAACGGCGGAAAGTACGAGATGACTTTAGAAACCCTTCTCGTTTTAGGGTGGGATGAAGTCCAACCTTGATGATGTAATCAATCTGTTCAGAGGTTTTGCTCATACTTTATTTTAGGCTGCCCAACTATGATTTATACAGCATTATACATGTCCATTATCTATGATTCCACGATCCTAATCTCCTCCGTCAACCCATATCATCCCCTTCAGGGGACAGCGCATAAACGAGACGATCAATCCTCCTGTTGCAGGGACTCTTTCTTCTGCTTGTCCCGACACTTGCACCATGCGCAAGTGCAGGTGTGTTCTCTCGGGTCGGCAACCGTGGACTGCATTAGGGCGTAAACAGCTTCCAGTGCCCCTCGGAGACGACTTCGACGGTGCCATCGCTCACTTGAATGGCAGTCTCATCGTCAATCGCATACGCCGGCACCAGCATGCCGGCAGCCCATTTTTCTGCATCAGCCATGGTATTCTCCGGCAGCATCTCGTTATCCAGGTGCGGAAAGATCGAAAAATCAACGATGCCCAGCGTTTCATCGCCGCCGGTGGGCGGAGTCCAGCGGACAAAGTCCTTCCCGATGCGGGGGGTCATCACCAGGCTCCCGGCGCTCAGTCCCACATAGACCGCGCGCAGCGACGGCAAGAGGTCCGCCAGCCCGGACTGCCGCATCCAATAGCACGGATACAAAGGGTCACCGCCATTCACCAGCAGAACGTCAGTCTCCTGGACCAAGGGGACCCAATACTCTTTATCGATGCTGGGCAGCGCAGTGAGCTCCAGCACGCCCAAGGACTCCCAACCGAGCTCGCACATTGGGCATCTGGGCTCTCGTCCGCTGATGAAGTTCCATGCTCGGAGGGGACCAATCATCGGCTGGGCGTACGAGGCGGTGGGAATGCAGAGGGCGCTGGACTCGGCAATCGGTTTGCCCAGCAGGTCAACTAGCGCGTTCTCAATGCTCTTGTTTTTGATCCCAGCGGACGTGAGAAGTAATTTCATGATGGTTTTCCTTACTGATTTAGTGGGAGCCGAAAGGCTCCTCTTACGATTCCACTATGTTTATCTCGTCTTCTGTCAATCCATATCATCCCCTTCAGGGGACAACTCATAGACCAGCCGATCAATCGACCGGTCAGTACTCTCGATCTCGCGCCTCACCATCTCCTGCTCCTGTAGGGCTGTTCGTTATGGGGCGCGAGCTAGAAGTTTGAGAAACTTGTCAATATTCCCAAGCAATAGACCAAGCAAAGGCAACATGAGTTGATTCAAGAAACTTAGCCCAGTGCCCCAGTTTAGGGCCGAATTCGGCCTGGCGCTGATGCGGTCATGTAAATCCATCAGTTGATTCAGGCGGACTAGCGTGGTATCAGGCGCTGAAGTCAGATTATTGCTTTGTAATTCCCTGATTTGTGCTTGCAGGCGATTTAGGTTTCGCCATTTGGCACTGATGATAATTTTGCGAATAGCATATTGATTTGCAAGAAATTGTGTGATCGTGGGAACCCACCCCAGAATGATAAAATACCAAATGCTAAAGGACAATTCAGATACCAACGCGCCAAACAGGGTTCCAACTGCCATATAACCAGCAACATAATATATATAAATATTCAATAGGTAAACCAACCGTTGGATCACCTCAGAATTTGCCGGATCTGATTCGTACAGGTCCAATTGATAATCTGCCAATTCAGAGGGCAAGGTAAGTATGTATAAAATGAAGTAAATAGCCATAGCCAATGGGACTGAAAAAAGGAAGGTGCTTATTGTAAAAACAGCACCTATAAATCTGCCCACCGCGATATTTGCAATCAGAACAATGGATACTCCATACAGTAGCCCAAACCATATCAAAAAAGTTACCTGCCTAGAAGTCGACCACATTGAATTTAACCACTTTTCCAGTCTGCTCAAGTCGCCCGTGGACTGAATCGAGTCTACAATATTATCGCGAATACCAGGCAGGATGTTGTAAACCATGTTGAGATGAGCCACAACCGAGGCCAAATATAAATTTAGAGCGGATACATGTGAGATCCATTCAAAAAATTTCCATTGATAGATTTCCTTTGTCGCAAATGCGACGAGGAGGCCTGGCACGTAGGTCAGCACGCACAGAAGAAAAGCACTGATTGACCAGTGTGGCTGTTTCTTGAGATGAAACATTTTAGCCAGAGCCCGTCCCAACCCCCTGTAAAAATAAGCGGGAAATATTTTATCCAGACCCTCATTAATGATTTGTTTCAGTTCAGCGCGCTGTTGTATCAGGCTGGCTTCCTGCTCTTTCATTTACGCCTCCACTATTTTTATTTCCTTTTCCGTCATCGTCCCCTTGCGGGAATCATCCCCGCAGAAGCAATCTGGAATGAGAAACAAAATTTACTCATAACTATCTATTCCCTTCCACGATGTTGATTTCTTCAGGGGACAACCCATACAACTCATACACGAGCCGATCAATCCTCCCGTCCGCCGCAGGCTCGATCTTGAATCCTTGGTGCTCTTCCAAGGGCCCGTTGCAGGGACTCTTTCTCCTGCCTGTCCCGACACTTGCACCTGGCGCAAGTGCAGGTGTGTTCTCTCGGGGCGGCAACTGTGGACTGCGCTTATGCAATTCGAGCATATGCTCCATCAGCGACACCATCTTGTCGTGCCACGCTTTGTTAGCGGGGTCGGAGAAGTTGAAGGGCGAATGGGAAGTGACCTTGTTTCTTTTAGCACCACTTTTGGAAAATCGTCGCGTTGTGCAATATTTGATTTTCTAAGAAACAGCCAAGACAACTGCGTCTCGTTATCCTTGCCTGAACGATACGAAGCCAGGTGTTCTTCAAAGCATTGAACCAGATTTTTAATGGTGTCAGGTGCTGGCATTGGCGAATTTTATCCTGTTCCCGACGTATCCTTTTATGAAACTGTATCGGTCTATTATATATCTTCTTACTCTTTACTATTTCTGTCGGCTACCCTTATAAAGCGTCCAAGGCATTGCGGGAACAAGCGCCCTCTCCATGCCGAAGGGAGGGTGCTTCAATGTCACGTGATTCCAGCCGATCTACTTACTTCTTACCTTTACTAAGACAATACTTGATTTGTCGTACTACCTTGACAGACATAGTAATTTGTTGTATATTACACCTATGGAGATAACACTATGACCGATAACAAGATCTCTGCAGACCTGCTCAGAGGCCACACCGATACGATCATCCTAAAGCTATTGTTGAATAGCGATAAATATGGCTATGAGATTACAAAATTGATCCAAACCAATTCCAGCGGCGAGTACGAGTTGAAGGAAGCCACCATGTATTCCAGCCTGAAACGGTTGGAAGGGGATGGCTGTATCACTTCCTATTGGGGCGATGAAACCCAGGGAGGCAGAAGGAAGTACTACCAGATTACCAAACGGGGCAAACAGCTTTATGCTGAAAACAAGAGCAATTGGGAGTATGCCAAGCGCGTACTCGATAACTTATTATAAGGAGATGAGATGTTATGAACGAGAAAATCAACCAATATTTGGACGGCGTTTTTGCGCCTTACGATGGAGTAAAAAGCGTTGCCGAACTAAAGGCTGAGCTGCACAACGATTTGCAGGAGCGGTTCAATGAGCTCAAAGCCGAGGGCAAGGACGATGAAACCGCTTTCGAGATGACCATCGATAGCATCGGCGACATCGAACAAACGGTACAGGATGTGGCTAACCTCTCCCGCTCGCTGGAGAGGCAGGTGCTGACAAACTTCAGCGCGAGCAATCTGCCAGAGAGTGATTTTGCGGGCGTTACCGCCCAAAAAGGGAAATTTGATGCCAGCGCTCTGCGCGGCTCCAACTTTTCAGGTGCAGACCTGACCGGCAGCTCGTTTAAGGCCAGCGATATGCGCGAAGCTAATTTTGACGGCACAAATCTGACCGACTGCACGGTGTATGTCAGTGACCTTACGGATGCGAGTTTCAAAAAAGCCATTCTTGTGCGCACCGAATTCAGCACGTCCGATCTGACCGGGGCAAAATTCACCGATGTAAAACTGGTCGACGTAAAGCTGACGACGACCGACCTTACGAAGACGGTCTTTGAAAACTGTATCTTTAGCGGCGTGGACTTTAAGCTTTGTGATATGCGGGGGCTACGCCTTGACGGGCAGACCTTTATTGGTGTCAAGTTTGACAATACGTCGCTGAACGAAGCTACGTTTAAGGGCGCGACCCTTAGAAATGTGTCCTTCCTTGCACCGTTTACCTGGTCTACCTGGTCTAAGAAACACCTCCGTGCCCTCAAAACCATTAACTTTGACGGCGCGATGATGGATAAATTGACCTATGCCACGCTCAAAGGTTTGGAAGTCGATTTATCAAAGGTTACTGTTATATAAAGAAAGGAACGTATATGCTAAACACAGCAATCCAGGTGAAAGGACTGCAAAAGTCCTACAAGACACTTCATGTTCTAAAGGGCGTAGATCTTGAAGTGGAAAGAGGCAGTATTTTTGCCCTGCTCGGCTCCAACGGCGCGGGCAAGACAACGGTTGTCAAAATCCTTACCACGCTGCTTAAACAGGATAGCGGAACCGCCACTGTCAACAACTTCGACGTTGCGGCACAGCCCGACGATGTGCGGCAGTCGATCAGCCTGACCGGGCAATTCGCTGCTGTAGACGAGATTTTGACCGGGCGGGAAAATTTGATCATGATCGCCAAGCTGCGGCACCTCAAAGATCCGAGTCCGGTCGCGGATGATCTGCTGAAACGCTTCGGCTTGATCGAGGCTGCTGATCGCAGAGTTTCCACCTATTCGGGTGGAATGCGCCGC
>Ga0070699_100002338_pt1 | contig 17020 bp, 10 predicted proteins | sample KBSK1503metaG_FD_65473 | JGI IMG/M metagenome (GOLD analysis project Ga0070699, IMG submission 65473) | Corn, switchgrass and miscanthus rhizosphere microbial communities from Kellogg Biological Station, Michigan, USA - KBS K1-50-3 metaG | ecosystem: Host-associated > Plants > Roots >... | reverse complement strand
GATCGATGCGGTCGAGGAGAGGTCCGGACACCCGAGCACGGTAGCGATCTAGAACAGGAGGTGTACAGCGGCACTGGTCACTCGGATCCCCGAGCCACCCGCACACGCATCCCTGCGTTCCCTTTGTGTCATCTGAAGCTAACTGCGCAGAAACCCACAGATCCGGTCTTCAACCGAGAGCCTCGGACGTGGGGTGATCACCTCCGCCGGCGACGCCTCCTCCGGGGGCTCCGGCAGAAGGACATTGCGGACCAGCTCGGCGTCGATGTCGTCACCGTCCTCAACTGGGAGCGGAACAAGGTCGAGCCGCTCGCCCGCCTGGTGCCCCGCATCGTTCGCTTCTTGGGCTACCACCCGTGGAGGGCGCCCGGCTCGGTGGCTGACTGGCTTCGGACCGCCCGCCGGGCCCTCGGTCTCACGCAGCGGGAGCTCGGCTGGCGGCTTCGGGTTGATCCTGCGACCGTCCCGAGCTGGGAGACGGGGCGGCACCGGCCGACCGGCAGGCTCATGGTGCGGCTCCGGGCGGTGCTCGCGACGGCCACGCCTCGACTGTAGGCGATTCGCTGCTCACCGGCCGTCGATCCAGCGACCGTGACGGGGTGGGAGTTGAGGGAGCGACGGCCGCCGGCGGGCTACCGTGAGAGACTCTTGGGCGTCCGAGATGCAGGTTCACCGCCCTAGCCACGAGCGGATTCGATCGAGTTCTGCACACACTCGCGCTTCCAACGCATCAATGTCTGGGGCTACTGGGCTTTGACCTGGCTGGCGAAGGCGCCCCTCGATCCAACGCGGAGGCTCGGCGGGACCTAGCAGCCTCGCCCAGGCGGGACTCGCTCGGTACGCGATCGCATCGGCGAGGAGAAGCATCCGGCAGACGTCGGCCGCCTCGGCGGGCGCCCTTTCCGGCTGGTGATGATGCAGGGTGACGTGCTTGACGAGCGGCGGAACGTTCGCCTCGCGGAGGAGCTCCGCTCCGACACTGGAGTGTGAGACACCGAGCAGCACCTCCTCCGCTTGAGCGAACTCTTCTCCCGTCTGGATCACGCGGGCGACAACGTCGGCATAGCGGGGCCGGTCCTCGGCGTTCAGCGCCGCCTTACCGGCATTGTGAAGGAGCCCGCAAAGGTAGAGTTCCTCCGTAGCAGGGCCCCCACCGGAGCGCTGGAGCGCGGTCGCGACGGCGCTCGCCACGCTGTGTTCCCAGAGAAGCGCCTCCACCGGACCCGATTGCGTGAAGAAGGCGCCGATGAATTGCGTGAGCACAATGGAGCGGAGGCCTGCCATGCCGACGACCGCGAGGGCTTGGTCGATCGTCCGAGCAGGGCGTCGCTGCGCCATCCACGCCGTGTTCGCGTAGCGCAGCAGGCCGAGCGAAAGCGCTTCATCAGCCCGGAGCGCACGGCGGACGTCCCGGTCGTTGACCCCTGGGTCTTCTAAGGCCCGACTGATCAGCCCCAGAATGGGCGGAAAGGGAGGGCACACAAGCCGCCGCCGCTGCGGTCTGCGACTCTTGTTCACCCGCAACGCTCCAACTAGGGCGTGCCTTCCTATGGCGCCGTTCGGGACTGCCCGTCGTGCCCGCCGATCGTGCCGGCGACTTTTCTGACAGCGGCGCCGGGGGTCTCGAGAGTGCCGACGCCGACTCTGCTCGCTGCACGCGGCGTGCCATGCTCGCTTCACACGAGTCGCCGAAGAGGTCAGGGTCCACAAGGGGGGAATCAAGACCCGGTCGGCCGGTCTACCTCCCAGGTGTGACGGGATGCGATTTGGAATGTCCACTTTTTCCGACGTCTGACCAGTCTAGTGGACAGCGTTGCGTGTCTGCGTCAGCGAAGACGGCGGCGATCACTTGCTTCTGCGCCGCAAGGGCCTTTGTTGGAGGGCGACCCGGCGAGGGCAAGTCCCGAAGCTTCGGGCGCTTACAGTCCAGCGCGAGTCTCAAGGGAGGACGGAGGTATGAAAGTAGACCTCGTCTTCGAAGGTGGCGGCGAATCAGCGCCGCTCGCGCGTTAGGCCGAAGAGCCGGATGAGATTGTAGACGTGCGAACGCGTGAGATCCAGACGCTGGGCAGCCTCCGCCACGTTCCAGCCCGAGTCTTCGAGCACCTCGCGCAAGAACCCCGCTTGGAAGTGGCGGGTCGCTTCCTGGAAGGTGGGCGCCTTTCGCTCGTGCCCCGCTGGAAGACCGAGGTCGGGAAAGAGGTGGTCCTTCTCGACCCGCGTCATTCCCTCGCCGGCCGCGCGGATCACGGCCGCTTCGATGGCGTTGGCCAGCTGGCGCACGTTACCCGGCCACTCCGCCGCCTCCGCGGCACGGATAGCTCCCGGCGAGAGCTCGAGACGCCCGAGCCGATTGCGCTCCGCCGCGGCCTGGCAGAAGTGACGCGCCAGGGCCGGAACGTCCTCGCGCCGCTCGGCCAGGGATGGCATCCGGAGGGGCAGGACATGCAACCGGTGGAAGAGATCCTCGCGGAAGCGGTGCTCGGCCACGGCGTGCTCAATGTCGGTGTTGGTCGCGGCCATAAGGCGTACGTCGGCCCTCACCGGACGTGAGCTGCCGAGCGGGTAGTAATCGCGCGACTGGATGAGCTGAAGCAGCTTCGCCTGGGACGACGGGGTGAGGTCCGCGATCTCGTCGAGGAAGAGCGTCCCGTGCTCGGCTGCCGCCACCTTGCCCTCGACCCGCCGGGTGGCGGTCGAGTGGCTGCCGGGGAGCGCGCCGAAGAGCTCGCTCTCGAGGAGCGTCTCGGGCAGCGAAGCGCAGTTGAGCTGGACGAACGGCCGTGCTGTGCGCGGACCGCTGTCATGGAGGATGCGGGCGAGCTGGCTCTTGCCGGTCCCCGACTCGCCCGTGATCAACACGTTCACCTCAAGGGGGGCGAGAAGCGCCGCCTGGCGGAGCAGGGCCACGAGCGCGGGGCTCCGCCCGACGATGCCGTCGAGGTGAAGGGTCTTCCGGAGCGCGAGGAGCGGGTCGTCGCTCGTGCCGGGGCCGGTGCCGGCGAGCACGCGGTTGGCGAGCGTGCCGAGGTGCCGGGCGAAGATCTCGACGCGCTCGCGGTCCTTCTCCGAGAAGCCCGTCGGGCTCTCGCTGCCCTGGAGGTAGACCACCCCGCGCGGAACCTCGTCGCCGATGGGAGAACAGAGGACAGCCTCGATGTGCCCCTGGACTACGCTCTCGCGCGTGCTAAACCGCGGATCGAGAAGCGCTGAGGAGGTCAGGATCGTCCGGCCCGTCGCGAGGGCCATCGCGATGATCCCGCGCGACACGGTGGAGCGGACCGTCGCGACGGTCTCCGGCGAGAAGCCATGCGCGATCCACCAGCGCGGGCCGGCGCTCGGGTCGTCGTCAGCGTAGAGCTCGAGGTAGCCCTGGTGGGCGCCGACGAGCCCGACGACGAGCGCGAGCGCCTCCCGGAGGAATGGCTCGGGCGCGGTCTCTCGCGCGAGCTCGAGGAGGCGGCGGTAGAAGTCGCGTTCCCGGCAATAGAAGTCCCGCTCCTGCTGGACTCGCGCAAGTATCCGGTCCCCAGGCTCCTCAGGCATGCCCGACTCCGTCCCGCCGTTCGTTGGCCGGACCGCCATAGCGGTCCGGATATTCAGGCCCGACTGGACAAAAATCAAGGGTGGATGTCTAAATGCCGGACCTGATGTCCGGACCCCAGGCCGTCCCGGTCGGTGACGGATCGTCTTCCGGGTCAGAGCGCCGTTCCGCGAGGTTCGAACGGCGGGGCATTCTCGGCCGCGGCGCGACGGGGGTGGTCTATCGCGCGTTCGACGCCGAGCTGGGACACGACGTGGCGCTCAAGGCGCTCCTCGGCGTGTCTGTGGATCTCGTACCACGGCTGAAGTCGGAGTTCCGGGTGCTCCGGGGCGTGACCCATCCGAACCTCGTCCAGCTGTACGATCTCGTCATCTCCGACGCCGAATCCTGCTTCACGATGGAGCTCGTCGACGGGGTCGACCTCGTGCGGTTCGTGCGCGAGGGAGCGGCTCCGCATGCCGCGCTGGAAGACGAGGCGCTTGCGCGGCTTCGAACCGCCTTTGCGCAGCTCGTTCTGGCGGTCGAAGCGCTGCACGCGGCCGAGAAGGTGCACTGCGACCTGAAGCCGTCCAACGTTCTCGTCGCCCGCGATGGCCGCGTCATCGTGCTCGATTTCGGTCTCGCCGTCTCCATGCGGGGGGAACCGCCGGCCGGACACGCGGGCGAGGGCACGGTCCCGTTCATGGCCCCAGAGCAGATGTGGGGTCTGCCACCGATGGCGGCGATCGACTGGTACGCGATCGGTGTCATCCTATTCGAGGCGCTCACTGGCGTGCCCCCCTTTGCGGGATCGCCGGCGACGATCCTGTCGGCGAAGGAGCGGCGGCCGAGTCCCGCGCCGCGAGCGCTCGTGCCCGGCACGAACGCCGCGCTCGACGCCCTCGTAGGCGCGCTTCTCGATCCCGATCCCGCCTGCCGGCCCGGAGCCGACGGCATCCGGGCAGCGCTCGCCGGCCGCAGCCCCGTGGCCCGTGCGGTGAGCGTTCGGCAGCCGGCGGACGTCTTCGTTGGCCGCGAGCGAGAACTCGATGCGCTCGGGGAGTGGCTCGGAGCGCTCGGCTCGGACCGTTCGTTCGTCGCGCACGTCGTCGGCCCGTCAGGCATCGGCAAGACCACGCTCCTGCGGCGGTTCCGCGAGCGCGCTCGCTCGGTGATCGTCCTCACCAGCCGCTGCAATCCCCAGGAGATCGTCCCGTATCGCGCGCTCGACGGGGCCGTCGAAGAGCTCGCTCACTACCTTCGGCGCGTCCCTGTCGACGTCCCGGCGGCCGACGCGGAAGCGCTGCGGACGCTCTTTCCGGCCCTCGACTGCGTGGCGCCGCGCGCGAGGCCGGAGCAGGGCGAGGAGTCGCCGACCCCGCGCGAGCTTCAGCGCCGCGCATTCGCGGCGCTCCGGTCGGTCGTCGCGGCGGTTGCCCGACGGCAACCGCTCGTGCTCTGGATCGATGACGCGCAGTGGGGTGACGCCGACAGCGCGCTCGCCCTGATCGAGGCACTCCGCGGCCGCGCTCCTCGGGTCCTGCTCGTCCTCTCGTATCGGGCCGACGAGGCGGGTGAGTCGACGCTCCTCCGCGAGCTCGCGCGTGGGGAGCTCGCGCCCGACCGCATCCTCGACCTCGGCCCGCTCGAGGGGAGCGACGGCCGCCACTTCGCCGCGTACCTCCTTGGATGCGACCTCGCCGACCCGATCGTCGAGCGCGTCGTCCAACAGGCATCCGGTTCACCGTTCTTCATCGAGCAGCTGAGCCGCTATCTGGCCGCACACCGAGGGCGGCTCGAGATCGTTGACTTGGGCGACGCAATACTCCGCCGGATTGAGGCCTTCGGGGCCGGCGCGCGCGGCGTGGCGGAGATCGTAGCCATCGCGGGAGGGGCCCTCGATCTCGCGCAGCTGCTCGCGCTGTCCGGGACACCTAACGCCGCGCCGCTTGTTTACCGCATGCGGGAGCAGCGCATGTTGCGGACTGTGACCACGCGCCCGAAGAGTATCGAGGTCTACCACGACCGCATCCGCGAGACCGTGCTGGCCCGTATCACCGCCAGCCGCCGAAACGATTTGCACCGGCAGGTGGCGGATCGCCTGCGGACGCAAGAGAACCCAGATCCCGAGGCGCTCCTCGAGCACCTTCTTGGCGCGGGAGACGAGGCGGGTGCCGGGGAGGTGGCGGTGCTCGCTGCCGAGCGGGCCGCGGCCGCCCTCGCGTTCGGGCGGGCGGCTGAGCTATTTGCCCTCGCGCTCCGGCTCCGCGCGCGCGGCGACACCGACTGGCCGCTCGCGGTTCGACACGCCGAGGCGCTCGCCAACGCCGGCTCCGGTCTTGAGGCGGGGCGGGCCTACGAGGCGGCGGCCGACGCCGCCACCCACTTTGGAGCGCCAAGAGCCACGGTCCTGGCGTTAGGTGCCGCCGGCGCCCGAGAAACGCTCTGCGCCGGCGAGTTCGCGGAGGGCGTGTGCGCCCTCGCGCGCATGCTCGCGGACGCGGGGCTACGCTATCCGAGAAGTCCCGCCGCTGCGGTCGGCCGTCTCGTGTTCGACCGCGGGCGCATCGCGGTGCGCGGCTTTGCATTCACGCGGCGGAACGAGCACGACGTGCCGCCGGAGCTGCTCGCACGGGTCGATGCATGCTGGGCCGCGACGGTCGGGCTGAACGCCTTCGATGCGGTGCGGTCGGCCGCCTTTCAGGCACGCCACACGCTCATGGCGCTCCGTGCTGGCGAGCCGACGCGGGTGGTACGAGCGCTCGCCGCCGAGGGCGTGTACCGCGCAGCTGAAGGCGGGCAGGAAGGGCGGGCACGGGCCGCAACCCTGAGGGCCCGCGCCGAGACCCTCGCCGCCGAAACGCGTGACCCACGTGCGGTCGCCTTTGCCCGGCTCTGCGCGGGGGTGGCGAGCTACTTCGCCGCCGACTGGGAGCGAGCACTCGAGCAGCTCACCGAGGCGGAGCAGGTTTTCCGGACACTGCACGGCGTCGAATGGGAGCTGAGGAACTGCCGGAATTACAAGATTTGGGCCCTCGCCTGGCTCGGGCGCGTGGAGCCGCTGGAGGCGGAGGTGGCCGAGGCGGCAGCTGAGGCGCGCGCGCGAGGGGACGTCTTCACGCAGCTCGTTGCAGCCAGCGGGTATGGGAACCTCGTGTGGCTCCTCGCCGATCGGCCCGGCGAGGCGCGTGCGCAGGCAGATGCCGTCATCAGCCGGTTCCCGGCGGCGGACTTCCAGAGCCCGCACTACGCGGACTTCATCGCCCAGGTGCGGATCGACCTCTACCGTGGCGACGGGTGGGCGGCCTGGGTCCGCCTGCGTGACACGCTTCCCCGGTTGCGGCGCAGCCGAATCCTGCGCTTGCAGCTCTTCCGCATCGAGGTGCTCTTCCTGATCGCCTCAAGCGCGCTAGCGGCCGCCGAGGCTTCCGGCCCGCCGCTGGAGCGGGCGCGGGGACAGAGAAACCAGCTTCACCGCGCTGCGACCCGCGCCCTCGCCCGCCTGCGTGTGGAGGACTTGCCGCTCGCGCATGGCCTCGCCGAGCTGCTAGAGGCGGTTCTCACGGTGCTCGCCGGCCCTGCGGCGGCCGCAGCAGACGAACTCCGGCGGGCGGCCGACGTCGTCGAGCGACAGGGCCTCTCGCTCTACGCCGCCGCTGCCCGGCATCATGCCGCCTGCCGTGACGGTATCGCGGGTGGCGAACTCTTCGGTCGCGCCGTCGCCGCGCCGGCGCGCCTCGCGGCTACGCTCGTGCCGGGCCTCGGCGGCGCGACGGTTGAACGCACATCAGAGTCGCCGGAGCGCGTCCTCCCAGCGCTCGAGGAGACCCTGGTCGGGATGTGAATGCTCGATGCCCGGGATGGCGGTGTAGCGCGCAACCGCATGCGTGAGCGGCGTTGCAAACGGCGCGACGCGGGCGAAGTCGGGGTGGAGCTCGACCCGCTTCGCTACGTCGGCGATGAGATCCGAGGGTGCCTGCATCGGATGCGGCAGGCCGAGGTGGAACAGCACCTCGTCGATGCGCTTTGCGTGGTCGAAGACGGGCCCCTCGCTGAAGGGCAGAACGAAGGGATACTTCGCCGGAGGAACGCCCTCGCGGCGAAGAATGGCCGACACTGCCCGCCGGGCGGCCTCGTCAGCGCCCTCCATCGTCGCGAGGTCCGTGTAGGTGCGGACGAAATCTGAGGCGAGATACAGATTCTCGATCTGCGTTTCGGCATCTGGGCGGAGCGCGAGCTGACCGACCGGGTGAATGAGGAGCGGCGTTCCGTTCGTGAAGGGACCGAGCGTCACATTCTCGTCGAGGTGAGGCGCGAGGACCTGGACGCCGTCCAGGGTGCCGGCGGGAAGGCTCGCCACGATCTGACGCCAGACCTCTTCGAGGAGCTTCCGCCGGTCGGCATACTCAGAGGCCTTCAGGCCCTCGGTTCCGGGCGTCTGCCAGTCGGAGATGATGACCGAGAGGATGCCCTTGAGTTCGGGCGTCCCCGGGCGCTGGTCGGGCTTCGGCGTCCAGAACTGTGCCTGCGAGACCGAGGTGAGCGCGAAGGGGGTCTTCGGGAAGTGGACGTGGCCGTTCACGATTGGGACGTCGCGGTCGAGGAAGAACTGGAGGCCGACCATGTCCCCGCGCGCTTTCGATTCGAGCTCTTGGACTCGGGCGAAGGCGGCATCGAAGGTCGCCATCTCGGGGGAGATAAGCGCGGCGAGTCGCTCGAGGGGGACGGCGCAGACGTAGTGACTAGCGCTGACCGTCCGCCCGCGCACGCGCACGGACTGTAGCTGGCCGGTACGGGCGTCGAGATCGAATCCCGTCAGCTCCTCGCCGAAGTGGAACGCGACGCCGTGGCTCGTGAGGTGGCGCTGCCAGGGGTCGAGCCACATCTCGTCGGTTGGCCCGTGGAGCACCGGATCCATCAGATGGCTGCCGAGCGGATGGAAGTCGAAGATCATCTGGAGGGAGATCGCGCCGATGGTGGCCGCGCTGCTTATTGGCGCCCGCATCGCGGAGAGGTTGCGCGAGGCCTTGAGGACCAAATCCTGGAAATCGTGCGTGTAAGTGTCGGCGTGAGCGAAATCTGACCAAGACTCGGCGTCGTACTCTCGCTCGCGCCGGGCGTGGCATGAGGTGGCGAACTGGAGGAGGACCCCCGCATACCGGACCGCGTCCTCGAGACCGATGCCTGGCGTCTGGAGCAACTCGACGACTGTCGGGACGAAGCGGGCGTACTCTTCGAGACGAGCCGGGCGGGGGATCTGAAGTAAGTGGCCGTCGTACGCAACGCCCGCCGTCGAGGAGCCGACGAGCCGGTCCCACACCGTCTCACCGCCGGCAGGGATCGTCTTCATCGTGTCGACGATGTGCTGGTAGAAGTGCGGGAAGAAGCGAAAGCCGTGCTCGCCGGGGTAGGTCCTGCCCGCCCCGACACTCACCATCTGGCTCTTGGCTTTGCCCCCCGCCCGGTCGCTTAGTTCGTAGACGTGAACGTCGGTCACCCCCGCGCGCACGAGATGGTGCGCCGCGCTCATACCCGCGATGCCGCCGCCGAGGATGGCGACCGTATCAGCCATACCCGTGAAGCTCCGTCATCGACCACCCTTGGATCGGAACGCCGCCCCGCCTGCCCTCGACGCGGCAGGCACTCTCCCAGAAGGGTGGCACACCTGGGTAGATCGACTCGATGTCTTTCTCGTCGGCGAAGAGCGGGCGGATCCGGAGCTCGACCGGGCCCGCCGGTGTGACGAGTCCGATGTCGGTCGCGAGCGGCCGCTCGCCGACTACGACGTCCCGAAAGCCACTAGTGTCGAGCGGCAGCTCCTCGATGCCCCCAGTGGTCGGCATGCGGCCGGCGTACCAGCGTTCGTTGTCCCCAAGCTTGGTGTGGAAGAAGAGCCACTGCTCGCCGTCATCGAGCGTGACGTTCACGTATTTCCAGGCGTAGGCGTCGGTCGGCACCCAACCCCACTGTCGCTCGTACCAGCCAGATCCCCGCACCTCGCAGAGGCGACCGGAGAAGTAGACGCGGCCCTGGACGGCGACCTTCGGGCGGACGTAGTAGGCCAGTTGGTGGCCTTCTCCATAGTCGACGACACCGTCGCCCTTGAGGAGGATAGCCGGGGCGGTCGCGTCGAGGGTCAAGTCGCCCTCGATGCTTGTCCCCCTCCAGAGCCGGAGGCGGTAATGCCCGGGCTCGCCGTCGATCTCCCAGGCATCCGGGGAGGCGATCCAGAGGTTCAGGATGCTTCCGTGATAGCGGAACCGGTAGGAGATCGGATGTTCGTTGCCCTCATATGCCGCAAAGAACGGTTCGGCGCACTGAAGGAGAGGCAGGGGACCTTGTTGGTGGTCGATGCGCTTGAAGAAGCTTATGGTCGCAGGAGGGAGGACGGACATCGTACCGCGGATGGCGGTGAGCATGAAGCTGAGGCGCTCACCCGTTGCGATGTCGGCCACGTGGCCGGCAAAGTACCACCACTCGACCGGGTAGTCGTGGCTCAGTTCGTCCCGCGGAAGCCGCACCGGGTCGAGGTGTCGTGACGTGGGGAGCATGGTGTCAGGCGACGCCTCACGGTGGATAGGGAATGGCACGGCGATCTTACTCCAATCCGTTAGCCGACATCACGGTAACAGTGAGAGCTCCGTCTCGGCGCGACTCCGTGAACGTGGCCTTCGAATCGTCCCTATCGAGCCACACGGTATCGCTGCAGCCGGCCTTGAGTTTCTTGACTGAGCTCGGTGTGAGCGACGTGGAATACCTATCTCAGCCGGGCTGCGAGCGGCGGTGCGCTCTGCTTCGAACGAACGCGCTCGTCGGCGCGCAGCCGCCGGACTTTGCTGCGATGGTCGCCGCGGTCCTCCTTCTCGAAGTCCCGTGCCTTCGCGGGCGACCCGAAGGCCTGGGTCCAGTTGCCGTTCTTCATGACGATTTGGTAGCCCCCTGCCAGGATCTGAAAGGGCGCCTCCACGTGGCCCAGGTAGTCGAACTTCGCCGAGCCCGGCTTCCGGAACAGCTCGAAGTACGCGGGATAGACGAAGTCCGTCATGAGGATGTCGCCAACGCGGAAGCTCAGGGCTTCAACCGGGTCTGCCGTTTCGTATGCGTAGACGGCTTGCGGATCGGGGCCGGTGGCCATGAGGTTGATCGCCGGGTCGACGAGCATTTCCGCCAGCTCGTGAGAGGCCGCCACACTGACCTGATCACCGGCGTTCAGGATCGTGCGGACGAACACCTTGGAGATAGGAAGACCGTCCGGAGTGAGCTCATGATACGCGAGCGCGTTTGCCTGATCGGCGTCATCGAGCAGCACGAGTGCCCAGGCGCCCGGCTGGAAGTCGTTGGTCTTGACGAGCTTCGCCGGCGTGCCCCACACCGGGGCGAAGCACTCGTCGACGAACTTTTGCAGCGCGGCGATCAACGCGTCGAAGTCTACGCCGGGAGGGATTGTGGCCTTGTTGAAGCATGCGATCGTCGGCACCTGCCCTTGGTCGAACGAAGCGCGGATAGGCTCGCTCTTTGGCATAGTTTCAGTCTCCTTTGTGATTTTGAAGCGGTTTCGTTCCGCACGGTCCAGAGAGTGCAAGACGGGCGCCAGGCCAGAGGTGGTGGTCCTCCTTCGGATATTCTCGACGAGCGCGCGGCGGCATTGCGTGAGAGCGTCCACTCTCCCAGACGATGTGTCCATTGGACTGGACAATATGAAGCGTGGTGTGGCGGGCGACCAGCATGCCCTGGCGTGAGCGCGACCCGCGACGAGCAAGGAGGCACCTCGGGGGAGCGTTGCGGTCCTTCGGTCCTTCAGCTTGACCCCGTGAGCCTTCCTCGTTCTCGCTGCGGTCCGCCGCGTGGCGCCGTGAATCCGATCCAGGCTACCTGACACCGCGCAACGGCGAGTCAGCGAGCGGCACGTCCTCGGCGACACTGAGGCTCGACGTGGCCATGACGAGCCGGCCGTCAAGAACCAAGTGCCCCAGCCCTTCGTCTGGGAGCGAACCAGCCGACCAGATCCTGGAAACGCTCGCCCGTTCCTGCGAAGGAATCTTAGATACGGGGCGCTAGTGTGGAAGAAGCTGCTCGACGTGCGGCTCGGTGGGCGCCGGCGCGACGCGACCGGGCGTGTCCGGCGCGGGCGGCCCTTGAGAGCCAGCCGGCATCAAGCGTCCAATGAGTAGCATCAGGGCACCGGGGCCAAACCACCCCCCAACGAACCCGGCCCAGAAGGCATTCACTCCGAGAGAGTCTCCGAAGGAGGGGAATGCTACGGTTCCGGGCAGGAATGTCCGATGGAGCGAAAGGCCAGCGAGCAGGAGACCTGTGATGACCCCGAGAATGACGCGCTGCCATGACACGCGGGCCATTCGCTGGGTGACAGCCATGACGAAGAGCAGCGAGCCGAGAAGAGCGCCCGCGAGCGCGACCGGATAGGCGTAACCCAGTCGGACGACAATAGTCCTGTTGGCTGGGTTCATTGGAAACCGCCTATTCGGTTCTAGGCCATAACGCCCGGGCCAACGCGGGTAGAAGGCCACTTCCACCCTCCCGTCTGAGAGCAGCCGCTGCTCCAGCGGTACCCTGCGGTTCGATTCTACGTTGAGTACCTTAAATTCGATTTCTTTCAGATCGACCGCGTGTCCAAGGACATGCATGATGACGGGCCCCTCAAGGAACCCCATCTCGTCTGGAATATCGACCGAGAGGTACGGCTGGGGCTTGGGGATGTCGACCAGATCGAGACGCCGTGTGATGCGGTAGACTGGGACGACGGGGGCGCCGCTCATCTGGCCGCCGCGCAGTCGGATGGTCCGCCAGGGTTCCATCGACTCAAACTCCAACTTTTCCAACTGGTCGCGCAGAGGGCGCCGCAGTTCGGTGGCCGGGGGGAGGCCAGGGTGTCGACCATCCGATGGGCGACGATCGCGCACACTACCCAGTACCTCGCCCAGCGCGCGTGGCAGAATATAATATGCTGCCTCATAGGCGGTGACGATGAAGTCCTCGGGATCCAGATCCTGCTGTTGAGCGAAAACTTCCCAGTCCATCAGCACTTTTTCGGCTTCGTTTCCGTGTGCGTCGACGATCGTCGGCTCACCGATAGCAAAGCTGCCCTCGGGCGCTCCCGTCCGCAGTTCGCTGTCTGCACCCACGAAATGGAAGCGCGGCGACGACGTTACCCCATGTGCACGGAGGTATTCCTCGATCCCCCGCGCGATCGCCACGGCCCCCGTGGACACTCCGAGCACGAAGACAGTCCCCGGGGTCGGTGTAAGCGCAGCATCGACTGTAGCCGCCTTGAACCCGCGCCCTTCCGCCACGTCCTTCGAATTAGCGTCGCTGACTGACCCATCAGCAACGATGTCCGACCAGGGCATGGCCTTGGGTTCGCGCAATTGGAGTGCTTCCGTCAGTCCAGTGAACAACCCTTCGCCGTACGGGTCGGGTTTGTTGTAGAGCACGACGAGGGGCGCCGGCATGATTTCTGCGTGCCTCTGGAGCGTATCGGCGTATTGCTGCATGCGCTCGTCGTCGCTCACTGTAAGGCGGAAGAACCATTCATCGCGGTCCGTCGAGAGCGATTGTGCAGTTGACAGCGCCGAGAGCACCGGGATTTCGAGATGCGCCCGCAGAAGGGCTGCGGTGCTGCGGCTGTCGACCGGTCCCAGGATGGCGACGGCGCCTATATCCGCGAGCTCTCTCGCGGCAGCCACCACGGCGGCTGGGTCGCTGCGGTCGTAGACCCGGACCTCGGCCCTGAGAGGCACGTCGATATCGCCGGCCCTGAGCGACGCGACCCGCTCGAAGGCGAACGCGATCGTCTTCTCGTGCGCCCTGCCGATGGACTTTCTACCGCCCGTCGGTGACATCACTCCGATCACGATCTCGGAGCGCGCCACCTGGGCGGCCCCTGAGACCACGCCCAGCAGCAGGACCACGAGCGGACATGTGGCACGCATGTCAGGTCACCGTGTCGCCGCGTGTCCGGTTGAAAGCCCCTGACCGTGAAAGCGAACGAGACACGAGACCCTCCCATCGGCGTGTCTCCGTCCCGGTACTGCCCGCATGAGCAGCTGCATCTCGTCGTTCGGGATGCGGAGAGCGATCGTTTCAATCCCGAGGGTATCGATGCAGACCGAGCGGCGTCCAGTCATCGCTTTGGAAGTCCTGGCTCGCCTGCGCTTCGTGAAGCGTTCGAATGGTTCATGGCCACACGCTGTTCAACACCATGGCCAGCCGGGTCCCGGCCTTCGCAAGCTGGCGTTCGATCACAGGGTGTGCGGTGTCGGCGTAGCGGTCGTCGATCTCTTCGTCGAAGTTGGTCATCCGGTCTCCGACGTTGTTGTTCTCCGTACAGTCGGCAAGCTGGCCGTCAGCGGGTTCGTCGGGGATTTTCGTCGGAAGCCCGCCGTACGCGGTTTGCTCGGCGAGCTCGTGGGTCTCCCACGCCCAGTTCTCGACATTGAGGTCTTCTTTCTGCCAGGCAGCGATGTCCGTCTTGAAGCGATTCGTCAGGTCCTTCGCATATGCCGCGGCGTCGGGCGCCCCATTGCTGTCTGTCGGCATCGCCCGTTCGAGAAGGTCTACGTCCCAAATATGGTGGAGGTTCGGATCATAGGAGGCACCGTTGTTTCTCGGGTGCGGTTGTCGGTTGTGGCCATCGACCAGGTAGGCAACCGGCACACAGTTGCCGCCGCGGTCGCCATTCGTCGTGCAGTGGAGTGGTTGGTGGATGTCGCCCACGAGGTGAAGGATGAAGAGGAGCGCAATCTCGCGTTCCTTCGCCGTTGCACTTGGATCCTTGAGCGTCGCCATCTCGCCCCGCAGCCCAAGCGTCACGCAGCCGTCGTCCGGACAGGCCTGATTCATATCCTCCCTGCGGGAGCCCCGCGGAATGTCAAGGAAGTGCCAGTCCCGGTGGAAATCCCGGTTATCGTCAGCCCACGTGGAGAAGGAGGCCATGGGTTCATCGATCGGAGCGCAAGCCTGATGACCGCGGTTTGCGCGAGAGAGAATGTCATCGACCTGTTGGCGGGCATTTGCCGTGAGCTGCGCCCGTGCGATGAGCGCGATGGTCTCGTGGCCGCGGCAGCCCCAGGACCACGCGGACGAGGGCGAGCCGACCCCGATCGCCGCGATGATCAGCAATACAACGAGTTGCGTCATGGTCCCGACGTCCCTCCCGAGAGGAGGCATGAGCAAGTCACACGCCATGGGGATGACAAACGCTTCGGACGGGTAGAAAGTGGATCTCTGTCCACGCAGCAGGACAGCGTGTCCTCGGTACTGGACAGTGCAGAACTCGCGGGAGGCGTGGTCACCCCATAACGAGTTTCGCGACTGCGTCGCGTAGGCGGTCCGACTCTGCATTCCTAGGGCGAGGCGCTTGAATTTTCCCCAACCGGATTGCCCGCCGCCGCCTCGGTGACACCCTTGAGCGCCAGCCCAGCGACGAAGATCTCGTAGGTCAGCTGGGTTGTGTTGACGTCGGGCGAACTGCGAGTCAGATGACCCCGGACGACGAGGATGCCAGCAACGGCACCGAGGACCGCACCCGCGAGCGACCCGAGGTAGAGACCGTCCTTTACGGCCTCACTGCTTGCCATGCCGTCATTCGAGCGGGCTGAAGAACGTCGCGACGTTCGCGAGGCGGTCGAGCTCCATGCCCTTCAGGTACCCCTCCAGATGCTGGTAGACGAACTGGTCAAAGAACAGCGTCCGTGTCCGGTCGAGCTCGCCGGGGAGTTCGGTTACGTTGAGGCCCACATGCTGGTAGCGGAGCCGTTCCAGGTCTCGGCTGATCTGCTCGATGAGGTCGTTGAGGGTCGCGAGCCGCTCGACCGGGCGGTCGTAAAGGGTCGGGACTTCGCGCAGGTCCTTGGTAGCCCAGGCATGGGGAACCACGTCCAAACGGTTCACGATGCGGTAGCATCGCTCGCCGATCCTGGCATTCGAGCGCTTTACGAACTCGGCGTTCCCGGCGGTCGGGCCGGCGAAGGAGAAGTACCGTACAGTGGCCCGCTCCTCGGGATCCCATCGCGCTTCCTCGCGGACGAACTGCCTCCCTTGGGTGTCGCGGAGCCAGAGCGCCACGGTCGAAGCGAGCGCGCCGCCCTTGCTGTGGCCGGTGACCACCACATCGACCTTCCCGCGCGCTTGTCCGACGGCGACCTTGAGGAAGCTTGCGAGGTCCTGCCCGGACCCCAACTGGCTCCGGAGCCGGGCACCGCCTTCGAGCAGGCGGAGGATGTTCAGCGAGTAGCGGTCAGCGAGGGCCTCCTGGACGGCCCCGAGAGGGCCGAGTATCCGTCGGCGTGTCTCGGACCGCCAGTCTTCGAGGAATCCTTGGAGGCGTGTCGGAAGATCCTTTCGGCTTCTCGCGTGCCGGCGTTCCTCGAGGTCGTCAAGCGCACCGCGGAGATCCCCGGCGATCTTCCGAAGCGCGCCACTCACGCCTTCACCGATTGGGCGGAGGAGGGCAGCCGCCGCCTGCCGGAGCGCGCCGCTTACATCGGCGTCGAGCACGCGCCAGACGTCGGCGACCGCACCGCTTGGAGGCGCCGAAGACCGCATCTGTTGCAGGATGTTCAAGCCGAGCGCGGTGCTGAACGAGATCTCGGCCTCGGGGAACTCGGCCCGGTTCCCGTACGGCCATGGTGTCATCTCGCTCGCCCAAAGATCTCCGAAGAGCCAGTCGAAGGCGGAGACCGGGTTCGTGCCCCGGATCGCGATCACGTACTGGTCTGGAACGTCCTTGCTCCGCACGACGTACATGACGCTGTCGTCGACGAGGGAGAAGGGCGCTCGATAGGAGACGGGGCCCCACGCCAGGTCCCACGCGCGCTTCTGCGGCGAGACATCGCGGAAACCGCGCGCGAGCGCCAAGTGAAGACGGTCGGTGTGGAAGAAGCCGGCGCCGGGGTCTTCGAAGCCCCGGTAGGACAGGGCAGCGAGGCAGAGCATCGTTTGCGCTTCCGGGAAGTCCTTCGGATCCATACCTGCTCCGGCCGCCATGTCAGGAGACCGCCGGCGCCGCGGTTGTTGTCGCCGCCTGTATCGCCAGGGCAGGGGCGGGGGGCTGCGGAGCGCGAAAGGTCTTGATGTAGCCTGGAAAACCGCCGAGCGCCGTCCACTCGCGGAAAAACTTCTCCGCTCCCTGTACGCCCCTGAGGTAGAGCGCGTCGCTCTCCGCCTTGGTCAGGTCGAAGTCCGTCGTCTTCACGCGTTCGGTGGGAATCCGAATGGTGCGCACCTCCGCATCGGCGTCCATGTGCCGCTGGTCGTGGGCCTCGAGCATGGTGGAAAACAGGGCCGCGAAGAGCGACAGCGGCCCGGTGATCCGATTCGGTCGCCCTGCGCTCGGCGAAATCAGGCGGAAGCCGAACGTCGGCCAGGGCGGGGTGGTCCCGGGTGGACAGTCGAACAGGTCGACGGGGAAGTTGCTCAGCACCCCGCCGTCCACGATGAAGCACTGCCGCTGCCGCGGGGTGAATGTGAGCGTCTGTC
>Ga0070699_100002336_pt1 | contig 17024 bp, 14 predicted proteins | sample KBSK1503metaG_FD_65473 | JGI IMG/M metagenome (GOLD analysis project Ga0070699, IMG submission 65473) | Corn, switchgrass and miscanthus rhizosphere microbial communities from Kellogg Biological Station, Michigan, USA - KBS K1-50-3 metaG | ecosystem: Host-associated > Plants > Roots >... | reverse complement strand
CGACGAGCAGGCCGTTCGTGACGACTACCAACTCGCGCTTGGAGCGAAGCTCGAGGGCGAGGTAGTAGGCGGTCGTGCTCGCGTCGAGGGCGACAGCCTCGCCCTCGTCGACCATCGCCGCCGCCGCGCGGGCGATCGCGCGCTTCCGCTCGACCTCGAGGCGTAAGCGGTGATCGAACCCCACCTCAGACTGCCCCAACTGCAAGGCCCTCACACCGCCGCGGATCCGCGCGACGAGGCCCTGCTTGGCCAGCGTAGTCAGGTCGCTGCGCACGGTCACCTCCGAGACTGCGAAGGCTTCCGAAAGTTCCGCAACCGGTAGATAATCGCGACTCTCGAGCAGGTGCAAGACGTGCTGCATGCGCTCTTGCTGGGTCAAATTGCGAAGATCTTCCGAGGCGCTGATTGCGCGACCTTACTCCTGCCCCTCCGGACAAGTCAAGAGATACGAGCTGCTGACTTACGAAACGATCCGAAACGAAAGCGAACTCGTAATTCGGCCGCGGATACGTCAGACTCGCCGCTGATGAACGGCGACGCCATGTTCTCGCGCCTCGATGCACTCGAGATCGAGACCCCGTCGTGGGGGTACGGAAACTCGGGGACGCGCTTCCACGTCTACCCGTGGCCAGGCGCCGCCCGCACCGTCTGGGAGCGGATCGACGACGCAGCACTCGTCCACGAGTTGGCCGGTTGCTGCCCGAGCGTGGCTTTGCACATCCCATGGGATACCGTCGACGATTGGAGCGCCCTCGGCGACTACGCACGCGGTCGGGGTATCCGGATCGGTGCAATCAATCCGAACCTTTTCGGGGACGACTCCTTTCGTCTTGGAAGCCTCGCCAATCCCGACCCAGCCATTCGGCGCCGCGCACTCGAGCACTGCATCGAATGCGTCGAGATCGCGCGACAGCTTGGTTCGACGATCGTCAGCCTCTGGCTCGCCGACGGAACGAACTATCCGGGGCAAGACGACCTGCGAGGCCGTCATGCTCGGCTCCTCGCAGGGCTCGAAGAGCTCTACGCGGTTCTATCCCCCGACCAGCAATTGCTCGTCGAGTACAAGTTCTTCGAGCCCGCCTTCTACAGCACCGACCTGCCCGACTGGGGAACCGCGGCCCTCGTCTGCCGGCGCCTTGGCCCGCAGGCGCGGGTGCTCGTCGACACCGGACACCATCCGCAGGGCACGAACATCGAGCAGATCGTGGCGCTGCTGGTGGCCGAGGGCCTGCTCGGCGGCTTCCATTTCAACAACCGCAAGTACGCCGACGACGACCTGATCGCCGGGTCCGTCGACCCGTTCGAGTTGTTCCGGATCATGCATGAGATCGCCCTCGCTGAGGTCGAGGCGTCGACCGCATTCATGATCGACCAGTCGCACAACGTCGAGGGAAAGATCGACGCGATGCTCCAGTCGGTCATGAACATCCAGACGGCGTACGCGAAGGCCCTCTTGATCGACGAGGCCGTCCTTTCGACCGCGCAGGCAGAAGGGGACGTGCTCCGGGCCCATCGGACGCTCACCGACGCATTTGAGACGGATGTGCGTCCGATCGTCACCCGGTGGCGAGCGAATAAAGGGCTCGACCCCGACCCGGTCCGGGCGTTCCGGGACGGCGGTTACGCCGAGCAGAGAGCGCGCGAGCGCGGTACCGCTCAAGTCGAGAGCGCCTACGAGAAGCAGTGAGTCCGCCAACTGCGAAGGGACGATGGAGGTCGACCTCCAACCGCGGACAGGGGTAACGACCCGGCGAGCAGCGCACGGCCGACGACCGCTCCCTCGCAGCCGACCGCGGCGACGGCGGCGAGGTCGAACTCGGAGCGGATTCCGCCCGCGGCGAGCAGCGGTAGACCCGAGGCGTCGCGGACCTCGCGTAAGAGATCCAGATCCGGTCCAGCGAGCATCCCGTCGCGCTCGATCGCCGTGCACAGGATCCGCGACACGCCGGCCGCAGCGCAACGCCGCGCAACTTCGGCTGCGTCCAGGCCGGTGTCCTCGAGCCACCCACGAGCTGCCACGCGCCCGCCGCGGACATCGATCGCGACGACGAGCCTCTCACCGAGCTCAGCGGCGAATCGTTCGAGAGCTTCTGGCTCGGCGAGCGCGGCTGTCCCGACAACGACACGCGCGGCGCCTGCGGCGAGGAGCTGCGCGGCGTCGGTCGGGGAGCGGATCCCGCCGGACGCCTGCAGCTTCGCGGGAGCGGCCGCCTCGGCGAGACGGGCGACGACGTCTGGCCTGATCCGGCCGCTGCGGGCGCCGTCGAGGTCGACGACGTGAATCAGGCGCGCACCCGCGGCGACGAATCGCCGAACCAGTTGTTCCGGTTGCGCCCGCGCCGCCACGCGGCTGACGTCCCCTTGCTCGAGCCGCACGGCCTCCTTCCCGAGCAGATCGACCGCGGGAAGCACCTGGAATGTTCTTTCTGCCATGTTAGTATGCTAATACAGCATTCAATCCGAGCCGGGGAGACACAGCCGTGGCGGAAGGGTCACATCCCGAATGGGAAACGAAAGAGACACGAGACCTGCTCAAGACGATCGTCTCGCTCCGGACCGTCGACGAGGCCGAGAGATTCCTCCGCGATCTCTGCACGCTCTCCGAGCTGGAAGCGATGACACACCGCTGGCAGGCCGCGCAACTGGTCGACAGCGGGCTGCCGTACCACGAGGTGAGCAAGAGAACGGGCGCGTCGACGACGACCGTGACCCGAGTGGCCCACTGGCTGCGCCACGGCGAGGGCGGCTATCGACTGATGCTCGACCGGCGGCAGCGCCGCCCCGCGCGGACCGCCTGACGATCGCGATCCCCGTCAAGGGGCGCCTGCGCGAGCCCTCCGTCGCCCTGTTGGAAGACGCCGGGCTCGGCCCTGAGCAGCCGGGCGAGCGGGCGCTTGCCTTCCCCTGCCGCAACGCGCCGGTCGACGTGCTGCTCGTCCGTGCAGCCGATGTGCCCGAGTACGTGCAGGACGGAGTCGTCGACTGCGGCGTCACGGGGGCCGATCTCGTGCGCGAGCGCGGCGCCGACGTGGAGGAGCTGCTTCGCCTGGGCTTCGGCGCCTGCACGCTCGAAGCCGCCGTGCCGGAGGAATCGACCGCGCGCACGCTCGCAGATCTCGACGGCCTGCGCGCCGCAACCGTGTATCCGCGCCTGGCGCGAGTGACGCTTCGCGAACAGGGCGTCGAGGTCGAGCTCGTCGAGGTCACTGGATCCGTCGAGGTAGCACCGCGGCTGCGGCTTGCCGATGCGATCGTCGATCTCGTGTCGAGTGGCAACACGCTGCGGACCAACGGGCTGCGCTCGCTCGGCGTCCTCTTCTCGTCCGAGGCGACGCTGATCTCCCGCCCGAACGGCGGCGACGACCGCGCTCACCGACTGGCAGGGATCCTGCGCAGCGTCGTCGACGCCCGTGCGGCGCGTTACCTGATGCTGAACGCACCTGAGAGCGCACTCGACGAGATCTGCGCGATCGTTCCCGGGTCCAGAGCACCGAGCGTGCTGCCGCTCACCGAGTCCGGCATGGTCGCCGTGCACGCTCTTGTTCCCGCGGCCGACGTCTGGCGCCTGCTGCCGCAACTCGAGGCCGCCGGCGGCTCGTCGATCCTGCTCCTGCCCGTGGAGAGAATGCTCGCATGAAAACGGTTGAGCGAATAGTGCGCGACGTCCGCGAACGTGGAGACGCAGCGTTGCGGGAGTGGTCGCTCCGCCTCGATGACGCGGAGCCCGCCCGCGCCAAGCCCGTCGGCGGGCTGCCGACCGAGTCGCTGCTCGCGCTCGCAGATGCGGTCCGCCGCTGGCACGACCTCCAGCGCCCGCCCGACGTCAGCCTCGAGATCGCGCCGGGCGTCAAGCTCGAGCGGCGCTGGGTGCCGCTTCGCTCCGTGGGCATTTATGTCCCGCGCGGTCTCGTGTCGACCTTCGTCATGTGCGCCGTACCGGCACAGGTCGCCGGCGTCGAGCGGATCATCGTGACGACACCGCCCGAGAGCTCGGGGCTCGTCGCCGCTGCGGCCGAGGCGCTCGGTGCCGATGCGGACGTGTGGGCGGTCGGCGGTCCCCAGGCCATCGCGGCGCTCGCGTACGGAACGGACTCGATCGAGCGCGTGGACAAGATCGTCGGGCCGGGTAATGCCTACGTGAACGAAGCCAAGCTGCTGGTCGCGGGCGACGTGGCGATCGACCTCCCGGCCGGACCGTCCGAGGTGGTCGTCCTGGTGGGCCAGGACGCGGACCGGCAGGTCGCCGAGTTGGAGCTTGCCGCGCAGGCCGAGCATGGACCCGACACGATCTGCCAGATCGTGGATGTCAACGGCGATGTGGAACGCGCACTCGCGGAGATCGAAACGCTCGCGCCCGAGCATCTCGTCCTGCTCGGTGTCGACGCGGAGGCGCTCGCACCCCGCATTCGCAATGCCGGCGCGGTCTTCGTCGGGCAGTGGTCCGCCGTTGCCGCAGGCGATTACGCGACCGGAGGCAATCACGTCCTCCCCACGGGCGGCTGGGCGCGCGCGGTCGGCGGACTGGGGCTGGAGAGCTTCATGAAGCCGGTCACTGTCCAGCGGCTCACGCGCACCGGCCTCGCCCGGGTGCGGCCGGTCGTCGAGGCACTGGCCGCGGTTGAAGGAATGCCGGCGCACGCGGAGGCGATGCGCAGATGAGGACGCTGCCGGCCGCGTTCGCGGCATACAAATGGGCGCCGTCGACCGAGGAGCTTGCCCGCCGCGTCGGACTCGATCCGGTCGACATCGTGCGCTTCGACGGGAATGTTCCCGCGTCGCCCGCTGCGTCCGCTCGTCCGGCGACGGTCGCCGCGGCCCTGGCGCGCGTGAACGAGTACGCGCACGGCGGCTACCCCGACCTGCTCCGCGCGATCGCCGACTACGCCGGCGTCGAGCCGGAGAACATCGTCCTCGGCGCCGGCGCCGACGATCTCATCCTGCTCTGCGCGCGCGCGTTCGCCGGGCCGGGCGACAAGGCAGCGATCGCGGACGAACCGACGTACCCGCTCTTTGCCATCGCCGTCGCGCTCGCCGGCGCGGAAGTCGGAACAGACGATCCGGTCGTCACCTTTTGCTGCCGGCCGAACAACCCGACCGGAGCGCTCGACCTGCTGCCAGTTGCGCGGCCGCTTGTCGTCGACGAGGCCTACTGGGAGTACGCCGGCGAAACGGCGGCCGGGCTGATCAACGACGGTGTGATTGTCCTGCGGACGTTTTCGAAGGCATTCGGACTAGCGGGTGCGCGCATCGGTTACGCACTCGCCGACACCGAAACGGCAGCCGAGCTGAATCGTCGCCAGGCGCCGCAACAAGTGTCCGCGATCTCCGCCGCACTCGCGCTCGCGGGCCTCGCCGACCTACCCGACGTCACCGACCAGGTCGAGGAACGAGACCGACTGGCGCGCGCGCTGGGTGCGCTCGGGCTTGAACCGCTGCCGTCTCGAACCAACTTCCTGTTCGTGCCGGTCGACGACCCGGAGAGCGTCGGCGAGGCGTTGCTGCGCCGCGGGCTCGTCGTTCGTGTCTTGCCGAACGGAATCCGTTTCAACGTGCGAGACCGCGCAGACGACGACCTCCTACTGGAGGGACTCGCGCACGTGCTCGACCGCCCGGCGCCGGTGGCACCCGCCGGCACGCGGAAGACGCGGGTCCTGCGTGCGACCGCGGAGACGCGCATCCGTGTGCGCCTGTCGCTCGACGGCGCGAGCCGTGTGCGGATCTCGACGGGCGCGGGTCTCTACGACCACTTGCTCGAGCAGCTCGCGTTTCACGCGGGCTTCGACCTCGTCCTCGAGGCGGTGGGCGATCTGGAGACGGGACCGCATCACACCGTCGAGGACGCTGCACTCGCGCTCGGCGAGGCGCTCGATCGCGCGCTCGGCGACCGGCGAGGCATCGCCCGGTACGGCGACGCCGTCGTTCCGATGGACGACGCGCTCGCCCGCGCGTCCATCGACCTCGGCGGGCGAGCGTGGGCAGACGTTCGTCTCGAGCGCGAGCCCGGGCTCGCACAGCATGCGCTGCAGAGCCTGGCGCAGGGCGGACGTCTCGCGTTGCACGTCGAGTCGACCGGCACCGACGAGCACCACGTTGCCGAGGCTGCCTTCAAGGCCGTCGGCCGCGCCCTGCGCACGGCTGTGCGCGCGGAGAGTACGGGGATTCCTTCGACGAAAGGCGTCTTGTGAAGGTCGCCGTCTGCGACTACGGCGCCGGCAACGTTCGGTCCGTCCTTGCGGCGTTCGCACGCCTGGACGCGGACGTCCGCATTGCCGACACTCCGGACGCAATCGCCACGGCCGACCTCGCCGTCCTCCCGGGCGTCGGGTCTGCGGGGAGCGCGATGGCCGTCCTCCAAGAGCGCGGGCTCGACGAGGCTCTACGCGCGCGGGTCGCCGGCGGCGGAGCGACGCTCGGCATCTGCCTGGGGCTGCAGCTGGCGCTCGATCGGAGCGACGAGGACGGCGGAGTGAAAGGGCTGGGCCTACTTCCCGGCCGCGCTGTTCTGCTGCGGGAAGGGCGGGTGCCGCGGATCGGCTGGGCGCAGGTCGAGCCCGGCGGCGAGGCGTACTACTTCGCGCACTCCTACGCCGCGGAGACGCCCACCCCGTCGGCGACATCCGAGGGGATCGTCGCCGAGGCGCGGTTCGGTAGCTTCGTCGGCGTCCAGTTCCACCCTGAGAAGAGCGGAGCCGCGGGCGCCCGGTTCCTGAAGCGATGCCTCTCCCCCGTCTGATCCCCTGCCTGGACGTCGCCGCGGGACGCGTGGTCAAAGGCGTGCGCTTCGAGGACCTCCGCGACGCGGGCGACCCGGTCGAGCTCGCGGCGGTCTATTCCGACGCCGGCGCCGACGAGCTGGTCTTCCTCGACGTCAAGGCGACCCTGGAGGAACGCCCGGCCCTGCTCGAGCTCGTTGCGCGCGTGGCCGAGCGGCTCGCGATTCCGTTCACGGTCGGAGGCGGCGTGCGCAGCGCGGCCGACGGTGCCACCCTGCTGCGGGCAGGGGCGGACAAGGTTTCCGTCAATACCGCTGCACTCGCTCGGCCGGCCCTGATCTCCGAGCTCGCAGCGCTGCTCGGCTCGCAGGCGGTCGTCGTCGCGATCGACGCAGCGGCGGGAGAAGCGCGGGCCCGGGCCGGGACCGAGCCGACCGGACGGAGCGCGGTCGACTGGGCCGTCGAGGCGGAGGAGCGTGGAGCGGGCGAGATCCTCCTGACCTCGATGGCCGCCGACGGCACTCGAGCGGGCTACGACCTCGAGTTGACGGCCGCGGTCGCGGCAGCCGTCTCCGTACCGGTGATCGCGTCCGGCGGCGCGGGCGGCGCGCGACACATCGCCGCTGCACTCGAGGTTGCGCAGGCCGCCCTGCTCGCGTCGATCCTCCACGAGCGGCCCGACCGTTTGACATCGCTGCGGCAAGAGCTGCACGGGCTGGGGGTCCCGTTGCGAGATGCAGCGTGAGCTGCGCGCGGCGATCGTTCAGGATGCGGCCAACGACCGGGTGCTGATGCTCGCCTGGATGGACGAGGAGGCGCTCCGCCTGACACGTGAGCGTGGCGAAGCGCATTTCTTCAGCCGCTCTCGCAATCGTCTGTGGCACAAGGGCGAGACGTCCGGAAACACGCTCGCGGTCGAGGAGCTGAGGGAGGACTGTGACGGCGACGCGATTCTGCTGCGCGTACGCCCCACCGGTCCTGCCTGCCACACCGGGTCGATCTCGTGCTTCGCTCCCTGGTTGTGGCGCGTCGTAGCCGAGCGTGCCGCGACCAGACCCGAAGGCTCGTACGTGACCGCATTGCTCGAGCAGGGCGCGGACACCGCCGCGCGCAAAGTAGGTGAGGAAGGGTTGGAGGCGGCGCTGGCCGGAGCAGGAGAAAGCGACGAGCGACTGGTCTCCGAATTGGCAGACCTCTGGTTCCACAGCTACGTCCTGCTCGCTGCGCGCGGGCTCGATCCTGACGCTGTCGAACGGGAGCTCGAGAGTCGGCACGAGAGGGCACAGTCATTGTCGTGAACACAGAAGTACGTGCGGAGGCTGACGCCCCGCTTCGCCGCGACGTTCGTCTGCTCGGTGCAGTGCTGGGCAAGGTCCTTGTCGAGCAGGAAGGCGACGAGCTGCTCGAGGCGGAGGAACGGATCCGCCTGCGTTCGCGCGACGCGCGCGCAACCGGCGACGTCGACGCTGTCCGCGACGCCGTGCGGATGCTGCCGCCTGGCGATCAGGCCAACGTTCTGCGAGCGTTCGGTCTCTACTTCCAGCTGGTCAACATCGCCGAACAGCATCACCGACTGCGCCGCCGGCGGCAATACGCGGCGGAGGATCAGCAGGCGCCGCGCGAGTCTCTCGCCGATGCATTCGAGCGCTTACGCGACGTTCCGGCCGACAAGATCCGTGCACGCGTGTCACGACTTTCGCTCGAGCTCGTCCTGACCGCGCATCCGACCGAAGCAACGAGGCGGACGTATCTGCTCGCGCACCTGCGCGTGGCCGAGCTGCTCGCGGCGCTCGACGCCGCTGCCTCCACCCAAGAGGAGGAGCACATCGAGAGCGAGCTCGGAGAGCAGATCACGATCCTCTGGCAGACCGACGAAGTTCGTCACGGACGACCGCGCCTCACCGACGAGATCCGACACGGGCTCTGGTTCTTCGAGCACAGCCTGCCGAACGCGGCCGAGCGGCTGCTCGCCGAGTATCGGGCGCGACTGCCGGATGCGCCGTCATCGCTGTCGTTCGGTACCTGGATCGGCGGCGACATGGACGGCAATCCCGCCGCGGGCGCAGAGACGATTCGCGAGGCGCTCGATCGCGCGCGCGAGCTTGCGCTCGGGCGTTACCGAAGCGACGTGCGCGAGCTTGCGGTCGCGCTCGCGATGCACCGCTCGCTCGTGGAGGTGTCGCCCGAGCTGGACAAGTCGATCGCGCGCGACGAGCGCGAGTTGCCGGACTACGCCGGAACGATCGGCCGACGAAGCGAGCTCGAGCCCTACCGCCGCAAGCTTTCGTTCATCTGGTGGCGGCTCGGAAACAACGGCTACGACCGCCCCGCCGAGCTGCTCGCGGATCTCGACGTGCTCGCTCGGAGCCTGACGGCTCACCGGGGCGCGCGCATCGCAGCCGGCCGGTTGGCGGCCCTGCGGCGGCGGGTCGAGATCTTCGGTTTCCACCTCGCCAAGCTCGACGTGCGGCTCCACGCGAACGAGCTACGTGAGTCGGGCGCGCGGACCCGCGATGCGCTGGCGGCCGCCTCCGACGTCAGGAGGCGGCACGGACCGGAGGCGCTCGACACGGTGATCGTCTCAGGCACGACGTCCGCCGCCGACGTCCTCACCGTCCTCGGTCTGAGTGACGAGCCGCTCTCCGTCGTTCCCCTGTTCGAGACGATCTCGGATCTCGGCCGCGCGCCGGCCGTCGTCCGCGAGCTGCTCGCCGATCCGCGTTTCGCACAACGCGTGGAGGATCGCGAGCGTCGCCTCGAGGTGATGGTCGGCTATTCGGACTCCGGCAAGGACGGCGGCTTCCTCGCTGCACAATGGGCGATCTACCGCGCGCAGGAAGAGCTCGTCGAGGTCGCGCGCGAAGCCGAGGTCGAGCTGACGATCTTCCACGGGCGCGGCGGGAGCCCGGGCCGAGGCGGCGGGCCGACGCACGCCGCGATCCTCGCGCAGCCCACCGGCCACCCGCCGGGCCGGCTGAAGCTCACCGAGCAGGGCGAGACGATCTCGTTCAAGTACGGCCTCCCCGGCCTGGCCCACCGCAACCTCGAAGCCGCTCTGGCCGGGACGCTTCTCGCAGCGTTTCCTGAGGTCTCCTCTCACCCACCGACCGAGGAAGAGCGCGCTGCGCTAGACGAGCTCGCCGAACTGGCCGAGGAGCGGTACCGCGCGTTCGTGCACGAGGAGCCGTTGTTCGTGGACTTCTTCCGTGCTTTCACCCCCGTGGACGAGCTCGCCCTGCTCGAGATCGGGTCACGCCCCTCGCGACGGCCGGAGAGCGCCGACTTCCTCGGCTCGCTGCGCGCGATTCCCTGGGTGTTCGCGTGGACGCAGAACCGAACGATCCTGCCCGCCTGGTTCGGCTGCGGCACCGCCCTCGGCAGCCTGGTCGACGCCGGAGAGGTCGACGCCCTGCGCCGGCTCTACGCGCGCCTGCCGTTCTTTCGCTCACTTGTGGACACGCTCGAGATGACCCTGGCGAAGTCGAGCCTCGAGATCGCAGCGCAATACGTGGAGCTCGTCCCGGCGACGCTCGAGCCCGAGCACCTCTACGCCGAGATCGCCACCGAGCACGAGCGGACGGTCGACGCCGTGCTGGAGACGCTCGAAACCCGCACGCTGCTCGAACGGCAGCCGGTGCTGCGCCGCTCGATCCAGCTGCGTAATCCCTACGTCGATCCGATGAACGCGATCCAGGTCGAGCTGCTGCGCCGCTTTCGCGGCGGCGACGACGAGGCGCGGCTGCCACTGATGCGGTCGATCGCCGGCATCGCGGCGGCCTTGAGGAACACCGGGTGAGTATCGGATGTTTGCGCGGCGCGCCAACGTGGAGTACCGTTGTCGGCTCGATGGCGCGCGCGATCCTTCTTTGCCTCACCTTTATCGCGATTGCGCGCCCGCAAATGCGCTAGCCGGCCTTTCGCCTTCCCCGCCGCGCCGACTAGCACCAGCATCAGAGGTGGGGAAATGAGTCGCAGTGCGCTGCGCTGCCGTCTCTGCGAGCGAACGCAGCCGGTCTCGCCGCGCTCGATCTGCCCGACCTGTCACGGCCCGCTCGACGTCGAGTACGACCTCGAGCGCCTGGCACTGAGAACGCAAGACGACCAAGCCCCGCGCTCGATGTGGCGGTACGCCGAGCTCCTCCCACACGTTCCGGCCGACCTTTCGACACCCGGGTTGACGCCGCTCGTCGAGGCGCCGCGCCTGTCGCAGGCGCTCGGGATCCGTCTGCTGCTCAAGCTCGAGGACGCCAACCCGACGCATTCCTTCAAAGACAGGATCGCAGCGAGCGCCATCGCCGCTGCGCAGGCGTACCACTTCGAGACGCTCTGCTGCTCGTCGACGGGGAACCTCGGCGAAGCGCTCGCGGCGCGCTGTGCCAGGGTCGGTCTCGAGACCGTGCTCCTCTGCCCCGCCGGCGAACCGCCGACGGTCGCGACCGCGAGCTACGGCGCGAAGATCCTCAGGGTCGCGGGCACGTTCGACGACTGTCGCGCGCTCGAGCGGCGGCTCGAGGTGCTCTTTCCGTGGGGGTTCGTCGAGGGCAACCTGCATGCGCTCGCGTCGGAGGGAGCGAAGACCATTGCCTACGAAATCGCAGAGCAACTCGGCTGGCAGCTACCCGACGCTGTCATCTCCCCGGCTGCATCGGGAACGCTGTTCGCAAAGCTCGCGCAGGGATTCGACGAGCTGACCGCGCTCGAGGCGGCGACTGGCACGCGCTCGCGGCTGTACGGGGCGCAGGCCGGCGGCTGCCCTCCGCTCGCAACAGCCTGGGCGGACGACCGGCCGCTGTCGAAGGTGCTCCCGGACACCGAGGTCCGGTCGCTCGCGATCGGGGATCCTGCCTACGGCGAGCTGGCTGTCGGCGCCGCGCGGATGTCCGGGGGAGCGATCAACGCAGTGCCTGAAGAAGAGATCGCCGAAAGCACGAGGTTCTTTGCACAGATGACCGGCGTGCATGCCGACTCGGCCGGCGGCGTCGCGTTCGGGGCGCTGCTAGAGCTCGTCCGCAAAGGAGACATCGAGCCCGGAGAACGGGTGGTGCTCGTCGTCACGGGAACCGGGCTGAAGCCGTACGGCTACGACGTCGACTATTCGCCGCAGGAAGTGACGAGCGACGTCGACGAGGTGCTCGCCGTGCTCGGCGTCAGCTAGATAGCGCAAGGTCATCTGCGCAAACGCGCCCCTGCAGCTCCGGTCGACTCGCTTGGGGCCGCGGGGTTATTGCATTTCCTTCTGCGCGCTAATGGTTCCGTTCGCACTTGAAGTCGTAGACGAGCGAGCGGCTGTCGGGAAGCCATTGGATATCGCCCTCAATGAGATCGGGGCAGGGTGCGCGGTGAGCGAGCGTCCGCACGCGGCTGCCGTCGAGCCGTGACACCGTGAGCGCATAGCCGCCGTGGATATTGGCGAGCCCCACCACAAGCCTCCGATCTGGGGAAAGCGTTCCGAAGTAACGGTTGTTTCCCGCCGAAATCCTGCCGCTCGCGACATCGACGCTGATCGTATGCACCGACGACGTACCGCCTATGCCTCCGATCAAGACGCGGTTCTTGTCGGCCCAGATCAGGCCGTTGTCCTGGTTGCGATGAAGCCCAGGGACTGACTTGCGGAACAACAGGCGGCCCGAGAGTGTGCGCACCTCGAGTCGATCCGATGTGACGGTCGCCAGCCGCCTCCCGTCAAGTGACCACGAGTAAGAGCGGCCGCGGACGCCCATCTGCAACCGTCCGTTCTCGTTGTAGACGCGGATCGTGGCTCTCCGACGAACCGCGAGTCGCCCGGTCGCCGACCATCCCCCTCCGGCCAACCGGCCGGAGCCCATGCGTCGTCCCCGGACATGCCAGGACCGCTTCCCCGTCGCGCTGACGACCTCCGTGCCCGGATCTCGGTATGTGCCGATGTCGAGGGCGATCATGTGCCCATCAGGAGACCACGCCGGGGCCAGGAGGATCGGCGGGCTCGCAGCAACCACGCGCTGTCGCTCACCGGGGCCGATCACGTAGAGCACTCCTCCGGGCAACGCAACGGCAAGAAGCTTGCTGTCCGGCGACCAGGCAACGTGTTGGAGCAACGACTGGTCCGTCTTGAGTGCTGACGACACACGCTCAAGCCCACGGCCGTCGGTGCGCGCGACGTACAGATGCAGGCCGCCTCCGCCCCGGTCGCTGATAAAGGCCACTCGCCGCCCGTCGGGAGAGGCCACCGGAAAGGTGTCATCGGCCGCGCTTCGGCTGACGTCGATCTCTCGTCCGTCCAGCCAGACCCGATACACCTCGCCCGGCGTCGGGCCAGAATACGCGAAGGCAACCATCGCGCTTGCACCTGCGGTCGCCACGACGGCCGCGGCGACAAGCACTACCCCCCGCCTCACGCACGCCTTATACCAGCACAGGCGCGCAGCCAGAGAAGGTGAAACGGCGGCCCGATGACGGACCTCCAGGCCGTCCGCCGGTGTCTGTGCCGGCGTGAAGCGTTCTCCTAGCGCGAGACGCGCACGTCACAGCGACGTCACAGTTTCGTACCCGTGCCTGGCACCGGTACGGGTCCGGAAGAGCGTCTGCCTCCGCGACGGAGTCTCCTAGCGCGAGACGCCGTCGTCACATTGACATCCGACAGGGGAGGGCACGGCCTGCCGACACTCGAACGCGCCGCTCAGCGATTCGAGTAATGATCCGATGGGATCGGAGGCGCCGTGACGTGACCCGCATGCTGGCATTGCCATTCGTCCTGCTCGCGGCCCATCCGTTCAATTCGTCGGTTCAGCCGCTGCCGCCGCCGCTGCGCGCGGAGCTGAAGGATGGCTTTTGGCACGCTCGCTGCCCGGTTCCGCTGGCAAGTCTGCGACTCGTCACCGTCGCGGAGTGGGGCTTCGACGGCCGCGTCCACACTGGGCAGCTCGTCGTCAATCGCGACGTCGCCATACCGCTCACGAAGGTCTTCCGTCAGCTTTACAAGCTGCGCTTCCCGATCCGCCACATGCGCCTTTCAGACGCGTATGGGCCCAAGGCCGCCCGTCCGGCCGACGGCGACATCAGTGGTGCGTTCGAGTGCCGCCAGGCGGTGCCCTCCCCTTGCTCGGGCGGCACCGGTACGGGCACCTGGTCGCAGCACGCCTATGGCACGGCAGTCGATCTGAACCCGATCGAAAATCCCTACGTCGGCTGTGGGCGCACTCGTAAGCGCGGAAGCCTGGCGTACCTAGACCGCTCACGGCTGCGCCGCGGAATGGTGACCCCGGCTGTCGTTCAAGCATTCCGCTCGATCGGCTGGGGCTGGGGCGGCGACTGGACGGGCTCCACCAAGGACTACATGCACTTCTCCTCTACGGGACACTGAGCACCGCTACGACGCATGGCCGGCGCGATCGCTAGCTCGCCGACGCGAAAGCGTCGGCAGGTACGAGCCACGAGCGGCCGAAGTCGGTCATCGCTTCGAGGATGGGCACGAGGTCGCGACCCTTGTCGGTCAACTCGTACTCGACCCGCGGCGGAGATTCCGGATAGCTGTGCCGACGCACGATCCCGGCCTTCTGCAGCGCGCGCAACCGTTCGGCAAGCGTACGGCTGCTGATGCCGGCGCACGACTGCTCGAGCTCGCGGAAACGGCAGGTTCCCGCTGCAAGGTCGTAGATCAGCAGGGCCGTCCACTTCGCTCCGATGATGTCGGCGGACGCTGCGACCGCTTCGCGCCGCGTGTCCGTGGTCATCTGCACCGCCACTGCGCGCAGTCTACCTCTGTGATCGGACCGGGAAACCCCCAAGTCAGGGAATGGGAACGCCCGCATCACTGGACTCGGCCTCGGCATCCTCGTAGTCCGTGCCCTCTGCTTCGGCCTCGATCCGCCGAACCTCGTCCCTCGGGCGGATGAGTCGGAACTCGCTCACCGCGGCGGGCCACTCGGCCAGCAGCCGGGCGGCCCGAGCCGACCCCGTGTGCTCACTGTGGCGCTCGATCAGCCCACGCAACTTCTCTGCCGCCGAATCGTCGAGTTGCTCCGCGACGACGAGCTGTCCGTTGAGCCGAACGTCGAGCAGTCCCGCCGCGTCATGGACGAACGCCTCGCCGCCGGTCATGCCCGCACCGATGTTCCGGCCGAACGGGCCGAGTACGACGACCGTGCCGTTCGTCATGTACTCGCAGGCGTTGCTGCCGACGCCTTCGACGACCGCGGTGGCGCCCGAGTTGCGAACGGCGAAGCGTTCGCCCGCCGAGCCGGCGAGGAACAGCTCACCGGCGGTCGCGCCGTAGAGAACCGTGTTGCCGGCGAGACACGGTTCGCCGCTGTCGTCGGCCGGAGGACGGATGATGATCCTGCCGCCGCTCAGGCTCTTGCCGACGTAGTCATTCGCCTCACCGTCGAGAACGAACTCGACGCCCACCGGCAGGAACGCGCCGAAGCTCTGGCCTGCAGTCCCTTCGAAACGGAAGTGAATCGGCTCGTCGCACCCGAGCCGCGCGAGCGCGCCCCCGAGTCGCGCACCAACCGCGCGGTCGTCGTTGCGGATCTTGTAGAGCGGGGCCGGCGCCGACCGATCTGCCGCAATGCGTTCGCCGAGCTCGCCGCCCGCGGCGACCGGCTTCTCCGCGCCGACGTAACCGAGTGCAGCACCGTGGAGAGGCTCGAGCAGGCCGTCCAGCTCGAGCAGGCCCGCTCGGCCGCCTGCTTGACGCCGTCCCAGAAGATCGGCGCGGCCAATCGCCTCGTCGAAGCTGCGCAGCCCGAGCGCAGCGAGATGACGGCGCACCTCTTCGGAAACGAGCAGGAGGTAGTTCTCGACCATCTCTGGCGTCGCCGCGAACTTTGCGCGCAGCTCGGGACGCTGCGTCGCGATCCCGACAGGGCAGCTGTCGACGTGACACGTCCGGACCATCAGGCATCCCTCGGCAAGGAGCAAGGCGGTGCCGAAGCTGACCTCGTCGGCACCGAGGAGCGCTGCGACGACGACGTCGCGGCCGGTCTTGATACCACCGTCCACCCGCACGCGCACGCGGCCACGCAGACCGTTGGCGACGAGCGCACGCTGCGCATCAACGAGGCCGAGCTCCCAGGGGATGCCCGCGTTCTTGATCGACGAGAGCGGGCTCGCGCCGGTGCCGCCGTCGGCCCCGGCGATGTGGACGACGTCGGCGAGGGCCTTGACCACGCCTGCGGCCACGAGCCCGACCCCGGCCTCCGCGACCAGCTTGACCGACACGTCAGCGTCGGGATTCACTTGCTTGAGATCGAAGATCAACTGCGCAAGGTCCTCGATCGAATAGATGTCGTGGTGCGGCGGCGGCGAGATGAGCGCGACGCCGGGCTGGGTGTGGCGCAGCCGCGCGATCTCTGCGGTGACCTTGTGACCGGGCAACTGGCCGCCCTCGCCCGGCTTCGACCCTTGTGCGATCTTGATCTGGAGCTCGGAGGCGAAGGCCGCGTACTCGCCGGTGACGCCGAAGCGCCCCGACGCGATCTGCTTGATGCGGGAGTTGCGGTCGGTCCGGAACCGCGCCGGATCCTCGCCGCCCTCGCCGCAGTTCGAACGGGCGCCGAGGTTGTTGAACGCTCGCGCGATCGTCTCGTGCGCCTCAGCCGAGAGCGATCCGTGCGACATGCCGCCGGAAGAGAAGCGGTGCACGATCGACTCGACCGGCTCGACCTCGTCGAGCGGGACCGGTTGCGCGGCCGCACGCAACTCGAGCAGGTCGCGCACCTCCATCGGTTCGCGTCCGTTGACGAGCTCCGCGAAGTCGGCATAACGCTCCCACCCGTTCGTCCGCACCGCACTACGAAGCGCGTGCGCGGCACCCATGTCGTCGCTCCGCGCCGCTGCCTGCAACGCCTCGAGCACGTCTGGGCTCGTCTCGTGCGCCTCACCGCCCTTGCGGAACTTGAAGTAGCCGGGGTTCTCGAGGCGAGGGCGTGTCCCAGCGGCGGCGCCGGCGCGCGCGAGTGTCTCCTCTTCCAGTTGGTCGAGGCCGATCCCTCCGATCGACCAAGGCGTCCCCGGAAAGACGGCCTCGACAAGATCACCGTCGAGCCCGAGCGCCTCGAATGCCTGCGCGCCGCAGTAGCTGGCGATGTCGGAGATCCCGAGCTTCGACATCACCTTGAGGACGCCGTCCTCGATCGACTGCTTGAAGCGGGCCTGCGCCTCGGCAGGCGAGGGCCGGTCGCCTCCGATTCGGTCGTCCTCGGCCAGGGCCGCGATCGTCTGCAACGCGAGCCGCGGGCACACGGCCTCGGCTCCGAAGCCGAGCAGGCACGCGACGTGGTGCACCTCTCTCGGCTCGTCGCTCTCGACGAGCAGCGTCGCGAGCGTGCGCAG
>Ga0070699_100002333_pt1 | contig 17039 bp, 17 predicted proteins | sample KBSK1503metaG_FD_65473 | JGI IMG/M metagenome (GOLD analysis project Ga0070699, IMG submission 65473) | Corn, switchgrass and miscanthus rhizosphere microbial communities from Kellogg Biological Station, Michigan, USA - KBS K1-50-3 metaG | ecosystem: Host-associated > Plants > Roots >... | reverse complement strand
CCCGGCATATCAGACATCGACATCGAGGTGGACTCGCCTCTGAAAGTCAGCCACCGTTTCATAAAATCCATTTCGTCTGACTGGGATCTGCTGATGCGTGTACCGAGCGTGCGAAGTTCTTTGTTCTGCGTGTGCGATTCGATGAGGGCAGTCATCTCCACCGCCTGGGCATGATGCATGATCATTCCCTGCATGAACTCGACATCCTTCGACGAATGTGGCGGCAGTGTAGCTCGCGTTGAAGACGGCAGTGTCTTCGTCGGTTGACCGGGCGCGCCAGGTTGGACCACTACGGGACTCGGAGGCTCAGCTTGTTGCGCGGATACAGACAGTGACAACAGGCAGGCGAACGTACCTGCGGCCAGTATCTCTCTGCGCCACCAGCCTGACTTAAGACAGGCGCTAAAATGAAAGCACTTCATACGGTTGGAGTTGTTCGAGCACGCAGGCCCTTACCTTACCACAAAGTGTTGGCCGGGCGGGAACGCCGGGCTGCGATGTCCGGGCAGTTATCCCCATGGTGTTTGCTCTGCCCCGTGTGGCTTTGTCGCCTAATGTGAGGCAGGGCTACGAGTCCAGGAAATCATGTTAGATAATCTTCACCGAAAACTACCCCTCGGTGAATGCGCGAACTCTGTCAATTTATCCGTTTGTCGGCTCTGTCATATTTTCAAATCTGCCACAGGGATATCCCCGCACCAGTATTTACAGTTGCTACGGATGGAAAGAGCCAAACATCTGCTTGAGACAAGTTTTATAAGCGTTAGGGAAATCTCGCGTAGGGTTGGCGTACGCGATGAGAGTCATTTTTCAAAGGACTTCAAGAAGGCGTACGGCGTCCCGCCAACTCGGTATCGAACGCGTACGTTGCGCCTGGGCTGAACGAATCTACTCTGAATCGCAGCAAGTTCCGCTAACGAATAGCAAGAAGCGCTAGTCATGATGAGTTGACCAAAAAACCATTTTCTGTGAACAGTTCGAAGTCCCGACTGAGTTAGCGGCTGAGTCAAAAGAATTAAGTTTTTTCCTGCATTAACTGGTGCTTTCCGCGAGGTGTGCCAACGCTCGCGCAGCCCGGCCCAGCGATCAAATAGCAAGGTTCCTCGATTCCATTTCACGTTTTACCGCTCCTTCAAGGGGAATCTATCAGTCCCCAACCAACCCTTGGGGCAATCAGTCTGCCGAACATTCTCAAAGGAGAGATCCCATATGGCCAACATTTCGAAAAGAAACAGGAGGCGCGAGAGAGAGATCAAGAATGCCGCGAAGAACAGGCGCGAGATAATCGCAGCGCGCTTGACCCGTCGTGACATGATAAAGGCAGGTCTCTTGACCAGCGCCGGTTACCTAATCCAAAAGAACGGCTTGAGCGCTCGCGCTCAATTCAGCGGAGGCGGCAGCTTCGGAGACGACTGCGATCGTAGATGGTGGGATGGCTCCGGCGGCAATGGAACGCCGGTGAGTCCGCCGACAACTCCATTCGTCGAGCCCATGCCCATTCCCCCGATCGCCCAAACAGTCCCAGCGCTTAGCCCCGCGCCGACAGTAGCGCCAAACACTGGCGCTGGCGAGGGGCGGACACGCAACCATCAGGCTTTTACCACTCTTCCTCCGGTGAAGTTTTATGAGGTGCATCAGAGAGAGCAGTTGCTGAGCATGCACCCGGAGCTTCCACTACAAAGACTCTGGACCTTTAACGGCACGGTGCCCGGACAGACCTACGTTTCACAGTACGGTCAGCCGATTCTGGTTCGAAACTTTAACGATCTGCCAAATGACAATGGCGGCTTCGGTCTGCAATCAGTTTCCACTCACTTACACAACGGCCACACTCCATCTGAATCAGATGGTTTCCCGTGCGACTTCTTTGGTCAGACCAAGTGGTACGACCAGCATTACCCGAATGTGCTAGCCGGCTTTGCTTCGAGCCATCCGCCTACTGGTGACATCCGCGAGTCGATGAGCACGCTCTGGTATCACGATCACCGCGTAGACTTCACGGCCCAGAACGTTTACAAGGGCCTCGCGGGTTTCTACCTGCTTTTCAATCAGTTTGACACCGGCGACGAAACCACGGGCTTTCGGCTTCCGAGCTTCCCGAATTTCGACATCCCCATGATGTTCAACGATAAGAACTTCGATCCCGACGATGGCGTGCTGGCTTTCGATCTGGCGAACCGCGACGGCATTTTGGGAGACAAGTTTCTTGTCAACGGAAAGATACAGCCTTTCTTCGAGGTCAAGCGACGACGCTATCGTTTCCGTTGGCTTAACGGCGGACCGTCTCGCTTCTACCGAATGTATCTTACGAAGTCGAATCTAACGAACCATCCGTTTTGGGTGATTGCGAACGACGGCAATCTGTTGCCCAACCCGGTGCAGACAACCACCGGCCTCATGATGGGAGTCGCTGAGCGCATGGATGTGATCGTGGACTTCTCGTCATTCGCTGCGGGAAGCATTATTCACATCGAAAATCGTCTCGAACAATGCGATGGAGCAGGACCAACGAACAATATTCTGGCTGCGGGTCAGGGCAACAAGATGCTCCAGTTCCGCGTGGTTTCAGATCCCGTTACAGACAACAGCGTAGATCCTGCTACCAACCCCACTTTCTATCAGGTGCCAACGAGAGTGACAGAACGGATCAGGCGCTGCTTCGAATTTGACCGGAGGAACGGCCAATGGGTCATCAACGATGAATTATTTGACTGTAACGATGTTCGCTTCAGGGTCAAGCGCAACACCGCGGAGATTTGGGAGCTCAATGGCGGATTCAATTGGTCCCATCCGATCCATATCCACTTCGAGGAGCACCAGGTGCTAAAACGAAATGGTCAAACTCCGACGTTGATCGAAAGAGCCCGAAAGGACGTCATCCGGCTTGGTGAAAACGATGACGTAGAGATTTATTTCCGCTTCCGCGATTTTGTGGGGCGCTACCCGATGCACTGTCACAACACGATTCACGAGGACCACGCGATGATGCTCAGGTTTGATATCGACGACGTGGGCAACAACAATGAGAACGACTGTGGCCACCACTAACTAGACTGATGATCCGGTCAGCCGGAATCCTTCTAACCGCTAAGAATTGAAAGGAGAAAAAAGAATGCCAGACATGAACAGAAGAAAACTGCTGGCGACGTTGGCGGTAGCGCCCCTCGCCGCTGGGGTGGTGGGACGAGCAGCCACTTCGGATAATAAGTTCAAGGTCGCAGAATCTTCACGCGAAAAACTCCAGAAGCGTTATTTCCCAAACTTCGAGCTCACAACACACGAAGGCAAGAAGGTCCGCTTTTATGACGATCTGGTCAAAGACAAGATCGTCGTGATCAACTTCATGTATGTGAAGTGTGAAGGGGTCTGCATGCCTGTCACCATGAATCTCAAGAAGGTTCAAAACCTGCTCGGGCGCCGCGTGGGCCGGGATATCTTCATGTACTCTATTACACTAAAACCGGAGGAAGACACGCCCCGCGCATTAAGCCGCTATGTGCAGGCGCATAAGATCAAGCCTGGTTGGACATTCCTGACGGGCAAGCCCGAAGAGATAAACACCCTTCGGCGGAGCCTTGGCTTCAAGGATGCGAAAGCCAAGCTTGACAAAGACTTGACCAATCACACTGGAATGGTTAAGTACGGCAATGAAGCGCGCGAATGGTGGGCCATGTTTCCTGGGGAGGCGAATGCTCCCTGGATTGTCGAGTGCATTCAATGGATGGATGGCGGGAATGCGGAAACAACCGGTGCAGCGGGCCAAAACAAAACCAAACGTAATGAGCCCGGGCACAACCACTCGAAAGTGCGGAACAAAGGGTGAAAATGGCTGAAACTCAAAGGGGCACAGAAATGAATGCGAAAAATCGCGCAAGATATCGATTGTTCGAGATTCTGTCCCCTTTGATGTTTGCAATACTCATCTTGAGTTTCTGGGTAGGTGGGACACGGTCAAACATCACCACGCAGCCGCCGGTCGCGAGTCAAACAACTGACTTTGCGGTCGGCAGAAGCCCCAGTGCGATCCTCTTTGACGGAACGAACATTTGGGTTGCAAATCAACTTGGCGATAACTTGATGAAGCTTAGCCCGAGCGACGGGTCAAACCTGGGCACTTTTCCGACCGGGACCAGACCCGTCGCTCTCGCTTTTGACGGAGCGAATATTTGGGTCGCCAACAAATTCAGTAACAACGTAATGAAGGTGCGCGCGAGCGATGGGATTCTGTTACAAACTATCAAGGTCGGTCGCGGCCCGGAGGCATTGCTGTTTGACGGCAGTAGCGTATGGGTAGCAAATGGTGGTGACAACACGGTGACGAAGTTGCGTCAGAGCGACGGAGCGACGTGCACCTTTATCGTGGGCACGCGGCCCGTCGCGCTTGCCTTTGATGGCAATAACGTCTGGGTGGTTAACAACGATAGTGGCAATGTGACCAAACTGCGCGCCGACGACGGAACGAATCTGGGAACATTTAGTGCAGGAAGAGAACCAATGGGAGTTGCGTTCGATGGCGTCAGCGTGTGGGTGACGAATTTCTACAGCAAGAATGTGACAAGATTGAATACGGATGGCTCCGTTAAAGACAGGGTTGCCGTTGAAGATGGACCAGCCGGTATAACCTTTGTCGGCGGTTTCATTCTGGTAGTGAACTACGGCAGCCGATCCGTATCGCAGATAGAACCTCAAAGCGGCAGAGTTGTTCACACCTTTGCGGTCGGCAGAGGTCCTCTGAGCCTCGCCTTTGACGGCTCCAACATATGGGTGGCGAATGGCGGAAGCAATTCGGTATCAAAAGTAAAGACTCAGTCTCAAGGTCCCACCCCGTGAAGAAAAGTCCACCCTGCCAATCCGCAAATTCAAAAACAAGCTATTAATCTCTCAAGCAGTGCGCAATTTCATTTTATGACCTGCAAGAATTTCATTTAATGCCGGATCCCACACAGGATTTCAGACGTTTGATGGTCCAGCAGGAACTATTCATGGAAATATCTGAGAAGTTGAAATCCGATTGTTAAGGGACTGTGCAAGGCTGGTGTCAATCAGTCTGGAGACACAACTGCGGACCAGTTGCACCCTGTTTTTCCAGATGCTGAGTGCTGAGGAATGGAAAATCGCTGTAGAGATTTACAACGGACATCCAGCCAGCTTGTAAAACGTGGGCGAGAAAGGGCACGGTGATGATATAAAGTCTCTGATGTGCTTTGGATCCTTTTAATCTTAGTAACGGCAGGCTGTTGGTACTTGGCTCTAACTGAGTCCAGGACACTGCATCCTCGTGACTGGCGACTCAAGCCATTTCACTTGACACAAAAAGAAGAACAAGACTTTCACCAAGGAGCTCGGAAGATGATTGCCTTAACTTGCGCGATCTTCTTTTCCGTCTGCCTCATCATTGCTTTGGTAGTTGCTCTCGTTCGGCAGTCCTAATCTGAAATCTGTAATCTCGGATTAGGGGACTACCCTCTTTAACTTTCAGTTGACAACCGAAAATCGCAGCGTTATACGTGCTGGTCCACCAAACAAAGCGGACCGACCTTGTGCGACAACACAAAGCCGGTCCTTGACCATCAACCTTCTCGAGAAAGGATGAAGATCATGTCTAATCATAGCAGTGTAAGACCTCACACGATCAACTCAACCAACAACCAAACTATCAGCGACGCGCTTAAACGACGCGCTCAGTCTGTCATAAACAACAAATCCATTGATGCAGAAACGCGGGCCATCATCCGTTACGGACTGGAAATAAACGACCCGTGGCTCGCCGAACTCGTACGCCGCGCCGACGCCGGCGAAACCATCGTCGATAACCTGCACGTCCCGCCAACCAGCGAAGAAAAGATTGAAGCCCTGGCAGAGATCATCTGTCGGGCTGGTGATGAACCCTCAGCCGCGCTGCTGGTCCTGATGGCGACGCTGGAAAATGCCTCGCATCCGAAAGCACTTGCGAATGCAGCCAAGCAGTTCGCCTTCACTCGCTGCATTGAGTCGAACCTCTACGGCATGGTTGACGCACAGATTGCGCTGCTTGAAGGCGAACTGTTAGCAGCCAGTTCGCTTGCGGCCTGATCCTTTCATCAGCCGGTTCCCACCACCGGCTAAAATTAAGGCTTGCGTCCTGACGGATCTAATCAGGAATCGTCAATGCAAGACTGTTTTCGTCGAGAACTAGACAAGCTGCGAGACTCATACAACTTCCCGTCCTAGGCCCGTACCAGGATCTACCTGTGGGTGAATAACGAGGCTCGTGGTCCGCCGCCGACAGCCTGGAAGGATCTGCGTTGTCGCGGTTTGTTGTGCCAAAAACTCACAAACCACTTACCTCAACTCACGCTCAAAGATGGAGGATAATTTTGGTGACAGCGGGTCTTTTAATCACACTCTGCAACGTCGGCGCGGGTATCGCATACGCTTGTTCGTGTTATGAGGGCGGCGTGTTGGCTTGCAGGACCGATGGAACTGGAGTTTGCTACCACGATGCTAATGGAAAATGTCACTGCGAAGACGACATCATCATTATCATCGAAGACAAAGAAGCAAGACCGGTCGAAGCGCCATAGCTCAACCTCCGTTTGATCCAGCCTGGAACAACCACGTGGGCTGGCTGGACCAACTTATCTTGTTACAGGCAATCGGCTCGCTGAGCGGATTGCCTGTAACACTTTGGACTCATGATCTGTTAAGACTGATCAAGCAGGGCTTTTGCTTCGCGCAGATCGTTCGTGTCGAAGCCTTCGGTAAACCTGTCGTAGATGGTTGAGAGACGTTCGCAGGCAAGTTTCGTGTTGCCTTCGTTCTGGTAGAGTCGAGCGAGACTCATCGCGGCGCGTAACTCCCACGACTTTGCTCCCTGCCGCCGGGCAATCGCGATGGCCTGGTTGAAACAATCTGCTACTCCGGTTGGACCATCGCGCATCAGTAACAGTTCACCTTTTAAGCGGTAGAGCTCTGCGAGGTAACGTTCTTCCCCACGTTGCTGCGACAAAGTCAGCGCCTCTTCAACCACGCACAGTCCTTCTCCCGCTTGCCCGGTCTTTCGTAGCGCCGCGGCTAACAGCGCGAGAAAATGCGGACGCGCCAATCTCGCTCCGGTTGCTTCCTGCATCACCAGCCCGAGTCGCATCTGTTCAATGCCTTGTGCATGCGAGCCCTGCTCCACGAGTGCTGAACCCCGCGCAATCATGGCACAGGCCTGATACATCAATAACCCGTGCTCAGTGGAGACCGCGATCGCGGCCTCGGCGTGTTGTTGGGCCAACGCTTCATCCCGGCGCAGGTGATGAATTATCGCCGCGAAGTGCAAGGTGTGCGCGAGTCCGTGTGGCTCAGACAACTCGCGCGCCAGCACCAACGCTTCGTTCATGAGTTGCAACGCCCGATCCGGTTGGCCCAGAAACCATAGTGCCCAGGCAGCATGGCTGCGCAACGCCACTCCCGGATTTTGAGAATAGACAAAGGCGTCATCACGATGTTGGTGCGGATCGTAAAGCAACAGTGCTGCTTCGAAATGTTTGATGGATTCAGCAAACCGGCCCATTTCCACGCAGGTTACTTCCATCGCCAGGTGACCTCGCATCGCGAGTACGGAATCCGGAAGCTGCTCGCCCAGGCGCAGAAACTCCGCGGCGATTTCGCGCGCGGTATTTAACTCTGCCCTCACGATGTAGAACGCAAACAGTCCCCAAAGCACGCCGGAAATATCCGGCGTTGCGCCTACGCGCCGGCACAACTCGCGCGCTCTTGTATAAGCAGTGCCGACATCCGCGGCAGCATAGCCTCCCGTCACAGTCAGAGGCACACCCAGCGTGAGTTGCAACCAGAGTTCCTGCTGTGCGCGCTCGTCGGTGTCCGGCAACTTGTCGAGCAGCTCCAATCCGCGGCGGGCGAGCGTGATGGCTTCCCGATAAGCAAAGCGGCGCATGGCATTGTCTGCCGCGCGCTGGAGATACTTCGCCGCGCGTTTGAAATCGCGCGCCTGCTCAAAGTGCACGGCCAGCTCCGCCGCGATTTCACCGGCGCGTGGTCCAAAAACCTGCTCGGCTTGCTCGCCAATGGCGCGATGCAACTGCGCGCGTCGCGACACTGACAGCCGTTGATACAACACGTTCTGATACAACGCATGTATAAACTGGTAGCGCGTTACTGCTTCTCCATTCGGAAGCGCTTGCACGTCAAACTCACGAATAAACTGGCCGCGGCGCGCGAGTGAGTCACAACAGGTCTCCACCGCCGTGCGATCGCTTTCCGATCCAGCCACGATTGCGAGCGACGAAAATTCAGCGCCCACAGCGCTCGCCACTTCGAGCATCCGCTGCTCTTCCACCGCGAGACGATCGATCTGCTTCTCAATCATCTCCCTGATGCCGTCCGGCACGCCGACTTCAACTTTCTCAATCTCTGTAGCCAGCACCCAGCCAGCATCCGACTCAACGATCGCTTCCTCGCGCAGGAGATAGTCAACCGCGTTCACCATGAAGAGCGAATTTCCATCCGTGCGCTCATGGATCAACGCGGACAGCGCCGGCGGAAACCGGTGCAGCGGAAATCGCATTTGTAGATACTGAGTGACAGCCTCCTCGGTGAGGTAATCGAGCGGCAACTCTTTGCACAACTGCTTGAGGAGCAACTCCTGTTTGACGACTTTGAGTGGATGACCGCTGACGATTAACTCCGATTTGCGCAGGGTACCAATCAGCATCAGTTGAGCGGACTCGCGTTGCCTCGCCACGTACGAGATCAGATCGAGAGTCGAATAATCACTCCAGTGCAGGTCCTCCAAAAGCAGTACGAGCGGTCGTTCCTGTGATAGAGCGGCCAACGCCTCGCCCATCTCGCGGAGCATTCGCTCGCGCGTCGCTCCGGACACCAATCGACTCAACACTTCGCGTTCTGAAGCACTCACCAAAGCAGGCATCTGCAACAGCCACATCGGTGCGTGCGCGCGCAGTACCTCCAGCACCTCCGGCTGCTTGCGACACAGGCGCCCGATCGCGTCAAGCACGGGAAGATAAGCTTCACTCGTTCCGTATTGTTCCAGGCATTGCCCGGTGCTGATTCGGATACTCGGGTTCGACGCGAAGTTCTGAACAAATGCATCGAGGAACGCAGTCTTCCCAATACCGGCTTCTCCGGTCACAAACACTACCTGGCGTTCGCCGCCAAACACCTTCTGCAGCCAGCGTTGCAGCCGCGACAGCGGTTCGTCGCGTCCGACAACGCCGAACGAGCGCGGCGGAGGCAAGTTCGGTTGGATCGTCGCGGGCGTAACGCCGCAGATGGCGAGCTGGCCGATGAAGCGATAGCCGCGCCGATGGGCGGTTTCGATAAACGACGGCGTCTTTGGATCGTCGCCAAACGCATCTCTGAGTTGACGAATCGTGACCTTCAGAACGCCGTCGCCGACAAACGTTTCAGGCCAGACGGTATTGAGGAGTTCTTCTTTTGTAACGAGCTGTCCAGTGCGCCCGATTAGTTGGTTGAGCACTGCGAACGCCTTGGGACGCAACTTGATAGTCTGCGAGCCCCGCAACAGGCATTCATTTGTGCGATCCAGGCAAAAAGTGTCGAGGATCACGTGGTCTTCTTCACCCAACGTAGTCACCGAAGGCAGGGTTAATGGCTGAATAGGTGCGCCGGCTATTCTGCATCCGCGACTCCGCCGATGCAACGTGAGACACATCACCGAAACGTAACGCCTCTTTTACAACTAGTTTATGACTCAAGTCTTTACCTGAACTATCCTGCGGCACGTTTTGATGAGATTCACAGATCACGGCATATATAAAGGAGTGGGCATTATGAGGAAAGTAGTTTTGACAGCGGCAACGGCGTTGCTCCTGGTCACTTCATTCACCTTCGCGATTCGACAGGCAAGCGGGCAGGTGGATGATTCAGTCGCGACAACAGACGCGAATTTCGTTGCGCCGGCAGTCTTTCAGGGCGCCGGTCCCTCGGGTACTTCGATTCAGAGCTCGGTTTCCGAATACCGGGCCGCGCTCGGCGGCCTGAACAATGGCAACGATGGCGCTCACAACGATGGTCGCCGAGAAATCAATTGGGATGGAGGCAGTACCGCCAACGTGACGACTACGATCAGTCCGAATCCGTTTGCAGGATTTCAAGTCACGCGCGGTGCGTTGTTCACGACACCCGATGGCGTTGGATTCGTGCAGGCACCTCCGAGTGGGCTCGCCGGCGCGTCAGTATTTAACAACCCGAGCTACGCGACGATCTTTGCGGCGTTCAGCGCGTCGCGACTGTTTAGTGCGATCGGCAGCAACGTTACCAACGTTGACTTCTTCGTGCCGGGCGGCGGCAACGTGCCGGCGACGACGAAGGGATTCGCAGCAGTCTTCACTGATGTCGATCAACCGGATGGCAGCGGTCCAGGCGAGAAGCGTGGCAATCGTAAATCCAGCACGCTGGTCGAGTACTTCGGAACCCAGGGCGAGTTGTTGTTCAGCAGTTTTGTACCGGCGTCACCGGGCGATCGCGGTGTTTCGTTCTTCGGAGTGATTTTCCCTGACGCACGCATCGCGCATGTGCGCATCACGAGCGGCAATGTTGCGCCGGGTCCTGATGATAGCGCGAAAGCAGACGTAGTAATGATGGACGACTTTATCTATAGCGAGCCGAAAGCTATTCAGTAGTCGTGCAAGGTTCCCGGTGTGCGCGGGGACGCAGCCGGGTTGTGGGAACGAAGTATTGCGGGCGAGGGACCCGACTTCGTTCCCAAGTAACGAGAGACGTGAGAGCGTTGCGCAAGGGCAGCCGTCCAGTTGGATAACGGGCATCCGTTGGACCAGCAACGACCTCGCGTCTCGCGTTAAAGATGAAGATAGATTTGTAGGGGCGGCACTCCGTGGCCGCCCCTGCGCACGAACGATCCTTTGGGAACACAGGGGCGGCCACGGAGGGCCGCCCCTACAATCTCACGTCTCACGACCATACCCCGTTGGCGTATTGAATTGCCTGCCGCTTTGGCGCACAATGAGCGCCGTCCTTTTTGTCGTTAACTCAACGGCTTCACTTAACATTCTTAGCCTCTCAGGAGATCCCCCAATCGTGATTGGCCAGACCGTCTCCCACTATCGCATTCTCAGCAAACTTGGCGAAGGTGGAATGGGAACGGTCTATGTCGCCGAAGACACGTTGCTCGGACGCCGGGTCGCGATCAAATCGCTGAAGGTTCCTGACGCTCCCGGCCAGAAACAGTTTCGCGCGCGTTTCCTGCGCGAGGCGCGTGCCGCCTCCGTGCTCAATCACCCCCACATCGCCACCATTCACGACTACGGCGAAACTGACGACGGCCGGCCGTATCTCGTGATGGAGTTAATCGACGGTCAAAGCCTCGCCGACTTACTGCATGAAAACCCATTTCCTCTCGACCGCACGATCACGATCATCAAACAGGTGGCTCGCGTTATGACGACCACGTTTCAAGGCAATATACCGTCGGGCACCATCCAGGTGTGAAGCTCCATCGCAAGTCTCCCGGCCTTGACTGCCGGATCGGTTGCAGTCAACGCTTTCGCTTCGTCCAACGAAGCGACGCGAAACACGAAGATCCCGCGCAAGCGTCCGTCATCTCCAAAAGGTCCGGCTGCGATCAGCTTCTTCATGTCTGCCAGGCGATTGATGTTGGCCATGTGTCCCTTTTGAATCTCTTCCGTCGCCGGCGTCTTGTCCGGAGTCCACTTTTCACCGCGAGTGAGGAACGCAAAATACATAGGTACGAGTTTCAGCGGCTTAGCCGGCTTGCTGAAGATATCTTCGGACCACCAGGGATGCATTTCCGTGCTGCGGAATCCTGCCATCACACTTGGATCCGCTTCGGCCCAGGTTTTCGCTTCCGCAGCAGACTGCGCGCGGAAGATGAAGATTCCATCGATCTCGCCGCCGTCAGTAAACGGCCCGGCGATGATTGCTTTGCCGGAGTCAAGCAGCGACAACACGTAATTGACGTGCTCCTGCTGGAGACGCTTCGTCTCCGCGTTTTCCGCGGCAGTCCATTTCGGTCCATGCTTCAGCAGCGCCATGTGAAACTCGACGAGTTTGTGCGCCGGTTCCGTCTGTGCGGGAGTGGGTGGCGCACTTATAAGCAACAGCATGACGCCGGTTAAGAGAAAGTATTTTTTTGTTTGGAGAATCATAGCGAATGAACGCTAATAATAACCCATCGGCGTTCGTCCACGACAATCTGCGGCTATACTCAGGGGAGATGATTTCACTGGTGAAGCGCAAACTTGATGATGAGATTGATGATTTGTTCACTTTGCCGCTGGCGGAGTTTACCGGCGCGCGTAATGCCCTCGCGGCGCGGCTGAAAAAGGAAGGACGGCCGAACGACGCCGACCGCGTCAAGCTATTGGGCAAGCCTTCAGTCTCAGCATGGACTGTGAACCAGCTTTACTGGAACCATCGCGAGGCTTTAGATGAGTTAATCGCGACTGGCAAACGGTTTCGGCCGAGTTCGCGACGAGCCGGCAAAGTCGCCGACATGCGCGAGTCGCTCGACGCGCGACGCCAAGCGCTCGTGCAGTTGTCAGATCTGGCGACGGAACTGTTGCGCGATGCCGGTCATAATCCATCCCAGGAAACGATACGTCGTGTGACGACGACGCTCGAAGCATTGTCTGCGTACGCATTGCTTTCTGGTGGTCCAACTCCCGGACGCCTGACAAATGACGTAGATCCTCCGAGTTTTGAATCACTAGCGTCGTTGATGTCGGGTGGTGGTTCGATTGGTCCGGCACCGATCAAGTCAGGCACTGCGACGACGAAAAAGGCGACGGTCATCGCAGACGTCCGCAAGCTTCAGCAGGCCAGGATAGCTGCGGCAAAAGTTTCGTTGCAGAATGCCAAGCGATCGCTGAGCGAGGCGCGCGCCCGAGCGCAGAGTTTAGAAGCAGTGCAAAAGAAGGCTAACGCGGAGGCGAAAGAAGCGGAGAAGTACAGGCGCGAAGTCGAGCAACGATTGGAGCAGGCAACTGCGGCGTCCAAAGCTGCGACTGGCCGCGCTCAGAGCGTCGCGGCCGAAGCACAAACAGCGGCGCAGTCGTTCGAAGACGCGAAACACACCTTCGAAGACGCGACAAAAGAGTTAGAATCGTTGCTCCACGAATAGTTGTTTTTAGCCACGGATTCATACCGATGAACGCGAATCAATCCGTGTGAATCCGTGGCTTTACTCGCCGATGATTTTTACCAGCACACGCTTCCGGCGGCCACCATCAAACTCGCCATAGAAGATCTGCTCCCATGGACCAAAGTCCAACTCGCCTTTTGTGATCGCAACGACCACTTCGCGGCCCATTACCTGTCGCTTGATGTGCGCGTCGGCGTTGTCTTCGCCAGTCTTGTTGTGATGATACTGGCTGACGGGTTCGTGCGGCGCGAGTTGTTCGAGCCACGTTTCATAATCGTGATGCAGCCCGCTTTCGTCATCGTTGATGAAAACGGACGCGGTGATATGCATCGCATTCACCAGCACCAGTCCCTCGACAACACCACTCTCCCGCAGACACTCCTCGACCTGCGGCGTGATATTGATAAACGCCCGTCGTCCCGGGACGTTGAACCATAGTTCCTTACGGTAGCTCTTCATCGGAATGCTTCTGCGTCAGTTTGAAATTTGGATGAATACGCCGAAGGCGTTCGCTAATTCCAGCCCAGGGTTCGAGCATCGCGAGAACCCTGGGACATAATTTCAAATCGCGGTCAACCCTGAAAGGGTTAGGCGGTTGGCGAACCCTTTCAGGGTTCAATAACCATTCATGTTCTGATCCCGGGGTTGTCGCTGCGCTGCGCTCCAACCCTGGGCTGGAATTAGCGAACGCCTTCGGCGTAATAGCGGCGCACTTCAATCGTCATTAGCTACCTCCATTGAGGCCTGATCGAACCGATTAACATGGCCCGGAAGTTTCAACCACCCTCCACACGTTCCTTGCTTTCCTGAACGTCTTGCTGCAGGTGTAGTCACATTCGTTGACTGGTTTATTCGTGTCGCCGCAACAGTATTGCGCGATTACTAAATCCGGCTTGCGATCGTCATCGAGATCGATGGCCGCCGTAATTGTGTTCAGAGCGATCCCAGTCGGGAGCGTCGCTGCTTGAAGTTGGTCATTTCTGAGTAGCGCAACGCCCTTTACGGCCGGGTAAGTAACAACCACATCAAACGGATATTCAGCATTCCGATCGGGAGGCGACGGAACTTCGAAAAACGTTTGTTGCGTTACCGGTTCGAGCTCGACCATCCACGAGCCGGGTGAACCTGCATCACAACCTTCTCCTTGTTCTGCCGTAGAAATCCGTAAGTCGAAGGGCGAGATATCGGAGCGGAGTGTGATAACGGTGACGGTATCTCCGATGATCGGTTTTTTGTCGAAGGCAACATTGGCAATCGTAATTTGTTTCCACGGTGGCTGATCAATACCGTGGGCATCTGCAATCCCCGATTCCCTCATGACCACACCCTCGGTAATCATTTGGACCACCGGCGAGGGTTTTTTGGTCTGTGCCGAGCCTATGCCCCAAACCAGGAACGCGAGCAGGGGAGTGATTGCAATTCGCAGGTTGAGTTTATACATAGATGGATCTCAGGGTTTGCGTGGCTCTTCGCCCGGATGATATGAGGCTTCGAGATTGACACGGATCTCTTCGAGGGTGAGCCATGACGGTTTGAACTCGCCACGCGTGTAGAGCACGGACTGGTCCATGTAGTGTCGACTCTTCGGATCGCCGCTCGCGCCGAAGGTATGGACTGATAGGGCGCGAACTGTTGGCGCAAACTCAACCACACTGATGTACGTTCCACCCGCCACCCCGTAGCGGCGTTTCTGTCCGCGCATCGGCGCAGCGTAAAACGTGAAGACAGCGCCATCGTTACCATTCACACCACTGACAGCAAGGCTGGGCTTCGCATCCTGAAACTCTTCGGCCTTGCTTTCGTCGAGGCGTTGCAGTCGCGTGAGCTCGCCCCACGCGACTCTCCACGTGCCGAAATCACGTTGCAAGGCATTAATAACTTCGGTCAGCGCCGCAATCTGATCTTCATTTTCATTTCTCGACACGCGGTCGTTCCAGAGACTGAAGACAGTCATGGCGACCGAGTCGTTCGCGCTGCGCTGGTTCCAGTGATCGAGTTCGTCATAGACTTCGTTTAGCCGCAAGTCTCCACCAGGACCGATTATCGCAAAAAAACCTTTGAGTTTCAGAAGCAGTCCCGGCAAGCGTTTGCTCGCGCTCATCACGCGCGTGTCAAACGCAACTCGTGTCCATTCGTCGAAGGTGAATTTGGGTTTACTTGCCAAAATCTCCCGGGAGATCGCGCCACGAGGATTGTCACCTTCCTGGACCATGTATTTCGGAAACTGTTTCGGATCCAAATTACCTTCACTCGTCAACAAAAAAGGCGTGGTATTGCAGTTTTGCATCCAGCCGGTTTTCGGATTAGTGAGCTGCGGCAACTCGTCGATGGTGTGATAACCCTGCCATTCCGTAGCCGGATCGCTGCCATCGAGTGGCTTGGACCAGTCGAAACGAGGATCGCGCTTCGGCATCGCGCCGTTATACAGATACCAGGTGTTTCCCTGGCGGTCGGCATACATCATGTTGCCGAAAAGCATATTAAGCGGAGCCATCGCTCGCTTGATCGCCGCGAGCGAGGTGGCGCGCGTCATGTCGTACCACTCGCGCAGCCAGCCGTCTGATTCAAACTTCGCCATGCAGAGCGCGATGAGTTTGCCGTCGCGCGCGGCGAGGATTGGGCCATGATGCGTTCGACGCATGGTGAACTTGCGCGTCTCGAGTCCGGTCGCTGTCTTAACGCGGAGCTCTTCGACGTGCTCAGTCGCGAGACGATATCCGTTGCCATACTTGTACGCGAGCGGGCGAGCCGGATCATCGAATGTCTCGATATAGACGTCGGTCAGATCCGCGGCATTGTCAGTGCTCACCCAACCGCCGTTTTCGTTATGGCCGACGTACGGAAGCGGAAAACCAAAGCGCGTGTACCCGGTGAAGTTCCAACCCTCGTCGCTATGAACGTGGCCTTCATAAACCTGGCCGGGACCGAAGAAGGGCAGGTGAGGATTAATGAAAAGCATCGCGTTACCCGTCGCGCTTTTGGATGGTCCAATCACCCAGCCGTTCGAACCCGTGTGCTGCTTCAGATCGTACTCGAGCTCGGCGGTTTGCAAGGTTGTGCGTCGCAGGTTTGGATCATGGGCGAATCCGTTTTGGTAGTAGTTGTAACGAATGAAAGCCAGCGTGTACCACGGTTCGATTTTAGTTAACAGTCGCGGCCGTACTTCGGGATGACGCGCGAGGTAGTAGTTGAAACCCGCGGCAAAGGCATCGCAGAGAGAACGCATGTGGCCGTCGAGGCGCCCGTATTCTTCGCGCGCCAGCCGGGGGATCTCGAGCGCGTGATTGAGTCGATCTTCGTCCAGAGTCTTCTCACCGTATAACTCCGACGCGCGGCCGAGTGAGAAGATGAAGTTTTCCTCGACGCGCCAGTAGTTATCTTCCGCTTGCGCGTAGGCGAAGCCGAATGCGGTACTTGCATCGGTGCGGCCAAAGACGTGAGGGACACCATAAGTGTCGCGGTAGATGGTGACGTTCTTAGCCAATGAGTTCGTCTGCGCGAAGACCACGGTTGCAAACGCGAAAATGACGAAAACGATGCCGGCGATTCTGAACATAGAGGACCTCATTAAGCCACAAAGAGGCATAAAACGCACAAATATTAACGCGGATTAGACGGATCGGCTAAGAATGATTTTCGCGGATTGTTTAAGGGCAGATTGGGATCGAGCGGGTTGGGACACCGTCGACGCGGTTGTCTTCGAATACGTTTGCTTTTCCGCAGCGATCGAGAAAACCAGCCTGCGTGTTGACGCCTAATCCCGGTCGCGAACGGAAGTGGTTGCGACGGAAGATAGTGTTCGAAGTGTTGTTCAGCGCCACCGTGGGATTGCCGCCGCCTCCAGTCGACTCGAAGTCGTTGTCCTGAAACAAACAGCCGTCCAACGCAT
>Ga0070699_100002332_pt1 | contig 17040 bp, 11 predicted proteins | sample KBSK1503metaG_FD_65473 | JGI IMG/M metagenome (GOLD analysis project Ga0070699, IMG submission 65473) | Corn, switchgrass and miscanthus rhizosphere microbial communities from Kellogg Biological Station, Michigan, USA - KBS K1-50-3 metaG | ecosystem: Host-associated > Plants > Roots >... | reverse complement strand
CACAAACGCGCTCTTCTGAGACACACCGTGGCGACCGTTGCGTACCGTGGCGCGAAGGCGGTTCGCGGCGCGCCGGCGACGTTCGCGACGTACGGCCTGCCCGATTCGCCTCGCACGCCGGCGAAGATCCTCGCGCACATCGGCGATCTCTTCGACTGGGGCTTGTCGATCGCCAGGGGCGCACAGGCGTGGCACGATTCGACGCCGCTGCCGTGGGATCAGGAAGTGGCGCGCTTCTTCACGACGCTCGACCGCTTCGACGTGTACCTCGCGTCGGATGCGCCGCTGGCGTGCGAGCCCGAGCAGTTGTTCCAGGGCCCGATCGCCGACGCGCTGACGCACATCGGGCAGCTCGCGATGCTGCGGCGGTTGTCTGGCGCGCCGATCCGCGGCGAAAACTACTACAAGGCGGAGATCGTCAGCGGGCGCGTGGGCGCAGAACAAGCCGCGCCGCGGCGCGAGTTCGACTAGCCCGGGCTAGTGAGACAGACTCGCCGAAGCGGATCGCTCGCACGCGCCATGAAACTCGCGAAATCACGAAGCTCACGAAACGTGTCAAGAGTTTTTCGCGTGTTTCGTGGGTTCGTGTGTCTCGTGCCCATCCCCACGGTCGTTGAGTGATCGAAAGCATCGCCAGGCAGCAGATCAGAAACGTAATCCGACTGTAGAAAAACGGAACGTTTGGGGGCGCGGCCGGCGCCGGTCCGAAGTGCTTTCCGGCCCGGCCACGCTGGAAAGATTCTTGCGAATCCGACCACCGGCATGAGCCCCCGGGAAGCCTTTGGTCCCAATCTGCGCCGCATCCGCGTCCAGCACGGAATCACCCTAGAACAAATCGCCGCGCAGACCAAGGTGAGCGTCGCGCTCTGGTCCGGCCTCGAGCGCAACGATCTTTCGCGGTGGCCCGCCGGCATCTTCGCGCGGTCCTACGTCCGCGAGTACGCGAGGATCGTCGGCGCCGATCCCGAGGCGACCGTCGACGAGTTCTGCCGCTGCTTTCCGCAGGGCGATCGCCGCGGCGAGCGGCTGATTCGCGGTCAGGCGGCAATCGTCGGACATCCGCTCGAGTACGACGAAAAGGTTCCGGCCGAACACGATCGCCGGAACGGTTCGCGTCCAGCGCCGAAGAAGCCGCAGCCGACCGGCGTGCGCCGTCTGCTCGACGCCCTCTGGGGGAAGACGTCCACGCAGAGCAGTTCGTAACCGGCAATCCGCTCCCGCAATCAGCCCCAGCGTCAGCAGCCAGCAGCTAGCAACCAGCAGCTAGCAACGAGCAACCAGCCCAAAATACGATCGCCGTATGCGGTTCGCCGAGCTCGTGGCCGTCTCTCGCGCCGTTGCGGAGACGAGCGGTCGGCTGGAGAAGATTTCTCATCTTGCGGCGCTGCTCACGCGCGTTTCCCCACCCGAGCTGGCCATCGTCATCCCGTTCCTGAGCGGCAGCACGCGTCAGGGTCGCATCGGCATAGGCGGCGCGCTGCTGTCGGAGATGCGCGACGTGCCTCCCGCGAGCGCTCCAGTGCTCGACATCAGCGATGTCGACGCGGCACTCGATCGCCTGGCGGCGCTCTCCGGCGCCGGGTCGACGGCCGCGCGCGCGCAGACGCTGCGCGAGCTGCTCGGCCGCGCGACGCGCGACGAACAGGACTTCCTCATTCGACTGATGTTCGGCGAGCTGCGCCAGGGCGCACTCGAAGGCGTGCTGATGGACGCTGTTGCGCGTGCATCCGGCATCGCACCGGCTCGCGTCCGGCGCGCGGCGATGCTGGCCGGCGATCTCGCCCCTGTCGCGCAGGCCGCCATCCTCGAAGGGGATCAGGCGCTGTCGCGGTTCATCCTGCGGCCGTTTCAACCGGTGCAGCCGATGCTCGCCGATTCAGCGAGCGATGTCGCCGATGCGCTCGACACGCTCGGCAGCGCGTCGCTCGAGTACAAGATCGATGGCGCGCGCATCCAGCTGCACAAAGTCGGCGACGAGGTGCGCGTGTACACGCGCAACCTCCGCGACGTGACGCCGGCGGTTCCCGAAGCCGTGACGATCGCCCGCGCGATGCCGGCCCGCGAGCTCGTGCTCGACGGCGAAGCGATCGCGCTCCATGACGATGGGTCGCCGCGGCCGTTCCAGGAGACGATGCGCCGGTTCGGACGAAAGCTGGGGGTGGAGCGCCTGCGCGGCGAGCTGCCGATCACGCCGCTCTTTTTCGACGCGTTGTATCTGGACGGCGCGCCGCTCGTCGACGAGCCGCTCGCGCGGCGCGTCGCGGTGCTCGACGAGCAGGTGGCGGCGTCGAATCGCGTGCCGCGACTCGTGACGTCGAACCGGGACGAGGCGGCGGCGTTTGCGGCACAGGCCCGCGCCACGGGCCACGAAGGGGTGATGGCGAAGACCGTCAACGGAGTCTACGCGGCCGGCCGCCGCGGTCAGGCGTGGCTCAAGGTGAAGCAGGCGAGGACGCTGGATCTCGTCATCCTGGCCGCGGAGTGGGGCAGCGGCCGGCGCCGCGGCACGTTGAGCAATCTGCATCTGGGCGCGCGCGACGCCGAACGCGGCGGGTTCGTGATGCTCGGCAAGACGTTCAAGGGATTGACCGACGAGATGCTCGCCTGGCAGACGAAGAGATTCCTCGAGATCGAGATCGGACGCGACGACTACGCGGTCTACGTCCGTCCCGAGGTCGTGGCCGAAGTCGCCTTCAACGAGATCCAGGCGAGCTCGCAGTATCCGGGCGGCGTCACGCTGCGCTTCGCGCGCGTGAAGTCCTACCGCAGCGACAAGACCGCCGCCGAAGCCGACACGATCGCGACCATCCAGGCGCTCTATCGCGCCCAGACCGGCGTCTGACCAGGAGTCGGCGTCGGTGTCGGATTCGGGGTCGGAGTCGGTGTCGGAGTCGGGGTCGGAGTCGGTGTCAGAGTCGGGGTCGGAGTCGGGGTCGGAGTCGGGGTCGGAGTCGGTGTCAGAGTCGGGGTCGGAGTCGGGGTCGGAGTCAGGGTCGGATACAATCCGCGCGCTCATGCCTTCGCAGGCGTTGTCGAGATCGATCGGGCTGGTGCAGGCGACCGCGATGGTCGTCGGCACGATCGTCGGCGCCTCGATCTTCGTGCAGCCGTCGGAAGTGAGCCGCGCGGTTCCGAGCCTCACGGGCATGCTGCTGGTGTGGACGACGGCCGGGGCGCTGACCTGGTTCGGCGCGAGCGTCTGCGCCGAGCTGTCGTCGGCGATGCCGCGCACCGGCGGCGTGTACGTGTTCCTGCGCGAGATGTTTTCGCCGGCGTGCGGATTTCTGTGGGGCTGGGCGATGTTCTGGAGCATGCACTCGGGCATCATCGCGGCGATCGCGATGGTGTTCGGCCGCTACGCCGCGACCATCGTGCCGTTGAGCGATCTCGGCATCCGCCTCACCGCGTCCGCGGGCATTCTCGTGCTGTCGGCGATCAACTACGTCGGCGTGCGGCCCGGCAGCGCGGTGCAGACGGGTCTGACGATCGCGAAGCTTGCCGCCATTGCCGTGATCGTCGTCATCCTGTTCGGCGCCGGCACGCTGCACGCGCCGGCCGCCGCCGGCGCGACCGAGCCGCGCAGCTTCTTGCGCGCCCTCGTCGCCGGACTGTTCGCCTTCGGCGGCTGGCACATGGTGACCTACGCCGCCGAGGAAACACGCGATGCCGAGCGCACGATTCCACGCGCGCTGATGCTCGGCACGGCGCTCGTCGTCGTCATCTACCTGGCGCTCAACGCGGCATACCTCTTCGTGCTGCCGCTCGACCGCGTGCTGGCCTCGAGGCACATCGCGTTCGATGCGATGTCAGCGACGGCCGGTCCCGCAGCGGCGTCCGCCATCTCGGTGCTCGTGCTGATCTCGGCATTCGGCGGGATGAGCGGAATCGTTCTCTGCGGCCCGCGCGTGTACTACGCGATGGCCGAGGACGGCCTGCTGTTCTCATCGATGGGTCTCGTGCATCACCGCTTCCGCACGCCCTACGTCGCGGTGGTCGCACAGGCGATCTGGTCGTCGGTGCTGGTGCTCACCGGCACGTACGGCGCCATCGTGTCGCGCGTGGTCTACACGGAATGGATCTTCTTCGGCGCGCTCGCGCTCGGCACGGTGCGCCTCCGCCGGCGACCCGGCTACGCCACCGCGTTTCGCGCGTGGGGGTTTCCGATCGCGCCGGTGATCTTCGCGCTCGTGTGCCTCGCGATCGTCTCGAACCAGATCGTCAGCGATCCGCGAGAGAGCCTCACCGGTCTCGGCCTCGTCCTCGTCGGGTTGCCGGTGTACTACGTGTGGAGCAGACGCACGATCTCGCCGCGACGCACGAGCATCACGAAGGTCACGAAGAACGCCACGTACTAAGAGTGCGTTTCAAAATTGACGGGGAATTTGCCCTCTGCTCTAAGATGACTTCGTCGTGAGGTCTCGCACGCATGACCGTGATCGATTTTCACAACCACTACTACCCGCCGAAGTACCTGCAGGCGCTGCAGTCGGGCGCGAGCAGCATCAAGGTGACGGTTGATTCAGAAGGCAATCCCGTCCTGCACTACCCGGGCGACTACAACGTCGCCGTCCGCGGCCACCGCGATCTCGCGTACCGGCAGGAGGTGCTCGACTCGCACGGCGTCAGCCTGCAGGTGCTGACGCTGACGACGCCGGGGACGCACGTCGAATCGCCGGCGACGGCCGTGAGGCTCGCCTCGGTCGTCAACGACGAGTTCAGGGACGCGATGGAGACACGCGGACATCACTTCACCGCGCTCGCGACGCTGCCGCTGAACGATCCCGCGGCGTCGGTGAAGGAGCTCGATCGCGCGATCGGTCAGCTCGGCATGCGCGGAGCGATGCTGTTCAGCAACGTGAACGGCGTCGCGCTGAGCGACCGCCGCTTCTGGCCGATGTACGAGCTCGCGAACGATCGCGGCGCCGTGCTCTACATCCACCCGGAGCATCCGGTCGGGGTCGAGGCGATGATGGATTACTGGCTCATGCCGCTGGTCGGTTTTCTCTTCGACACGACGCTCGCGGCGGCGTCGCTCGTCTTCAGCGGCGTGGTCGAGCGCTATCCGCGCATCCGGTGGGCGCTCTGTCATCTCGGCGGCGCCATTCCATATCTGGCCGAGCGGCTCGATCGCGGCTTTCGCGCGTTCAAGGACTGCCGCGCGCACATCCAGCGCCCGCCGGGCACCTACCTGCGCGACTTCTACTACGACACCGTCAATTTCAATCCGGCAGCGCTGCAGCTCGCGATCTCTTTCGCCGGGACGGAACACATTCTCGCGGGCAGCGATTATCCGCATCAGATCGGCAGCATCCCGTCGATGCTCGACGCAATCGGCACGCTGCCGGTGAGCGACGACGAGCGGGCGGGAATCTACGGTCTCAACGCCGCGCGCCTCTTGGGATTGACGGTCGCGTGATCGGCGCGACCTCAGGAGGGTTGGATGATCAGGACACGGCTCGTCATCGTCTGCGCGCTTGCGGCATCTGCGTCAGCGCAGCCGAAACCAGAGATGCAGCGCGTCGCGCAGTTCGAGAACGATCGCGCGGTGTCGTGGAAGAGCGTCATTCCGCCCCACACCGAGTCGACGTTCCATCGACACGATCGCTATCGCACGATCGTCGCGCTTGCCGGCGGCGATTTGAAGACGATCACGCCGGACGGCCGGGTCACGGTCACGCATTACGAATCGGGAAAGGCGTACTGGTTCGCGCCGATGCCGCCCGGCGAGACGCACAAGGACGTCAACGACACCGACCGGACGATTGAGGTGATCACGGTCGAGATGAAGAATCCGTAATTCACGCTCTTGTCACGCCCTCGTCCATGTCGCTGCACATGCGGATGTTCCAATGAGCTGTGTGGGCCGGGTTCCTCGTCACCTGCTTCGAATCGTGCCGCGTGGCGATCGCCCGCGCGGGCATGAATCTGTCCCAGGCGATCGTCGTGTTCTTCGTCGAGATCGGTTGCTGGCTGGTCCGCGTACTGCGAAGCGCGCGCATGAAGTGACGAACGAGAGTTGAACGGCGGACAACGACGACCAACACGAACGATCAGGCGAACGACGAACGACCGACGACTAACGACTGCCGGGGTTTTCCACGGTCAGTTGTCTGACCCACAATCCGTGCGCGGTCTCTTCCTCGTCGCCGAGCGGCGTCGTGAACACGGTCGCCAGCCGGGCGCTCGACGAAGAGGCAGGCGCGGCCGCGAGGCCTCCAGCGCTCCGCAGCCGGCTGGTCGTCTGCGGCGGCAGCTTCGCGCTCTCGACGCGTCTGCCGAGGACCGGACGGGGGAGGGCCGCGAAGATCTCTTCGAACGCCTGCAGGCGTTCCAGGCTCGCGAAAATGAGGAAGTGCTCGCGTCCGCCCGCGCTGGTGATCTGCCAGCTCAACTCCGCGTCGCGCATGCCGGGGATGCGGACCGACGTTCCGGGCGCAACCGGGTTCTCGACCGCCTGTCCCGGCAACGGGAACAGGAGAAATGTTTCGCCGTGGTCGTCCTCGTTGACGATGTACACGTACGCGGGCAGAGAGACGGAAAGCTTCGCAAAGAGTTGATCGCCTGGCGCGACGCGATCGCCGGAGTGCAGCCGCGTCTCTGCGTCGCCGCGTTGCCGGTAGAGCGCGGTATCGATCCGGTACGTCGAGGCGGCGGCAGATGTCGCGCCCGGTGGCGCGGCTTCAGCGCTGACCGTCGCCGGCGGGTTCGTCTTCTGCGATCGGATGTCGACCCAGTATTTCGCCGCGCCGAGGCCCGCGAGCGCGACGATGGCCGCGGAGGCGATCAAGATGTTCGACGGCGACGGCGCGGGCAGGGGAGCCGGTGGACGTCCGAGAAACTGCGCGAGCGCCGCTTCGAACGCGCCGATGGTTTGAAAGCGCGCCGCCGGATCGGCGTCGATCGCCCGTTCGACGACGGCGACGAAATCGGCCGGCAGATCCGGCCGCGCGTCGCGCAGCCGCGTCCGCGTGCCGCGCCTGTGCGCGTCTTCGACCTCCTGCTGCGTACGGCCGTCGACCGGATAGGCGGCGGCGGTGACGAGGTGGTAGAGCAGGACGCCGAGGCCGTAGATGTCGGTGCGCGTCGATCGCGGCGCGCCGCGGAACACTTCCGGCGCGAGATACAGCGGCGTGCCGGCGACATCGTGGCCGCCCGCGCGCACGGGCTGAATGCGAAGGTCCTTGCCGGTGCCGAAATCCATCAGCACGGTACGGCCGCCGGCGGCGCGGATCACGTTGCGCGCTTTCACGTCGCCGTGGACGAGCCCGGCGGCATGGACCGCGGCGAGCGCCTGACAGAGATCGCCGCCCATCATCGCCGCTTCGCGGGCGCCGTACGCCCCCTGCTCGCGCAGCAGCGTCGTCAGCGTTCGTCCGTCGATCAGCTCCATCCAGATGCCGACGCGTCCGTCGATGACGTCCGCGCCGTACACCGACACGACGTTGATGTGTCGCACGCGCGCGAGCAGCCTCGCTTCTTTCAGCGCGCGGGACAGATTCACCGAGCGATCCTCGGGGAGCGGGATCAGCTTCAGCGCGACGCAGGCCTGCAGCTTCGTGTCGCGCGCGCGGTAGACCGTCCCGAACGATCCCTCGCCGATCGTCTCGAGCAGCGTGAAATGTCCCCAGGTGCCGAGCACAGGGGCGTCGCGGCGCTCGCTGCGCTCGGCGGTCGGCGTCTCCGCCGGCTCGGCGCCGCGATGGAAGGCGGCGATCTGTTCGAGCGCGTGCAGCTCGCGGAGCACGTTGCTCGTGGCGGTGTCGCCCGCCTGCTCTCGAATCCGGTCCCAATTGACGCGTCCGCCGTCGGAAATCGCGCCGGCGACGTTCAGGAGCTTGTCGTCTTCAGGCTCGCCCACGCGACATCTCCTCGGCGAGCCGCACCAGCGCGCGGCTGACGGCCATTTGGGCGGCGGCGACGCTCGGCTTGCCGAGCGCGTCCTTGATCTCCTCGTAGTCGCAATCCAGCTCGATCCGCATGATGACCGCGATGCGGTCGCCATCCCTGAGCCGCTCGAGCGCCGCCTCGTAGCATTCCAGCGTCTCCTGGCCGATGGCCTCTTCGAGCGGCGACGGCTGCAAGGCCGGCCGCTCGGCGTCGAGCGGCTGCACCAGCCCACGGCGCGTGACGCGGCGGATTTCGTCCGTGACCCGATTGTTCAGCGTCGTGCGCAGATATCCCTGGAAGCCACCGGGATGGCGCGCCTCGAACCGGTCCAGCCGCTGCAGCACCTGGATGAAGGTGTCCTGCACGAGATCGACGGTGTCGAGCGCGCCGCGCGCCGATTTCGGCAGCCGTCCGTGCGCCCAGCGCTGGAGCCGCGGCAGATAGCGGGCACAGAGCTCTTCCCGGGCCGCCACGTCGCCGTCGTGTGCGCGGCGGACCAGGCTGAACGACGACTCGGCCTCGACGCGCACTCCTCCCGTGAGGGCGTTGGGCGTGGCGCCGGGAAACGAAGGCTTGGCCATCGCGGGAACCGGACCGAGAGTCAGGGGGAGAGTGCCTATCATACGCCTTCGCACTGACGCTGCCATCCGTAGTAACGCATCGGCACGAATTTCTTAACATCGACTCTCTTGGGCTCACGGGTGTTTGGATTGGACGTAGCCGACGTTTTGTTCAGTGGAGATGCGCGGAGAGACCGTTGCCGACGCGCGTGCTCTGGAGTAGACTCCGAAACTTCGTCAAAATTCGTCTGTGATCAGGTCGCGGCACGCCGCGTCGTGATCGCAGATCCAAGCGCCGTTTTCCACCGCTGTATCTTGGGCGACCATATCGCTTCGGTCATCGTGTCCGACTGATAGTCACGAGTCACGAGTCTTGTGAACACGACTGTGAGGTTCAAATGGGCGACGCAAACAACGGCGAGAACAAAGCACCCGGCGAGGACAAGCTGCCCAAGTGGCTGATCATGTTGTACCTCGCCGGCGACAACAATTTGAGCGCCGAGATGATTAGGACGATGGACGATATCGCCGTTGCGGGTGTGCCCGGCAACGTGGCGATCGCGATCCAATACGATCCGGTATCACCGAACTCGCCGCCGTTGCGCTTTTACCTGGAGCCGAACACGGAGCTCCCGGCGAGCGCGGTCAATCTGCCGGTCCCGCTGCTCAATGTCAAACCTCAACCCGTCGTACAGGTGATTCCGAAAGCGGAGAATTCAGCCGATCCGACAGTCCTGAGTGAGTTCGTCTCCTCGAGCATCGAGAAGTTCAGGCCCGGCGAGTACACATACCGAATGCTGGTGCTATCTGGTCACGGGAGCGGAGCGATTGGAGACTTCTTGACCGACGAGCATGCCAAACGCGGACAACCGCGATCCTTGACCATCCCGCGACTGCGCGACGCATTCGCGAAGGCCGAGGAGCGCCTGGCCGAAAAGAAAATTCAACTGCCCGCGCGGTCAAAAAACGGCAAGCAAGAGGCCGCGTCGTTACTTGACATCCTCGGCATGGACAGCTGCCTGATGAGCATGGCCGAAGTGGCGTACGAAGTTCAGGAACACGTGGCATTCCTCGTGGCGTCCGAAGGCTTCGTTCCGAATGCCGGTTGGCCGTACAAATCGCTCCTGCGCAGTCTTGCAACTCGAATGAGCGACCCCAAAATAAGCCAAAGGAAGAAGGCGGAAAAGCTTGCACCTGAGTCGCTCAGCGGCCATATCGTCGACGACTACCTCACGTTCTACGCTGATTACATGCCCGCCGGCATTTCCGTAGACATAGCCGCCTGCGATCTCGACAAAGCCAAACTCGCGAATCTTGCGGATGCGGTCAAGAAGCTTACTATCGCATTGCTTCGCGGCAGCGCTGACACGCTGGACGATGTCTTTCAGAAATGCGTTGTGCTGGCACATTGGCGATCGCAATCGTTTTTGTTCGAGCAACATACCGATCTCTGGGATTTCTGCGAGGAACTTCAGAATGAGGTGTCGGCGTTGCCCGACCCGTTGCCTGCGGAGATGTCGGCGTTGCTAGCGAGGGAACGCACGCAGAGGAAGATGACGACGTCGAGGAGCGACGTCGTAACGGAGGTTATTGAAGCTGATTTCGTTGAACCTACGACGAAGCAGGCCGTTATCGATGCGTGCAAAGCCGTTCAGCGAAGTATCCAGAGCATCGTCGACAGTCGGCATGGGTCTAGAGGAGTCGACTTCCAATACGCGTTCGGACTGTCTGTGTACTTTCCGTGGCGACTACCGATAGTTGCAGCAGACAAATCGCATCTCCTCCAGTTTGCCGGCATCGAGAACAGTGGCTCAGACGGCCAGCGACGAACCAATGTTGGCGGGCTTGAAGACTACCGCCGACTGAAGTTTCCCGATGACGACACGTCGGGATGGGCGCACTTCTTGAACCGGTACGTTGTCGACACGATGCGCAAACCAGCAGGAACCGGCGCCGATCCAGGCAACGCTGTGACCTTTCCGGAGATTATCGAGAAAAAGCTGCAAGAAATCACCGTTAGCGCCGATCCCAAAGGTGACCGAGAGATCGCGCCACAGTCCGAGCGATTGCACGGACCGGCTTTTGGGCGGCACGCCGACTTCGAGAAGCATGCCGACTTTGAAAAGCACGCCGATTTCGAGAAGTTCCTCGTCCAGGCGTTTGGGGGTACGCTGCCGTTTAGCATGAAGAATCCGCCGCAGCGCGTGATCATTCGAAATCTTCCGGAGGGACTGGACAAGCGCGCGAGTGGCCACTAGTCTTTCAGTCGACTGTCATGCGCGCGCTGTTTGTCCATACCGCGCGTCAGGTTCGATGGGGTTTGTGGCTCGGCGTTGCGCTGTATTGCGGTTACGCTAGCGCCTCCTTCTCACACGGGCAAGGCGACGCTGGCCCGATTGCCGAAGTCCGGGAGGCGCTCGAGCGCGGCGCTTACGCAATCGCCGAACGTGAAGCGCGAAAACTTGCTGCGTTGGAGGAAGCGCGACACGGCACTGAATCGCTCGAGTTCGCGCGTATCGAGGATCTCCTAGTACAAGCGCTGGTCAGGAGCGGCCACTCCGGCGCTCCTGACACGCTTGCACTCGCGGAGCGTGTTGTTCGCCTGAAGGAACAGATCGTCGGATCGGATCACCTCGAAACGGCCTGCTCCCTTCACAATCTCGGCAGCGTACATTTCGGTCGCGGTGAGTTTGCTGCCGCCTCGTCCCTTCATGACCGTGCGCTTGCAATTCGGCGCCGTCAACTCGATCCAAACGATCCCGCCGTGGCCGATAGCCTCGACCTTTTGGCTTCCGCCTTCATCAGAACCGAGCGGTTCGAGGACGCTCGTCGACTGCTCGTCCAGTCGCATTCGATTCGCGAGTCCATATCAAAGAAAGATCCGATTGCCCTCGCGAGGACGCTTGAGCTGACAGGTTGGCTTGAGCGCTACACGGGTCACTATGATGCCGCGGTGCCACTCGTCGAACGGGCTCGCGACATTCGCCGGGAGATCGGCCCGAGACACCCGGACGTCGCAGCAAACGGAGAGCTTCGTGGGGATCTGATGTGGCTCAGAGGCGATCGTTCGGGTGCGCGCGCCGTTTGGTCCGACGCGTTGGCTCTCGCATCGCACTCCGTCGGTGGCGAACATCCGTTGGTCGGCGTACTCGAGCGGAAAGTAGCTATGGCGGCGTGGGCCTTTGGTGATCAGCGCGAGGCTCGGCGACTGCGTGAGCATGCGCTTCAGATCGCAGACGCATCGCAGGCACCCTGCGACGCTGACCGGCCCAAGATCCTCAACGATCTCGCAATTTCGTACGAGCACAGCGCTGAGTACTCCGCAGCTTACCAGATGCTCAAGCGAGCGCTCTCCCTATACGAACGGTGTCTTGGGCCCAATCATTCGCTCGTCGCGACCCTGATGTCCAATCAAGCGGATCTAGCGAGCTTAATGGGTGATCTTCGCGAGTCCGAACGACTTCATCGTCGCGTCGTCACTGCGCGTTCTACAGCGCTTGGAGCCAATCATCCGTTCGTCGCAGGCGAATTGGAGTCACTGGCCGGCGTTGTCGAGTCTCTCGGAAACCGCGCTCAAGCTCAATCGCTGTACGAGCGCGCATTGGCTATCAGACGGCGCGCTCAAGGGGAGGATCATCCTGACGCCGCTTGGACACTTACAAGCCTTTCCCGCGTGCGGTTCGACTCAGGGAACGTCTCCCAAGCGGCTCTCGATCTCGCACGTGCGATGGAGATCTACCGGCGGATCGGCTCTGTGGCCGAGCAGCAACCGGATCGCCTGGCTCGCGCATTGGACCTTCGAGCCGAAATCGAAGCGCGGCGAGGAGACTACGCTGCCGCCCACGCAACGCTCGAAGAAGCGTTAGAGATCCGAGAAGAAATATTCGGCGAGCACCATCCACGGTCCGCGCAAACGCGCGTCGAGCTTGCATCCAAGAGCTTCGTCCTCGGCATCAACAAGGTTGCATTCCAAACGGCACTCGAAGCGGAGCGCGACGGACGAGATCATCTGCGGTATACGATCCGCTACCTTCCCGAACGCCTCGCGATGATGTATGTGACGCAGCATGCACGCGGGCTCGATCTGGCGCTGTCGATTGCCGCGGCGGACCGCGGCACTGATCTGTCGAACGCGTTCGACGCGGTGATTCAGTCGCGCGGCGTCGTACTCGACGAGCTGGCTGCGAGGACCAGTTCAGTTACGAGCGCCGATGCCGAAATCACGTCACTCAAGTCGACATTGACCTTGAATCGAGAACGATTTGCCAATTTGATGTTGCGCAGCCTGCGAGAGGATGACTCGGTACCGCGCGCGTTTCTGGACGAAGCGCGGCGGCAGAAGGAAGATGCCGAGCGCGCATTTGCCGAGCGGAGTGCCGCTGCCCGTGCGGACCTCGCACGAGTGCGGGCTGGTTTCACTGATGTGCGCCGCTCCCTGCCGGCGCAGTCCGCGCTCGTGTCGTTCGTTCGCTACGATCGCACGATCGTCTTGCGATCGGCGGAGCGTACGACGCTGCGAACGACGCCGTCATACATCGCATTCGTCACTCGATCCGACTCGGACGATGTTGCTGCGATTCCGCTCGGTTCCGTGGCGAATATCGACGCCGTCGTTCGGGCGTGGCGCGGGCAGGCCGCTGACCCATCGCTAGCCGATCCTGACACGGGTGGCGAAAGTGCGTACCGGACTGCCGGTATCGCGTTGCGGCGACGCGTGTGGGATCCGATCGCGGCTCATCTCGGCGCCGCCACGCACGTGTTCATCGTCCCCGACGGTACGCTAAACCTTGTGAGCTTCGCGACACTGCCGATGGGAGCGCGTGGGTATCTCGCCGAATCTGCAAGGACTATCCACTACATGTCGACGGAGCGCGATCTGCTTCCGAGCGAAGGCCCTGAGGTCGTGGGAGGACTGTTGGCAGTCGGCGGTGCGACGTTCGATTCGAAGCCGACGAACAAGAAGACGCCGCCCGTTGTCACGACGGACGCGCGGCGAGCCGCGTGCGGCTCACTTGCATCAGTGCGATTCGAAGACTTGCCCGGAACCAGAGATGAAGTGGCGGATATCGGACGGATCTGGTCGTCGAGCTCGAAGAACCCCCTGACGATTCTTACCGGAAATCACGCGACAGAAACTACGGTGAAGCACGAGCTTGCCGGGCGTCAAATCATTCATCTGGCTACGCATGGCTTCTTTCTCGGATCCGGATGTGAGAGCGCTCCATCCGGCACCCGTGCAGTCGGCGGCGTCGTGTCGCCGCAACGATCTGCGCCTGCGCAGGACGTCGACAATCCGTTACTGCTGTCGGGGATCGCGCTCGCAGGCGCGAACAACCATGTCGCTGCGAGAGCGGCTGAGGACGACGGCATCCTTACCGCGGAAGAAGTTGCGTCGTTGAACCTGCAATCGACCCAATGGGCCGTCTTGTCGGCGTGCGATACCGGGGTTGGCGAAATAAGAGCCGGCGAAGGTGTCTTCGGGCTTCGTCGCGCGTTCCAAATCGCTGGCGCCAAAACGGTGATCATGAGTTTGTGGTCCGTGGATGATCAGGCCACTCGCCAATGGATGCGCGCGCTATATCGCAACCGTCTCGAGAAGCGGATGAACACAGCCGATGCTGTCCACGACGCAACCATCAGTGTGCTGCGTGACCGCCGCGCGCGTGGCCAGAGCACTCATCCGTTCTATTGGGGCGCGTTCGTCGCAGCCGGCGACTGGCGGTGAGCCCGGCAGGCATCGCCTCGCCGAGCTCACTCGCACAGCTCACCGCGTCCTGTAGAGGAACTGATACCCGCGCGACTCGCCGATCGGAAACCACGCGCTGATCGGCGCCGGCATCCCGCGCCGGGCCTCACCGAACAGCACGAGGCGATCGGCCGGCAGATCGCGCGGCCGCTCGATGTGCTGCGTCAGTCCCAAGTAGCACACGTGGCTCTGTTCCCGATTCCTCACGACGACGAGGTCCGGGCTGCCGTTTCGGTCGGCGAGCTCGAACGTGTAGGTGCCGGCGCTGAGCGAGACGCCGGGCAGCGCCACCGGACCGCTGAACGTCAGCAACGTTCGGTGGCTGGAAAGGCTTCCGGCGTGATCCGCCTGCGCGGCAGCGGCGCCGAGCAGCAGGACGCACGATGCGATGAGAACTTTTGAGATGCGCATGATCTGACCTTCCTTGACGAGCACCAACGTCGCAGGAGGCCAGAATCAACGAATCAGCCCCGAAGGGCTGCGCTACGGGAGAGGCGACTCCGGTACGCTACGGGAGACGCAGCTCCGGAAGATGGGTCACTTCGGCTTGCGCTGATAGGTGCCGACGAGTTCGGCGGTGCCGACGACGTGACCCTGCATCGCCTTCTCGACGTCAGCCTTCGTCGCACTCGCCTGCAATCCGAGCGTAGGCACGTCAAGCGCCGACAGCATGAAGCGATAATGATGCGATCCCGACGGGGGACACGGTCCGCCGTATCCGGGGCGTCTGAATCCGCTGGTACCTGACACGCCGACCGATCCCGGCTGAAAGCCTTCCGGCAGCTGCTTCGACGTCGCCGGAATGTCGAACAGCACCCAGTGCGTGAAGCCGCCCGCCATCGGCGCGTCGGGGTCGTGCATGATCAGCGCGAACGACTTCGTGTTCGCCGGCGCGCCGCTCCACGCGAGCGCGGGCGATCGATCGGTGCCGTCACAGGTGAATCTGCTCGGAATCGATCCGCCTTCCTTGAACGCAGGGCTCGACAGGCTGAACGCGGCTGCTGCCACCAGTACTCCTCCGATCATGACGCGGCTCCTCGTTCATTCCCACTGGAGCGCGCGAGTCGGATCGACCGCCGCCGCGCGCCGCGCCGGGATGACGCTCGCGACGAGCGCCACGGCAACGAGTGTGATGACGACGGCAGCGATCGTCAAGGGGTCGGTCGGACTGACGTTGAACAACTGACTGCTGAGCAGGCGGCTCGCGCCGAGCGCCGCCGCCACACCGACAGCGGCGCCGAGCGCGACGGGGCGCATCGCCTCCCGCAGCACGAGCCGCACCACGTCGGCCGACGACGCACCGAGCGCGATGCGGACGCCGATCTCCTGCGTCCGCTGGCTCACGAAGTACGCGATGACGCCGTAAATGCCGCTGGCGGCGAGGAGCAGGCCGACCGCGCCGAGGAGCGACAGCAACAGCGTGTTGAACCTCGCCGTCGCCAGCGTCGCCGTGAGCCGTTGATCCATCTGTCGCACGTCGAACAGCGGCAGATCCGGATCGATCCGCGCGAGCGCGGCGCGCAGCGGCGGCGCGAGCGCCTGCGGATCGCCATCGGTCCGCGCGACGACGTACATGGTGCGTCCGATCCAGTCCCATGCGGCATCCGGCGCCTGCGTCAGCGGGAGATAGAACTCCGGATTCGGCCGCGTCGCCGGACCGCGCGATCGCACGTCGCCCGCCACGCCGACGACGACCTTGTAGCTCGGCGCCCCGTCGGATCCCTGCTCGCAGCAGCCGATCCGCTTGCCGATCGGGTTCTGCCCGGGGAACGCGCGCGCGGCGAGCGTCTCGCTGACGATCATCACTTTGAGGCCGCCGCGCCGATCGTCGGCGGTGAACCCCCGCCCCTTCACGATGGGAATGCGCATCGCGGCGAAGAAATCGGGCGTGATGATTCGGAGCTGACTCTGAATCAGCTTCCGGAGATCGAAGGCGCCGGCATCTTCGGTGAGCAGCCCATTGCTGCCGCCGCCGGGGCCCATCGCGGCGTACGACGCGACCGCCGAATGCGTCACGCCCGGCGCGTTCGCGACGTCGTCGGCGAGGCGCTGGAACGTGTCGCGCGCGTGCGCGGGATCGCCGTAAGACGTCTGCGGCAGCGCGATTCTCGCGCTGAGAACGCCGTGCGGATCGAAGCCGGGGTTCACCTGCTGCAGCGCGAGCGCGCTGCGAATCAGCAGTCCCGCGCCGACGAGCAGCAGCAGCGACAGCGCGACCTCGGCGGCGATCAGGCTCGCGCGCAGCCGATCGCGAAAGCCGCCGCGCGTCGAGCCGCGGCCGCCCTCGCGCAGTCCCGTCTGGATCTCGCGGCGCGCGAGCCGAAGCGCGGGCGCGAGCCCGCACAGAACGCTGCACGCGATCGCAATCGCGAGCGCGAATCCGAGCGCGACGGGATCGACGCGCGCCTGCTCGAGCCGAGGCACGCCGGGCGGGCTCGCCGCGACGACGCCCGTGATGAACCAGTGCGCGAGCCCGAGGCCGGCGGCCGCCGCCGTCAGCGCGAGCACGGCGCTTTCGGTCAGCAGCTGGCGCACGATGCGGCCGCGTCCGGCGCCGAGCGCCGTGCGCACGGCGATCTCGCGTCCGCGTGCGGCGCCGCGCGCGAGCAGCAGGTTCGCGACGTTGCCGCACGCGATCAGCAGGACGAGTCCGACGGCGCCCAGCAGGATGAACAGACGCGATCGATAGCTGCCGACGAACTGCTCGCGAAACGACTGCATCGAGTAGTGCAGCTCGCCGGCGTCGCGCGGGAAGTCGTGGCGCAGCCGCGCGGCGACGGACTCGAGCTGCTGCAGCGCCTGCTGAGTCGAGACGCCGCGCGCGAGCCGGCCGTACACCGACAGGTA
>Ga0070699_100002331_pt1 | contig 17041 bp, 13 predicted proteins | sample KBSK1503metaG_FD_65473 | JGI IMG/M metagenome (GOLD analysis project Ga0070699, IMG submission 65473) | Corn, switchgrass and miscanthus rhizosphere microbial communities from Kellogg Biological Station, Michigan, USA - KBS K1-50-3 metaG | ecosystem: Host-associated > Plants > Roots >... | reverse complement strand
GCACTGCCGCGCGTACCGGGGCAAGGGGCGATCGATCGTGATCTCGCCACCTACGAGGCCTTCGTGCAGAGCGGGAGGGCCAGCTGATGCACCAGATGCTCACGCAGCTCAAGCTCGCCCGCATCCGCGAGATCCACCAGGACTGGCTCGACCGCGCGGCGGCCGCGCAGATGCCGCGGCACCCGGGTGATACTTCACCCCGCACGTCTCTGAGGCCTTGCTTGAGGAGCGTCGCCGCTTTGAATCGCCGCGCCTCGAGTGCATCGCTCCGTACCGTCGCCCAGACCTCGAAGACATTGGCTTCGTCATCCTCTGCTCGACGGACGGCGTGGATGCGCGGCGATGATCACGCCGTCGGCGACGATCCGGGCGAAGCTGAAGGCCAACGGTTTTCAGGGCGATCGAATCAGGGCAACCGCCCTCGACGCCGTTGCAGAAGAACCGGACGGTCCCGAGGCGGGATCGTCCGAAGGATCGAGTCCCTGTCGAGGGTGCTTTCATCGTGTTACTGCCTCGCGGGATCGGAGCCGACGGACGGACGATACCGGGGCTAAGTGGGTGGTCGGTACTCCATAAGAAGCGAAGCCGTCAATAAGCTCGCGCACGGGCAGAATCTCGCGCTGAGTTTGACGAACCATGTGGCAACGCCCACCGGCGACGGTGCACGAAAACGTGGTCTCCGGTCCTGCGCGCAGCACACGAGAGCTGCGCCGCGCGTACGGATGTCGCTACATTCGTCTCGCAAGCCATCAGGCTAGCGGACGACGGCCACGGACCCGCGGGACTGGGTGACCGTCCCGGCCGGGCCCGCGAACGTCGCCTTGAGCGCCACCACGAGCTGCTTGCGGCGGCGCAAAAGGCGGCGTCCGCGGCGCGTGAAGCGCAGCTGCACGACCACGTGCCCCGGCCTCTCGACCTCAGCGTGCCCGACGGCAAGGAGCTCGAAGGATCGAAACCCCCCGCCGGGCGCCCGATAGAGCTCCACGTCCAATACCCCCGACGACGGGGCCTCGAGACCGAAGACAACGGCGCCCGGGCCGAGAAGCCCACGAAGGCCGAGCCGCTGATAATCCGCCAGCGCGCGCTCGATCGCCTCGCGGAGTGCGTCGTCGGTGGCGCACAGGAGGCCCTTCGGGCAGTGGCTGCCCCTTAGTTGCACATTCCCGAAATCCTCGCAGTCGACCGTGCCGGCGAAGCTCATCCCGTCGGGTGCCACCGTCGCATCAGCCGTGAACGTGTGACAGAACGCCTCGGCCGAGCCGCTGATTTTGAAATGGCCGGACGCGGCGTCGAACGTACCCGCGCCCTCGATTGCGCCGGCCACCGAGCAAGAGCCGGAGGCCGCGAGCTCCGCGCCAGTCAGCCTCAACTCTAGCTGGCATTCATCGAAGCCCGCCCGGACGAGCCAGCGTCCGTCAAGCTCCATGTCAGCGCGCGCCGGCCTGGCCGGCGATGGCCAGATCAGGCCGAGGAAGAGAAGCACCTGCCGTGATGCTCCGCTGCATTGGCTGTACATGTCTCCCTCCTGGATCATGCACGCGGACTCACGGGCGTCGCGACGCGCGTCGCGCAAGCCGCAGCAGGACCACGCCGGCAAGCGAGAGCGACATGCCCGGCAGCAGTGCGCCGCGCGTCGGCAGCTCGCGCAGCGGCAAGGCCCATGCGAGGTGCGCGACGACGGCCGCCACCAGGCACGGGATCCCGAAGATCAGCGCCGCGACCGCGGTGAAGCGGCAGGCGGTGTGCCACAGCGCCTGCCGCTCGAGCACCGCGTGCTCGTATGCGACGGCCACGTCGCGGGCGACGCGCTCGAGGAGGTGTAGATCCTCGCCCGTAGTCCGCCGACCGGGATTCACCGTGAACAGCACGGCGATGTTGCCCGCCTCGCTCCGCAGGTACGTACACAGCATGGCCGTCTCGCGATCCGCGCCTGCGTGGCCGCGTGCGTCGAGGCTCGTCATGGATCGCAACGGTCGAGCCTCGACGTGACGCGGACGCAGCTCCGGAGCGTGCCTTCGGCGCAGACGTTGCCGCCGATCTCCACGAGAAGCCGCAGGCCTGCGCCCGTGGCACTCAGACGCTCGTCGATGGGGCTCGCGATCACCGGCGCCATCCGGAACGCGTACAGGCCCGGGCGGACCCTCCGAAGCGTCGCCCTTTGCACGGCACCGCTTGCCTGTGCCGCGGCCGCAGTGTTGCGGTAGACCCACTCCTCCCGCCCGGTCTTGCGACGGGACCAGCGGTCGTGCGCGAGGGTCGCGGAGAAGATGGTGTGGGGGATGGGCGTGCTCCCCGTGACGTCGAGGGTGACGAAGACGTCATCGCCGGCCGCCGGGTCGAAGCGGCGCGCAGGACGGACGACCGCAGCGACATTCCGCAGCACGTCGTCTCCGCCGCCGGCACCCGTTCGTTTGTAGTCGATGAAGATGCTCCGTTCGTCGGCCATTTCCGTTGGCCCGGGGGAGGAGTGGCACTCGCCGGGTTCGCAAGCAGCGTTACGCTGGCACAGGTCGGAGCAGCACCGGCCGCTGCCGTTTGCGGCACCGTCGTCACAGGTCTCTCCGGGATCGATGATGCCGTCTCCGCATCGTTCGAGCGTGCAGTCTGACCGGCAGCCGTCGCCTCTCGCGTCGTTTCCGTCGTCGCACTCCTCGCCATGGTCGACCACGCCGTTGCCGCAGGTCGTCAGCGCCGTCAGGAAGGCCGTGATGTCGTCGATCTGGTCGGGCGTCATCTGGATTCCACCGAGGAACTGGCCGGCCGGGGAGCTCTGGAACGCCGGGCTGTCGTAGAACGCGACCGCGTCGCGCAGTGTTGGCGCGGAGTTGTCGTGAAAGAACGGAGCTGTCCGGGCGATGCCCACGAGGGGCGGCACGTTGAACTCACGCTGACCGCCCGCCTCCCGGAGGCCGAGCGGACCGCACGACAAACACTCCGGAGGCGGCGTCCGGTCGACGGGTGCGTTCACGACGCCGGTGTTGAAGGAGAAGTCGCCGGCGAGGACCTCGTTGTTGTGGCAGAACGCGCACTTCGCGGGTCCGAAGAAGAGCTGACAGCCTTGCGCCTCCGCGCGTCCGGTGAAGTCACAACGCCGATCGGTGAGGAGGCCGTTCAGATCGGACTTCCGATCGGGCGGCGCGAACACCGACCGCTGGAAGGCCTCGACGGCGTCGATCTCGTCCTGCGTCGGCAGCCGGAAGTCGATGCCGGGGACGCGATCGAGGCGTTTCGGGGCATGCTGCACGATCGCGCCGAGCGCGAACTCGCCGAGGGTCTGGACGTCTCCGCTGAGCCCGTACGGGCCCGTGAGTGCCGCGTTCAGGATGTGGGGTGTGCCGCGAAAGACCGGCGGCTGATCGAAGCCGTCGATGTTCTCCAGGATGAGCGCGCGTGGACCGTGCATCAGGGCCGGATTCTCGAGTCCGGCGAGCTCCGGGACGAACTCGGCCACGAACAGCGGATCGTGCGCCGGCAGCGCGGCGATGAACGCCGGGCTCAACGTGAAGTTGTTGGCGGCCGGATGGCACGTCGCACACGTCCTGCTGTTGCCGTCGAACGTCTCCTGCGAGAAGACCCGCGCGCCCTCGAGCTCGAGGTCCGGCCGCCCGCCTCGCTTGTCCGCGATGCTGACCAGGCCGCCGATCACGATCTCGTCCGGCGCGGTCGGCATCCTCCGGACGACGACGACCATGTCGAGCTGCAAGCGTGCGAGCCGCGCGGCGTCGACGTGGGTCGCGAGCCCGCCGGCGCCACCGCCAGCCAGAGCCCCCACGTCGACCATCTCGTCGCCGTCGGGGCCCGGATCGAGTGCGATCGAGTGGCCCGGACCAGGGGTGTTGTGAACGAGAAGTGCCTCGTACGCCGCCCCCGCGGGCAGCGGAGGCAGGCCCTGAACGTCCGTCACCGTGACCCTGCCGCGCGCCACGTCGATCGTGGCCGTTGCGGTTGCCTTCGACCGCACGGTGGACAGGGCGGGAAGCGGGTGGAGCGGGACGTTCAACTCCTGCGCTGATGCCGTGCCCAGGATCGTGCAGATTGCCGCCACGATCGGCGCGTGCAGGATGCGACTGTTCTGCATGACGTCCTCCCTCGAAGGTCGCGTCAGAAGCCGTCGGTTCAATCCGACGTCGCGGTGAGCCTCGCGCCCGAGCGCGAGACGTGAAGGTCGCTGTAGCTCGCCTCCCAGCAGGCGCCGCCGTCGCTCTTCCGCAGCTGGACCCTGAGCGGCGTGCGGAGCGAAAGGGGCGGCACACGGAGGCGAGGGCCGTTCCCGGCGACGAGGATGGTCGGTTTGGCGGGAACGGCCGCCTCCTTGAGGCGCAGGGAGAGCAAGCCGTCGGGCGTGAGCGCGGGATCAGCGTACTCGAAGCCGGTCCGCGTCATCTTCCAGCAAGGTGCGCCGGCGCAGATGCCGCCGGCCGGAGCGGCAGCCTCGAGCCGTACGGCGGGCTGCTCTCCCGTCTCGTAGAGACAGAGCCGGTAGTCCGTGGCATGGAGCGGATCTCCGAAATCCGCCTTCGGCGTCGGAGCGCTCGCCTTCCAGCGCCAGAAGAGCCGATCCTTACGGTCGGCGGGCAGATTCGTGAGCGCGAGCGACGCGCCGCGCGGCATTGCCGCCTCGCATCCCCGGGCCGGCTGCGCGACGCAGCCCACCGTCGGGTCGCACGTCAGGCATCCGCCGCATTCCACGTGCTCGCAGGTGCCCGATCCGTTGCAGCGGTCGGCGGTGCAGAGGTCGCCGTCGTCCGTACAGGGAGTGCCGCTCGGCTCGAACTGGCAGAGCGCCGAGCAGCAGTCGCCACCGACCGTGTTGCCGTCGTCGCATTCCTCGCCGGCGTCGATCACGCCATTGCCGCAGCTGGGACGGTGGCAGCCGTCGCCCGCCGCTCCGCCGGCGGTCCCGGGGCACGGGGCCGCGGTCGGCTCGACGCGGCACGCCCCGCCGCCCGCCACGACGAGCCCGCCGAGGCCTTCGTCGTTCCTCGGAGCGGGCGCCGCGAGACGGAAGTCGGCGTTGAACTGGTTGTGGTCGCCGAGCCCGGGGTCCTCGAAGCGCTGGAAGCGCTGGAGACTCGACGCACCGTCGACGGACAGCGCGGGCGCGGGCGCGCCTGCGCCCGCGGTGTCGCCGCGGAAATCGCCGTACGAGAGACAGATGCCGATGGGAAAGCAGCCCGTGCCCCGGAAGCAGACCTTCCCGCCCGGCGCGGCGATCGACGGTGGGATGATGAAATCTGGTCGCGGCGCTCCTGGCAGGTCGGCGAACGCTTGCGTGGCGATCAGCGCCGAATTGCCTTCCGGCAGATGGTCGTCGGGAACGTCGTGAGGGAACGGGAACTCGGCCGTCTGGGTCCCGTTCCGGTCGAAGAACACGAGCTCGGCGCAGCCGCCCCAGCGGTTCTGACCGTGCGGGAAGAGCAGCTCCACGAACTGGATCCCGGGGTCGCCGCCGCAGCCGGCCATGACCTCGTCGAGCTGCACTTCGTGATTCGTCGCTTCACAACGTGGGGCGCCAGCGAGGAGTGCCAGCACCGTCCCGGCGACGATCACGAGGGCCAGCGAGCGCGTCCGCATCATGCGACTGTCTTGTCTCGATTCAAACGGACTCGGCGGGACGGCAGAGAAGTGACCGGGCTGATTGTCTCGCGCCGCCAACGCGCCACGCGCGACCGGACGCACGAAGGATCGAGCTGCAAGGCATGGCAGACGTTCACGAACGAGAAGGGCCAGTCGGGGTCGTCCGCTGCGATCCACTCCTCGACCTCGGCGGTGAGTCTCCGCGCCAGGCGATCGGACGCATTGCGGGACCGGGCAAGCGTCAGGAGCGCGTCGTCCAGCACCGCGACCATCAGGCGTTTTTCGGGGGCGAGGCAGCCGTCCACTGGCAGCGGGCAGTGGAGTGGAACCGGGGACCGCGTGCGGATGCCGTCGCTTGGGACGCTCGAAGGGACGGTCTTCGAGGGAGGGAAAAGACGATGCCCGAGGCCGCGCTGGATCCAGCGGCAGCGGCGTCCGGGAATAGGAGCGAAGCTGATCATGTCTGGAAGGACGACGATGAGGGTGCAGTTGTATCGCGGCGCATCCTCGGTCGACTCGCCCGGCTCTCGATGTGGGTGGCGGCCGCTCGCTGCCTCCACTGCTCATAGCCGCGGCGGAACTCGTCGATGAACTCGACATCCGCCGCCGCGTGCTTCAGCCGGCGCGCCAGCAGTAACGGCAGCGGGTCGAATGAGGGCGCGGAATTCCGCCGAACCGTCGCGACTGCTCGTCCGTGCTCCTCTTCGATGCCGCTGCCTCGCATCCAGATGTCGCTACGCCAGCGGTCGAGCGTCGCGAATACGACCTCGGGATCCGCGGCGGCCAGCAACATCGCTCGGGCACAGAGCTCGTCCTCTCGCGTGGTGTCCGGAGTGGTCGAGTCGCGTTGCCACGCGTCGAAGGACGCTGCGCCGGCGGCGGTGATCCGGTACGGCGTCCGCCGACGGTCCGCGCCCGGGGGGTTCGGAGCGGTCGCGACGAGGCCTTCCGCGGCAAGCCGCTGCAGCTTGCAGTAGAAGCGCCCGCTGCCGATCTGCGCGCCGGAGCGTCGCTCATACTCCTTCATGAGGGCATACCCGTGGCGTGGGCTGCCGTTCCGGAGCAGGCCGAGAACGAGATAACGGTACAGGCCACCTCCTCCGAGGTCGGACTCCTTTGCCCGTGAGCGCCGCTCTCGTTGCTCGACGGTTTCGCTGCGCTCACGGATCATTCGCATGTCCGGCATGTCTTCTCCTCCACGGATCTCAGAACGAGTAGCGGACATCGAGAACGCACTCGTCGTTTCTGCGGAACTGCCCGATGATCGAAGCCAACGGGCCGCCCAGTGCGAGATAACCAACGCGAAGACGCAAATTGTCACGCAGCATGTAGGAGGCCCGCGGAAAGACGAACCAGGCCTGTCGCTCCAACGCATAGACGCCGCGAACCTCGACCTCGAGGCGTTCCTGAATGAAGCGCCGGCTCACCGAAGCGGTCAGACGAGTCTCGGGATCGTTGATGACGAGACGCGGCGCCGCTCCGAGCAAGACGGTCTGGTTGACCTGAAGGAGCGGCAGGAAGCCCCGTATCAAATAGTCGACGCCGATCCCCCATTCGACGGCGTCAACCGTCGGGAACAGCTCACCGACCGGGACCGCTGCGCGTCCATGCTTCAAGAGGTTCAGGCCGATCGTCGACAACGGAAGCCCGCGTAGCGCGGACGGCGAGACGAGGTCTCGGGCCAGTCGAAGATACGGTCGGTCCTGCAAGAACGCGGCCTCCGTGCGGACGGTTGCGCCACCGATGACGGCCGCGGCATCGCAGCCGGTCATGTGAATGGTGTCGTGCGCCTGTCGCAGGGCGGCCGTCGAATGTAGTGACAGGTCGAAAACGAGCGACGTGAAGCCTTTGATGACTCTCGGGTCGAAGTCCAGCAGCTGGCGCCCGCAGATCCGCTTGCCGCCCACCAGCAGGCACACACTGCCGCGCACCTGCGCGCGCACGTCCGCGTCGGGCGCCGTTTCCGGCCCCGTGTAGTGATAGATGGCCCAGTCGACCGCACGCCATGTGCCCGCCACGCGCCCGGCGATCCCTCCGGCATCGAGGCGGAGTGGCGCCCGGTGGTTCAGGGTGCGGACCGCCAGCGGCACGACGAGGTCGCCCGTTCCCGAGAAGCCGGCTTCGATCATGTCGCACGGAGTGCCCTTCTCGCGACACAGTTTCCTGGTCGTGCTCGTGAGCGCTTGGTCCACGCGGTCTCTCGAGAGCGTCAACCGCGAACCGGGCAGGGCTGTCGAAGGAAACCAGCGCTCTTCGAGCAACGGGAGCCGCGACGGGACGGCGATCGGCACGTATACGAGCGTGGCGCGCGGTTGCGTCAACGCGAGGCTCGGCGCCTCGGGGAGGTAGTAGGTCACCTCGACCGCGGGGACGCCGATCTTCGCTTCCTCGAGTGCCGCGACGAACGGATCGTGATAGTCGCGCGGATTCAGGACGTCGGTCGGCGGGACCCCGTCCAACTTTCCCCAGTCGAACTTCTGTATTCCGATCCGGAAGTCCGCATCGCGCGAGCGGATGTCCGCGAACATCTCGCTCAGCTCGAGCGACGGTGAGCGGTTCTGGAACGCGTGGACGAAGTTGTAGATGCCCTGGTGACCGCCCTCGAAGGGGCCGCCGATGCGCGCCCGCCAATCGGCGTGCCCGCGAAGCCACGATCGCGCGACGACGTCCACCTGCGTATCGAGGAGCGCCCCCGGCCGCTGGCGCGGGCCGCGTTCGGTCTCCACCACCGCAAGCCCGTCGAGGTAGCCGCGCGCAGCCACGCTGGTCGTGGCGCGCGCGACGTCCGACGCCGTTGCGAGCATGGAAGAGCCGATCAGGGAGGCGGCAACCCAGACGCCGAATCGTTCCGCGCTTCTGTTGGGGGAGATCGCTCTCGCCATTCGCATGGCTCCGACCGCTGCTGCGCGTCGTAAGCAACGTGCGGGCCAGTCGCGTCCGAGACGGTAGATTCGCGGGAGAAGGGCATCCCGAGACGCGAGAGCGCCCGCTACGCCTCCAAGGCCGGGCACGGCCATGGACTTTACTTCGCAGTTGCGGTCGTCGACGGCCGACTGTTGGTGGCCTGCTGACCCGGACGGAGAGCGGCCCCGTGCGGTCGTTCCAGAACGGGGCACCGTGTGAGCTTTACTTCACGCTATCCGCTGTCGCGACTTGACGGCACTCAGCGCGCTGACATACCGCTATCGGTGGCTGCCAGTGCCATGATGACCTGTCGACGTCGCCCGTTGGCTGTGGCTCGGTCGGCTCGATGAACGAGTGGCGTGCCCACAGCCCATACTGTGACTGGAATGATCCGGCGATCCAGGGCGTCGTAGCACACACGGTGAACGGCGCCGGCTCCGAGCGCGCCACCGCAATTCGTCTCTTCCGTTTCGTCCGCGATCATGTCCTCTACACGTTCGGTGCCTGGGCCGTGCCGGCCTCGCGCACCCTGGTGCTGCGCCAGGGTACCTGCACGAACAAGAACAACCTGCTGGTTGCGCTGCTGCGGGCCGCCGGCATCCACGCCGGCTACGGAGTGCTGCGCGTGAACGGGAGGGAGTACTTCGGTAACATCACGCCGTCGTCCTTCAAGGAGCTCGCCTCCCGAGATTCGACCCACATCTACGCCGCGGTGCTGCTCGAGGGACGGTGGGTGAAGTGCGACGCGTCGACCGACCGCGAGATCGCGGAGAAGACCGCCCACTTCTGTCCGCAGACTCACCTGGTCGAGTGGGACGGCGTGCACGACGCCCTCGACTTCCTCGATCCCGCGCACATTCATGCCGACCTCGGGATCCGCTCGACGATCGACGATCTGCTGGAGAAGCCGCCCCGGAACGCAGACGCGACCACGGTGGCAATCCTGAACCACTACGTCCGTTTCATTCGCGGCAATCCACCCTTCGGGTCCGCCGAGGAGCTCATCGCTTCTTATGTCTCGCGCACGATGAATGCGGGCACATCAGAACGATGAACACGGCTACCGATTACGCGCTCGCCGAGAGCGACCCCATTCGCCGCGTGAGAGTCGGCACGCTGATGGGTGCCGGCGTATGGGTGCTCTTCTTCGTCTTCGTCTGGCTTCTCCACGTCACCCTTCTGAGCTTTCCGGATATCCGCGCCGTCAGCTTGATCTTCGTCACCGCGGTCGTCCTGAATCTCGCGCTGGCCGGATTGGCGGGGTACTGGGGTCCGTGGCGGGTGGCCGTGTACGTCTACGAGGTGTTGAACGCGGTCCTCGTGTCCCTCATCTTCGTCTATCTCGGCGGCAGCCTGGAGATCGGGGCGATATTCGTCGCATACGGACTCTTCGTCATTCATACCTGGGTGATACGCCCCGACGCGTCGGTCTACGTCACTGCCACCGTGTGTGGTCTCTGCTACGCGGTGCTGTGCATCGCGGAGGCGTGCGGGCTCGTCACGTCCACTCCGGTATTGCATCGCCCGCCGCCGACTACCGAACGAATCGCCATCGCCCTGTTCGGTCTCCTCACCCTCAACGCGCTGGCGCTCTACGCGAGCCGCTACGCCGCAGAGCTGCGCCGGCTCGGTGAGCGGCTGCGGGGCCTCGTCGCGGAGCGAACCCGGGAGCTCGCTGACACGAACGCGCAACTCGAGGCCAAGGCGAAGGCGCTGGAAGTCAAGCAGCAGGAGCTCGAAGAGTTCGTGTATCGCATCACCCACGATCTCAAGACCCCCGTCAACAACGTCTTGCTCTTCGCCGACCTGCTGCTCGAGTCGCCGCAGCACGCTTTCAGCGAGGAGGTACGGGGCAGGCTCGAACGGATCCGGCAGGGATCGAGCCGGGCGGAGAACATGATCCAGGACCTCTGGCGCTTCGTCCAGATCACTTCAGAGGCCGAAGTGCCGGAGTGGATCGAGCTCGACGCGCTCGTGACGCGCGCGCTGGAGAGCCTCGAGGCGAGGATCGAGGGGAAGGGGATCCGTGTCACCGTCGGCCCCCTACCGCGGGTGTGGGGCCGCCAGAAGAAACTCGGGCACGTCGTCGCCAACCTTCTCTCGAATGCGGTGACGTATACTCCGCCGAGCGGGGAGATCGCGGTCAGCGGTCGCGTCGAGAACGGATGCTCCGTCTTCTGCGTTCGCGACAACGGCATCGGGATCCCGGAGGACTACTACACGCGCATCTTCGAGCTCTACGGACAGGTGCCGCCTCAGGCGACCGCACACAACGGCGGTCCGCGCGGTACGGGTGTCGGTCTCGCGATCGTGAAGCGAATCGTGGAAGAGCATGAAGGCAGCGTGTGGGTGGAGTCCGAGCTGGGCGTCGGCAGCGGCTTCTGGGTCCGGCTGCCGCTGCGAAACGCGGGGCAACCGCCGTGACGGTTCCAGTCCTCGTCGTCGACGACGACGTCGCCTTCCTGGATGCCGTGCGAGCAAGCCTTGAGCTCGTCGCGCCGCACTTCAGGATGTACGCCGCTTCCACGGGTGGTGAGGCACTGGCGTTCCTGCAACAAGCAGGAGCCGCCGTGCCGCGGCCCGCGTTCGTGGTGCTCGACTATCATCTCGGTGATCGTGAAGCGCCGAGCGTTCTCGGGGCGATTCGCGCCAACCACGAGCTGCGGGAGATTCCGGTGCTGGTGCTCAGCCAGTTCGCATGGGAGCGGGATTCGCAGGCCGCCACGGCGGCCGGTGCCGGACAGTTCAGCGTGAAACCGTCACGCGTCCGGCAGCTCGGAGAGCTCTTGCTGAACTTCTGGGAGGGGCATGCCCATGGGCGCTAACGTCCTGGTGATGGAGGACGACCCGGATACTCAGGAACTCATCACGCATGCGCTCGAGCGAGCCGGTGATGCGTTCCATGTGAAGGCCGTCGCGACGCGACGTCGCGCGCTCGAACATCTGGCGGAGCACAAGGTCGATTGTATTCTCCTCGACGTGGAGCTGCCCGACGGCAAGGGACTCAAGACGCTGCACATGATCCGCGAGCTACGTCCGGGTCTTCCCGTGATCCTGGTCACGGTTCACGGGGAGGCGAGCCTGATCGTCGAGGCGATGAAGCTCGGCGCCGTCGACTACGTCGTGAAGCGCGGGAAGTACCTGCCTGAGCTGGTCCTGCGGGTGCGCGAGGCGCTCGGCAGCCGCGAGCTCGAGGACGCACTTCCGGCTCCGCGTGCGGGGGCAGCGCTCAAGAAGGAGGTCAGCGAGCGGTACCGCCTCGAGGGCCTCCTGGGACAGAGCCCCGCGATCCTGCGGGCGATCGCCGCGGCAGAGCAGGCAGCGCGCAGCCGCGCGCCGGTGCTGCTCCACGGTGAGACCGGTACGGGGAAGGAGCTCTTCGCGAGGGCGATCCACTACCACGGGCTGCGCGCGAGCTCACCGTTCGTCACCGTCAACTGTCCGACGATTCCGAAGGACCTGCTCGAGAGCGAGCTGTTCGGGCACGTGAAAGGCGCCTTCACCGGTGCCACCGAGAATCGCCGCGGGCTCTTCGAGCTCGCGGACGGCGGCACGGTCTTCCTCGACGAGGTCGGCGAGATCGACACCGCGGTTCAGGGAAAGCTCCTCCGCACGTTGGAGAACGGTGAGGTCCGTCCGGTCGGCGCCAATTTCACGAAGGTGGTTCACGTGAGACTCATCGCGGCCACCAACCGCGACCTTCGTTGCGCGTGCGAGCAGGGAACGTTTCGCGAAGATCTGTACTATCGACTCGACGCCCTGCGCATCGCGCTACCGCCGCTGCGGGAGCGAAGGGGTGACATCGGGCCTCTCTTCAAGCACTTCCTCAAGCAATTTGCCGAGGAAGAGCACAAGCCCCTCGGCGCGATCGGCCCGGACGTCTTGCCCCTTCTCGAGGCGTATACGTGGCCCGGCAACGTGCGGGAGCTCCGGAACGAGGCCCATCGTGTCGTCAGCCGCGTGGAAGCCGACGGGCGCATCACGTCGGGAACGCTGTCTGCGGAGATCAGCGGTGCCGGGCCGCCCGACGACGACGGAGGCACGCTGAAGGAGATCGTGCGTCGCGTCGAGACGTTCGTCGTCCGCCGTCGTTTGCGGAAGTGGGGCTACAATCGCACGGCCACGGCCAAGAGCCTCGGAGTGACCCGCGAGTGGCTCTGGTCGAAGATGCGACAACTGGGTGTCGAGGTGCCGGACACAGAGGAGAACGAGAACGACGTCCCGCCACCCTGAAATTGCGCGTGGTGACGCATGCTGAGCGCTCTCGATCCTTCGGAGCGAGCATCCGCGGAGTCGGTGTGGGGGCGACTGGCGCGCATCATCGTGATGCGACCCCGTCTCATGATCGCGGTCGTGCTGCTCGTGACCGCCGCGCTCGCGACCGAGCTCCGGCACCTCCATCTTCAGGTGACGCTGCACGACAACATCCAGGAGAACCACCCCCATACGCGGATCGACGAACGGCTCGCGGCGGAGTTCGGGGTCCAGCAGAGCGCGATCGTGGCGCTCGGCGTGCGGGACGGAGACATCTTCAATCCCTCGACGCTCGAACGCCTGCAGCGGCTCACCGACGCCGTGGCGAGAGTGCCCGGCGCCGTGCCGGGAAGCGTGGCGAGCATCACGTCGCCCTCGGTGAAGACACTCCGCGCGGACGCCGACGGACTACTGGTGGGACCACTCGTGCCCTCCATCCCACACGACCCGGCCGGCCTTGCCGCGCTCCGCGCGACGGTCTTCGCCAACCCGATGTACATCGGCAACCTGGTCACGGCGGACGGCCGGGGCGCGCTCGTCGTCGCCGACTTCGCGGGGGACGATCCCGAACGGGTGACTGCAGCGCTCGAGGCGGTCGCGGCGCGCGAGCGAGACGACCGGCACGAGATCTACGTCGGCGGGCAGCCGCCGGCGCTCGCAGCCCTGGACGGCGTCACACGGAGCATCGCTCCGCTCCTCGTCCTCGCGCTGCTCGTGATCGCGCTCGTTCACTACGAGGCCTTTCGCACCGGACAAGCGGTCATCCTGCCGCTCGCGACCGCCGGGCTGAGCGTCGTCTGGGCCATGGGGCTCATGGGTCTGCTCGGCTTCAACCTGACCCCGTGGAGCGCCGTGACGTCGATTCTCGTGCTGTCCGTCGCTGCCGGTCACGCGGTGCAGATCCTGAAACGCTACTACGAGTGCTTCGACGACCTGCGCGACAACCGTGCGGCGGTGATCGCTTCGGTAACCCGCATGGGACCGGTGATGGTCACGGCGGGCCTGGTGGCGGCCGGCGGTTTTGCCTCGCTCGCCACGTTCGGCATGCCCGCGGTGCGCGGCTTCGGTCTGATGGCGGCGCTCGGCATCCTGAGCGCGCTCGTGGTCGAGTTGACGATCATCCCGGCTTGCCGGAGCCTGCTGCCCGCGCCACGGAGTGCCGAAGCCGAACGGGAACGGCGGCATCGGCTCCTCGATCCCGCGCTCGACGCGATCGCCGGTGCGGTGTGCCGTCGTCCGCGACTCGTTCTGGGCGTCATCGGTGTCGCGGTGCTGACGGCTGCGCTCGGTATGCTTCGTCTGGAAGTCAACACGAGCTTCCGATCCTGGTTCTCGCCGGACGCCAGGGTCATCGTGGCCGATCGCATCATCAACCGGCGCTTCACGGGGACGTCGACGATCCGCATCCTGGTCGACGGCCACGTGTCCGACGCGCTGCTGAACCCGGGCGCCATGGCCGCCATCGACGAGCTGGAGGCGGCGCTTGCCGCCGAGCCCGCGGTGACCGCCACGCTGGCGGTGGCGGACTACATGAAGATGACGAACCGGGCGATGCTCGGCGGCGACGCAGGCGCCTATCGGATGCCAACGAGCCGCCACCTCATCGCGCAATATCTCGGGCTCTTCAGCACGGGTGACCTCGGACGGGTCGTGAGCGCCGACTACCGCGTGGCGGCCATCTACGCGCTGTCACGCTCGGACGACGCCCGCTGGGCCGAAGGGCTGTTCGCCCGACTCCGGCAGCTCGCCGCCGAGCGTTTCCCTCGCGGGTTCACCGTCAGCATCGCGGGCGGCGAGCTCGGTCAGATGCTGGCCACGAACCAGACGGTCGTGCGCGAGAAGCTCATGAACATGCTCCAGGTGAGCGTCGTCATCTTCGCGCTCTCGTCCCTCGTCTTCCGCTCGGTGTTGGGCGGCCTCGTCGTCCTGGCACCCCTTGCGTGCGCGGCGCTCGTCAACCTCGGTCTCATGGGCTGGCTCGGCATCCCGCTCAGCTTCGCCACCGCAACGTTCACCGCCATGGGCGTCAGCCTGGGAGCCGACTTCGCGATCTACCTGATCTTCCGGCTGCGCGAGGAGGCCCGCGTCAGGTCCCTGGCCGACGCGATCCACGCAGCGCTGTGCACCTCCGGCAAGGCGATCTTCTTCGTCGCGTCGGCGATCGCCGCCGGCTACCTGACCCTGCTCGTCTCCGGGTTTGCGCTGTGGCGACAGCTCGGATTGCACGTGGCGCTCATGATGCTCGTGAGCGCGCTCGCCACGCTGACGCTTCTGCCGGCATTGATTTTGATCCGGCCGCCGCGGTTTCTCAGTAGATTCCGCAAGCGTCCTGCGATTCGACCGCTGCCGCCGCCGCTGCCGCTCGACGCCGAATCGGCGCCAGATCGTGCGGCGCCCCGATGGTCGGCCGAGGCGACGACGCCGTAGGGATCACCGGACCTCGCCCACGAGGGGCAGCGTGATCGCCGCCGGACCGGGCAGGTCGGCCACCACGTCGTCCGACCGGCTCGATCCCGGCGGGACACAGAAGATGCCGGCGAGCGTCAGAGGACGCGCCCGTGCGTCTGCGCCCAGCTCGCCTGCGGCCGTGCCGGTCACGACGATGCGTCGCGCGACGTTGCTCGGTGTGAACGCCCCGGCGGTCCGCTGCGAGCAGGTCGTGAACCCACTCAGCCCGGCACAGTCCGCGTCCGACGAGCACGACACCGGCGGATCGCTGAACCGGTTGGTCATGCCGCTGCGGCAGAATCCGCAGAATACGTTGCTCTGTCGTACGAGGTCGGCGGCATGGCGACTCGTGACGCCGGTCGTCAGGATGCCGCGCAGGGGAACGCGACCCTGGGGACCGCGCGCCGGCGGCGGGCAGTCCAAGCTCGTGGCGGCGTGAGCGCTCGGATCAGCCTCGCAAGGAAGTCCGTCCCGTGATCCGCCGTTACACGTGTGCGTGACGCGATTGCAGACCGGGCAGGGCTGGATCAAGGTCTCGCATTTCGCGTCGGCGCTGCCGCAATCCGCGCTCGTGGCACAGCCCGCGCCGTTGCTCGGGCCTCCGATGCACGACCCCGACTCGCACGTCCCTCCGCTGCCGCAATCGTCGTCGAGGACGCACGGAAGGCCTGACGTCGGACCGGCCCGGCAGCGACCGAAGTCGTTCGCGCAGGTGCCATCGGGCGCGCAATCGCCGTCCGTGGTGCAGCCGCTCCCCGCCTTCGGACCTACGCGGCAGCGATACGGGAGGAGGTCGCCCTGGACGAAGCTCTCCGCGACCAGCGCCACGGCGACCGACATCGCGCCCGTCGCGCAGTCCGCAGTGCCGGAGAGATCTTCCGACGTCCGGACCACCACGCACGCGCTCGTGCTCGCCTCGCCGTGGCGGCTGTTGGGTACGGGTAGCGGTGGACCGAGCTGGCATCCCGCGCTGGTGCAGGTGCCGTTGCTGCCGCTCTCTGCGGCGGTCGTCGCGCGGAGCGTGAGAGTGGTCCCCTCGCAGCGGACGTTGACGGCGCCCATGCCGGAGCCGGGCAACGGCCACGGCAACGGCAGGGCGACGCCGGCGCCGCCGAAGTAGAGGCCGCCGCAGGCGAGCGGGAAGAATGCCGGAGCCCCGTCGGCATCCAGCTGTCCACAGACGCCTTCCACCTGGCGTGGCGCGAGGAAGAGCCGGTGCGGAGGCCCACCCGCGCAGCGGCACGCCGCGGCATCGCCGACATCCGGGCCCGGCAGCGCGGTCGCAGGCAGCAGCGCGCAGAGAGCCGCGAGCACACCGGCCGGTGCACCGTTTCTCACACGAGGCTCAGGCCGCCGTCGGCAATCAAGGTCTGGCCCTGGATCAGGTCCGATCGGTCGCTGCAGAGGAAGACCACGACGCTCGCCAGCTCTTCGGCGGTGCCGAGTCGGTTGAAGGGCGTGCGCCGCTCGATCGCCTCGCGGAGAATCTCGTGTTGAGGAAATCGACGGAGGGTCGCGCCGTCGATCATGCCTCCGGAGACGGCGTTCACGTGGATGCCGCGCGGCGCGAGCTCGACCGCGAGATAGCGGACGATGCTCTCGAGCGCGGCCTTGCTCGCGCCGATCGCCCCGTAGAACGGCACGTATCGACGGCTGCCGAGGCTCGACAGCGCGACGATCCGGCCCCCGGGTTCGGCCAGCACGCCGATCAGCTCGCGGGCGAGGAGAAGGAGCGCTTGCGCGTTGGTACGCAACGCGATGTTCCACTCCACGGGTCGGACTGCGAACAGAGGCTGGAACCTTCCCATGGCGGCGTTGTGCACGAGGCAGTCGAGGCGCGGCCAGCGGTCGCGTATCC
>Ga0070699_100002328_pt1 | contig 17055 bp, 13 predicted proteins | sample KBSK1503metaG_FD_65473 | JGI IMG/M metagenome (GOLD analysis project Ga0070699, IMG submission 65473) | Corn, switchgrass and miscanthus rhizosphere microbial communities from Kellogg Biological Station, Michigan, USA - KBS K1-50-3 metaG | ecosystem: Host-associated > Plants > Roots >... | reverse complement strand
GTCCTTTTTGGCGGGACGGGCTCCCTCAGCCGATCGAATGAGTCCTTCGGAGAGCAGGGGTAGGATGGCATTGATGGCGATGCGGCTGGCATCGAGCAGACGGAGCGCCTCAGCTTGCATCGCATCGGGTAAGCGGATGGGAAACGAGAGCGTTTGGGTCTTGGCCATCACCATCACTCCTTTGCTGCGAGGACGCGCTCTGCACACGCCAGTAATTGCTTTTCTCATAGACAATTTACTAAAAACGCTTCTATGGAAGAATTCTGTTTATAGCGCCGAAAAGCGGTAAAGTGGATCTCTTCATTTAAGGAGCTTAAACGCTCAAGCTGCTCGCGAAGGCGTTTCTCGTGCACGTATGGGCTATGCTGCCGAGAACCTCGCGATCTTACGTCACTTTGCCCTTAATCTTTTGCGCCAGGAACCCATCTCGGTGTGAGAGCCAAACGCCTCAAGACTGCTTGGAATATTCATTATCTCCCCAAGGTCTTAGCTCAATAAGATGCGATTGCCCTGGCCCTCACCTGGGTTGTCACCGGGGTTGATCCACCAGCCTTCGTGCCACATGCAACCACTCCTCAGGCGTGTCATCGGGCACGGAGCAGCCATTCGCCAGGATTAGCCGCAATCCTCTGGTCTGGCTGATAGCAGATAGCATTTCGTTTTCAAGCTCGATCTCGCTGCCGTGAGTGAGGGGACCACGCTCCCACAGACCACCCATCAGGCATTTGTCCGTGAGCGTCAGGGCCTCGCTGAGACTGGGACCAGTGATGCGATCGCTCCAGCTCATCACGGAGACGGGGTAGTTCGTGAAGTCCTCGAAGTAAATCTGGTCACCGCCCTGGTCAGGATCGGCATGGACATGGACAATGTTGAGCCAACCCTTTTGTGCACCCTCTAGAGCGTGGAGATCATAAAGCCGGCCAAAACGCGCGTATTCCTCGTGGGTGAAGTCGGCAGTCGTGGCGCCCATGCAGGAGAAGAAGATACCACTTGCACCTGCCTCGATAGCGGCCTCCATCAGCTTACGTAAGTTGGCTGCTATGGTGCCCAGCCCTTCTTCAAATGGTTGGGGATCTTTGCGAGCCTCTGCGATAGCGCGTTGTTTGCCCATGAAGCGTAGGGCGCAGGTCAGTGGGCTAAATATTGTCAGAATGAGGGGATAGTCGCTCCCAAGTTGTGAGCGGAGAGCGCGAATACAGACAAGTTGCTGCGCAAACATGGGCGTATCCAGTTCCAGGCGGGGTAGGAAACGCATTTGTTCAGCTTCAACGAAAGGTTGCTCTGGCGCTGGATAGGGCAGGTCCGGCATGATCTTGACGATATCCAGGTTAAATTTATTACGGAAGAACTCCATTGTGAGTTCTGCCATGCGTTCTCCTGACCCCTCGGGTTTGAAGTGATGCCAGAAGCAGAGTGGCACGCGGTCTACGGGTTCCCCCGCGACCGCTGCCCGCACTCGCTCACCCGGCGTCATGGTATGATGCTGTGTCGTCATGAAGTTTTCCCTCGTTAATTCTGTTGTTTTGGCTGAATTGGATTGGAGCTAGCCCTTGAGCGTAGCGCGTTCTATCGCGTTCTGACCGCTCTTGTACACGCTCAGTGAGTGTGTTATCGAACCAGCGAGCTAAAAGGGTACCGAGCACTGCCCCACCTGCCAGCGCTATCAATCTTGCTACTAATGAAGTGCTGTTGCTCATGGGCTTTCCTTTCTTTCTTCGGAAGAATGCTTATGCAGCATAATAGTTCCTCCAAATAATACGTTAGGCAGGCATGCTAAGGCAAGATCAAATTTTCTTGTTGCAGCGTGAAGTTTGTTCGAGGCGTCCCATTGACCGGAAAAGCGTTCCAGGTTATTCACAATACGGAGTATACTTAACAACAACGTCTTCATGCATAAAATAAGCCTCGTAAACCCTCGACGACTTGCTGGGTTTCTGGTAGGATGTCAAACATCAGCACCAGGCGTTAACAAGAAATGTTTTTTAGATACGGAGGAAGGTGCTTCATGGACGGACTTCAACGGCGCATTCGGGTTGCGCGGGGGGAGATACCGGCGGAACTAGTGCTTCGCAATGCCAGGCTCGTTAACGTGTGCAGCGGCGAATGTTACCCTGCTGATATCGCAATAGCCGATGGCCGCGTCGTCGGCATAAGCGCTCCTGGGGAGGGCTACCGGGGACACGAGGAACGGGACTTGCAAGGTCGCTGGCTGGCTCCTGGACTTATCGATGGTCATATGCATATTGAAAGCACCATGCTTGTCCTCTCCGAATTCGCGCGTATTGTCGCCCCCCGTGGCGTAACCGTCGTAATACTCGATCCGCATGAATTCGCCAACGTCATGGGCGTAGCGGGCATACGCTATGTTCTCGAATCCGGGCGCGACCTTCCGCTTTCCTCCTACATCATGCTTTCCTCCTGCGTCCCTGCCTCTGCTTATGAAAGCCCCTATCGCGTGCTCACGGCTGAAGATCTCCTGCCTCTGCTAGAAGACGAGCGTGTCCTGGGTCTGGCCGAAATGATGAATATGCCCGGTGTGCTGCATGCAGATGAACAGGTACTGGCAAAGATAGTAGCGACACAAAAGCATGGTCTAGTTGTCGATGGGCATGCTCCAGGTCTCGATGGGCCTGACCTGTGCGCGTATGCCACTGCCGGCGTGATGTCCGATCATGAATGCACAACGCTCGAAGAGGCTCGCCAGCGCATTCGCCTTGGCATGTGGCTCATGATTCGCGAAGGCTCGGCAGCGCGCAACCTCGATACATTGCTCCCACTGGTCAAAGAGTTACACCCGCCGCGTGTCTTCTTTGTCACGGATGACCGCGACCCACAGGATTTAACCACGCGTGGGCATATTGACTCAATGGTACGCCGCGCCATCGAGTTGGGACTTGACCCTGTCGAAGCGGTGCGCCTCGCCAGCTATAATACTGCGCAATATTTTCGCCTGTACGATCGTGGTGCAATTGCGCCTAACTTCATTGCTGATCTCGTCGTGCTCGATGACCTCAACACCTTCAAGGTGGAGTCAGTGTACAAGGATGGTAAACTCGTTGCCCGGGATGGCCGCTTGCTTGTTGATATTCCTGCCGCTAGTTTCACGGGTGTTACCGGCACTGTGCATATCGGGAACGTCAGTCAAAACGACCTGCGCGTACCGGGGAAACCCGGGCTGATCGAGGTAGTTGGTATCGAGCCTGGTCAGATTACAACAAAGCACCTGCGCGAACAGGCTGCTTTAAGAAATGGAGAGATTGTATCGGACCCCAGCCGTGATCTGCTCAAGCTAGTCGTAATCGAACGACACCATGCCAGTGGCAATATTGGCCTTGGCATAGTCAAAGGGTTTGGCTTACGCAAAGGCGCGTTGGCTTCCAGTGTCGCTCACGATGCCCATAACCTGGTAATCGTGGGTGTAGATGATAACGATATACTGCGAGCGGCGCGTGTGCTGGAAGAGATGGGCGGCGGTTTTGCCTGTGTAGTTGATGGAGAAGTGCGTGCAAGCGTACCGTTGCCGTTTGGCGGCCTCGTCTCGCCACTTCCTGCTGCTGAACTGGTTCAGCAACTGCGTGTGCTCGATGCTGCCGCTGCTGAACTGGGTTGCACGTTGGAGCATCCTTGCATGACCCTTAGCTTCCTCTCGCTCTCGGTGATTCCATCACTGAAGTTGACCGACCAGGGGCTTATCGATGTAGAAACATTCACACTGCTGCCATTGCAGCAGTGAATCTGGCAAGTCACCCGCTATTACGAACTGAAGGTAGACGCTATGTTATTGAATCTCCTTGAATATCACTGGGCGGAGGATATTGACGGCGCCTTGCTGTTGATGGCACGTGCCGGTGTTAAAACTGTACCGCTGGCTGGTGGAACCTATCTGCTCGGGCTGGAGGACGAGAGTATCCAGGCCGTGGTGGATTTGCGCGATCTTGAGCTAGCCTATATTTCTGAAGATGAGCGAGGGGTGCATATTGGTGCCATGACCACTCTGCAAACGATGGTAGATTCCCCGGTGCTCAAAGAACTTGCAACGGGGATACTTGCGAGCGCATCGTTAGCCTCGTCGTTTTCGCGCTTGATTCGCAACAGCGCCACCGTTGGTGGAACATTTGCCGCAGGTGTCGCGTCGCAGGCAGACTTGCTCACCGCCCTGACCGTGCTAGATGCAGAGGTAGTGTTGCGCTCAGCCTCAAAGTCGCAGATCAATCTGAGTGGCGGCAGTGCTGAACGACCTGGCTTCGCGCTTCCGGGGGTCACCTATAAAGGTAAACAGGAACGACACGTGCCGTCTAGCCAGGTGAGTTTGGAACGCAAGCCCAATGAACTCATTATAGAGCTGATCGTTCCTCGCCCCGCTTCTGTCTCCGCTGCCTCATTCATGCGCATAGGGCGCACTCCTACCGATGTTGCACTCTTGAATGCCGCCGCGCTCGTTGAAGTGAGCGATGGTATTTTTAAGCAGGTACGGCTGGCTTTAGGCGGAATAGGCATGGAACCGGTGCGTATCTCTAGCGTCGAAAAGCAGCTTGAGGGCCAACCAGTAGCGAACCCTGGCGATGCTAATAATGCCCTGGATACCCAGCGTATATTTGCCGCAGTACAGGCAAACATGGCTAACTTTTCGCCGCCAGCCGATTTTCGTGCCAGCAGTGGTTATCGCCGCGTGAGTGGCATGAACCTGGCATTTCGTGTACTTGAGGAGGCAACCAATATTTCACGTTGGCGGAGCATGGTTTCATCTGAGGGGAGGCGCTAGACATGGAACTTGAACTGCGTATCAACGGGCTAATCAAAAGCCTGGAAGTTGCGCCCAACGAATCATTAATGACCGCGCTGCGCAGAGAAGGCTATTATAGCGTCAAGCATGGTTGTGAGACAGGTGAATGCGGTGCCTGTACCGTGTTGGTCGATGGCATACCACGTCCAGGCTGTGTTACCCTGGCAGTCCAGGTTGGCGGCTGCACGTTGACCACCGTTGAAAGCCTTGGCACTGCCCGTAAACTGCATCCCATACAAGAAGCCTTCATTGACACGGGCGCTATCCAGTGTGGATTCTGCACGCCAGGGATGCTGCTCTCTGCCTACGCGCTGCTTAAACGCAATCCCAGCCCGGCCGAAGGTGAGGTACGTGATGCGCTCTCGGGCAACCTCTGCCGCTGTACCGGCTATGTCAAACCTGTGCAGGCTGTGCTGCGGGCAGCGGCCATCATGCGCGGCGAAGCAGTGGCGCCGATCAGCCGCCCTGGCTCGGATGAGAACTTCCGCCCCTGGGACCCTGGCCGTTCTCCACTGGAACATGCTGAGTATGGTGCAGGCGGACGCGATGATGACAGTGGTTTCGCCGGCCTCGGTGAAGGAAAAGACCATCCCACACGCGAGGAAGATTCCTCGGAAGGCGGGACGGCAACGCTCGTTGGTACGCGTGTTTCCACTGAACTGAACATTGTCGGCAAAGCTGAACGTAAAGTGGATGCGGTCAAACTGGTTACAGGCAAGCCCGCCTTTGTCGATGACATTGAACTGCGCGGCATGTTGCACGCGAGACTGCTCACGAGTCCACATGCGCATGCTGTTATACGCGACATCGATGTTTCTGAGGCGCGAGCACTGCCCGGCGTGCATGCCGTATTGACCTATAAAGACGTGCCGCGTGTAGCCTATACGACCGCCGGGCAATCCTGGCCCGAACCCGGCCCGCATGACCAGTACTGCCTCGATTACAGGGTGCGCTTTGTCGGTGATCGTGTCGCAGCCGTGGCTGCCGAGACGCCGGAAATCGCCGAACAGGCCCTGAAGCGAATTTCGGTCGATTATGAAGTTTTGCCCGCGCTGCTCGACCCCCGCAGGGCTATGGACCCCGACGCGCCACGCCTGCATCCCGAGCCGGAGTCGTACCGCATCCATGATGCCTCGCGCAACCTCGCAGCGCACCTATTTGCAGAAGTGGGCGACGTGGAACGCGGCTTTGCCGAGTCGGATCTGATTGTCGAGGGAGAATATATCGTTCCCCAGGTGCAGCAGACTCCCATCGAGAACCATATTGTCATCACCTACTGGGATGAAGATGATCGCCTCGTGGTACGTACCAGTACCCAGGTACCCTACCACGTGCGCCGCATCATCGCCCCGGTAATCGGGCTGCCTCCGCGCCGTATTCGTGTCGTCAAGCCGCGTATTGGCGGAGGCTTCGGTGTAAAGCAGGAAGTCTTGATCGAAGATATCTGCGCTCTACTTACTATCGCCACTGATCGACCGGTAAAGTTGGAACTTTCGCGCGCAGAAGAGTTCCGCAGCAGCCGCTCGCGCCATCCACAAATTATTCACATGAAGACGGGTGTCAAACGTGATGGTACCCTGCTCGCCAATTCAATGACCCTGCTCGCCAACACGGGAGCCTATGGGACACATTCACTCACCGTGCAGAGCAACACAGGCTCGAAAACGCTCCCGATCTATCCTTGCCCGCATATTCGCTTTGAGGCACACGTTGTTTACACGAATCTTCCACCTCCAGGGGCATTTCGTGGCTATGGCGTGCCCCAGGGCTTCTTTGCCCTGGAGAGCCACATGGACGAAGTAGCCAGGCAGCTGGGTATGGATGCGCTGGAATTGCGTCGCAAAAACTGGATTAAAGAGGGCGACGAGAATCCGCTGGCGAAGGCCCTGGGCGAAGGCAAAGAGGGCCTCGCACAAGTTATCCAGAGCTGTGGTTTACCACAATGTTTGCAGATTGTTGAGGAGAAGCTTGGGTGGAAAGAGAAGCGCGGCAAGCGTGGAAATGGCCGCTTCCGGCGTGGCGTTGGCGTGGCTCTCGCCATGCATGGTACGGCTATCGCCGGCCTGGACATGGGCGGAGCCAGTATCAAGCTCAACGATGATGGCTCTTTCAACGTGCTGGTCGGCGCTACCGATATCGGTACGGGTTCGGATACCGTGATAGCGCAGATTGCTGCCGAAGTGCTGGGTGTGCGCGTCGAAGACATCATCATGCACTCTTCCGATACCGACTTCACGCCGTTTGACACCGGGGCCTATGCCTCATCTACGACCTATATCAGCGGAGGGGCGACCAAAAAAGCCGCCGAGCAGGTGCGTGCGCAGATGCTCGAAGTAGCTGGCCGCATGCTGAAAGCCAATCCCGAAGCGCTTATCATTAAAGATCGCGTCATCACCGCTCCCAGTGGTCGCACAGTGACAGTCTCGCAAGTGGCGCTGCATTCACTGCACGTCGAGAACCAGCAGCAAATTATGGCTACCGCCTCGTGGATGAGCTACGAATCGCCGCCTCCTTTCGCCGCCCAGGGAGCAGAGGTAGAGGTTGATACCGAGACCGGTGTTGTGCGCGTCCTCAAAGCAATCTCGGCAGTTGACGCTGGACGCGTCATCAATCCGATCACCGCCGAAGGCCAGATCGAAGGTGGCGTCACCCAGGCGCTTGGTTATGGCGTCTGTGAAGAGATGGTTTACGATCAGCAGGGAGCATTGCTCACGACCAACTTCAGCGATTACCGCATTTACAGTGCGCCAGATATGCCTGAGATGCAGACCTATATCGTAGAGACCAGCGATCCCTTTGGCCCCTTTGGCGCCAAAGCCATTGCTGAAATTCCCATCGATGGCATGGCTCCCGCCGTTGCTAATGCTGTTGCCGATGCACTGGGTATTCGCATTCGGCAGATCCCACTTACGCCCGAAAGGGTCTTGCATGCTATTCATGCCCAGGGGGCAAAAAATAAAGAAAAATAGAGGGGAGCTTTTCGTGGAACCGGTAAACCTATTTGAATACGAAGCGCTTGCCCAGGCAAAGATGGCGCCGGCATTCTGGGACTTCTATCAAGGCGGCAGCGACGACGAAGTAACCTTGCGAGCCAACCGCGCTGCATTCGAGCGCATCCGGCTCCGCCCGCGCGTGCTTGTAGACGTCAGTACCAGCGCACTCGACACACGCACGACCGTGCTGGGCACTCCTGTAAGTATGCCGGTCCTGGTTGCGCCAACGGCATTGCACTGCCTGGCTCATCCCGAAGGCGAATGCGCAACCGCGCGGGGAGCAGGCATGGCCAATACATTGATGGTAGCCAGCACAACCTCGACCCGTAGCCTCGAAGAGATCGCGCAGGCGGCAAGCGGTCCGCTCTGGTTTCAACTCTACGTCTATCCGAACCCCCAGGTCGCAGAGAAACTGGTACAACGTGCAGAGGCAGCCGGATATCGCGCCATTGTGCTGACAGTAGACCTTCCCCCCCTTGGCAATCGCGAGAAAGATAAGCGCAATAACGTTACCATTCCACCACCGCCTTTTTATGAAGCCAATTTTGTCGGGGTTGAGAAGATGGGACAGGAGTGGGTCAGGCTTACCTGGGAATCGTTGTCCTGGTTACGTTCAATTACCTCGTTGCCCATTCTGCTTAAAGGCATACTGACAGCCGAAGATGCGAGACTTTCGGTAGAGCATGGTATAGCTGGTATCATCGTCTCTAATCACGGTGGTCGCCAGCTTGATACGGCTATTGCCAGCATCGAAGCCCTACCTGAAATCGTCGAGGCCGTTGCAGGGCGCTGCGAGGTTTACGTCGATGGAGGCATACGTCGCGGCACGGATATCCTCAAAGCCCTGGCTTTAGGAGCGCGAGCCGTATTGATTGGCCGGCCAGCCCTCTGGGGGCTGGCCGTGGATGGTGCACAAGGCGTATTCCAGGTGCTTGAAATCCTGCGTGAGGAACTCGAACTTGCAATGGCCCTATCTGGTCGCCCAACATTGGCTAGCATTGATCGCACATTACTGAAAATATAGGGGTGGCCTCTGCGGTTGCCCGGTAATTTACAGGAGGTTTTTCTATGGTTGACTGGAATAGTCGTGCTCGTATTGCCGAGAGCATTCTTGATACGGCTGGAATGACCCCAATGGTACGCCTGCGGCGTGTCGTGGGCGATGCAAAACCCACCATCGTAGCCAAGATCGAATATTTCAACCCAAGCGGCAGCATCAAAGATCGTATTCTACCGTTTCTGGTATCCGAGGCGGAACAGCGAGGCGACTTGCGTCCTGGCATGAGCATCATCGAAGGCACGACTGGCAATACAGGCATAGCCACCTCCTGCGTGGGCGCTGCTAAAGGCTATCCCGTGGTTATCGTCATGCCCGCTGGGATGAGCGAGGAGCGGAAGAAAACCATCCGCGCCTACGGTGCAGAGCTGGTATTGACTCCTGGCGCGGAGAGCGACGTAGACCTGGTGATCGAGAAGGTTAAAGAACTCAAAGCAGCGAACCCTGGTAAATTTTGGGAAGTCGGCCAGTTCGTCAATACTGATAACATCGAAGCCCATTATCGTACGACTGGCCCGGAGATCTGGGAACAAACCGGGGGCAAGATTGGTGCATTAGTCTTATCCCAGGGCACAGGTGGCACAGTGACCGGCGCAGCCAAATATCTAAAAGCACAGAATCCCGGCATCAAGGTATTTGCGGCTGAACCTGCCGAGTGTGACATCCTTTCCGGTGGTTCCTGGGGACCCCACAAGATCGAAGGCATCGGCGATGGCTTTATCCCCGAAGTGCTGCACGTTGAGTACCTCGACGGCGTCGTCACCACTACCTCGGATGAGGCCATCGAGATGGCACGTCGCCTGGCGCGTGAAGAGGGTATTTTCTGCGGCATCTCATCGGGCTGCAACGTCGCTGCTGCTCTCAAAGTTGCACATCGCTATCCCGGTATTGGCATGATCGTAACTGTGCTCTCCGACAACGGCCTGCGCTACTTCTCGACTGAGCTCTGCGGCGTTCCCACCGATCTAGAAGTGCCGGACCGCGAGCATCCTATCAGCGAAGAAGATAGGGCAAAACTTGCGCGCGTCAAACTCGAAGTGATTCGGTGATCGCGCCCAAATGGAAAGATATCATGCCTGCCAACCACATTCATCATTTACAATGTGTGCTCTGCGGAACCAGGTATAACCAGGCAGAAATTGCCTATGCTTGTCCTACCTGCGGCCCGCTCGGTGTCCTCGAAGTCCATTATGACTACGAGCAGGTAGCGCAGCGCCTTAGCCGCGCTCAGTTAGCACAAGAGCGTGATCCGACCATCTGGCGTTATCGTGCGCTTCTGCCGATTTCCTATAGCCAAACGAATATGCCTCCTCTGGCAGTTGGTGGGACACCGCTCTACCCGGTGAAGCGCTTGCGGGCTTACCTGGGAATGCAGGATCTCTGGCTCAAAGACGATACCCGCAATCCCAGCGCTTCGCTCAAAGATCGAGCCAGCGTGATTGCAGTGGTGTTGTCGCAAGGAAAGACCGTGGCTTGTGCCTCGACAGGCAACGCTGCATCGTCGTTGGCTGTACAGGCGGCAGCAGTGGGCCTGCCGTGCTATATCTTCGTACCGCATAACGCGCCGCGGGCCAAGGTCGTGCAACTGCTGATGTGTGGCGCGACGGTCTTTGCCGTGCAGGGCAGCTACGATGATGCCTTTGATCTCTGTATCGAGGCGTGCAGTACCTTTGGCTGGTACAACCGCAACACGGGCTACAATCCCTACCTTGTCGAAGGCAAGAAGACCGCCGGCTTAGAAATTGCGGAGCAATTGGACTGGCAGGTTCCCGACAGTGTGCTCGTTCCTACAGGTGATGGTTGTATTATCAGCGGTATCTATCGAGGCTTTGAGGACCTGCACCGCCTGGGGATGATCGAACGCGTGCCGCGCATGATTGCGGTGCAGGCTGAAGGCTCACCGGCCATCGTACGAGCGCTTGAAGGAGATGGTGTTGTGCGGCCTTATCCAGCGCAGACGATTGCAGATGGAATCTCTGTTGGCTTACCTCGTAATGGCGCGATGGCGGTGAAAAATATTCGTGCAAGCGGCGGCTTTGGTGTTACCGTCTCTGACGCGGAGATCCTTGCAGCCGAAAAAGAGCTTGCCCGGCTTACAGGCGTCTTTGCTGAGCCGTCGGGCGCAGCTTGCTATGCTGGCCTGCTTCGTCTACTTGAAGAAGGCAGCATCGCCCGAGACGAGCGAGTTGTTCTGCTTGTAACGGGAAGTGGTCTCAAGAGCATCGACGCTGTAGTGGAGACGGCTGGTAGCGTTGTACCGATTGCCAAGGGATCAGAGGGTATGGAAACGGTCAAGAGGGTGGTGCAGCAGTGAAGGAACCCGCATCCATGTCAGACATCCTCATAGGCAACGGAACCGTCGTCACACTGGGTTCGCAGAATCGGTTAATCGAGCAGGGCGCCGTACTGGTGCAGGGAACCCGCATCGCTGCCATCGACACTGACACTGCGCTGCGCCAGCAGCATCCCGGAGTTGAATACGTCGATGCGAACGGCGGCATCATCATGCCCGGCTTCCTTTGCACCCACACGCATTTTTATGGCGCATTTGCGCGCGGTATGGCTATTCCGGGCGAACCACCGCGCAACTTCCTAGAAATCCTTGAGCGGCTGTGGTGGCGTCTCGATAAACTCCTGACCCTGGAGGATACCCGGGCCAGTGCCGCGATATTTATGGCCGATGCTATTCGTCACGGTACAACCTGCGTCGTTGATCACCATGCCAGCCCGAATGCTATAGATGGCAGCCTGGATGTCATCGCGGACGTTGTGGAGCAGGCTGGCATTCGCGCCTGTCTCGCTTACGAAGTCTCCGATCGTGACGGTCCGGCGGTGAGCGCAGGTGGCATCCGTGAAAACGAACGTTTCATCCGTTCCTTACGTGCTGAGCGCAAACAGCGCGCGCAGGCTGGCATGATTGCTGCCAGCTATGGGCTGCATGCATCTTTTACGCTGAGTGCTGCCACGCTTGAACGTTGCGCCGCCGGCGGAGCTGACCTGGGTGTCGGTTTTCATATCCATGCTGCCGAGGATATCTCAGATGAGAGAGATAGCATGTCACGCTATGGTACGCGTGTAGTAGATCGTTTAGCAGCAGCTCGTATTCTAGGCCCACACAGTATTGCCGCGCACTGCGTGCATGTGCGTAGTGGTGAAATTGGTCGCCTGGCCCAAACTCGTACCAATAGCGTGCATAATCCCCGCTCGAACATGAACAATGCCGTGGGGCGAGCGCCCGTCGAAGAGCTGGTTCGTGCTGGCGTGACTGTTGGCCTGGGCAACGATGGCTTCAGCATGAACATGATGCAGGAGATGAAGGCAGCGTACCTTCTCCACAAGCTGGCGCTCGCAGATCCACGAGTCATGCCTGGGGACCTCGTGTTGAACATGGCGTTTAAGCATAATGCCCACATCATCGAGTCCGTCTTTAGCCCGTTCTGCTCCGATTTCCCGCGTGTCGGCGAATTGAGTGTAGGCGCCGCCGCTGATCTCGTTTTGCTCGACTATCTTCCACCTACGCCGCAAAGCCCCGGCAATTTCCCCTGGCACCTGATCTTTGGTATGGACGCACAGCATGTGAACTCAACGATGGTTGCTGGTCGCTGGCTGATGCGCAATCGCCAGTTGCTGACTATAGATGAAGCGCGTATCCACGCGCACGCAAGGGAACTTTCACAGGCCCTTTGGAAGAGGATATAGAGAGATGAAATATATGAACATTCGAGAAGCACAAACCGCCGTCCAGCAAGAACTGGCCCGGCACCATGACGCCATGATCCAGTTCCTGCGCGACCTCGTCGCCATCCCCAGCTTTGATAGCCAGATTGGCCCCGTTGGCGATGCCGTCGGCGCTCGCATGAGCGATCTTGGCTTTGACGAGGTGCGGCGCGATTCAATGGGCAATATCCTCGGTCGCGTCGGCGATGGTCCTCGCATATTGCTCTACGATAGCCACATCGATACCGTCGGGGTTGCTGATGCTGCTCAATGGCAATGGGACCCCTTCAAGGGCAAGTACGAGAATGGTATCATCTACGGCCTTGGCGCTGGCGATGAGAAGTGTTCTACGCCGCCCATGCTCTATGCTATGGCCACGTTGAAGAAGCTGGGCCTGGCCAGGGACTGGACGCTCTATTATTTTGGCAACATGGAGGAGTGGTGCGACGGCATCTCTGGCAATGCGCTTGTCGAGCATGAAGGCATTCGTCCTGACTACGTGGTAATTGGCGAATCCACCAACATGGAAATTTATCGCGGCCATCGTGGACGCACGGAGATAAGCGTTACTTTCAAAGGGCGCAGTTGTCATGCCAGCGCTCCCGAGCGGGGTGACAATGCGCTCTACAAAGCAATTCCTTTTGTTCAAGGGGTCGAGCACCTGCATCAGGAATTGAAGAGTCGCCCCGATCCGTTTCTTGGCGCAGGCTCAATCACCGTGACCAGCATCAGCACGCATAGTGTCTCGCTCAATGCCGTCCCCGATGAGTGTTCCCTCTATCTTGATCGTCGCATGTATCCTGCTGAAACGAAAGAAGTTGTGCTCAATGAACTACGCGCCTTACCCAATGCTCACCTGGCAGAGATCATCGTGCCTATGTATACAGAGCCAAGCTATACAGGCTTTGTCTTCCCCGTTGAAAAAATATTCCCGGCCTGGGCGTTGGCCGAGGATCACCCCTACGTGCAGGCTGGCAAGGCCACCTTTGAAAACTGCTATGGCCGTCCCGCGAAAACCGGTAAGTGGGTTTTCTCAACAAATGCCACGTACTGGATGGGTAAGGCAGGTATCCCAACAATCGGGTTTGGTCCCGGTGAGGAGCTTTGGGCGCACACAGCTCTCGACCAGGTGCCTGCTGCCGAAGTTATACAGTGTGCCGATTTCTATGCGATGCTCCCGTTGTTCCTGGAGGCCACAACATGAGTAAATTAGCAGTGGTTGCCATTGGCGGTAACTCTTTAATCAAGGACGAAGCGCGTCAGAGCGTGCCTGACCAGTTCAACGCGGTTCGCGAGACGGTAATGCATATCGCCGAGATGATTGCACAGGGCTGGAATGTCGTCATCACACATGGCAATGGGCCGCAGGTGGGCTTCATCCTGCTGCGCTCAGAACTCGCCAGCGATGTGTTGCATACCGTTCCTCTCGATTCTTGCGGCGCCGATACGCAGGGCGCTATTGGTTACATGATCCAGCAGGCGCTGCACAACGAGTTCCTGCGCCGTGATATTCGACGCCAATGTGTCACAGTCGTCACACAGGTGCTTGTCGATAGGAATGACCCTGCTATGCAGAATCCAAGCAAACCCATTGGCTCCTTCTATACGGAGGCAGATGCACGCGCAAAGATGGGCAAAGACGGCTGGGTGATGGTTGAGGATGCCGGGCGTGGCTGGCGTCGAGTCGTACCATCGCCTACCCCCAGGGAGATTATCGAGCGCGATGCCATAGATACACTCATCAAAAATGGCTTTATCGTAGTCGCTGTCGGTGGTGGTGGTATCCCGGTTGTGCGCGACAGTGCAGGCAATCTTTCAGGTGTTGAGGGTGTGATCGACAAAGACCTCGCATCCAGCCTGCTTGCCAGCACATTGAATGCCGATCTCCTGCTGATCTCAACCGCCGTAGAGAAGGCTTCCCTGAACTTCAAGAAACCCAACCAGGTCGATCTCGACCGCGTTACATTGAGTGAGGCCAAACGGTACTACGAAGAAGGCCATTTCGCCAAAGGCAGTATGGGCCCAAAGATCAAAGCCATCATCAATTATCTCGAACGCGGTGGAAGTGCCGCTCTGATTACCATGCCCGAGACGATCGGCAAAGCCCTCGCTGGACAGACAGGAACATGGATTGTACGCGCATAGAAAGAAAGGATCTCAATGAAAACCAATTTACGCGGGCGAGACTTTATCAGCACGCAGGAATGGACCAGAGAAGAGTTGGAGACTGTGCTGCATCTCGCCTTTGATCTCAAAATGAAATGGGGACTTGATCTTCCAACTCGCTTGCTCGAAGACAAGACCCTGTTTATGCTCTTCTTCTTCTCTTCAACGCGCACCCGCAACTCCTTCGAAGCAGGAATGACGCGCCTGGGAGGCCATGCTGTTTTCCTGGAGCCTGACAAGATGCAAATCTCGCATGGCGACACGCCCAGGGAGATTGGCAAGATTCTATCCTCGTACGGACACGGTATCGCCATACGGCACTGTGATTGGGGCGAAGGGAATGCCTACCTCAGAGCAGTCGCTGAGTATGCCAGTGCTCCAGTCATCAATATGCAGTGCGACATCTACCACCCATGCCAGGCTATGGCTGACCTGATGACATGCATCGAAAAGAAAGACGCTGTGCGCGGTAAAAAGGTAGTAATGTCCTGGGCCTATGCCAGCTCCTACACTAAGCCGCTCTCGTTGCCCCAATCGGTTATTGAACTCTTCACGCAGTTCGGTGCAGATGTTGTCCTGGCGCATCCGCCTGAGTTTGAATTGATGCCGGAGATCCTCGACAATGCCGCCGGCAACGCACATAAGTCAGGTGGCAGCTTCAAAATTGTGTACGATATGGATGAGGCGTTTGTAGGTGCTGATGTCGTCTATCCCAAGAGCTGGGGACCCCTGGTGATGGTTAAAGACTCGTCAAAGATGGTTGACACCATTCGTCAATACGAGCACTGGATCTGTGATGAGCGCCGTATGTCGCTGGCAAAAGAGGATGCGATCTATATGCATTGTCTGCCTGCCGACCGGGGCCTCGAGGTGACCGATGCCGTAATCGACGGCCCGCAATCGGTTGTTTATGACCAGGCCGAGAACCGTATGCACGTCCAGAACGCAATTATGGCTCTCACGATGGGAGGGCGCTAAAAATCAATGCCATGCATGCTCTCTGATAACTTCTTTCACTGTCTGCACCAGCATTTCCTCGGAAAATGGTTTAGGCAGGTATCGATCTGCTCCCTGGCGCAGGCCCCAGGACCGATCGAGACGTGTGTTTTTAGTGCTTACCATAATGATTGAAAGGTTATGGTTTGGGTCTAAGGCCCGTAATTGGCGGCACAATCCGTAACCGCTAATTCCCGGTAGTACTACGTCGAGTACCACGCAATGAGGTCGTTCCTGGAGGGCCTTCGTCAATCCATCATTTCCAGTAGATGCCGTAATTACTTGATATCCTGCCTTTCGGAGTGCGCGGGCCATTATTAGACATATAGTAGCGCTATCATCAATAACAAGGACTTTGGCTGCATTTGGCACGAGAGAAATAACCTTCTTTCGGCTTAGACGTTTTGTACTAGTATACAGTAAAACGTTGTGCAAAACACAATTTATCTAAGCAAGCAGTAATATTGGCCTATATCGTTCTCCTTTCGTCTCGGCTGAGCGCGAAGCGCTAGGTGCGAAGCACCGTTGCCGAGACGGGCAAGAACCAGCGTTAGCAGGACGGATAGGTGCCGAGGTGGCATTATATGCCTGAGCTTGCTATAATACGATGTGGATAGGGCACCTAGATATGGAGACGAACGTGGCTGACCGCATTCAACCGCGTAGCACACCTGCGGAAAAAAAACGGGTGGTCATACGGAAAAAACCCTGGCGACCGCTCTTGCTCATAGTCATACTGCTGATCCTGGCGTTTCCAGCCTTTAAGTTCGGAACAGGCGCTGGTCAGCGCATCTTCCCCGCCGTTGCAAACTTCTTCTATAACATTTCGGGACCCCCACCGCCTGCAACGCCTACACCACTACCGCCTTTTCCTGCATCGCTTCCCCAATTTGGTTCATTACTCTATACCGTTCAATCTGGCGATTCCTGTGATGAGATGCTCGCAGTTCAGATGCATATGGCTGACGCCGGTCAGATTTTCAGCGATGTTAATCCCAATACAGTGAAAGCGCTAAGTAGCGTGATGGGCCGGGATTGCCATGCACTGCAACCCGGAATGGTAATCAAGCTCTCACCGCAATATCCGCTGACAGCATTAGGTGGCGTGGTTCTCAAAGTCGATGCCACTACCCCGCAGCAGCCCTTACCAACACCCTTAATCCACGTCGCTCGCCAGCAGGTGGGCATTGATTGCTCTAATGGATGCCTCCTCACGGTGCGTACTGCTCCAGGCACGCAAATACATCTTCTGGTACAGACGGCGTTACCGGTGCATATTGGCTCCTGGGTATGGGCGCAGGCGATGCTTGCTCGCAAGCAAATTACTGGATTTGCTAATTATC
>Ga0070699_100002327_pt1 | contig 17056 bp, 12 predicted proteins | sample KBSK1503metaG_FD_65473 | JGI IMG/M metagenome (GOLD analysis project Ga0070699, IMG submission 65473) | Corn, switchgrass and miscanthus rhizosphere microbial communities from Kellogg Biological Station, Michigan, USA - KBS K1-50-3 metaG | ecosystem: Host-associated > Plants > Roots >... | reverse complement strand
ATCGAGAAAGCGCGGGAATGGCTCGCGCAGGCGGACGCATTGATCTACCACAAGGAATACGAACAGGCGGTGCTGGCGGCCTATGAAGCGGCGGCTGCTGCCGCTCGCGTTCCTCTCTACGAGCGACTCGTGGATCCGTTCAATGCTGACGAGGCTTTGTGGGAGTTCGAGAACCTGTTTGTCTTAACGGGCCAGACTAACGGTGCCTGGGAAGGAGTTTCGTCCAAGTTTGAAACATTGAAAAATGAGGCAATTACAAGTGTCCTCTATGCTTCGGGTGTCCGATATGCTTCAGCTTGTCGTGATGACGGAACAGAGGCTCGTGGCGAAACCGAACGACAAGCTGAAGCAGATCGGACACCCGAAGCTGCACTACGAAAGATTCTCGAGGAAGCGCGCAGCTTTGTTAGTTACTGCACACCGGCAGTGACGGAAGAGGCCGTGGCATTCGCATGAGAGACGAAGTTAAAAGTGGTGTGCTCGTAGTGGGGCACGGCAGCCGTCGCCAGGAAGCAAACGAAGACGTGCGAGAAGCAGCCCGACGTATCGCTGAACGTGGCGGCTTTTCTCTCGTGGAAGCTGCCTTTCTGGAAATTGAACATCCGAACATTGGTGAGGGTTTCGCGCGGTTGGTCCAACGAGGAGCGCGCGAGATAACCGTGCATCCTTATTTCCTTTCGCCGGGTCGACATACGCGCGGGGACATTCCTGTGGAAGTTGAGGAAGCAGCCAAACGCCACATAGGCGTCAACTATCGAATCACCGAGCCCTTGTCAGCGCACAAATTGGTAATTGCTGCATCTGTCGACCGCATATGTGAAACGATCGAACGTCACAACACAGAAAGCGAAACGGAGATTAAGACGATGAGTAGCGCCCGTCATAAGGCCGAACGTGGGACCGTCTATCTCGTCGGTGCGGGACCCGGCGATCCTGGCCTACTTACGGTGAAGGCACGTGATCTGCTGGAGTCTTGCGACGTCATAGTCTACGACTATCTTGTGAATCCGGACCTGCTTGACTATGTTCCCGATGGCGCCGAGCGAATTTACGTCGGCAAAGTCGGCGGCGGTCGGCAAACCCCGCAGGACCAGATTAATTACTTGCTTATCGATCAAGCTCAGCGGCGAAGGCGCGTCGTTCGGTTAAAGGGGGGCGATCCCTTTCTGTTCGGTCGTGGCGCAGAAGAAGCCGAGGCCTTACGGTCAGCGGGAATTCCATTTGAAGTCGTGCCCGGCATCAGCTCCGCACTGGCCGTTCCGGCTTATGCGGGAATCCCTTTAACCCATCGTGATCTATCGTCATCTGTGGCCGTACTCACCGGCTCCCGGGCGGGCGATGGAGCGCTTACGAGAAGTCTTGCCGCGCATTCGTCTACTGACACTATCGTCGTTCTTATGGGTGTGACGCACCTGAACGAAATCGCCGGCGATCTCATCGCTGCGGGACGTTCAGGTGAGACGCCGGCTGCCGTCATTCGCTGGGGAACATACGAGGCCCAACAGACGATCACAGGCACACTGAGCACAATATCAGTCCAGGCAAAGCGTCTCGGCATGCGACCCCCGGCGGTCATTGTTGTCGGAGAAGTGGTGAGAATGCGCGAGCGCCTCAATTGGTTTGAAAATAGTTTCAGGGATTCGGCGTTCGAAGGGCAGACTCTTGCGGTTACTGCAGCTGGGTAGGAAGAATTGAGCTATGTCGGCATCTACGCTTTCGATCGGTCCTGAAACTACAGATGAAGAGCTGAGCGCTCTCTCTGACGAATTTAAACGAGCTTCGCCAGAATCCATCCTGGAATGGGCCGATGAGGAGTTCGGATCGGATGTGGCGCTGGCTACCGGGTTCGGCGCAGAAGGCTGCGCGCTGGTGAGCATGCTGGCTGTCAGCGACGTTCGAACGCGCGTTTTCTACCTCGACACCGATCTGTTATTTCCCGAGACCTATGCGCTCCGCGATCAACTCGAAGCGCGTTACGGCGTTCACTTCGAACGACGCGCGACGAGCCTTTCGCTCGACGCGCAAGCTGCTGCGTATGGTGAAAAACTATGGGAGCGGCGGCCTGACGATTGCTGCCGGCTGCGCAAGGTAGAGCCCTTACGAGAAATGCTTTCGGGACTGCGTGCATGGATCACGGGTGTGAGGCGTGACCAATCTCGCACGCGAGCAGCCGTAGGGATTGTCGAGCGAGACCATCAGTTTGGTCTAATCAAAGTTAACCCGCTTGCCCTCTGGTCGTCGCAGGATGTTTGGAAGTACGTTGTGAAGCATGATGTGCCCTACAACCCTCTCCACGATCAAGGCTACCCCTCAGTAGGTTGCACTCCTTGCACCACGCCTGTCCAAATCGGGGAAGACCCTCGCGCCGGCAGATGGCGTGGTTGGAACAAGACCGAATGCGGAATACACAAAGGAAAGTAAATTCATCACTTAAGGAAACCATGAAACTTATCAGTCCACACGGCGGCACGCTTATTAATCGCGAAGTTACTGGACCCGAGCGCGAGAGACTCATTAACGCCTCGAGCGCCATGCCCGCTTTACACCTCAATGCACGGGAAGTCTCTGATCTTGAAATGATCGCAACAGGAGCGTACTCCCCACTTGAGGGCTTCCTGAATCCGTCTGATTACGCTTCTGTGTGCGCCAATATGCGTCTGGCAAACGGCATTGCGTGGCCTATTCCCATTACGCTTTCCGTCGCTGACGAACAAGCAAACGCATTTCGCCAGTTTGAAGATCTGGCCCTCTATCAGGCAGATCATCTTCTGGGCATACTGCATCTCGCCGAAAAATACCGGTACGATAAAGGCCGAGAAGCAGAACTCGTGTATCGCACAACAGATTCAGCGCACCCAGGGGTGAGTGCTCTCTACAGTCAGGGCGATTGGCTGCTTGGAGGGAAGATAAGCCTGGTCAACCGTCCGCGCGAGCTTCCTTTTCAGAAGTATAGGAAGGATCCGTCGGAGACTCGTGCTCTCTTTCAGGAGCGTGGTTGGCGACGCGTGGTGGCTTTCCAAACACGCAATCCTGTGCATCGGGCGCACGAATACATCCAGAAATGCGCATTGGAAATCGCGGACGGCTTACTGCTGCATCCGCTGGTCGGTGAGACCAAAGCCGATGATGTGCCTGCTGATGTGCGCATTCAATCTTATGAGGCAATTCTGGAGCATTATTATCCCGCGACGCGTACGATCCTTTCAGTTTTGCCGGCTGCCATGCGCTATGCTGGTCCACGTGAGGCGGTATTTCATGCACTGATTCGCAAAAACTACGGCTGCTCGCATTTTATCGTGGGGCGGGATCACGCGGGAGTAGGGAATTACTACGGCACCTACGATGCGCATCACATTTTTGACGAGTTTACGCTCGAAGAGCTAGGCGTGATGCCGCTGCTCTTCGACCATACTTTCTATTGCCGTTCGTGCGGTGCGATGGCCTCTACCAAAACCTGTCCTCACGACACGTCAGCCCACGTCACGTTGTCGGGTACGAAAGTACGGGAGCTGCTAAGTGCAGGTCAGTTGCCGCCGGTCGAGTTTTCGCGCCCTGAAGTGGCCCAGGTGCTCATCGAGGCGCAACGTGCGCTGGCGACTGAGGAACTGGTCGGAGCATGATCAGAATCATTGGTCATGTATCATTTGACATTTTTCATTTGTCATTGGCCCGAACCTCGAGAACAAACTTGAAGCTGAAGCTTCCCAACTGCGAGTTCCAATAGGCACCAAGCTTTTCTTAAAATGGCCAAATGAGAAATGTCAGATGATATATGACCAATGATTACGACCAGTGATTGTGGTCCGTTGATCAAAGGAGAAGGATGACAAGAAATAAAGGCTTCACATTGTGGTTAACGGGATTGTCCGGTGCGGGTAAAACCACGTTGGCAACACGTTTGGCGGTAGAGCTGAGTGTCCGTGGTGTAAACGTGGAGGTTTTGGACGGAGATGAGGTACGGACCAATCTGTCAAAAGGCCTGGGCTTTTCCAAAGAAGACCGCGATATCAACATCAGGCGCATCGGTTACGTTTGCCGCCTTCTTTCGCGCAACGGCGTTGGCACGCTGTCGGCGGCGATCTCACCATATCGTGCCGTACGCGATGAAGTACGGCGTGCGATCGAAGGTGAGAATGTCCAATTCATCGAGGTCTTCGTCAAGTGCCCGATTGCCGTCCTTGCCGAACGCGACGTGAAAGGACTATACAAGAAAGCGCTTGCCGGCGAGATCAAGGGGTTCACTGGCGTGTCCGACCCTTACGAGGAACCGCTCGCTCCCGATGTAGTCGTTCAGACTGATCGAGAGACAGTGGAGTCAAGCTGTAAAACAATCATTCGCGAGCTCGAGGAGAGGGGATTGCTACCGGAAGTCGACTTGGACAAGTCGAGGATTGTACATTCTGTGTTCTCGCGGCGTTGGAAGAGGACGAAGACTTCGCGTAGAGTTAAAGTCGGCAGCGGCGGGAGCCTGACAATTCTCAAGAGACTATTTCTCAAAAAACCGATAAGGAAGAGATGATGGCCAACGAACAGGACACTCCAACTCCCCATTTCAACACCTTGGCGATTCATGGCGGGCAGTGGCCCGACCCTACCACCAACGCGCGAGCCGTCCCCATTTACCAGACAACTTCTTATATCTTCAACGACACCGACCATGCTGCTCGGCTGTTTGCGCTACAGGAGTTTGGGAACATTTACACGCGCATCATGAACCCAACGACCGACGTGTTTGAAAAGCGAATAGCTGCGCTCGAGAGTGGTGCGGCTGCGCTTGGAATGGCATCGGGCCAGGCGGCTGAGACCCTCACAATCCTAACGTTGGCAAAGGCAGGCGACGAGATCCTTTCCACGACGTCGCTCTACGGAGGGACGTACAATCTTTTTCACTACACGTTGCCGAGACTCGGAATCACGGTCCGCTTTGTTGACGCAGCTGATTACGATGGTTTGCGCGCTGCAATCAACGAGAAGACAAAAGCTGTTTACTCTGAAACGGTCGGCAATCCCAAACTCGACGTACTCGACATCGAGCGCCTGGCTGAAATCGCCCACGATCAACGGTTGCCACTTATTATCGACAACACCACACCATCTCCAGCGTTGTGCCGGCCCATCGAGTGGGGCGCAGACATCGTCGTCGACTCCGCGACGAAGTTCATTGGCGGGCACGGCACATCTATCGGCGGCGTGATCGTCGATTCCGGCAAGTTCGATTGGAAGGCGGCAGGACGCTTTCCCGATTTCACCACTCCTGATCCGTCTTATCATGGCGTCTCTTACACGGAGGCTTTCGGACCGCTGGCATTCATCATTAAGGCCCGCGTTCAAGTGCTGCGAGACACGGGCGGATGTCTGTCTCCATTCAACTCGTTCCTGCTCTTGCAGGGTGCTGAGACGCTGCACCTGCGTATGCAGCGTCACTCGGAAAATGCGCTTACTGTGGCCCACTTTCTGGAGAAACATGAGGAAGTGGAATGGGTCAACTACCCGGGGCTGGAGTCCAGTCCTTACTACGCACTCGCGCGAAAGTATTTACCCGATGGGGCCGGTGCGCTGATCACCTTCGGCATTCGTGGCGGAACCCAGGGGGCGAAGAGCTTTATCAATTCGCTGAAGATCTTCAGCTTGCTTGCCAATATCGGCGACGCGAAATCGCTCGTCATTCATCCGGCCTCGACCACACACCAGCAGCTTACCGAAGAGGAGCAGCGGGCTACGGGAACAACACCTGAACTGATCCGCCTTTCAGTCGGCATCGAAGACGTTCGGGACCTTATTGCGGATCTCGATCAGGCACTGTCAAAGAGTGGGCGAGCGTTGTCTGAGCCGGAGAAAGGCAAAAAGGTAGCGGGAGCGGGCACTGCATAAAGATGAGCGCTGCGTTAGAGCCTACAGTTGAGGGTGATTGTACTTTCGGAACAGATGAACCGTTCAGGCTCAATTCTGGCGCTGAGTTGCAGTCTGGCACGCTTCGTTATGCGCTTTACGGAGAACTGAACGAAACGCGTGACAATGCACTGCTTGTTTGTCATGCATTATCTGGTTCGGCGAGGGTAGCGGACTGGTGGCCGCAACTGGTTGGTCCAGGCCAACCCTTCGACACGAACCGCTACTGTGTAATCGGCGTAAACACTATCGGATCATGTTACGGCTCGACCGGGCCACTTTCTGAGAACCCCCAAAAACCTCACGAACCTTACGGCAGCAACTTTCCCCTAATCACAATCAACGACATCGTCAGAACACAAGCGCTGCTGCTGGACCATCTCGGCATTGAGCGGCTCAAAGCCGTCATCGGGGGCTCGATTGGAGGGATGCAGACTTTGAGTTGGGCCGTGGATTTTCCGGAGCGAGTGGAGCGGTGCATTGCCATTGGTGCGGCGCCACTCTCGGCGATGGGTTTGGCCCTCAATCATCTGCAACGTCAGGCAATTCGCAACGACCCGAATTGGCGGGAAGGCCATTACCCGCATGATCGGCAGCCGGTGGCCGGCCTGGCACTGGCGCGCGCAATTGCGCTGTGCACTTACAAATCGTCGGAACTCTTTACGGAACGGTTTGCGCGCCGTCCTGATCGCAGCGGCGAAGATCCGAACAATTCATTTGCTGAGCGTTACGACATCGCGGGCTATCTTGATTACCACGGTGCATTGTTTACAAAACGGTTCGACGCTAATTCGTACGTTCTGCTGTCGAAGGCCATGGATACATTTGAACTCGGGCGCGGCTACGGATCCGAGAACGCTGCTTTGCGTCGCATCAGCGCGCATTTATTGTTGGTTGGTATCTCGTCTGATTGGCTCTTCCCAGCCAGCGACGTGCGCGGTCTTGCTGAGCGGGCGCTTGCAGCGGGTGTGAGTGCAGGCTACGCTGAACTTACTTCAACACACGGGCACGACGGTTTTCTTGCCGATGCGGATCAGCTGGCGCCGATCGTTAGAACGCTGCTTGAAGAAAAGGAGTATCCCGCGTTTGCCCAGGCCGGCCGCGGGTAACATTCGTCCCGGGGACTAAGAAAAGATGGCTGATAATATTCGCGAAAGTATTGCTTTACCGCCAACACTATTACGCGGTCGAGTGGCCATTGTGACCGGCGGCTCGCGGGGCATTGGCCGCGCCACTGTGTTGAGACTTGCGGAGGCCGGAGCGCATGTAGTGATCAACTACGTCAAGAACGAAGTGGCGGCAGAAGAGGTAGCGCAGCAGGCAAGGGAATTTGGCGTGCAGGCGCATTGCATTCGCGCCGATGTGGCTCAGGTCAATCAAGCCAAGGCACTGGTGGACGAAACGCTAAAGCGTTGCGGACGCGTCGATCTCCTTGTAGCGAACGCTGGCATCTGGGAAGGTGCCCCCATCGAAGAGATGTCTGAGGCGCTTTGGGATCGAGTACTCGATGCCAACTTGAAAGGAACCTGGGCTGCGTGTCGAGCCGTCGTACCTTTTATGAAGCGTCAACAGAGCGGAGCGATTGTGATTGTCAGCTCCACCGCCGGACAGCGTGGCGAAGCAGGCTATTCTAACTATGCGGCTTCAAAGGGAGGGCAGATTAGTTTCACCAAGTCACTCGCGGTCGAACTCGCGCCCTATATCAGGGTTAACTGTGTTGCACCGGGATGGGTCGATACTGAGTTGAATGACGGAGTGTTTAGTGACAAGGAGTACAAGCAAAAGATCATTGGGACCATACCACTTGGACGCGTGGCCACGGCCGATGATGTCGCTCTCTCAATTGTCTTTGTCGCTTCCGATTGGGCTTTGCAGCTCACGGGAGAAGTCATCAACGTCAACGGCGGCTCGGTGCTCTGCGGCTAGGCGGTGAAAGGACAGGAGCAGGACCAAAACAGGAGCAGGAGCAGCAGGCAGGAGCAGGAAAAACGGATCCTTCTCACGATTCTGGACCTGCTGCTGCCTGCTGCTCCTGCTCCTGTCTTAAGTCTTTTCAGCCGGTGTTACGCAGGCCAGCCGCGATGCCATTAATCGTTGCCGCCAGTGCGTAGTTCAGATCTTCGTCTTCTTCACCGTCCTGCTTGCGACGCAGCAGCGCGAATTGAATTAAGCTCAGCGGATCAACATAAGGATTGCGCAAACGAATCGAGCGTGCAAGTACAGGGTTGCCAGTCAACAACTCCTTCTGTCGAGTCACCCGCAGGATCATACGGCGAGTGCGCTCAAACTCTTCAACGATCATCTCAAACACGCGTTCACGCACGCCTTCGTCGCTGACCAGCCCAGCGTAACGTCGCGCAATTGTTAAATCTGCTTTCGCCATTCCGATTTCGACGTTTCCGATTAAATCTGAAAAGAAGGCGAACTTCTCGACCATCGTTTGCAGGAGTCGCAATCTTTCGTCGTCTGACCCAACGAAGCGTTCGAGCGCATAGCCAACGCCAAACCACCCCGGTAGCACATGGCGACTTTGCATCCAACCAAAGACCCACGGGATGGCCCGCAAGTCCGCAAGTCCACGAGCCTGACTCCTGCGCGACGGGCGTGACCCGAGTCGTGCGTGTTCCAGTTCCTGCACGGGAGTGGCTTCCTCGAAATAGATAAGAACCTCTGGATTCTCGACAATGTGTTCGCGATAAAAACCAAAAGCACTTTTCGACATCTCTTCCATGGCCGCTTCCCACTCGGCTTCACAGTCGTTTCGGTCGCTTTGCTTGCTTCCCGGTCTTGCGAGCGCCTCGAGTGACGCGGCGACCATTAGTTCCAGATTCCGTTCGGCCAGAGCGGTGTCCGAATATTTCCAGTAGAGAACCTCGCCTTGCTCGGTGATCTTGAGCGAGCCCTCGAACGCGTCGCTCGGCTGCGCGACAATTGCACGGTGGGTTGGTCCACCTCCGCGTCCTACTGTGCCCCCTCGGCCGTGAAAGAGACGCAGTTTGACTCCACATTCAGCAGCGACACGGTGTAATGCGCGGTGTGCTTTATATATCTCCCAGCCGCTGGTCAGCATTCCGCCATCCTTGTTTGAGTCGGAATAGCCCAGCATCACTTCCTGGCGCCCTCCCCAGGAATCCAAGAGTGGTCGATAGTCGGGTGAACTCCATAGTGTGCGGCAAATCTCAGGGCAGTTGCGTAAGTCTTCGATGGACTCAAAGAGTGGCACCGGCATGAGACCCGGATCGCCGCGTTCCTCCGAAGCTTCCACACGCACGCCACAGAGGCGCGACAACCAGACTACCGAGAGGATGTCGTCAACATTGCTTACGCCGCTAATGACGTAGCTTCGAATCGCCTGCGGTGGAAACTCTCGCTTCAGCTCGACCACAGAGCGCAGGACTTCGAGGAGTTTGCGTGTTTCGTCCGACGGTGAAACAGGCAAAGCCCCGGGACCGGTTGTTCCAGGTTTTTCGTAGCTGGATAGCTCCGCGATTGCGCGTGCGTGCACCCGCGCATGCTGCCTGATATCGAGCGAATGTAGATGAAACCCGAATGAGTTAACCTGTCGCAGCAACGGATCGAGTAACAGTTGCACGACGCGCTCGCCGGCGTTTGTAGCAAGGCTTTCGCGCAGTAGCTTCAAATCGGCGACAAAATGTTCCACGTTCGCGTATGCATCCGCATGTTTGGGTTCGTTCCGGGTGAGCCGCAAACGTTCCAGGACATAATCCAAGTAACGTCGATAAACCTCTTCAGCCGCTCTGGTCTTGTTTGCGGGTGCGACTGCCGGTATTCGTTGTGCGTACCGCTCTACTGCCTCGAGCAAGGCGGGCGTGACAGTTGTTTGTCGCATTGAAGGGCTGAGCCGATCCATCAATTCTGCCGCCGCGGCGATGTAATGATCGAGGATGACCCGCCCCGCCATTTGTAACGCATCGCGGGTGCAGTCAGCCGTAACGAAAGGATTACCGTCCCGATCGCCACCTATCCACGAGCCAAAATGAAGGAAGGTCGGCAACGTGTGCGCGTCAATTTCACATTCGTAAACCTCGCGGAAGGCATCCGCAAATTCCTCATACAGCCCGGGCAGCATATCGATCAAACAACCTGAATAGTAGTCGAGCCCCATCTTGATTTCATCACGCACCGTTGGCGGGCGACGCCTGACTTCATCTGTTTGCCACAGGGCGGTAATCTCCGCTGCAATACCAGCCTCGCGCTTTGCTGCTTCGGCGTCAGTGAGCGGCAATCGATCAAGTAATTCCAGATTCTTAGCGATACGTTGACGCTTAAAGAGCACAGTGCGACGCGCTACTTCTGTCGGGTGGGCGGTGAAGACTGGTATTACCTCGATTTTTTGCAACCACTCAAGCGCACACTCGCAATCAATACCCGACTCACGCATCCGGCGCAGAGTGCCGCGTATCGAGCCCGGCTGTGGCGCGTGTTTGGGAGAAAGCTGTGAAGTCCGGCGGCGCCGTTTTCGATGATTAGTTTCCGCGAGATTTATCAGCTCGAAGTAAATGGCAAACGCCTTAGTCGTGCGATAGGCCTCGAGCAGTCCCATATTACCGACAATACTCTCGATGCGTTCCATCAACTGGTGCGCGCGCGCGCCTTCCTTTAATACTTGCTCGCCTTGTTTCAGCTCCCGGTATTCAATGGCCAGTTGCCGGATTTCTTCGACACCATCGAACAATCCCTGCCCACCCTGTTCTTTCAGGACTTCACCCAGCAACCGTCCGAGCGAGCGCACGTCGCGGCGAAGTGGAGCTTCTTTTACATCCCGTTCATCGCTCGTTAATTCGACGAGCCTGAGGGCCTGATCGTCTGCGCTCCACAAGGGTTTTGATTCGGACATGGGACCCTTTTTTCGCATTGGAAAAACTATTATGGAATCAACAGGCACTTGCTTCCAGTCCCCACAAGACTACTCAAGAACTCACTCGAAGGAAAATGAAAGAGTGGGTCAGTTTACTTATGGACTCATTCACCCCAAGACTGTTTGAAAAACTCGAATGGACTAGGATAAGAGTACTGCGCGGCTACACAAAAGTCAGAACCGGGAGTGGTAGCGACCGGGTCGATACGCATGCGCAATCGTTTCGTTTTTTCCAACAGGGCAAGATTTTGTAATAACCGCCGTAGTCGAGCATCTCGGAAACGACCCGGTCGCTACCGCTCCCAGTTCTGACTTTGTGCAGCCACCCGGCGGACACATCGTCACCATCCGAGTTTTCGCACAGTCTCTACCGCACGGTGGTACCTCATGGGACCCCGGCATGAGTGACTCCGCCCAATTCACAAAAAGACCGCGCAAGAAAGAATCGCGCGGTCTCGTTGTGATAAATGGGCCGATTCAAATTCAGACCATTGGCTCCATCACGCTGAATTGAGTGGCGGGTTCGGCACTCGACTTGGGAAGTTCTCGCGGAACCATTCCCGCTGGCCGGCCCATGCTGGAGATAACGTATTCCGGATAAGCCGAAATACCGTGCTCGTGCAAATCCAAACCATAGGTCTCACCTTCGGCGGAGACTCGCAATACCCCAAGGGCTTTGACTAGATACATAACCGCGAGCGAAACAGCGAAGGTGGCGACTGTAATAGTCAGACTGCCGATTGCCTGCGCCTTCAATACTGCCAACCCTCCTCCATAGAAAAGTCCCGTGAGCGGTGCCGTATTATCCGGCGTAATCGGCCCTGTAGCGCCATATCGCCCGCAGGCAAATAAGCCGAGCGATAGCGTGCCCCAGATGCCGCAGAAGCCATGGACAGGTACCGCGCCGATGGGATCGTCGATGCGTAACCATTCGAGAGCTTCGACCCCGAGAACGACAAGCACGCCGGCAACGCCTCCCAGTAGGATAGCCCCGACCGGACTGACCCAATAGCAGGTGCAAGTAATAGCAACGAGGCCCGCGAGGAACCCATTGACAGTGAAGCTGACATCCCACTTCTTACTCCCAATGTACGCGTAACCCATTGCTGTGAGACCAGCCGCGCAGGCCGCCAGCGTTGTATTGGTAGCAACTCGACCTATACCTTCGAAGTCCATCGCCGAAAGGGTGCTTCCAGGATTGAATCCGTACCAACCAAACCAGAGAAGCAGTCCGCCGGCAGCAGCGACTGTCAAATCATGCGGCATCATTGGACCACCGCCGTCGCGTTTGAATTTGCGCCCGAGACGTGGTCCGAGCGCGATGGCGCCCGCCAGGGCAATGAAGCCGCCAATCGTATGCACCACAGTCGATCCGGCGAAGTCGTGGAAGCCGACTCCGAGCGAGGGCAGAAAATACCCTGGGCTTCCCATCGTAGCCAGGAATCCGTCCGGTCCCCATGCCCAGTGACCAATGATTGGATAAATAAAACCCGAGACGGCGACGCTGTAGAGAAGGTCGCCAACAAAGCCTGTGCGGCCAATCATGGCACCCGAAGTAATGGTTGAGCAGGTGTCGGCAAAAGCAAACTGGAAGAGCCAAAACGCCAGAAATGCGACGCCAGTAGCTTCGTAAGTCGCCGGCACATCCTTTAGGAAAAACCAGTGGTAGCCAATCAATCCGTTTCCATGACTGAACATGAAGGAGAAACCGAACGCGAAAAACAGGATGCCGCAGAGGCACGTATCGACAATACATTCCATTAAAACATTTACAGTTTCGCGCGAACGACAGAAGCCTGCCTCCAACATTGTGAAGCCGACCTGCATACAAAAGACCAGAAATGCGGCAACGAGGGTCCAGACCGTATTGAGTGGGTTGATGATGTCATTTCCTTTTAAATCCGGATCGGCAGCAAAAACTTTTCCGAAGCCGAGCAAGTCGGGAAATAGCGCCACAATTCCGAGCAGCAGCAAACCAACACCAATGATTTTCCCGGCCAGCAGTATCATTCCATACCGACGCCATTTACTATCGTGCAGTCGAACCTGCAATCGGGAAATCTTTTGCGATAGAGATAATTTTTTCTTCATGTACAGTGCCTCCTTCAAATTTGGGGGTTCAGATGTCATGTTCTCGCAAGGGTGTGGCGATCGACGTTGGATAACTCTGGCCCAAACTGATTACGTCCACTACCGAGCGAAACTCCTGTCGCAAGGAAATTCGGCGATTCGACTCCGCGCGCCACCGCGGTGAACTCTTAGAGCGCTGCCTCGCCACGTTCCCCGGTGCGAATGCGAATCACGTCGTCCAATGGCACGACGAAAATTTTTCCGTCGCCGAACTTACCCGTGCGAGCAGTTTTGATAATTACTTGAATGGCCGCGTCTTCGATCTCGTCGGGCACAATCACTTCGACCTTGATCTTTGGAATAAATTCGATTTGGTATTCCGTGCCGCGGTAAGTCTCGGTATGACCACGCTGCCGTCCGTAACCCTGCACCTCGCTGATCGTCATTCCGACCACTTCTACTTCCTGGAGGGCCGTTCGCACAGCATCCAATAAGTGCGGCCGGATAATCGCTTCAATCTTTTTCATCCAGTTTTTCTCCTTCAGCTCCTAAGCATTCGAAGTCGTTTCGCGTTCGATCACCCTCCCTCTACCGATCTTTGGTCGCTTCGATGGCAGTTGAGCTGGTCGAAAGCAGCTCCGCCAGTCGCAACTTGACGGACTGCAGCATCATAGGCGACAGCTTTAGACCGTCTCCGTCAGTTACATAAAAAACGTCCAGCGCATCGCTCTTTTCTGTTGCTATTTTGGCGCAAACGATATCAAGTCCAAGCGACGCCAGGGCACTCGCAATCTTGTAGACCAGTCCCGGTTCATCGATCGCTCGCACCTCGATCAGTGTAGAGGCTTGGGACGCTTCATTATCGCCGGCAACCTGCGGCAGATTGCGCTGATGACCGTGATTAATGGCAGTGCGGTTTCGCGGGGCATTCTTTATGCGCCAACGCTCGACGAGCGCGGCGATGTCAGATTCACCTGCTATAGCTTTGCGTAGCGCACGATCTATTGCCGGGTACCGATGAACGTCTATAGCGTGGTGGGTGGCGGCTTCACGCAACATGAACACGTCAAGGGCAACTCCGTCTTCCCGAGTGTTGAGTTCCGCGCTGAGGATTTCGATGCCGTGGGAGGCCAACGTTCCGGCAATATCGCCGCAAAGCCCGTGTCGATCTCGAGTACAGACGGTTAACTCGGTCGACTCTCGACCGTGACGCTCCCAACGTCGAGCGAACGTGTCTGACATAAGCTCTTTGATCAGTTGGAGGTGCATTGCAGCCGCTTGTGGTCGCGTCACGCGAACATAGCGATCCGGCAACAACGCAACGTGGCGCTCGACCTCACTGGCTGGAAGCAAATCTTTCAGAAGATTCGCCACCTGCTCCTTGAACCGCGCCCTCTTTTCGCTTTCATCAGGCGGGGCCTCTCCACCAGCCAGCAGTGCCCTGCTGCGCCGATAAAGCTCCCAAAGCATTGTGCTCTTCCATTCACTCCAAACACCGGGAGCAACGGCATTGAGGTCCGCGTATGTCAGGAGCAGTAGCAGATTTAGTGCGTCAAGTGTACCCAGCTGCGTGACAAACTCGAGTATGACCTGGGGTTCGTTGAGATCTCGTCGTTGCGCGAGTTGGGCCATTGCGACATGTTGCCAAACCATCAAGACGACTTTCGCAGCCTGCTGCTCGCCGAGACCAAGGCGCTTGCAGACGCGTTGCGCGATTTTTGCGCCGCGTGGGATGTGTCCCCGACCGCGACCCTTCCCGATGTCATGCAATAGCAGAGACAGGTAGAGCAGGGAAGTGTCTTCGATTTCATCGAAGATGAGCCGCAGATGTGCACGCTGCTTGTCCTGACTGATGTGCAATTCGTCCAGCGCCTCGACGGCTTTAATGGTGTGCTCATCCACCGTGTAGTGGTGATAGAGATCGTGTTGGATGAGTAGACTAACGCGGCCAAACTCAGGCACAAAGCGCACCAGAAATCCGACTTCATGCATCAGTCGCAGGGCGAATCCGCCGCGTCCGCGCCGCCCCAGCAGTTTGAGAAAGGCCTGTGCTGCTTCGCTAGAAACGCGGAAGTTGTGGTCTACGGCCGGCAAACTTTGGCGCATGGCCTCGCGCAAGGGCTGGCTAAAGGGAACACCAGCGGCCTGCGCCACGGCGAAGGCGTCGAAGAACAGCATCGGACTTCCGGTAAACAGTTCCGCCTGACCTTCCAATTGCAAGCGACCGTCGCTTATCGAAAGTGGCTCGGTGGGAGTGCGCAGAAGCTTTCTGCCCCAGCGGCGGCTTGGTTTCATTTCAACTTCCGAAGCGCGTGCGAGCAGCATTTCGCTGAAAAGGTGTAACTCTCTCGCGTGGTGATAGTAGTCGCGCATGAATTTTTCGGAGGCGAGGAGGTTAGCCCCCGAATTGTAGCCAAACTCTCGAGCCAGAGTAGTTTGCAGGTCCAACGATAGATGTTCAGTCTTCCGGCGTGTCGATAGATGTGCGGCATATCTAACCCGCCAGAGAAAATTAGCAGCGCGTCCAGCTACCTTTTCCTCTGCCGCCGAGATTAGATTTCGAGCGCGCAATTCTCCCAACGTTTGACATCCATATCGCGCGTAAGCTGCCCAAAGAGCTGTATGCAGGTCTCGGATACCGCCAGCGCTCTCCTTTACGTTTGGCTCCTGAAGACACACGACAGCACCAAACTTTGCATACCTGGCGTCGCGCTCACGCTTGATCGCCGTAATAAAAATGTCAGCTCGCTTGCGCCGGTCTTTTTCGAAAGTTTCCAGGAGAGAGTGGTAGATTTTGTCGTTGCCGGTCAATAATCGCGTACTAACCAAGGCTGTTTGCAAGTGGGGATCGGCTCGAGCCGCCGTTATGCAGTCGTTCACGCTGCGTATGCTGTGCCCGACGGTCAGACCCGCATCCCAAAGGAGACGGAGGATCGGTTCCACCAGTCTGCGCGTTTGCAGGGCGCGATGGTTTAAATGCAAAAACAGAATATCCAGGTCAGAGTAGGGAGCGAGTTCGCCGCGACCATAGCCACCGAGAGCCACCACGGCGCAACCAGTCTGGGCCTCTTTTGAAGAGCCACCAACTTCGCCGAGCAATGTGGCCACGCCGTAAGCGCGCTTTACTATGACGTCCAGAACAGAACAGCGCGCAGCTGCTGTTTCGATTCCTGGCGCCCCGCGGCGATGGACCATCTTTAAACGCTGATCTTCGATTTTGAGAAAGGCTCGAAACTGTCGGGAAATCTCGGCAGGATCTGCGAACGGATTGTTTACAGAGAACCGCGATGCGGCGTGCAACAACACCTTCTCGCTGTGGCTTGGTCTGGGAGGAGCTACGAATGTTTCGCGTTGGTTTGTCACCATCTCCGGTAGGCTTCAGTTCGTTTACGTGATTTCAGTGTTTGTTTGTCTCGCAGGACCATGTTAAGGACAAGGTTAAGGACAAGCTTGGAGTTTGTCGGACACGCTGGGCCAGACTGGCTGCCCAGTCAATTGCACCTCTTCAGCGAGCTTTGCCAAATCCTCTTGATGTAATTCCAGCCCGTTAATAACTAATGGCTGGCGGCGAGCAAGACGCATTAACCCGGATAATGTGCTCGCACTAAGAGCCTCCGTAGCGATGAATTCTCCCCCTCTCAGCACAAGAGCCATTTCCTTCTCCTATTTTCGAGCGAACGATCTTCGTTGATTACAACGGCGTGAAGAGCAAGCTTCATACCGGGACATCTTTAGAGCGGCCGTTGAGGGAAACTCTTGTTTCGTTGACTTATTCTCGCTTCTCTCCAAATTCCGTCCCAACGTCTGATGACGTTTTTGTCGCTGAAGCTCTTCGCGACTACAAACACGTCACCTTGGTCCGCGGTAGAGACCGTGTGAAAAACTCAAACTGATGCCACGGCCTTGCGCCGTGGAGACTCACGCTCGCGGCTACAAAGAGAGGTCAGCAGCGTTTGCGGATGCCACGGCCTTGTGCCGTGGAGACTCACGCTATTGCTGAAGCTCAGACGTTAGTTACCAAAAGCCACAAGCGTGAAACTCCACGGGGCAAGCCCGTGGCATCTGGGAGAGTTTCACAGCTTTATTTGTAGCCGCTCGCGGCTACAAAGAAAGGTCAGCAGCGTTTGCGGATGCCACGGCCTTGTGCCGTGGAGACTCACGCTTATTGCTGAAGCTCAGACGTTAGTTACCAAAAGCCACAAGCGTGAAACTCCACGG
>Ga0070699_100002326_pt1 | contig 17063 bp, 10 predicted proteins | sample KBSK1503metaG_FD_65473 | JGI IMG/M metagenome (GOLD analysis project Ga0070699, IMG submission 65473) | Corn, switchgrass and miscanthus rhizosphere microbial communities from Kellogg Biological Station, Michigan, USA - KBS K1-50-3 metaG | ecosystem: Host-associated > Plants > Roots >... | reverse complement strand
TCCTGCGGCCGCAGGGGCAACTCGAGAACGCCGAGCAATACGGCAATCTGATCGTGGGCGGCAGCAACAATGCTCCGATCTATCTTCGCGACGTAGCGACCGTGAAAGATTCGGTCCAGGACGAACGCGTGAACATGCGCTTCTGGGTGCGCGGTCGTGAAGTGCCTTCGGCAACCGTGATCGTGGCGGTAAATCGCCGGGCCGGCGCGAACGCGGTCGAAGTATCGAAATCGATCTACGAGGTGCTGCCGGCAATTGGGCAGGAGTTGCCGGGATCGATCAACATTCTGCCCATCTATGATCGATCGGCAAGTATCGTTCACTCCGTTGCCGACGTGCAGGCGACCTTGATCATCGCGTTTGTGCTCGTCGTGATCGTGATCTTCGCTTTTCTCGGACGCGTGACTGACACGTTGATTCCCGTCGTCGCGTTGCCCTTGTCGCTGCTGATCACATTCATGGCGATGCGCGGTCTTGGTTACAGCCTCGACAATCTGTCGTTGATGGCGTTGACGCTCGCGATCGGATTTCTGGTTGACGACGCGATCGTCTTTCTGGAGAACACAGTCAGACGAATCGAGCGTGGCGAGGGTCCATTCGAAGCGGCCATCAACAGTGCGAAAGAGATCAGCTTCACGATTTTGTCGATGACAATCTCGTTGGCCGCTGTGTTTATTCCGCTCGTGTTCATGACCGGACTCGTCGGTCGCATCTTTCGTGAGTTTGCGATCACGATTGTGATCGCAATTCTCGCTTCCGGTTTAGTTTCACTGACGCTGACGCCGTTGATGTGCGCGCGACTGCTCAAAGCGCGTGGACACGGCATGCGCAAGACGTGGATGGAGCGCGTCATCGGCGGCATCGAAAAACGAATTTTAGCTTTGTATGGTGGATCGCTGTGGTGGTTCCTGCGTCATCGTTGGATCTCACCCGTGATCTGGGTGATCTGTTTGGCGGGCACGGTCTGGTTGTTCATGCTCGTGCCAAAAACGTTCCTGCCGCCGGGAGACAGCGGCGTGATCTTCGGCGCCTTCATCGCGCAGGAAGGATCTTCGCCACAGCAGATGCGTGTATACCAGGATCAAGTCGACCGGATGCTGCATGAGGATCCGCATGTCGTCACTGACTTCACAATGACGGGCGCCACTGGATTTCTCGCTGCAAATCAGGGCATCACCTTTACGTTCATTGGACCACCAGACAACCGGCAACCGATCGCGTTGGTGACCGCCGAGATGATGGGAAAACTCAACACCATTCCCGGTGTCATGACGTTCCTGCGACCGTTTCCGGTGCTGGAGATAAGCACGGGCGTCACCAATCAGACCCAGGGCCAGTATGCGTTTACTGTATCCGGCGTGAATCCGAGCCAGGTTTACGAGGCGGGCCAGGCGCTCATGGCTAAGATGATGACGTATCCGGGCTTCCTGAGTGTTTCTTCGGATTACTATCACAACACACCCAATCTAAACATCGAACTCCGTCGCGATCAGGCGAAGACGTTGGGCGTGTCGGAAGCACGTATTCTGACGTTGCTGCGCAACGCTTACTCGCAGAACTATACCTACCTGATCAAGAAGCCTGACGATCAGTATCAGGTAATTCTCGAGATGGAAGACTCCGTGCGCGAAAAGCCCGAGGACCTGTCGCTGCTTTACATCAAGTCAGACGACGGTCGCAAATTGGTGCCGCTCAGCGAGCTCGTAACGTGGAAGCAGACACTCGGTCCACAAGTGGTGAACCACTTGAACCAGTTCACCAGCATGACGCTCTCCTTCAACCTCAAGCCGGGCGTGGCGCTGGGTGATGCAACCAACTTCATCACGAAAACAGCGGCTGAGACGGTGCCGTCGACTGTGCGTGCTGAGCTCCAGGGTGAGGCGTTGACGTTTAGTCGCACAGTTACGAGCCTCACGATCCTGATGGGCCTGGCGGTGTTCGTGATGTACGTGATTCTCGCGATCCTTTACGAGAGTTATGTGCATCCGTTGACGGTGCTCTCGACGTTGCCGACCGCACTCGTGGGTGGTCTGTTGACCTTGATCCTGTTCGGACAGGAAGCGTCGCTTTACGCGTTCGTCGGCATGTTTATGTTGATGGGTATCGTGAAGAAGAATGGCATCATGATCGTCGACTTCGCGCGCCATCGCGTCGAGGCGGGTGAAGCGGCGGACAAGGCGATACACGATGCGAGCATGGATCGTTTTCGTCCAATCCTGATGACGACACTCGCGGCCGTATTTGGCGCGGTGCCGATCGCGCTCGGTTATGGCGCTGATGGATCTTCGCGCCGGCCGCTTGGGTTGGTCGTGGTTGGCGGACTGATCGTTTCGCAATTCATCACGCTCTACATCACGCCGGTTATTTACCTCTACCTCGAAGAGTTTCAGGAGAAAGTCCTGGACCGCACTTCTTTCTTCCGTTCACGGCGCTCACAGAAACCGGTGGTCGAGGAACCCGCGTAAATCCGTCTTCCTCCGCGTTCATCTGTGGTTTAATCTCTCACCATGTCAAACGAACCGGAGATTAATGCCACGGCAACGGCCGAGTGGACCGTTGGTCCAGCGGATCTCGCGAGCGCTTTGCCGATCGAGATGGGTGATGCGTTTCCTCCTGTCTTCGCTACCGCTCGCATGATCGGATTAATGGAGATCGCGGCCTCTCGCGTGCTTCAGCCTCTGCTTGGACCAGGCGAACTGTCGGTCGGCGTTACTGTCGATGTCAATCATACCGCACCTACACCGGTGGGCTCGCAAGTGACGGCGACCGCGCGTTACGCCGGTCGCGAAGGCAAGCTGTTTCTGTTCGAGGTCAGCGTCAGCGACCCGGGTGGCGAAGTGGGCCGCGGCTGGCACAAGCGCGCGATTGTTTCGAGTGAACGGCTACAGGGCAGTGCGGCCAAAAGAATTGGTTGAGGTGTAAGGCGGTTTCACGCAAAGACGCAAAGTGAAGACGCAAAGACGCAAAGAACATTTGAAGGATTTCCTTTGCGTCTTTGCGTCTTCACTTTGCGCCTTTGCGTGAAACCATCCTCACAATTCGCTAATCCTTCGCTCCAACTCGCTCTTAATATCTTCCGCTGTGTACTCCGGCGAGACTTTGATCGCTTCCCCAAAAGTAACCGACACCGTCCCGGGGCGGGCGAAGAGTTGTCGCTGTTGTTTGAGTTCGTAGAGGCCGCCCAGCTTGATTGGGATTACCGGAATGTTCAGCTCTGATGCGAGTAGTCCGATGCCGGCTTTGAACGGTTGAATCCTTCCGTCTTTCGTCTCGGTTCCCTCGGGAAAAATCAAAATACTCCAACCGTGATCCACTGCTTCGCCTGCATACGCAAAGCTCTGTCGAAAACCGCTGTGTCGCGGTATCGAAAACACATTGAACAGCGCCGCAGCAAGCACGTAGGCCACTCTCGACTTCACCCGCAGGTACCACGGCATGGTCGCTTCCGGATAACGCCAGTCGCGCAACAACTCGCCCTGCATCGCCAGCGCCAGACTTGAACGCCAACGTAACGGGAGGGCCGACAGAATCAGCCCCGCGTCAATATCAGTCACATGGTTTGAGATCAACAACGCCGGTCCGGTTACTTTATTTAGCTGCTCGGCGCCAAGCACACGAACGCGACACATGATCATCGTTATCGGAAGCACGAAGAAATGATAGACCAGGGAACGTATCCACGTGGTGGGCCAACGCATGGCCCAGCGCGGATACGGATAACGAACGGCGTCTGACTTCCCACGACTGACGATCTGTTCTATGTCGGCGATCGTCGTTGCCTCAGTGATGGCGGCTTCGTCGAGCTCGATCTGGTACTGATCTTCAAGCGCGCTCAACAACTCTACTCTGCCGAGTGAATCGAGTTTGAGATCGTTGGCGAGACTTGCGGAAGCGTTAAAGCGTGTGGCTGGTGTGCCGGCGATGCGGCTGATGACGGGGAGGCTCAATGGCGCCAGGGTGTCATCGAAAGCAGGCGCCGTGGCCCCGTCCAACAGCTTCTCGACTGCTGCGGCAACTTGTCCCTTGATCACCTTGCGCGTGCCGGCAGTCCGGGGAAAATCGCTGTTGGGCCACGCGACCCAGTGACGAATGCGTTGAAACTCCGCCAGCGAATCGTTCGCGCGCTGAACTACTGCATTCAGATCGTTGTGATGGTTGCGAGGAATTACTACGGCGAGGGCCTCAGTGCCGTTGGAACCCGGAAGCGGGATGACCGTGCTCTCTTTTATCTCCGGCTGATGATCGAGCGCGGCCTCGAGATCCGCCGGAAAGATCTTGAGACCTGCGGCGGTCACGATCGTGTCCTTGCTGCGGCCGCGAAAATAAATATTACCCTCAGGATCGAGCTCTCCGATGTCGCCGGTGTGAATCCAGCCTTGCCGGTCCGTCAGCATTTGGGTGGCGCCATTCCAGTATCCGGGCGAGACGTTGTCGCCGCGCACGAGGATCTCGCCGTCATCGCTCAACTTCACTTCCTGGCCCGCGACCGGTTTGCCGATTGAGCCGCGCTGCATGCGAAACGGATGCGAAAGACTGGTGAGCGATGCAGTCTCGGTCATGCCGTAGCCTTGAATGACTGCGTAGCCGACGCGGCGCCAAAAAGTTTCGGTATCACTTTCCAGAGTTGCGCCACCAGTTATGAAAGCCCAGAAGCGCCAACCAAAGCGTTGATGCACGCCGCGGAACGTCCACCAGTTACGGAGAAAATGCCGTCCCTCAGCCGCCTTTAACTGTTTCTCTAAATTCTTTGCGCCTTCGGTTTTTATCTTTGCGCCTTTGCGTGAAACCTCTTCTCGCAACGTCTCCAACACCCGCGGCACAGTCACTACGACATTGATCCGCTGCTTCTTCACAACGCCAACGATCTCCGACGGCTTGTACGATTCACGAAAATAAACTTCACCGCCGATGAGCTGCGGAATAAAGATCCCCATCAACTGTCCGAAGACGTGACTCAGCGGTAGCAGGCAAAGAAATCGCAGCGGATGTACGAAGCGTTCCCAACGCGCATACTTGCGAAACTCCTTTTCGATCGGCGCGATGTTCGCGAGCAGGTTTCGATGAGTGAGGCAAACACCTTTCGGCTCGGCGGTGGTTCCGGAAGTGAAAACGATTTGGACGAGATCGTTTGGGTTGGCGGGGTAAGGTTCGTCTGAGTGACTTGCGATCGTGTCGCTGAGATTAGTCAGTGACAGGCGTGGCAAATCGAGTTGCGGTTGTGGCTCGTCGGAGAGCAGTAGTTTCGCGGAGACTTGTTGCTGCACGCGCGCCGCGAAATCCGGCGCGGATTTTAGGTCGAGTGGGACCACGATCGCGCCACGGAGCAGGCAACCATAAAAAGCAACGATCCACTCGGGGCTGTTCTCGCTCCAGAAAAGCACGCGATCGCCGTGGCCGATGTTGCGTGCTTCAAGCTCGCGGGCAAACTGAAACGCGCACGAGGCGAGACGCGCGTACGACCAGCGCGTGAGTCTCAGACCGCGCCAGTGGACGACGGCGGTCTGCTCACCGTGTGCGATGCAGTCGTCCAGGAAGCTGAGTAGCGTTTCCCGCATAAGCAGATTTTCACGCAAAGGCGCAAAGTTACAAACCAAGGCGCAAAGAGAACCTTGAATCTTTGCGCCTTTGCGTGAACTTTCTGAGAAATGGTAAAACCAATAACCTCGTTGACAGTTCACATCTGACCGTGTTACACGTGCTATTGTTGGTTTTCACTAAATCCAAACCACATTTCCAATACAAAATGGTCAAACCATTTACTGTCTTGCTCGTTCTGGCGCTCGCTTGTGGCGCCTTCAGTTATAACCCCGCCGTCTATTCCGAAACGGTTCAAAAAAGCACCCCAATTACCGGCGCTTTTGAGGTCAGAAGATTCGGCGCGAAAGGCGACGGGAAAGCCCTCGACACTCCCGCTATTAATAAAGCAATCGACGCTGCGTCCGCAGCAGGCGGTGGGACAGTTCTTTTCACTGCCGGAACGTACCGCGCTTTTTCCATTCGCCTGAAAAGCAACGTCGCGCTCTATCTCGACCAGGGCGCGACCATCCTCGCCGCCAGTCCCAACGACGGCGACGGCAAATACGATCTACCCGAACCAAACGAGTGGGACCAGTATCAGGACTTCGGTCACAGCCACTGGCACAACAGTCTGATCTGGGGTGAGAACCTCGAAAACATTTCGATACTTGGACCAGGCAGGATCTGGGGCAAGGGACTGGTGCGTACCGGCAGCCAGTCGCGCACCAAAGAACAGAACGACGCACTCGAAAGACCTGCTCCCGATCCGAAAACTGGTCCATTTGGTTATCCCAACGCGCGCGACGCGGTTGAGCCTGGTTGGGGAAACAAGTCGATCAGTCTGAAACTCTGCCGCAACGTCATCATCCGCGATATCAGCATCCTGCACGGCGGACACTTCGCCATTCTCGCTACCGGCGTTGATAATCTCACCATCGACAACGTCAAGATCGACACGAACCGCGATGGCATCGACGTCGATGCCTGTAAAAACGTTCGCATCTCCAACTGCACGATCAACTCGCCGTTTGACGACGCGATCTGCCCGAAGAGTTCTTATGCGCTTGGTTACGCGCGCGTGACCGAGAACGTCACTATCACCAACTGCCAGGTGAGCGGCTACGACGAAGGCACGCTGCTCGACGGCACGTACAAACGCGAATTCCGCAACGCAAACGGTACGTTCAGTCCGACGGGCCGCATCAAGTTTGGCACGGAATCAAACGGTGGTTTCAAAAACATCACCGTCTCGAATTGTGTGTTTGACTACTCGCGCGGTCTCGCGCTCGAGGCCGTCGATGGCGCGCTGCTCGAAGACGTGACGATCTCAAACCTCACGATGCGCGACATCAGCAACTCGCCGATCTTCCTGCGTCTCGGAGCGCGTAATCGTGGTCCAAAAGAGACGACTAAAACCGGCGCGCTGCGACGTGTGATCATCAGCAACATCCTCGTCTACAACGCCGATCCAAAGTACTCGTCGATCATCAGCGGCATTCCGGGTTATCCGATCGAAGACGTGCGGCTGCACAACATTCGCGTGTATGTGAAAGGTGGCGGGACGAAAGAGCAAGCAGCGCTCGATCCGCCGGAGAGGGAAGCTCTCTATCCCGAGCCGGCGATGTTTGGAGAGCTGCCGGCCTACGGTTTTTTCATCCGGCATGTAAAAGGGCTACAGATGCGCGACGTGGAGGTGAGTTATCTGAGTGCTGATTTTCGACCTGCATTTTGGCTGAACGATGTCGCAGGCGTGGAGCTGATTCACGTTAAAGCGCAAAGGGAAACAGACGTGCCGGCGTTTGTGCTGAAGAATGTTACTGACTTCAGTCTGCAGCAAAGTTGGCCACTACCAGATCAACGACTCGAGCGCGTCGATATGAAGAAGTTTTAGCCACAAAAAGGCACATAAGGCACATAAAAGAAGATGGGACGCTTTGAAATTCTTTTATGTGCCTTTTTGTGGCTAAAAACTATCTCGGCTCTTCGCCTTCGATAATTAGCTCACTCTTCACACTGAACAGACCCGGAACACCGCGCGCGCGAATGTACGCCTGGGTCGCGTCACCCTTGTTTGAAACCACGCCTTTCAAAGTCGCATGTCCGCGATCGACGATGATGTGAATTGAAGGCACTGACTGAGTCGCATAGCGAAACAGTGGAGAGTTTTGACCGTAGATTTGTCGGTAGAGTGCACGCCGTAAACGGTCGTCGGAAGGTGACAGCGGTAACACTTCGATTTGGTTTACAACCTTTCCGACACCTTCAATCTCTTTCACCCGCGACTCGGCGTCAGACTTAGTTGTAGGACGTACCACCTGTCCTCTTAAGATCACCGTGTCACCCTGCGGCTCGAACTGGAGCCAATCGAACACGCCGTAATACGGCAGCGTTACCAGCTCGTGACGAATCTCGCGAACGAGGCGCGGATTGACCTGGCCCTGGACCAGCGAGGGACTGATAACTGCCAGTAAGAACAGAACGGGGATTAATCTTTTCAGTACGATTGAGCACATAACTGTATACCTCCACATGTCGATCTGTAGAGGTAAAAATTGTCGCCTGTATCGTGATTCTGTGAAGACTTTTGTAGAGGTGGCCCCGGACGGCCACCCCATACAAGATCCCGGCTATAAAGGGTGGCTACTGTCCGATCGGCGGATCAGTCGCGGTGGCCGGCTGGCTGTCGTTGACGTGAATGGTGTTCGTATCGGAGTCAACGTAGTAGTGGTTTTTGCCGGTGGCGCCGGGACCGGTAGGGACCTGCGGGTCGGCGTTGATCGTATAACCGGGTTGGGCTGACGTCGATTTGGGAATGATCTTCATGGTGTAGACGTACCCGTCAACCACTGGGGTCGTGTTTTCAAAGCGTGCGTCGAGGTAATTCTCCTTGCGCATCTCCTCAAAAGTTCCAAACGTGCTGCGCTGATGACTGTTGTAGTAAAGCATCTGTTGCTCGGCGATGGATCGCAACGTCTTGATTGCTGCTGCTTCGTTGGCGGCTTTGATTGCGGTGCGATATCCTACGACGCCCACGCCGATCAAAATGCCGATGATGGCGATCACGATCATCAACTCGATCAGCGAAAAGCCGCGTTGGTTCTTTTTAGTTTTCTTCAGGGGTTCCATAACTCCTCCTCGGGCACTTACACGAAGCCTGGCGTGCTCGGTTCCGATTTTCTGCTCCGCTTGCCCATCCTTCGTACGGGCCTTAGTCTACTACAGGAAAGCGCGAAGGTCACAGCCGAGCGGCAGCCAACTTTTCCGTGCCTCGCGTGCTCTTAGCATGTAGAATACAGACCAGTTCATGCGGAACCTCGAACCTATCAGTAGTGGACAGATAACCAGCGCCAACGCGGTCGAACAGATTGAACGCCTGCAACGCGCGGTGGAGACTGTCATCAAGGGTAAGCCGGAAGCGATTCGACTTGCCATCGTCACGCTGATGGCAGGTGGCCATCTGCTGGTGGAAGACGTACCCGGCGTCGGCAAGACGACCCTGGCCCATGCGCTCGCACGCGCGCTTCATTGCCATTTTCAGCGTATCCAGTTCACTTCAGATTTACTGCCGTCGGATGTCATCGGGCTGTCAGTTTATAACCAGCACAGCGGTGTTTTTGAGTGGAAGCCGGGACCGGTCTTCGCGAACGTGGTGCTGGCTGATGAGATCAATCGCACCACTCCGAAGACGCAATCCGCCCTACTCGAAGCGATGGCCGAACGACATGTGACCGTCGAGGGCGCGACTCATAATCTGCCCGCGCCGTTCATCGTGCTCGCGACGCAGAATCCGATCGAGCATCACGGCACTTATCCGTTGCCGGAGTCGCAGCTCGATCGATTCATGTTACGGCTGCGCATCGGTTATCCCGCGCCCGCGGATGAACAACGCATCCTTCGCGATCGTGAGTACGCCGATCCGCTCGACGATCTCGAGCCGGTGATGAGCGCGAGTGAAGTTGTCGAGCTGCAACAAGCGGTGGCTTCAGTATCGGTCGATGACGCGCTGGTCCAATACCTGATGCGCATCGTTTCGGCGACCCGCGACTCGGAGATGTTGGACCTTGGTGTCAGCCCCCGGGGAACGCTCGCGTTGTTCCGCGCGGCCCAGGCGATGGCGCTGACTGAAGATCGTGGCTATTGCATTCCCGATGACTTCAAGCGTCTCGTGATTCCGGTTTTTGCACATCGCATCGCGGTCAGCTCACGATTCTCATCATCGCTGCGTCGCAGTGAAGAAGCCGAAGCCGTCCTTAACGAAATCCTGAAAACCGTCAGCGTCCCGTTGTGAAGCCAGATCGCGCAGCTTCGATTCCCCAGAAAGCCTCTGTGCCGCGCATTGTTCTGGGAACCTTACTCGTGCTCGCGGGGCTCGCTTCCGCTCTGGTCACAGTTCTCGCCCGGCGCGCGGATCAGAGTGGACTCGCCGGAACGGCGGCGATCTTGTCGCTGATCATTGCGCTGTTGTTGACGATCTTCATCGTGCCGCCGTTGGCGCGTTCCGCCAGAGTTGAAGTCGCGGGTCTTGATTTTCCTTTTGAGCCGACCAGTGGTGGCGGCGTGTTTCTGGTGATCATCGTCGTGGTCGGGTTTGCGGCCTGGAACACCGGCAACAATCTCCTGTTTCTCGTTTTTTCTTTACTCTGTTCCACGTTGTTTGTGGGTTGGATGGCGTCGCGCACGTCATTGCGCGACCTGACTGTCTCGGCGCGTTTTCCGGATCATATCTTTGCAGCGGAAGCGGCGCCCGTAATCGTCACCTTACGCAACAACAAACGCCTGTTGCCGTCGTTTTCAGTGCTGGTGGAGGCACGTGGTCCTAATGACGACGTCGGGGGTAATTCCAAACGCCGGCGGCGTTATGCCAAACGCGTGCTCGCTTACTTCAGTTACGTGCCGCATCGTTCGGCCGCAGAACAGCGAGTGGAGCAACTGTTTCCGGCGCGCGGCCACGTGCTGATCGATGGGTTTGAGTTGTCGACGCGTTTTCCGTTTGGGTTCTTCAGGAGACGGCGACGTTTGCGCGCGCGCAACGTTGATATCGTGGTCTATCCGAAGCCCGAGGTGATCAGCGACGAGTTGCACCTGTTACCGATGTACGCCGGACGCATGCCGGCGATGCGGCGCGGAGCAGGGCACGATCTTTTCTCGATGCGCGACTATCAACCGCAGGATGATCTGCGACATATCGACTGGAAGGCGACGGCGCGTTCGCGACGACTGACAGTGCGCGAGTTTACGTCGGAAGATGAGAAGCGGATCACGATCGTGCTCGACACGCGTTTGTCGCGGACTGGCGGAGGTGCTTTGTCGGAGCGATTCGAGCGTGGCGTGGTGCAGGCGGCATCGTTGCTCAAACACTTTATCGATGAGCGAGCGGAAGTCAGGTTGGTGCTGGGCAATGATGTTGGACCATTCGGGTCGGGGACGGAGCAGCTGTATCGCTGTTTGCGACGGCTGGCGCTCGTGACGGCGGTTGATAACGATGGCGCGGAGCGTGAAGTGGTGCATGCGAGTCGTGATGCGGTTGAGCACGATTACGCGATCCTTTTGACCGCGGCCGCGCCCGGCTCGATCCCCGCGAACGTCTGGCGCACCAGCCATGTGATTTATTTATGACAGCGGAAGAGAGTTTCACGCAAAGGCGCAAAGTTAAGACGCAAAGTCGCAAAAAAACTTCAGCTGATCGGCTTGCGCCTTTGCGTCTTAACTTTGCGCCTTTGCGTGAAAAACAGCTAGCGTGACTGAATCTTCGAGAGTCTCCTATTCACCATCCACGATCTTCCTGATCGGCCTGTGCTTCATTCTTTCCGGCGCGACGGGTTTGATCTACGAAGTGCTCTGGGCGCGTATGTTGGGATTGGTATTCGGCGCTACGACGCTCGCGGTCAGCACTGTGCTCGCAGCGTTCATGGGTGGACTCGCGCTCGGCAGCGCCCTGGCCGCGAAGCTTGCGCCACGCATTCGAAAACCACTCAGCACTTATGGCTGGATGGAGATCGGCATCGCTGCCTACGCCTTGCTTGTTCCACTTCTGTTTCGTCTCGTCGATCATCTCTACGTCCTGATCTGGCAGCAACTGCAACCCGGACAGTTCAGCTTCAGCCTCTGGCGTTTCGTTCTTTCCAGCCTGGTCCTGCTTGTTCCCACAACTCTGATGGGCGCTACGCTGCCGGTGCTCACCGTGGCCCTGGTCCGTTCGTCGGCACGAGATGCAAAATCCGTCACTCGGCTCTACGCGTGTAATCTCGCCGGTGCGATTCTCGGCACGCTCGTGGCCGGGTTCGTGTTACTGCCATTGCTCGGCATTCGCGCCACCATCGCGCTTGCCGCGGTGCTGAATGCTTTGGTCGGTGTTGCCGCAATCTCTCTGCAGCGCAGATCCAAATCAACTGCGGTGATTGACGTCCCGGAAGTCGACGTGGACCAATCCATCTCGACGTCCAACCGCTTCTGGTTCTTTGCTGCGCTTGTTTCGGGCTTCGTCACGATCAGCACGCAGGTTTCCTGGACGCGCATCCTCACGATGATCATCGGTTCGAGCACTTATGCGTTCAGCATCGTCGTGGCGCTATTTCTGATCGGACTTGCGATCGGCGCGTGGCTGGTGGCGCGCAAGGATCGATCGCCGGCGTTGCGAATCGCGATTCTAAAAGTAGAAGTGCTGACTGTGATCAGCCTCGTCCTCAGCCTGTATGTATTGAATAAGACTCCGGCTGTGCTCGTCACGCTCGGACTAAAACTTCAGATCTCGTCATGGCTGGGTTTGCTGCTGTTGCAAATCTTTTGCGCCACGTTGCTGATTCTTGTACCAGCGGTGTTGATGGGCATGGTGATGCCGCTTGTGCTGGTGTGGGCGGCCCGCGAGCAATCAAAGTCCGTCGCGCGCGTGGGCCGCAGTTACGCCATTAACACTCTGGGCGCGATTGCCGGCGCGTTCATTACCGGCTTTCTTCTGATCCCGAAGACCAGCACTCGTTTCACCCTCCTGTTTGCAGCGACGTGTTGCCTGGTCGTGGCGTGTATCGCGTATCGTCCGGCTGAGCCCGCGCGCGATCCGGGACTGAAACGCGCGCTTGCGATCGGGTTGATTCCGATTTTCGCGATCCTGCTTTTCCTCGTCGCGCCGCCGATGAATCTGGCGGATCTTTCAATTGGCGCCTACGACAGTCTGGTGCGCGTGTTGGCCCAGTCGCGTGAAGCGCCGGCTGATCAAACCGACCCGGAACAGCGACAGGAAGTTCACGAGCTGCTGATGTATCGCGAAGGTCCGACCGCGACTGTCTCAGTGCGTCGCGATCAGAACACGCTTTCGATGGCCATTAATGGCCGCACCAATGCGTCTGACAGCATGTTCGATATGCCGACGCAGGTGACGCTGGGTAAGCTGCCGGTGTTGCTCGCGCCCAAGCCTGACAATGGTTTGATTATTGGTTACGCAACGGGCATCACGGTTGGCGCGATGCTGCAATCGCCGGTTCAGTCGGTTACGTGTGTCGAGCTGGAGCCGGCGACGGTTGAGGCTTCGAGGTATTTCGAGCACATCAATAATCGTCCACTCGATGATCCGCGCACGAAGCTCGTTATCGACGATGCGAGAACCTTCCTGCGCGTGACGCCAAATCGTTACGACATGATCGTGAGTGAGCCGAGTCATCCGTGGGTGCCGGGGGTGGCGAACCTGTTTACGCAGGAGTTTTTTGAGCTGGGTCGCGAGCGGTTGACTGACGACGGGGTATTTGTGCAGTGGGTGCAGATCTATCAGCTATCGACGGAGAGTTTGCGATCGGTGCTCGCGACGTATCACAAGGTGTTTCCGCATGTGCTCGTGTTTCGTGTGGGCGGGTTGAATAAAGGAAAGGATCTGTTGCTGGTTGGAAGTATGCGGCCGTTGAGTCTCGAGCGCCTGGCAGAGATCAGGTCATGGCTTGTTTGTGACGAGACGAAACTTGGGCCGGCCGTGGCAGGGGCGAAGATCAATACCGACGACAACATGCACATCGAGATGACTGTACCGCGTGAGGCGTTCCGGCCGTTGATGAATGCGAATGCGGAGTGGGTCGAGGCGCTCGCCAAGTAAGAAAGAGGTTTCACGCAAAGGCGCAAAGGTTACGCAAAGGCGCAATAAGGACTCAGATTATCCTCTTTGCGCCTTTGCGTAACCTTTGCGCCTTTGCGTAACCTTTGCGCCTTTGCGTAACCTTTGCGCCTTTGCGTAACCTTTGCGCCTTTGCGTGAAATCTCTTATCGCATCAACATCTCTGCAGCCGCTTCACCGCTGCGGATACAATCGGGAATGCCGGCGCCGCGGTAGGCGTTTCCTGCGAGCGTGAGGCCTGGCAGTTCGCTGGTTAGTTGTTCGATCTCGTTTACCCGATCCAGATGACCGACTTCATACTGCGGCATCGAGTTTTTCCACTTCGCCACCTCCACGAATAACGGATCTTCACCGATACCCAGCAACTCACGAAGATTAGCTTCGACTCTGACACGCAGGTCGCCCTCGTCGAGCGCGAAGATGTCCGGTTGTAACGCGCCGCCCGCAAACGCGCGCAGCAGGACATGCCCCTCAGGCGCACGTCCGGAAAACTTCACGCTACTCAAGGTGCAGGCAATCAAGGATTTCTTTTCAACGAAAGGCACGACAAAGCCGAATCCGTTCAGCGGATGAGCGATCGCCGCGCGCCTGTAAGCAAAGTTGATCGTCGCCGTTGACGCATATTTGATCTGTTTTAGTTTCTCGGCCAGACGCTCGTGTACGTCATGCAGAAGATCCGCGGCGATATACGCCGGCACCGCAAGGCAGATCGCATCCGCTCTCAACTGCTCACCATCGCTCGTGCCGATGGTCCATCCCGAACCATCGCGCTGCAACGATACCGCGCGGGTGTTGAGACGAATGTCGGCCTTGATCTGCGACAGGGCATCAACCAGCACCTGCATTCCCTGATCGAACGACAGAAACAGACTGTAACGCGCGCCGCTCGTGCCGATCTTTTGCGACCGCCCCTGCCGCAGCATCGCGAGAATGAGACTGCGATGCTCCCGTTCCATATCCAGAAAGCGCGGCAAGGTCGCGCGCAAGCTGAGCGTTTCCGGATCGGCGGTGTAAATACCGCCGATCATCGGTTGCGCCATGCGATCCAATGCTTCGACGCCGAGCCGGCGACGCACGAAGCTCGCAAGACTTTCATCGTTTGCTCCATTCGTGCGCTTGCGTGGCAACAGCAGATCCGCGGCCATGCGCGCTTTGCCGGCGACACTGAAAATGTCGCTGGTGATGAAGGGCCAGAGGCGTGACGGCGCGAGTAACTGAAATCCTTCCGGCACGGCACGGAGCCGTCCGTCTCTGACGATGAAACTGCGTCGAAACTGTTCGTTGGTTTGGACCAGGCGCGACTCGAGTCCTAATCGTTTCGCGAGTGCGAGGGCCTGTGGCTTCTCGGAGATGAAGGAGTCTGGTCCACGTTCGAGGAGAAAACCGTCACGATGCTCAGTTTGGATCGTGCCGCCCAGTCGAGGTGACGCTTCGAGAAGAGTGACGCGGATGTTTTCTTCGCTGAGACGGTGCGCCGCCGCCAGACCGGAAATACCGCCACCGATAATGACAACGTGAGATTTCATGTTCGCGAGTTTGGCTTAACAGGATTTCAGGATTTTCAGGATGTACCTGATAAATCCTGAGAATCTTGTAAATCCTGCCTCAAGTAACGCAACAATCGGGCGCGCAGAGTCCCGTTCGTGCTCCCTGCGAGCCGACGAAACGCACCGGCGCGTTATCGATGCGCTCCAGCATCAGCTCCCTGATCATCTTCACAAACGAAGGATGCGTGCCGGCGGTCGCGGCGCGCACCAGCTTCATACCCAGCTCGCGCGCGACGTTCTGCGCCTCGAAGTCGAGATCGTAAACAATCTCCATGTGATCCGATACGAATCCGATCGGAGCCACCACTACTTCTTTCACGCCCGCCGCCGCCAACTTCTTTAACTGTTCGGCAACGTCCGGTCCCAGCCACGGCTGCATCGGCGAACCGCTGCGACTCTGATAAACCAGCTGCCAGTTTGTGACCTTGAGCTCGCGCGCAATCAGACCTCCGGTTTCGGCGAGTTGCATCGCGTAATCGCAATTCACCGCCATCGACTCCGGAATACTATGAGCGGTAAAAACGAGCTGAGCATCACTAACCTGGTCCAGTGCGGCGCGCACGTGCTCAACGTTTGCTTCAATAAAGAGCGGGTGATTGTAAAACTGACGCAACTTCTCGATGCGTGGCGCGCCTGGTCCAACCTGCACCTGTGCGTCGTTGATGTTCTGCAGGTACTGCCGGCAACTGGAATACGAACTGTAAGCCGAAGTCACGAACGCGAGCGCATTCCTGATTCCATCCTCTGCCATGCGAGCAACTGTGTCGGCAAGCATCGGGCGCCAGTTGCGGTTGCCCCAGTAGATCGGCAGCCGTGGTCCATTTCGTTCCAACTCTGTTTCCAGCGCCGCAATCAGATTTCGATTCTGCTGATTGATAGGGCTGACGCCACCGAACATCTCGTAATGGTGCGCTACACTGAGCATCCGCTCGCGCGGCACGTTCCGCCCACGCAGCACATTTTCGAGGAACGGAATCACATCATCCATACCCTCCGGCCCGCCAAACGACACGACTAACAAAGCATCAAAATCCATTTTCATCCGTCTGATCTGTAGCTCATCTCATGCACCATCTCTACTAAAGCAACGACATTCTCGACCGGCGTCTCCGGCAAAATCCCGTGACCAAGATTGAAAATGTGCCCCGGCCTGTTACCAGCTTGATCAAGAATCCGCTTCGCTTGCTCTCGCAACGACTCCGGTTTTGCAAACAACGCCACTGGATCGAGATTTCCCATCACCGCCACATCGTCACCAATTCGTCGCCAACCGTCATCAAGACGCACGCGCCAGTCGAGCCCAATCACGTCGCCACCAGCTTCCCGCATCAACTCGAGTAGCGCCGCGGTTCCAGTTCCGAAATGAATCACCGGCACGCCGGGCGTGACTTTGCTGATCACACTGCGCGTGTGCGGTAACACAAACTCACGATATTCGTCCGGACCAAGGCATCCGACCCACGAGTCAAACAACTGCACTGCCTGCGCGCCCGCCGCGATTTGGGCATTCAAATACTTCGCGAGACCTCTCGAAATTAGTCCCAGCAGTGCGTGCCACGCGCCCGGATCGTTGTACATCAAGCGCTTCGTGTGGACGTAGTTTTTCGAACCGCCGCCTTCGATCACGTATGAAGCGAGCGTAAACGGCGCGCCGCAGAAGCCAATCAACGGAATGTCGGGGCGGAGCGCGCGGCGAGTTTGTCTGATTGCATCGTTAACAAATTCGAGGGCACTGACGTCTTCAAGTTCAAGGAGTCGATTAACGTCGGCAGGTTGGCGAACGGGATTGTGAATAACGGGTCCTTCGCCGGCGGCAAACTCCAGTTCGATACCCATCGGTTCGAGTATCAGCAGGATGTCGGCAAAGATTATGGCTGCATCGACGCCGAGCCGGTCAACCGCAG
>Ga0070699_100002324_pt1 | contig 17067 bp, 11 predicted proteins | sample KBSK1503metaG_FD_65473 | JGI IMG/M metagenome (GOLD analysis project Ga0070699, IMG submission 65473) | Corn, switchgrass and miscanthus rhizosphere microbial communities from Kellogg Biological Station, Michigan, USA - KBS K1-50-3 metaG | ecosystem: Host-associated > Plants > Roots >... | reverse complement strand
TCAGATCACGCGAATGGCGCCCGACCGATCCACCGCGAGCTGCATGCCCGTTTCGAGCGACGCGAAGTCGGCGTCGGCGAGGGCGACGACCGGAAACGCCTTGCCGTACATCAGCTCGGCGACGATCGACGCGAGCGCGAAGAACGAATCGGTGCCGGTGGTGAGGATGGCGGCCGGCGCGGTGCCTGCACGGACCGACTCGAGGAGCACCGCCGTCGTCGTCGACGATCCTTTGCTGAACGGCACTGCGAGGATCCGGCCGGCCGCGCCGACGCCCTCCAGCGGGTGATGACGATCGATGATCGTTCCCGTCCTGAAGTCGTAGCCGCCCCAGAAGGACAGCGACTCGTCGGTGACGAGCGCTTCGCCGCGGGCGTCGCCCGCGACGATCGAGCGGCCGATGATCACGCGCGCTGCCATATCGAATCGTCTCGAACGACGCGCCCTTCGATCGCCGAGCGGACGCAGTCGGCCAGGCTGCCGAAGGTGACGCGCGATCCAAGCAGGCTCGGCGCGTAGTACGCGTACTTCGCCGAGTTCGTCATCAACGTTCTGATCTCGGGCGGCAGCATCGGCGACGCCAGGATGCACGTGTCGAGCGTGATCTCGACGCCGAAATCGACGAGGGGCGCCAGCACGCCGGCCTGCTCCGCCTCCTCTTTCATGACCCGGCTCGACGTGATGAGAAACCTCACGCGAGGGTGCGCGCGGCGTCCCACCACGAGCGGCGCGAGCCGTTTGAACTCCGCGAGCGAAAAATGCGGACTGCCGAGGATCACCATGTCCAGCTCACGACCGTCCGTCGTCGTCAGCTCCGCGCGCGCCGACTGCAGATCGCGCACGGTGATGTCGATCGCCTGCTCCGGGTCGCGCCCGTGAAATGCCGCCTCCACCGTCGGCGCCTCGGGCGTGATGCCGGCGATGTGAAACAGCGCGACGCGCCCGGACGAAGCGACGGCGGCGGCAAACGCTTTCAGATCGTCTTCGACCGGCGATACGGAGACGCCCTCGATGACCGGAATGCGATCCTCCGCCAGCTTTCCGACGAGGTGACCGAGCACGGGGAAGAACTGATCGTCCTGTTGCAGCGCAGCCGGTACGCCGGCGAGACGAAGCAGCAGCTGGCCGGCGCGGTTCTCCGTCAGGTGAAGACCGACGGCGGGAACGCGGCCGGTGATCGCGCAGCAGATGTCGAGGAGATCCGGATAACGTTCGGTCCGCGCGCCGATGACCGAATTGGCAAAGGCGATCGCGTTCGACTCGCCCCACGCAATCTGCTGACCGAACGACGGCCGCATCGCCGTTTGATAGGGCGCGCAGGTCCACGTGGGCGCTGCGCCCATCTTTTCGTACGCGAGCATCTGGCGCGCGGCTTTCGCCGCCCATTCCGGCGACACCGCCCAGTTCTTCCACCCGCACTCGTCGACGCCGCTCACGTTGAGGCTCGTCGGAACCGCGACGCGCGCGCCGAGCGAGGCGAGGCGCTCCGCGAACTCGAGCGTCGCGTCGCCGAGATAGATGGCGCTGTCGATGTGGGCGTGCGAGATGTCCATCAGCTCGCGGGCCTGGTAGACGTCGGCCATGCGCACGAGAATCTGCATGGCGAACTGCGCGGCAGGACCGCGACGTCCGTCCAGCATCTCCCTGTCGCGATCGGAGAGGGTGAGCATTCTGATTTCGCCCTGCCCCATCATTTCTCAATCGCATGGGGAATCCACCCCCATGCGCTGACACCCTCGCGCCGTAACGCTCGGGCGTATCCAGAACAGAACGTCACAGCGCTTCTCACTATAATCCGCGGCATGCGACGGATCCTTACTGCCCTGACTCTTCTCTCTGCGATCGCCGTACCTGCCGCACAGGCGCCGCCCCCCGTCACGGTTCTCAGACCGGCGCGCGTGTTCGACGGCGACGCGATGCACGAAGGGTGGTCGGTGCGCGTGCGCGGCGAACGCATCGAGGCGGTCGGTCCTGACGCGGCCGGCGATGCGGGCGCGAAGGTGATCGATCTGCCCGGCACGACGCTGATGCCAGGCCTCGTCGAGGGGCACTCGCACATCCTGCTCCACGCGTACAGCGAGACGTCGTGGACCGATCAGGTGTCGCACGAAGGGCTGGCGCTCCGCGTGGCGCGCGCCGTCAACCATCTCCACGCGACGCTGATGGCGGGGTTCACCACGGTGCGCGATCTCGGCACCGAAGGCGCGCAGTACGCCGACGTCGAATTGAAGCAGGCGGTGAATCAGGGCATCGTGCCCGGTCCGCGCGTGCTCGCATCGACGAAAGCCATCGTCGCCACGGGCAGCTATCAACCGAAATTCGTGGCCGAGTGGAACGTCCCGCAGGGCGCCGAAGAAGCCGACGGCGTCGACGGCCTCACGCGAGTCGTGCGCGATCAGATCGGCAGAGGCGCCGACTGGATCAAGCTGTACGGCGATTATCGATGGGGACCGCTGCCGGGCGCGCATCCAACCTTCTCGCTCGACGAGATGAAGCTCGCGGTCGAAACGGCGAAGAGCGCCGGCGTCCCCGTGGCGGTGCACACGAGCACGCCCGAAGGCATGCGCCGTGCGACGCTCGCCGGCGCAGAGACGATCGAGCACGGCGACGGCGGCACCCCGGAAATCTTCAAGCTGATGGTCGAGCACCACGTCGCCTGGTGTCCGACGCTGACGGCCGGCGCCGGACCGTGGCCGCCAGCGGATCCGAACTCACCGGCCGCCACCCGCAAGCGCGCGACGTTCAAGGCAGGCCTCGAAGCCGGCGTCACGATCCTGAACGGCAGCGACGTCGGCACGTTTCCACACGGCGAGAACGCGCGAGAGCTGGAGGCGATGGTCGCCTACGGCATGCAGCCCGCGACGGCGCTGAAGAGCGCGACGTCGATCGCCGCGCGCGTGCTGCACATGGAGACTCAGATCGGCCAGGTGAAGCCGGGACTGTTCGCCGATCTCGCGGCGTTCGACGGCGACCCGACGAAGGACATCGGGGCGCTGCGCCGAGTCAGGTTCGTGATGAAGAGTGGGACGATTTATAAGCAATGAGAGCGGACGTCAGAGGTCAGAGGTCCGGGCCTCCGACCTCTGACCCCTGGACTCCGATCACGAACAGCCGCTCACACACGACCCGCGCGCGTCGAACTCCATCATGACGCCGCTCTTCGGCACGTGCACGATGATGCGACCGCGGTCTTCGTCGCCATGATCGTCGCCGCGTCCGCCGCGTTCGACCGCCGCAATGAATTGGGCCGTTCGCGACCCCTGCGTCACCACGCCTGCTGTCGTCGCGGCTTCGTTCACGTGAGACGGAATGACGGTGCGCGGCCTGACGAGCCGCGTCGTCGCGAACGCCGCTGCCTCGGGTCCGGTGGTGAAGAGATCGCCGATGTTGATGATCATCAGCGACGGCCGATAGAACTCTCGGATGATCGTGCCCATCTCGGCGGTCAACCCGGTGTCGCCGGTGAGGTACACCGACAACCCGTTGGTGAACTTCACGATGAAGCCGTTCGCCGGATCGAGGTACGCGGTCAGCCCATCGGTCGAGAGCTCGGTCTTGAGCGGCTCCGACAGCGTGGCGGCGGCGGCGCTGCTGTCGTGGTTCGCCGGCACGGTCGCGATCTCGACGGCGGGACCGCCGTTCGAGATCGATCGCATGCCGCTGATGCCGAGCAGCGCCGTGCACGCTGTCGATCGCGGGACCGTCATGCGGTTCGAGCCGATACCGGTCGCCAAAATGGGCGGCGGCGGGCACGCGGGCGTCGGAGCGCCGGTGATCGCCTGAATTTTCTTGCCGATGAAACTTGCGAGGTCTGGCGCCGCGACGACCGCCGCATTCTTCGCTGCCGCGATCTGCGGCGCCACTCCGAGGTGATCGCCGTGTCCGTGGCTGACCAGAATGACGTGCACGGCGCCAAGCCTTGAATCGGTCGCCGTCACGGTCGGCCCCGGATCGTACAGAATCCGAATGCCGGTTGGATCTTCGAACAGGACCGCGCGATCGAACGCCCCCAACTCGCCGGCGGTCTGACCGAGCGGTGTGAGCTTCACGGTCTGTGCGTGTGCGGCGCCGGCGCCGCAGGCGAAGCAGAGAGCTGCCACGATCCACTGAGGCAAACCCGTTCTCATGAATGCCTCCTTGCGCTGATGCTGAAGTTTTGTCAGCCCGATTGCGCGGGGCAGTTTAGATCGAACGCCGCTCTTCGGTGCTCGCTTTCATGAAGAAAACTGAAGTCTAGTAATTCAGCCAGTAGGACAGTTTGACCAGGAAGACATTCCGCGGGGTGACGCCGAAGATGTCTCGGACGTCGCGGCCGAACCGGAAGCCGCCGGGGACGGCGTCGTTCTCGCGCGCCTGCTGCCACACGACGAAGAGCGTCGATCCCGGCTTGTATTCCCACCGCAGCACGTTGGTCGTGCGGAACGACTTCACGTTGAAGTCGGGATCCCCGTTCGCGTCCAGGTCGTACGCGTACGGCGAGTAGCGGACGCCGTAGTCGCGCGTGCGTCCGTTCGCGAGTTCCTTGAATCTGCTGTAGTCGCCGGCCGAGACGAACGGCTCCGCGTAGAGTTGAATCGAGAGGTTGGGCGTCATCGTGTAGTTCACGCGCTCGGTCAACGCCACCGTCGTCTGGTCGATGTGGGCGAACGCATAGTGATCGCGGGAGTCGGCGACCTTACCGACCCATTGCGAGTCGTTGACCGATCGGTTCAGGCGCGCGCCGCTCGTGATCGTGAGCGCCGACATCGGACGATACGTGACTTCGATCTCGTCGTCGGCGAACGACGAGCCGACGCCATTCCACCCGCGTCCACGGAAGTAATTGACGGACACGCGCCGCCGGTTGTCCGAGTTGAGCCAAGACCAGATAGTGGCGTAACCCTCGGTGAATCCCCCCGGACCGCCGCGGGTCAACCGGTCGTCGAAACCCATCGGCTGATGGTTGATGCCGCCGCCGGCGGACCAGTTGTTGATGAACGTCACGTTGCCGTTGACGTTCTCTCCGGCGAACAAGCGATCGCCCGAATAATTCCAGGTGGCCCACTGGTTGAAGTTGAGATTGCGATTGCGGAACCAGCGGTTCGGCGCGTCGCTGCGCACCTGGAACCAGTTCGCCATCCAACGCTCGTCGGCGCGGCGAAGGAATCCCACGTCGTTCAGCTCGAAGCCCGGCGATTTGAACCCGACCTGTGAATTGAACCGGACGCGCTGCCCGCCAATCTTGCTGACGCCGACGCGGCCGCTCGCGCCGGCGAGCGAGGTCGCCGCCTGATCGAGATGCAGCACCGTCGCATCGGGACGCTGGAAATAGTGGCGGCTGTTCTCCTCGATGCCGTCGATGGCGTCGGCGCTGCCGCTCACGCTGCTGCCGGCAAGGTAACCGGTGACGCTGTAGCGCGACTTGAAGCGGACGTCCCAGTCGACGCCGCCCGTGAAGGCGCTCTTCGGCAGGAAGGTCGTCGTTTCGGTCAGATGACGGTTGGCGGCCGTGACCATGAAGCCAACCGATGATTGATTCGCGAACTCGCGCCGCACGCGGCCGATCGAATACGTCGTGAGCGGCTCGATCGGTTGCTGGAAGACATGCGTGGTGTCGAGCACGGTTCCGAATTCTTCCTGCGTCACGGCCGACATGGCGCCGATCGAGAATTTGCCGACGCGTCCCGTCAGCTTCCCTGCGCCGAGAATCGTCGTCTGCGTCGGAGTCTGGTTGTAGATGTTGTCGCCGCTCGGAAGCTCGCCGGTCCCCTGCGGCGATCGTCCGATGCGGCGCGAGTAGAACAGCTGACACGGCCCGTCCATGCAGTCGGAATCGAACCGGAACATGCCCGACCCTTCGACGAAGAACGGACGCCGCTCCGAGAAGAACGTCTCGAACGCGCTCAGGTTGACGACCGCCGGATCGGCTTCGACCTGGCCGAAATCAGGATTGACGGTCGTCGTCAGCGTGAGCCCCGGCGTCAGCGCGTATTTCAGATCCAGCCCCATTGCACTGCTCGGCGAAGATGCCTTCACGAGCGGATTGCCGCCTCCGCGCTGACGCGTCAGGTCGGCGACCGTGTACGGCACCATCTCGAGCCGCTTCGGCGACGCGGTCATCGCGAGGCCGCCCAGCTCGCCGAACGACGACACGTAACCGGTCGCGCTCCGTGCGAGCAATGGCCACGTGCTCGTTTCGTTGAGGCGTCCGATGCGGCGCGCGACGGCGAAGCCGAACGTGTTCGCGCCATTCGGAGTGAAGCGCAGCTGCGAAAACGGGATGTGAAACTCCGCCGTCCAGCCCGCGGCATCGCGCGACACCTTCGCGTCCCACACGGCGTCCCATCCGTCGTCGCGGTTGTTGTCGTCGAACCAGTAGCGATCGATCTTCACGCCCGAAGGATTGACGGCGAACTCGTACGCAGTCCTTCTGTCGTGGTACGAGTCGATGAACACGTGCAGCCAGTCCGACGGCGAATCGACGTCTCGCCGTGTGAGGTACGACACGATTTTGTCGGCCTGCGCGTCGAACGCGCGCACCTTCACGTACAGCGTCGTCGCGTCGTACACCACGCGGAACTCGGTCCGTTGGCTCGGCTGTCCGCCTTCCTCCGGCTCGCGCTGGAGGAAGCCGTCCATCGCCGTCGCGGCCTGCCAGGCCGCCTCGCTGATTTCGCCGTTGATTCGCACGGCGCTGGGCATGTCCGCAATCGGGACCGCATCGACGCGGGACGACAGCGCAACAGCGAGCAACGCGGTGGACAGCATGGAACGGCTCTACTTAGACGGTCTGCGCAGGATGTTAGTTGGCAGATATCAGGGGAGAAGCACGTCAATGATATCGTACGCCGATGGCCTTCACGACCCTCATCTCTACCGACGCGCTCGCGAAACACGTGAACGAGTCGTCGTTCGTCGTCGTCGATTGCCGGTTCAAGCTCGACGACGTGGCGTGGGGTGAACGCGAGTACGCGTCCGCGCACATCCCGGGCGCTGTCTATGGGCATCTGGACCGCGATCTGTCCGGTACGAAGAACGGAACGAACGGACGTCATCCGCTGCCGGACGGCATGACGCTCGCGAGCACGCTCGGTCGATTGGGCATCTCAGACGGCATGCAGGTCGTCGCGTACGACCAGGACAGCGGCGCCTACGCCAGCCGATTGTGGTGGATGCTGCGATGGATGGGGCACACGGCGGCCGCCGTGCTCGATGGCGGCTTCGCGAAATGGAAAGCCGAAAAGCGTCCCACGAAAAGCGGCGTGGAGCAGAGGCCGTTTCGGCCGTTCTCGGGTACGCCGCAGCGTGACATGACGATCGACGTCAACGGCGTCGAACAACTCACGACGCGCAGCGATTGGCGGCTCATCGATGCGCGCGCGCCGGAACGCTATCGCGGCGAGGTCGAATCGATCGATCAACAGGCCGGGCACATCCCGACGGCCGTGAATCACTTCTTTCAGTCGAATCTCGACGAGCGCGGATTGTTTCGCACGCCTGAGGATCTGCGGCAGCGCTTCGCGCCGACGCTGGGCCCGGTGCCGTCGAACCAGATCGTCTGCTATTGCGGATCCGGCGTCACGGCGTGCCACAACCTGCTCGCGATGGAGCACGCGGGGCTCAAAGGCGCGAAGCTCTACGCCGGCTCGTGGAGCGAGTGGTCGTCGGCACCGCATCGAGAAATCGAAAGGGGTTCCGTGCTACGGTGAGGTCCACTTCCCTGGTTTGCGGTCGCGCTCGTCCCGAGTCACGATGATTGGACACGACATGCACCACACCACGTTCGTCATTCCGCGAGACTGATCCGCTGACCGCAATCACGGCCTGATTTTTCCGCTCGGGCACGTCCGCCCGCACGCCATTCCGTTGCATCTCGGTCTTTCGCGGCGCCGGCGACGCGGCGATCGCGATGCGCGTGCTGTGGATTGCGAACGCGATCAACATCTGCCTCGATCCGTGCTTCATCTTCGGCCTCGGTCCGTTTCCGCGCCTCGGCGTCACCGGAGCCGCCGTCGCGACGACGACCCGTCGCGGAGTCGGCGTGCTCGTGCAGCACGCCGTCTTGTGGCGCGGCACCGAGCGCGTGTCGATCCGGCGCCGTCACCTGCGGCTCGATCCGGTGGTGATGCTGAACGAAGGAGCCGGAGGTCGCGTCGGTGGCGAGCCGCGGACTGCGGATGATCGCAAGCGGATTTCTCTTCTACGCGTACGGCATCGTCGTGACGCAGTCGTTCAACGGCGCCGGCGATACGTGGACGCCGACGATCATCAACCTGCTTGGCTTCTGGATCCTCGCGGTGCCGCTGGCGCAGTTTCTCGCGCGGCCGCTCGGGCTCGGACCGTCGTGCGTGTTCTGGTCGATTGCGGCGGCGTTCTCGACGACCGCGGTCGCCGCCGCGCTCGTCTTCCGCCGCGGGCGCTGGAAATTGAAGCGGGTCTGAACAGAAAGACAAAGGACCAGAGACAGCCATGAATGTCCCTGGTCCTTCGTCTGTCGCTCGCGGCGGACTCCCCCAGAAGCTCACCGCGACTGCAGTTGTTCGGCGGGCGGACGCCTGGTCCGCTTCAGTGAATGTCCATCCGATCCAACCTTACTGGCGTTCGTGACGCACGCCAATCGTCCTCGATCACGCCATACATCACCTGGTCGAGGTACTCACCATTGCGAAGGAATGACTTCCGCAGGACGCCTTCCTGAACCGCACCGATCTTCCGCAGCGCGCCGTTGCCGCGGCCGTTCTTCACCGCGCAGCGCGCCTCGAGCCGGTGCACGCCGAGCGTTTCGAATGCGAACTCGAGGACGAGATCCGCGCCGTCGGCGAAGATCCCGGTGCCCCAGAAGGGCGAGCCGATTGCGAATCCCCACTCTGCGGTGCCGAACCCGTGTTCGAGCTCACGCACCTGGAAGATTCCGATCGCCGTGTCGTGCCCCTTCAGCGTCACGGCGAAGCACGCGTAGGTGCCGGCCGTCCGCATCCGGAGGGTCCAGGCGATGAAACGCTCGAACCCTTCAACCGTCGACGGCGGCGGCGAAATGAACCGCGACACCTCTTCGGTCGTCAGCATCGCGAACAGCGACTGCGCGTCGCTCGTCCGCAGCTCCCGGAGCACGACGTTGTGACCCGTGAGCGTAGGCAGCCGATGCTGCCAGTCAGTAGTGGTGACATCCGTCATGGGTGGGCGGATGACGACGTTCATGTCGAGGTCCGACTGATACGGCATCTTTTCCATTACTGGATACCTCCCACCGAGACGACGGTTGTAGTCGGACTCGAAGAGATGCTCGTACTCGGTGCGGGTGCCACAGTAGTCGGTGCGGGTGCGGGTGCCGCTACTGTGGTGTCGCCGAATTCAGTCGCGATGCTCGGCAGCGGCTGCTGCTCGCCATCGCCCAAGAACTCGGTCGAATCGTCGGAGGAGCTGCCCCATGTGACGTCGGTGTCAGAACTGGTACCCCAGACGACGTTGCAATCTGTCGACGTACCCCACAGAACGTTCTCGCCGGCGTCCGCCGTGCCCCAGACGACGTTCCCGAGATCGACCGTGCCCCACACGACGTTCTCGCAGTCGGCGCCGCCGCAGTCAGTGCCCCAGACCACGTTCTGGTCCAGGCTAAAGGTGCCCCAGACCACGTTCAGCCCGTCGTACGACGCGCCCCAGAGCACGTTCGAGGCCTGGGCCAGCTTCGTCCCCGACGAATCGCCGGTGCTCCACTGGATGCTGTCGCAGGTGTTGGTGCCGCAGGCGGTGCCCCAGACAACGTTTTCACCGGTGTCGCCCAGCGTCTTCGCCGCGCCCCACACGACGTTGGTCGCCCAGGCGTTGGCCTTCGGATTGAGGTAACCGCCGGAGATCCGATGGTTGCCCCAGATCACCTGACGGCTCCAGACCGGCTGCACCGGCATGTAGGAGCCAGGCAGATTGTCCGCGTAGAACTTGGCCAGGCGGACGGCCCCGAGGGTGTTCAGGAACCCGGCGCCCTGACGCAGCGCGGAGTAGCCCTTGTACTCCTGCGCCGTATATTGCAGGATGGCCTTGATCAGATTCGGCGTCAGATTCGGGTTCGCCTGCAGCATCAACGCAACCGATCCCGTCACGACCGGCGCGGCCATGCTCGTGCCGCTCAGCGCGAGGTACGGTTGGTAGCCAAGCAACAGGCTTCCCGAGAGAAGGTAAGCCGCCTTCGTCGCGTAGAACGTGCTGCCCGGAACCGCGAGCGACACAGTGCCGGTGCCAGGCGCCGCGAGATCGGGCTTCGTGTCGTAGTCGATGAACGTCGGCCCCGACGAGCTGTAGGCGGCCATGGTGTCGTCATTTCGGGTCAGCGTCCCGTTCGTGCTCGAGGCGCCAACCGTCAATACCCACGGCGCGTTGCCCGGCGCAGTGATGCCGCCCTTCTGCAGCTGGCCGGCGGCGTTCCTTCCCATGTTGCCGGCCGCCGCAACGACGGTGATGCCGAGATCCGTCAGCCGCTTCGTCGCGAGCGTCAGCGGGTCGGTCCAGTACGATTCGTGAATCGGCGCGCCGACCGAGAGATTGACGACGCGAATGTTGTAGGCGGCACCGTTGGCGACAATCCAGTTGAGCGCCGCGATGATGTTGCTGATCGTGCCCTGTCCGTTCGCATCGAGCACCTTCAACGACACCAGCGAAGCACCGGGTGCGATTCCGGATTTGGTGCCGTAGGAATCGTATCCGTTGCCGAGGATGGTGCCTGCCACGTGGCTGCCGTGGCCGTTGTCGTCGTACGGCAGCGTCCGCCCGTTCACGAAGTCGACGAACTTCGCGACGCGCTGATTGCCGTATGGATAGACCTTCGACGATTTGTTGATCAGGTCGTCGTGCCAGCTGGCGACGCCCGAGTCGAGAACGGCGATGCCGATCCCGGCGCCGGTGTAGCCGAGGAACTGGTTGACGAACGCGGCACCGACCGTGATTGAAGTCCGATAGTTGTGCGTCTTCAACGGCCGGTTGTCGTGGACCCGGAAGATGTCCGGGTGCGCGGCCAGTTGCTTCAGCTGTCCATTGGACAGCTCCAGCACCTGACCGTTGATGATGTCCAGCTTGTTGCCCCGCGCGTACTTCTTGAACTCCGGGGGCAGCTGGGCGCCTGGCATCAGTTCGACAATCACGCTGCTGTTCGCAAGCGGATTGCCGCTTGTCCCGCGACGCGTCAGCTCGTCGTCAAGCTTGTAGTTCTTGACGTGAGCGCCGGGGACCCCTGGCTTGGCTTTCGCGGCCGACTGGATGTGATTGCCCGCCGCCATCGAGTTCGTCGAGAACCCGAAGACCACGAGCGCCACTGCCACAAGCATTCGCTTGGGGCCCCAGACAGCCTTCTGTCTTACGATGGCTTTTGTGGACGGTAGAGTCATGTCACGGGACAGATGAGCAAGAGCCCGGCCACCCCAGCCCTTTGCGGCAGCGACTAATTAACTCGTTATGTGTATTGTATTTACGGATTCACCTGAAGGCGGCCGATCCGGGGGCGCTGTCTAGAACCGGCACAAGAGTGGCGAGGCAAATACGAGAGTTTGTCCTAAACGCTAGCAGGGTATTGAGATGTTGCGTTTGTTTCGATCCGGCGCACAATTGTCAAAACGATGCACTTTCAAATTCGTCACTGTCCTATATTGTCATTGTAAGTGCTACAAATTGCTTTCATCGATGTGCCAGATCTGTCATCGGCTTGCTGCCCTCAACCCTAGCAGCGCGCCGGTTCGTAAGCGAGATTCGGCGTGAGCCAGCGCTCGACCGACTCAACGGACTGGCCCTTGCGCCTCGCATAGCTCGCGATTTGATCCTCGCCGACACGCCCGACGGCGAAATAGCGCGCATGGCGGCTCGCGAAATACAGGCCGCTCACGCTCGCGGCCGGCGTCATCGCCGCGTGCTCGGTGAGGTCGATGCCCGCGTCACGCGCGTTCAGCAGCTCGAAGAGCTTGAACTTCTCGCTGTGATCCGGACACGCCGGATATCCGAACGCGGGTCGAATGCCGCGATGCTTCTCCGCAATGACGTCTGTCCGCGTCGTGGACGCATCGTCGATGCCCCACTCGCGGCGGGCGCGCCGATGCAGACAGGCGGCACCGGCTTCCGCCAGGCGATCGGCGATGGCCTTCACGAGGATCGCGCTGTAATCGTCATGCTCCTGCTCGAATCGGCGCGCCAACCGGTCGGCGCCGATCCCCGCCGTAACGGCGAACGCGCCGAGGAAATCGCCTGACGGCGCGATGAAGTCGGCGAGCGAAAGATTTCTCTGGCCGGTCGCCATCGCCTCCTGCTGCCGGAGCGTGACGATGCGCGTCAGCTCACGCGTTCGACTCGGATCCTCGTGCAAGACGATGTCGTCGTCGACGCTCGCCGCGGGCCAGAAGCCGTACACCGCATTCGCCGTCAGAAGCTTCTCGCCGACGATGCGTTCGAGCAGTAGCTGCGCGCTCGCGTAGAGGTCGCGCGCCGCTTTTCCGTACTTCGGGTGATCGAGAATCTCGGGGAAGCGGCCTTTCAGGTCCCATGCCGCGAAGAAGAAAGTCCAATCGATGTACGGGACCAGTTCGTCGAGCGGAATGGCCAGCATCGAGCGCCGGCCGATGAACGCCGGAGTGGGGATCGTCTCCTGCGACCAGTCGATGGCGAGCCGGTTCGCGCGCGCGGCCTCGTACGACATGAGTGGGCGTTCCTTGCGCGCCGCGTGCTGCTCGCGCAGCTTGTCCTGAAGCTGGCGGTTCTCCTGTTCGAACGCGCGGCGGCGGTCGTCGCTCAGAAGGCTCGACACCACGTCGACGACGCGCGACGCATCGAGCACGTGCACGGTCGACTGATCGTATTCCGGCGCGATCTTGACGGCCGTGTGCTGCCGGCTCGTCGTTGCGCCGCCGATGAGCAGCGGCAGCGTCATCCGTCGTCGGTGCATTTCGTTCGCGACGAAGACCATCTCGTCGAGCGACGGCGTGATGAGACCGCTCAGGCCCACGATGTCGGCGCGCTCGTCGATGGCTGTCTGCAGGATCCTGTCGGCCGACACCATCACCCCGAGATCGATGACCTCGTAGTTATTGCACCCAAGCACGACGCCGACGATGTTCTTCCCGATGTCGTGCACGTCGCCTTTGACGGTCGCGAGGACGATCTTGCCTTTCCCGGTCTTCCCCACCTGCCCTTCCGGTCCGTTCAACCTTTCTCGCTCCATGAACGGCTGCAGGTACGCCACAGCCCGCTTCATCGCGCGCGCGCTCTTGACGACCTGCGGCAGAAACATCTTGCCGGCGCCGAAGAGATCGCCGACGACCTTCATGCCGTCCATCAGCGGGCCCTCGATGATGTCGAGGGGCCGCGGATATCGCTGCCGTGCCTCCTCGACGTCGGCGTCGATGAAGTCGAGGAGGCCGTGCACCAGCGCGTGCGACAACCGCGCCTCGAGCGTGCCGGCGCGCCACGCGAGTTCCTCTTCCTTCTTTTTCGGGCCGCCTTTGACCGTCGCCGCGAACTCGACGAGGCGTTCGGTGGCATCCGGACGGCGATTGAAGATGACGTCTTCGACGTGCTCGAGCAGGTCCTTCGGGATGTCCTCGTAGACGGCGAGCTGCCCCGCGTTGACGATGCCCATGTCGAGACCGGCGTCGATCGCGTGATACAGGAACGCCGAATGAATTGCTTCGCGGACGACGTCGTTGCCGCGAAACGCGAACGAGAGATTGCTGATGCCGCCGCTGATCTTGACGCCGGGACACGCCGCCTTGATCTGCCGCGTCGCCTCGATGAAGTTGATTGCGTAGTCGTTGTGCTCCTCGAGGCCGGTCGCGATGGCGAGGACGTTCGGGTCGAAGATGATGTCGGCAGGCTCGAAACCGGCGCGGTCGAGGAGCAGCGCGTACGCGCGCTTGCAGATCTCGACCTTGCGCTCGATCGTGTCCGCCTGTCCCTGCTCGTCGAAGGCCATGACGACGACGCCCGCGCCGAAGCGGCGGACGACCGCCGCCTTCTTCAGGAATTCTTCTTCGCCTTCCTTGAGGCTGATCGAGTTGACGACCGGCTTGCCCTGCACGCACTTGAGGCCGGCGAGGATCACCGACCATTTCGAGCTGTCGACGACGATGGGCACGCGCGCGATTTCGGGCTCGGTCGCGATGTAGTTGAGGAATTCGGTGATCGCGTGCTCGGAGTCGAGCATCCCTTCGTCCATGTTCACGTCGATCAAGTTGGCGCCGCCGCGAACCTGGTCGAGCGCAACGCCGGCGGCCTCCGCGTACTGGTCGCCGCGGATCAACCGCGCGAACCGCGCCGATCCGGTCACGTTCGTTCGCTCGCCGATCATCTGAAAGTTCGAGTCGGGCCGGATGGTGAGCACTTCGAGACCGGCAAACCTGGCTGGCTTCGGGATTTGGGATTGAGGATTCACCCGCGACTTGGGATCCGGCCGTGGAGGCAAACCTTCCACGGCTTTCGCGATCGCGCGGATGTGATCGGGCGTCGTGCCGCAGCAACCGCCGACGATGTTGAGAAAACGGCTCTCCGCGAAGTCGCGGAGCTCCGCCGCGGTGCCGCCGGGCAGCTCGTCATACTGACCGAACGCGTTCGGCAGTCCGGCGTTCGGGTAGCAGCTGATGTAACAATCCGCCTCACGCGCGAGCTCCGCAACGTAGGGACGCATGTCCTTCGCGCCAAGCGCGCAATTGACGCCGACGCTGAACGGCCTCGCGTGCGCGATGGACACCCAGAAGGCGTCGATCGTCTGCCCGCAGAGCGTGCGACCGCTGCGATCTGTGATCGTCACGGAAATCATCAGCAGCGGTCGTCGGTCGTTGGTCACCGATCGACGGTCGGTCGCCGGTGGTCGGCGATCGCGTTCGGCGTACAGCTCCTCGAGCGCGACGATGGCCGCCTTGGCGTTGAGGGTATCGACGATGGTTTCGAGCAGGAGCAGATCGCAGCCGCCGTCGATCAAGCCGCGCGCCTGCTCTTTGTAGGCGGCGCACAGTTCGTCGAACGTCATGTTGCGGTACGAGGGGTGGTTGACGTCCGGCGAAATCGACAGAATCCTCGTCGTCGGGCCCATCGATCCGGCGACGAAGCGCGGCTGGTCCGGTGTTTTCGCGGTCCACTCGTCCGCCGCCCGGCGCGCGAGCGTGGCGCCGTCGACGTTCAGGTCGTAGACGAGCGTCTCGAGCCCGTAATCGGATTGCGAGATCGCGTTGCTGCTGAACGTGTTCGTCTCGATGATGTCGCTGCCGGCCGCGAGGTACTGATGGTGGATGCCTGTGATGATCTCGGGGCGCGTCAGATTGAGCAGATCGAGATTGCCGCGAAGATCGCGATTGTGGTTCGCGAAACGCTCGCCCCGAAAGTCCGACTCCGTCAGCCGATGGCGCTGCACCATCGTCCCCATCGCGCCGTCGAGGAGGAGGATCCGTTTCGCGAGCAAGTCGCGCAGTCGTCTCGCCGTCTCCGAATTCATGGCCGCGCCTTCTGCGATGAGGCCACGAAATCACGAAGAAGATTGTTGGCTGGTTTCCTCATGTCTTCGCGTCTTCGCGGTTGCATGCGTTTTTGTTCCCGTGGCGATCAGAACCGTGAAGGGGTCGCCGCTCTTGCGGGCGCCGACGCCGACCCTGACGTCGACCAGGCCCGCGCCAGTCAACAGTCGTCTCAGCTCCTCGTCGTCGAAGCCGAGGCGGCGATCGCCGAGCTTGCCGCGTACCCACTCTTCGTCGTGCTTGCGCAGGTCGAGGACGAGCAGGCGTCCGCCCGGCGTGGTGACGCGAACGGCTTCGGCGACGGCGCGCGCCGGATTCTGCGCGTGATGCAGCGCCTGCGAGAGCATCGCGACGTCGACCGACGCGTCCGTCATCGGAAGTTTCTCAAGCTCGCCTTTCTTCCAGATGACATTGCGGATCCGGCGGCGCTGCGCCAGCGCGCGTGCGCGCTGAAGCACCACCGCCGATCGATCGACCGCGATGACGCGCGACGCCCACCGCGCCGCTTCGATCGTCAGGTAGCCTTCGCCGCATCCGAGGTCGGCGACCTTCAGCGGAGGCATCAGCAGGCCGAGCGCCCGCGACCACGCGGCCCAGCTGCGTCCGGGCACCAGCTGTCGCGCCTCGCGGGCATCGGGGCTCACGTGCGCCTCGAAATTCTCCTTCCTCAGACGCAGCACTTCCTGCAGTCGCGCTTCGTCGGCTCGGACCGACGCGTCGCCCGACGCCTCGTCGAACTGCGCGTGCAGGACCGGCGCAATCGCATGGTCGCCGTCGCGCAGCTTGGGGGCGAGGCGGTAATACGTGAAGCCGCCGTCGCGCTCCTCGGCGACGAGCCCGGCGTCCTTCAGCAGACCCAGGTGCCGCGATACGCCCGATTGCGCGAGTCCGAGCACGCCGGTGAGCTCGGTGACGTTCAGGCGCTCCCTGGCGAGCACGCGCAGAAGGCGCAAACGCGCGTCGTCGCCGAGCAGCCGGTAGAGCGTCGAGGCGCGCTTCACATCTACAAATCTACATTTATTGATTTAGATCGTCAATCGATTTCGGCCAGTCGCCCTTGAGCAGGCGGGAGAGGGAGCGGTCGGCCAGGAGCCGGCCGGCGGTCTGGCACGTCGCGCAGTAGTTGCACTCGTTTTCGGCGTAGACGATCCGCTGCACCGGCGATCCGCACACCGGGCACGGCTGTTTGAAGCGCCCATGCACCGCCATCGCGTCGCGAAACGCCGTCACCTTTTCGGGGAATCCGCCGCCCGTCTCTTCGCGAAGGCGATCGATCCACAGCGCGAGCGTCGCACGCGTCGCGTCGTACAGGCGCAGGAACTCGGCGTCGGTGAGTGAACGCGTCAGCTTCAGCGGCGAGAGCTTCGCCGCGTGAAGAATCTCGTCGGAGTACGCGTTGCCGATGCCGCTGAAAAGATGCGGATCGGTCAGCGCTCGCTTGACCGTGTGGTTCTCGCGGGTCAAGGCCTCGTGGAACGCTTCGAGCGTCGCATCGAGCGGCTCGATGCCGCCAGGGTCCAACGCCCGCAGCCCCGCTTCGCCGCGTACCAGCTGCATCGACGCGCGTTTCTTCGAGCTGGCTTCCGTGAAGAACAACGTGCCGGTGGGAAAG
>Ga0070699_100002323_pt1 | contig 17074 bp, 14 predicted proteins | sample KBSK1503metaG_FD_65473 | JGI IMG/M metagenome (GOLD analysis project Ga0070699, IMG submission 65473) | Corn, switchgrass and miscanthus rhizosphere microbial communities from Kellogg Biological Station, Michigan, USA - KBS K1-50-3 metaG | ecosystem: Host-associated > Plants > Roots >... | reverse complement strand
TTATAGAGCCGGAGATGACAGAACCGCGACGATCTACGCCAGCAAGCGGCGGCTGATCGACCTGATGGCGCGCCGGTCGGCGCGGCCAGCTCCTACGCCGGGTGGGATGATTGCTCAGGGTTCGCGCGGAAGCTCGCAGATGAGCAGAGCGCCACCGTCCGGGGCGTTCTCGGCCCAGATCCGTCCGCCGTGGGCTTCGGCGATCTCGCGACAGATGGCCAGGCCGAGTCCCGTGCCGCCGGCAGCGGACTTGGTCTTGCTCGACTGGACGAACTTGTCGAAGACGAGCTCCAGCTCCGCCGGGGGGATACCCGGGCCGCGGTCGCGAACCGTGAGCCTCGCGATGTGCTCTCCCGGTTGGAGGGTCACCGTTATCCGGTTTTCGCCCCCTGAGCAGAACTTGACCGCATTGCTCAGGAGGTTGCGGAGGAGCTGGCGGATCCTGCCCCGGTCGACGACCGCCGGAGCGCCCTCCTCCGGCCCGGCGTACTCGATGACCAGGTGCTTCTCGGCGGCGAGCGACCGAAACTCGTCCACCGCGTCGAGGACCTCGTGGCAGAGGTCGGTTTCGGTGAATTCGAAGGTCATCTTGCCGGACTCGAACTTCGCGAGATCCAGGAGATCGTTCAGGAGCTGGAGGAGGATGCCGCCGCTGTCCTCGATGTTCTCGAAGTAGTCCCGCAGGTCGCCGCGATCGACCGTCGCGCTGCCGCGCAAGCCGAAGCGGGCGTAGCTGAGAATGCCGTGCAGCGGTGTCCGCAGCTCGTGTGACATGTTCGCCAGGAATTCGCTCTTCGCGCGGTTGGCGCCTTCGGCAGCGTCCTTCGCCGCCGCCAGATGCTGGAGCGCTTCCTCGAGCTGCGCCGTCCGCTCATGGACGGTGGTCTCGAGCCGCTCGTTGTGCTCGCGGATCAGCTGCTGCGCCGCGTAGAGCTTGGCGCTCTTCTCCTCGAGAAGACGCTCGGCCTCCTTGCGTGCCCGCCGCTCGCGCTCGATGCGGCGGTCAGCCGAGTCTCCTGCGGTCACGCTGCGGCGCCGGTGCGCGCCAGGGAGAAGCGCACTCCCTGGTTCCCGGACAGCGCCTCACGGCGGATCGTGATCTGCTCTCCGAAGTGCTCGGCGCAGCCCAGGATGAGTCCCTCGGCGAGGTCGGCGAACGGCCGCGACGAGCGGTAGACCATGTCCAGGCGATCGGGCGCGGGCGCCGAGCACTCGAAGCTCGGGAGCTCGGCGTCAGGGTAGAGCTTCTTCACCTCCGCATGGATGTACGTTTCGATGTTCACGAGGAACTCGAAGGCCGAGCCCACACCGATGAAGAACGGCGGATACAGCACGACGAACCGCCGGAAGAGATGCTGCCCGAATTCTCGCACGAGGACCGGCACCGCCAGTCCCGTCACTCCGCTGAGCGCGGCCACCAGCGCGATGAGCTCACCGTGATCGTAGGTACCGACCGCAGTGTAGCTTCCATCCGAGGGTAGGTTGCTGGCGTCGACGATCGTGTCGACCATCTCGGGAGAAAAGCGTTGCTCCACCATCTCGAGGAATTCCGTGAAGACGATGCCCTTCATGAGAGCACTCCTCTCGCTTCGGCGCGCACCGTGGCATCGGGTGCGAGCGGAAGGTCTATCGTGAACGTACTGCCGGCGCCCGGCTCGCTCTCGACGCCGATGTGCCCCTCGTGTGCCTCCACGATCCGCCGCGCAATGGCGAGACTCAGCCCAGCGCCGTCGTGATGATGGGCCATGTCGGCGCTGATGAACTCGTCGAAGAGAGACGGAAGGAACTCGGCGGCAATCCCGGGGCCGCGGTCAGCGACCGTGAGGCGCGCTCGGCCATCGACTGTCACCACCTCGACGACGACCGTCATGTCCGGTGCGCTGAACCGGATGGCATTGTCGAGCAGCCCGCGGATCGCCGTCGTCATCCACTCCCGATCGACGCGGACGGTCGCGGCCTCCAGGCGCGTGGCTTGCACGGTGACGCGCCTGTCCGACGCCCGTGCCGCGGTGGTGGCGATGGCGTCGCCGACCACGATCGGTAGGTCGACCGCGCTCGGCTCGAACGGCTGGACGCCCGCCTTGAGTTCCGCCAGCATCAGGACCCTCGCCAAGAGGTCGTGGAGGCGAGCGGCGCTCTCGTGGATCATGCCCGCGAGTTCCCTGCGGCTCGCGGTGTCGATCGGGACGTCGTCCAGCAAAAGCTCGGCCGCGCCCAGGATGCCCGTGAGCGGGGTACGGGTTTCGTGCTGGAACAGGCCGAGGAAGGCCGTCTTCAGATCGTTGACCTCCTCGATCGACTTCATTCGCAAGTGGACGCGCACCTTCGCCAGAAGCTCCTCCTCGTCGAAGGGCTTGGTGACGTAGTCGTGCGCGCCCGCCTCGTAGCCTTGCAGGCGCTCGGAGACCATCGCCTTGGCGGACACCATGATGATCTTGGCCCAGCGGAGCCGACGGTCCGCACGGAGCCTCCGGCAGGTTTCGTAACCGTCGATGCCGGGCATCATGATGTCGAGGAGGACGAGGTCGGGCTTCGTCGCGCAAGCGACCGCCAGGGCCTCCTCACCCGAGCTCGCGCTGTCGACGATGTAGTGGGGCGAGAGGATGGTGCGAAGGATGTTCAGGTTGCGGGTATTGTCGTCGACGATGAGGATCTTGCTCCGAGAGGCGATGCCGGCCGGTGCTGGCCGTGGCAGCCGCTCCTGTTGCTCATCGCCGACGACCATCTCGACCTGGGAATATCGGCTCGTCGGGCGGTTTGCTTGAGCCGCCGTGGTTCGAGCCGGAAGGACCTCAGCCGGTCTCGGCCGGCCTGTGCGCCGTAGCAACCGCGGCCCGCTCGGGTTCGAGCCGTTGAAGCTCGGTCGAGGGCCTGGCACGCCTCCTCGGCGCCGCCGATGTCGTCGACCCGCCCGACGGTCTCGAGCCGGCGGGCCGCCTCGGCCGCCCTGCCGGCGGCGAGCGTCGCGAGGGCACCCTTCAGGGTATGCGCCGGCCGGACAAGGAAACAGAACCACCGCGGGTCTCGGGACATGACTCTGGCTCGGCATCCTGATCGTGCTCACGACGAGCGACGTCGCGGCGCGCGGCATGCCGCCGATCCCGGGGAAGTAGCGGATCCGAAGCGGTTCGCCTCGCCGGCTACTGCAGGGTCTCGTTCCCCTGCAGCGACACGGCCCCCGGGCCGGGCAGGTCGGCGGCCGCGTCGACGAGCGGGTTGAAGGTCGGAGGAATGCAGAAGATGCTCACGAGCTTCGCGGGTTTGGCGGCGCCACCGACGGTGAGCGGTCCGGCCGCCGCGCCGGTTCCGTTGATCGTACGCGCGACGTCGTTCGACGTGAAGGCGCCCGACGTCCGCTGGCCGCAGCTCGTGAAGTTGGTCACGCCGGTGCAGTCCGCGTTCGAGGTGCAGGGGACCGCCGGCTTCTTGAACTGGTTCGACGTCTTGTTCTTGCAGAAGCCGCAGAAGACGAACGGCTGATCCGGGAGGTAGACCGACGTCTGCGACACGCTCCCCGAGTTCAACAGGAAGGCGATCGGGAGCGAGCCGATGTTCAAGGCCGACGACGGTCGCCGCGGCGCCGTCCATCGAAAATCGCCGAGAACTTCCCAAAGGTCATATGCCGCGGCGCGGCCATTTGACGGCTACACGTGAGATGCACCCGCGGAAACGCGTGATCACGCGGAGAGTAACGCGCGCTGCCGCTTACAGCGCGCGCCTGTCCGCGGGCCCATGGCCCTGGCGACCATTTCGCGCAACGTTTGCTCGACCACTCTACGCGCCAGGCCGAGGTCGCGCACCTCGCCCTGGGCAATGCCGTCGCAGACCCGCTCGAGCGCGAAGAGGAGAACGGCATCCTCCTCACGCCGGCGTGGCGGCACGCCCAGGCGGGCGCGGAGCTTGGCGAGGAGCTCGAGCTGGCGCTTGCGCTGGGCGCGATGGAAGCGCCGCACGTGCGGATCCACGGCGAGCAGGGCCATGAGCGACGCCCGGAGGCCGCGCCACCGCCGATGCAGGCGCACCACGAGCGCGACGACGCGGGAGGCGACGGCCTCCCGGGGTCGCCGGGCGAGCATCTCGGACTCGATGGCTTGCCACTCCGAGGTCACCCAGGTCTCGTACGCCGCGAGAAGAACCGCGCGCTTGTCCTCGAAGTGCTTGTAGAACGTCCCCGCGGCGTAGCCCGCCTCCTCGGCGATGCGGTTCGAATCGGTTCCGTAGTAGCCGTCGCGGTTGAAGAGAACGGCCGCGGCGGCCACCAGGCGTCCCCGCGTGTCCGTGGGGCTCCCACGCCGCGGCCGCGCGACGCTCAAGGCGGCCGCGGGTCGGGGCACCATCGCGCTCGAGCTTACCAGCTTGACTCGATCGGCAAAAGTGATACGCGCATCACTAACAAACGAGGAGGAGACATGGAGCGCAAGCGAGCGAGCGTGGGGGCCACGACGCCGGGCAAGGAGTGCGTCGTCGACGGCGTCCGTCTCGTCTACGACGACGAGGGCAGCGGGCCGCCGCTCCTCTGCCTGCACGCGATCGGCCACGGCGCCCGAGACTTTGCGGACCTGCGGGCGGCGCTCCGCGCCCGTCATCGGGTGCTCGCGCTCGACTGGCCGGGCCAGGGAAACTCGGCCGACGACCACGTGCCGGCCAGCGCGGCTCGCTACGCGGAGCTGCTCGCCGGCTTCGTCGAGAGCCTCGGCATCCCGGAGCTCGTGATCCTCGGCAACTCGATCGGTGGCGCGGCCGCGGTTCGCTTCGGCGCGGCCCGTTCACGTCGCGTGCGAGGGCTCGTCCTCGTCAACCCCGGTGGCCTCGACCGTGTCGATCGCACGGCACGCCTCGTGACCGGCGCCATGGCGCGCTTTTTCCGAGCGGGAGCGCGCGGTGCCTGGTGGTACCCGACGCTGTTCGGTCTCTACTACCGTGTCGTGCTGCCCGAAGCCCCCGCGCGCGCGCAGCGCGAGCGCATCGTCTCATCGGCTTTCGAGATCGCCCCCGTACTCGCGCAGGCGTGGAGCAGCTTCGGCCACCCCGCGGCGGACACCCGAGAGCTCGCGATGGCGCTCCGTTGCCCGGTGTTCGTCGCGTGGGCGAAGAACGATCGGATCATTCAACTCCGGCGCAACCGGCCCACGATCGACCGGATTCCGAACGTTCGGTTCGAGGAGTTTCCCGCCGGCCACGCGCCGTTCCTCGAGTGCCCCGATCGCTTCCGGGTGTCTCTCGAAGCGTTCCTGGCGGAGGTGTGGACCCCGCGCGGCGCGGACCGGAATTCTCACCTGCGCGCAAGTGCCTGAGCTCAGGGTGACCGACTTGATGAGGTGGCCACCAGAAGTCCGTTGACATTTGATGCCACCGGGTGGTTTGAGTCCTCCCGATGTCGGGGACAGTGCGTGCCGAGGCTCCCGGCCGTCTTCTCGAGCTCGTCAGGGCGCTCGGCGGGTCGCCGGAGCGGGTGCTCGCCGCCGCCGGCGTCACGGCCGCCCACTTCGCGGATCCCGACCGGCCGATCGAGGTGGAGGTCGCGCTGCGCCTCATGGACGCCGCGGCGTACGAGATCGGGGACGACTACTTCGGTCTCCACGCGGGACGCCTCATGGACTACGGGACGCTCGGCGTGCTCACGTACGCCGTCCTGAACGCGCCGACGGTCGGCACCGCGCTCCGGAACTTCGAACGCTATGCCCGCTCGCACTTCCGGGGACCGCGGATCAGGCTCGAGATCGACGGAGACGAGGCGCGGCTCGAGCTCGTGCTCGAGGTGGCGGACGGCGTACCGCGCCGGCACCACGCCGAGGGCGCGGCGGTCGTCGGGCTCCGCATCATGCGGCAGCTGATCGGCGGCGACTGGCGCCCCCGCCGCGTGCGGTTCGCACACGACCGCCCGCGCGACGCCTCGGAGCACGAGCGGATCTTCGGAGCGCCGCTCAGCTTCCGCCAGGGGGTTCACGTCGGCCTCGTCTTCGACGCCCGCGACCTGGAGCGTCCGGTACGCAGCGCCGACCGCCGCCTTCTTCCCATCATCGAGCGCCACCTCGACGAGCTGCTCGCGAAGCCCCTTCCGCGCGACGCCTGGCTCGGCGAGGTGCGGAGCGTCATCGGGAGCTCGATCTGCGACGGTAATCCCGGGATACAGACCGTCGCGCGCAGGCTCGGCCTGAGCGTCCGCACGTTCCAGCGCCGCCTCGGGGAGCAACAGATCGTCTTCAAGACGCTCGTCGAGGAGGTCCGCCGCGACCTCGCGCTCCGCTACCTGGCCGACGGCAGGACGCGTCTCACCGACGTCGCGTTTCTGGTCGGGTACTCGGAGCTGAGCGCCTTCGGCCGTGCGTTCCATCGCTGGACGGGGTCCACCCCGCTCGCGATGCGGCGGAGCCTGACGACCGCGTCGACGACCGGGGCGTAGCGCCTCGTTTGGCATCGACTGTCCATCGATTGGCGTAGCCGGTCGAGCGCGACGCTCTCCACCTGCGGCAAATAGGCTGGGGAGGAACCACATGCGTGCAGTGCGCTCGCCAGCCGGGACGACAGCCGTTCTGCTCGTGCTCGCCCTCGGAAGCGTCTCCACCGCTTCGGCGGCCGGGCCCGGACCGTGGGCACGCACCGAGACCCGGACGCCGTGCGCGAGCTTCAACCTCCTGCGCCAGCCCTACTTCGGCGAAACGCACGTCCACACGGTCTACTCCGTCGACGCCTCGATCTTCGACGTGCGCAACACGCCGCGCGACGCCTACCGGTTCGCCACCGGGGAGGAGATCGGGCTCACGCCCTACGACGCCGGCGGTCAGCCGCTGCGAACGCTGCGGCTCCGGCGGCCGCTCGACTTCGCCGCGGTGACGGACCACTCGGAGGGATTCGGCGAGAGCTACATCTGCTTCACGCCGGGCGAGGACGGCTACGACTCGCCCGAGTGCACGCAGCTCCGGACGGCGATCACGCAGGGCGAAGCCGGAGACCTGGCGAGCGTCGGGAACACGCTGACCGGGCTCCTCATCCCGGTCGTGGCCCTGCCGGCGCCGCACCGCTGGTCCTTCTGCGGCGACGGAGGCGCGCACTGTCTCGACAAGGCCTCGATCGTCTGGGACGACATCCGCGCCGCGGCCGAGGAGTTCTACGACCGCTCGGCGGCCTGCACGTTCACGAGCTTCGTCGGCTACGAGTGGAGCGGCACGCCGCTCGGGGCGAACCTCCACCGGAACGTGATCTTCCGGAACGACGACGTCCCCGCCCTCCCGGTGAGCTACATCGAGCAACCGACCGCGAAAGGCCTCTGGGCCGCGCTCGGCACGGCCTGCCAGCAGGGCCTCTCCCGCTGCGACTGGCTCGCGATCCCGCACAACTCGAACATGAGCGCGGGGAAGATGTTCCTGCCGGAGAACCCGGACCACAGCGCACTCACGGCCGCCGACGCCGCCGTCCGCGCTGCGAGCGAGCCGCTCGTCGAGATCTACCAGGCCAAGTCCAGCTCGGAGTGCAAGCCCGGCGTCGGCACGCCCGACGAGCTCTGCGCCTTCGAGTCCACCAACCGGCTGACGCTCTTCGGCAACAGTAGTCCCTCGAACACCTTTGCCCCGCTGTCGTTCGTGCGGAACGCGTTGAAGGAAGGCCTCAAGCAGGAGCAGGCGATCGAGGTGAACCCCTTCCGGCTCGGCCTCATCGCCGCCGGCGACAACCACAACGGCATCCCGGGCGCCACGCGCGAGGACGAGTGGACGGGCCACGCCGGCATCCTCGATGCCGATGCGGCGGCGCCCTACCCCGGCGGCCGCCTGTCCACGCAGGGGCGGTCGAACCTCGAGGACGGCCCGGGCGGACTCGCCGTGGTGTGGGCGGAGGAGAACTCGCGCGACGCGATCTTCGCCGCGATGCGACGGCGGGAGGTCTACGGCACCAGCGGGACACGGCCGATCGTCCGCTTCTTCGCCGGACACTATTCCAATGGCATCTGCTCCAACTCGAACCTGATCGAGACCGGCTACCGCAGGGGCGTCCCCATGGGTGCCGAGATCGGCGCCGTCGACCGCCATGGGCCGACCTTCGTCGTGCTCGCATCGAAGGACCCGGGCGAGGAGGGCCTCCCCGGTACGCCGCTCCAGCGCGTCCAGATCGTGAAAGGCTGGATCGACGCGCACGGCGACGCGCAGGAGAAGGTGGTCGACGTCGCGGGCGATGCGAACAACGGCGCGAGCGTCGATCTTGCCACCTGCACGCCGACCGGCCCCGGGTTCGACACGCTCTGCGCCACCTGGAAGGACCCGCAGTTCAACCCGGCCGAGCGCGCCTTCTACTATGCCCGCGTGCTCGAGAACCCCTCGTGTCGCTGGTCCACCCATGCGTGCAACAGCCTCGCCGTCGACTGCACCGACCCGAGCATGGTGCCGGCCGACCTCCAGGGCTGCTGCTCGACGACCGTCCCGAAGACGATTCAGGAACGCGCGTGGGCGTCGCCCATCTGGTACCGCCCCGAGGGTATCGGGCGGCTGAAGGCGAGCGTGCATTACCACGCGCCGGGCGCGGACACGCTGAAGCTCGTCGCCCACATGGGCCCCGGGCTCGCCCCGCGGCTCGCAACCGAGGACTTCCAGCTAGTCGTCCGCGACGACGACGTGATCCTGGACGCGACCGTCCCGGCGGGAACATTCGTCCAGTCGGACGGCGGCTTCGCGCTGAACGACCCGAGCGGACAGTTCGGCGGCATCCAGCAGGCGAGCGTCGCCCCCGAGGGCGCCGCGCACACGATCGTCCGCATCTCGACCGTCGGAATGGACCTGTCGCGCGCCGACCGGACGGAGCACGCAGTCGAGGTCGAGATCCGCATCGGGAGCCTGGTCGCGTCGCACACGCGGTTCTGGCGGGCGACGAGCGCGGTGCTGCGGACGAACTGAGATGTGGCGGAGCGGACCACCCGCGCTTCACTTCCTCGCGGCAGGCGTCGCGCTGTTCGCTCTCGAGCGCGTCGCGGTCCCGCGCCGGCGGCCGGTACCGCCGACTCCTCCCGCGGCCCCTCTGCTCACCCCCGATCGCCTCGCGCAGCTCCGTGCCGACTTCACCCGGCAGGAGGGCGGTCCCCCGACCCCCGACCAGGAGCACGCCCTCGCCGCACAGGCGATCGACGACGAGATCCTGTACCGCGAGGCGCTCGTCCGCGGGCTCGACCGGGACGACCCGAGCATCCGGTATCGACTCGCCGAGAAGATGCGCTTCCTTTCCGACGGCGAAGACGGCGACGGGGACGAAGAGCGTTTTTACCGGGAGGCGCTCGCGCTCCACCTCGACCGCGACGACCTCTTCGTCCGCCGCATGCTCGCAACGAAGATGCGGCTGCTCGCCGAGCGGGGCGACGAAGACCCGGCGCCCGATGAGGCGGCGCTCCAGGCCTACCTCGACCGGCACGCCGACGGCTACCGCGAGCCGGAGCGGACGAGCCTGTGGCACGTGTTCGTCTCGTCCGCGCGCGGCCCGGCCTGCGAGCGCGATGCGCGGGCACGGCTCGCCGTGCTCCGCCGGGACGCGACGCCGCCCGCGGCCGCCGCATCCCTGGGTGACCCCTTCCCGTTCGGCGCGTACGTCCGGGCCGAGTCGGCTCGGGAGCTCGCGAAGAACTTCGGGGAAACGTTCGCGGCGGCCGTGGCCCGGCTGCCCGTCGGCGAGTGGGCCGGGCCGGTCGCTTCCCCGTACGGTCTCCACCTGGTCCGCGTGGAGGCGCGGGAAGCCGGGCGCGTCTCACCGCTCGCCGCCGTCCGGACGCGTGTGCTCGCGGAGATGCGTGAGGACGGCCGCCGCGCGCGCCTGGCGGCGGCGATGGCGGCGCTCCGAGCGAAGTACGGCGTGCGGCCTGCGGGCGCCGCCGAGGAGTCGCGCGGATGAGGCCGCCCCGGATCTGGCTCGTCCCCATGCTGCTCGCGCTCGGCGCCGCACGCCTCGCGGCCCATCCGCTGGCGCCCGCCCTCCTCGACCTCACGGAGCTGCCGGACGGCGCGCTGGCGGTGGTGTGGAAGGTCTCGGTGTTCGGCCTCCCCGGCGCCGTGCTCCGGCCCGCCCTGCCGCCCGACTGTCGGGCCACCGGCACGCCGACCGAGGTGCAGGACGCCGAGAGCGTCACGACACGCACCACCGTGCGCTGCGACGCGGGCGGCCTCGCGGGCCGCACGATCGGGGTCGACGGACTCGTGGCCGGGAAGAGCGAGGCCCTCCTCCGCGTGACGCTCGCGGACGGACGGGTCGTGAGGTCCGTGCTGCGCGCCGCGACGCCGCGGCTCACCGTCCCGGAGCGCGACCGTCCGCTCGACGTCCTCCGCGCCTACGCGGCGCTCGGCTTCGAGCACATCCTGACCGGGCCGGATCACCTGCTCTTCGTCTTCGGGCTCCTCCTGCTGGTGGGCGGCGGCCGGCTGCTCGTCCGGACCATCACGGCCTTCACGGTCGGCCACAGCATCACGCTCTCGCTCGCCGCGCTCGGCCTCACGCGGGTGCCGCCGCGGCCGATCGAAATCGGGATCGCGCTCAGCGTCTTCGTCCTCGCCGTCGAGCTGGCGCGCGAGCCGCGGGCCACGCCCACCCTGATGCAGCGAGCGCCGTGGGCGATGGCGGGCGTCTTCGGACTCCTCCACGGCCTCGGCTTCGCCGGGGCGCTCGCCGAGGTGGGTCTTCCCGCCGGTGAGATCCCGACTGCGCTCCTGGCGTTCAACGTCGGCATCGAGCTGGGGCAGCTCTGCTTCGTGGGAATCGTCCTGGTCGTGGCGCGGGGGCTGGGCCGGGTCGGGGCGCCGCGGCCCGTCGCCGCCCGGTGGATCCCGGTCTACGCTATGGGGTCGATGGCGGCCCTCTGGTGCATCGAGCGGACGGTCGCGCTCGTCGCCCCGGTGTGGTGAAGATGCCGCTCGTGACGCCGACGCCGAGGCAGTTGCAGGCGCTGATGGAGACCGGTCCGGAGGGGCCGATCGTGATGGTCAACCTCCTCAAGTATCGCGCGAAGGCGGCCTACGCCGCGGACCGGCCGGAGGCGAACGAGAACCTGAGCGGGCGGGACGCGTACCTGCGCTACGGCGCGACTGCCGTGAAGGTGCTGGCCGAGGTCGGCGCTGGGATCATATGGATGGGCCAGCAGCATCTCGTCTTCATCGGCGGCTCCGAGCAGGAGTGGGACGAGGTCGCCTGCGTGCGCTATCCCTCGCGGCAGGCGTTTCTCGACATGATCGGGCGCCCCGACTATCTCGCCGCCGTATACCATCGCGACGCGGGGCTCGAACGGACCGCGCTGCTCTGCTGCTCGGCGGGAAGCGCGTCGTGAGCCACCTCTGAACTCGGGCTTCGAGCAACGGCTGCCGATCGTCGGCGTTCCCGGCTCTCCGTACAGCCGAAAGCTGCGCGCCGTCCTGCGCTACCGGCGTATTCCCCATGCGTGGACGCTCGCCGGCTCCCCGGAGAGCCGCAGGCTCCCGGAGCCGCGCGTCGCGCTCCTCCCGCGGCTCATCCTGCCCGGCGCCGACGGCGCCCTCGAGGCGCGCGTGGACTCGACGCCGCTGATCCGCGAGCTCGAGACGTCGCACCGCGGCCGCTCCGTCGTCCCCCCCGATCCGGCGATGGCGTTCCTCGACGCCCTCCTCGAGGACTACGCCGACGAGTGGCTCACGAAGGCGATGTTCCACTATCGCTGGGCCTTCGCGGCGGATGTGGCTCGCGCCGCGGCGATCCTTCCGCGCTGGTTCCGCACCAACGCGCCCGAAGACCAGGCCGTATCGCTCGGCGCGGAATTCGCCGAGCGACAGATCGCTCGGCTCGCCGTCGTCGGCTCGAACGGGACGACCGCCCCGGTCATCGAGGAGAGCTACCGCCGCCTCCTCGCGTTGCTCGACGCCCACCTGACCGGCTGGCGCTTCGTGATGGGTGGCCGGCCCGGCGTGTCGGACTTCGGCCTGTACGGGCAACTGACCCAGCTCGCGCTCTTCGACCCGACGCCGGCGGCCATCGCGCTCGGGACCGCGCCGCGTGTCGTGGCGTGGGTGGACGTGGTCGAGGACCTCTCGGGCCTCGAGCCGTCCGAGGAAGACTGGATTTCCCGCGCGGCCGTCCCGGAAACCTTCCGCGCGCTGCTGGCGGAGGTCGGTCGCGTGTACGTGCCGTTCCTGCTCGCCAACGCGGCAGCGCTCGAGCGGGGCGCCGAGCAGGTCGAATGCACCGTCGACGGACGTCGGTGGATGCAGCGGCCGTTCCCGTACCAGCGCAAGTGCCTCCAGGCGCTGCGCGAGGGTCGGGCCGCGCTCGCGCCGGACGCCCGGCGCACCGTCGATGCGCTGCTGGCAGGAACGGGCTGCGAGCAGCTATTCGCCTGAAGGAGCCCCCATGCGGCCGAATATCTACCGCGTCCACGGCATGATGCAGTCGTACTTCACCCGCAAGATGACCGGGTACCTCGACTACAAGGGCATCCCGTGGGTGTTCCGCCGCTTCCCGGGCGTCAGCCCCGAAGCCATGGCGGCAGGCTTTCCTGGCGGCGTGCCGGTCGTGCAGACGCCGGCGGGCGAGTTCATGTGGGATTCGACCGCGATGATCCACCACCTGGAGCTGCGCTTTCCCGAGCCGTCCGTCCTCCCGGCAGACCCGGTGCAGCGCTTCCTCTGCTACGTGCTCGAGGACGCCGCCGACGAGTGGCTCTACCGGCCCGCCGTCGGGAGCCGCTGGTACTTCCCGGAGAACCACGCCGTCGGCGGCTTCGAGCTGGCGCGCGACATCGCCGTCCAGATGCCCGTCGCGTGCGATCAGGCCTACGCCGGCGTCGGCGCGCACGTGCGCAGCAGCTGCCCGCCCCTCGGCGTGACCGCCGACACCATCCAGCTCTGGGTCGACGACGTCCTGCGACCGTGGATGCGTGTCCTCGGCGCCCATCTGGCGCGCCGGCCCTACCTCTTCGGCGAACGCCCGTCGCTCGCCGACTTCGCGCTCTTCGGAGGCCACGCGGCTCACTTCGTCAACGACCCCCTCTGCCGGCGCTGGATCGAGGAGGACGGCCCCACCGTCGTGCAGCAGACGCACCGTCTGCTGGAGCCGGAGGACCAGGAGTTCGGGGCGTGGGACGACCCGAATGGCGTCTCCGACACGCTGACCGGCGTGCTCGCCGAGCTCGGCCGACACTACCTCCCGTGGGTCAGCCGCGCGTGCCGCGACGGGGTCGCCGGCATCACCTTCCCCGGCCGTGTGCGCGTGGCCGTGCGGGCGACGGAGTTCCTGCGCGACGCGCGGGCGACCCTTCTCGCCCGCTATGTCGAGAGTCGCAGCGCGCGGCTCGACGCCGTCCTCGACCGAGCGGGCATCCTCCCGTTCTTCGCGGACCACGTGTCGCTCGCGGGCTCGATCCCGGACTACCGCGAGCCGCCGCGACCGGCGCTGAACCGCCCGTTCCCGCCCGCGGACGCGTGAGGCGTATCGGCTGGACGCTGCTCGTCCTCACGGCCGGCGTCGTCGGTGCGGGCGCCCTGGCGCTCCGGTCGCGAGCCGTCCAGGACGCGCTCGTCACCCGCATCGCCCACCGGCGGATCGGACGGGACATGTCCGGCCTTCTCGCCCCCGACGCGCTCCGCGTGCTGCTCTGCGGGACGGCGTCGCCGATTCCGTCGTCCAGACGCGCGGAAGCGTGCACGGCGGTGTTCGCCGGCGGCCGGATGTGGATCGTCGACACGGGACCCGGAAGCTGGCGGACGCTCGCGCTCCGGCGCGTGCGCGGCGAGGCGATCGGCGCGGTCTTCTTCACCCACCTCCACTCCGACCACATCGGCGAGCTCGGGGAGTTCAACCTGCAGACCTGGGTGGCCGGCCGGCCCGGCCCGCTGCGCGTGTACGGTCCCGACGGCGTGGCCGACCTCGTGCAGGGCTACGGCCAGGCGTACGCGGCCGACACCCGCTTCCGGACCGCACACCACGGGGCTGCCCTGCTGCCGCCCGAACGCGCCACCATGGTCGCGACGCCGGTCACGCTCGACGGCGATGCCGCCCGCATCCTCGACGAGGACGGCGTCGTCGTGACCGCCTTCGCGGTGGAGCACGATCCCGTGAAGCCCGCCTTCGGCTACCGGTTCGACTACGGCGGCCGGTCGGTCGTGGTGAGCGGCGACACCCGCCCGTGTCCGAACCTCGTGGCCCACGCGCGCGGCGCGGACGTCCTCGTGCACGAGGCGCAGTCGAACGCCCTCGTGCGCATCATGGAGCAGGCCGCGCGCGACACGGGCGAAGCGCGCGTCGCCAAGATCCTCGGCGACATCCCGAGCTATCACTCGGATCCGGCCGACGTCGCGCGTGAGGCCGTGACGGCGGGCGTGCGGCTCCTGGTGCTCACCCACTTCACGCCGCCTCCGGACAACGCGGTCCTGGCGCGCATCTTCCGGCGCGACGTGGGCGCGGTGCCGCCGCGGGGGATGGTGCTCGGCGAGGACGGGACGCTCGTCGTCCTGCCGACGGGTTCGGACGCGGTCGAGGTAACCCGGATCGATCCCTGAGCGTCATGGAAAGTCCGGAGGCGATACCCTGTCGGCCAGCTCGCGGGCGCGCCTGGCAGCTCATCGTGCTCGGGACTCTCGCACTCGCCGCGTGGCAGGCGTCGACCTACGCCGAGCGCCAGCGCATCCCGACCACCTATCGCAATATGGCCGCCACGGGCATCTTCCACCCGCACATCCGCAATTTCCTCTACTACTTCGGCGAATTTCCGGTCGCCTCTCCTCGGAGCGACGAGTTCGTCTACTCCGAGGAGGGGGCGCGCGCGAGTTCGTCCGGCGCGAGGGGGCGACGCTCGTCAACCTGTTCACCGCTCCCTTGTGCGCGGTGCCCCTGCTCGTTTTCGCGAAGGACGGAACGACATACCAGGCGATCTACACCTCGTGGCGGCGGCGATCGTGCTCTCCGCGGTGATCGAATATCGAAACGAACTCACCCGCCGCTTGAGCGTCGGATGGATGCGAACGCCGTCTCGACCTGATCGCCGGCGACGTGCGCGACGGCAGCGACGCGGTCCCGGGGAGTCGTCTCGCTCCCTGAGCGAGCCGGCCTAAGGATCGGTCTGCATCGGAGCCTCGAGGCGACACTCCCGGGTCGGCTCGGGCTGGCCGCCGCGGCTTACTGCCGTGCAAGGCGCGGCGTCAACAGGAAAAGATGTTTGCCGGCTGCAGATGAAGAGGGCGTCGAACCCGACGCCACGCCGCGTCGTTCTCCGACGCGGTCGCGGCAGCGTGCGCGAGGTGCACGCCATGCTGTCCGCCTCTTCCGCTCGCCAGGCGACCGGCGCCTGACGGCGACGGATGCCGCAACCGTTTGCCTCCAAGTGTCACACGCGATGGCACATGTGTGCCACGGCGCGGCTGACGCGGGAGCGCGGGCGGCGCCAGTTCGGCATCGAATCTTCTTTTCGGACCGCCCCGGATCATCACTTCTCGCCACCCGATCATGGTGGAGCACGGCAAGCGCGACGCGGGTACGCTTCTTGCCATTCGCCTCCCCACGGTCGCGATGGTGCGGAGGTCGACATGAGGCGCACGCTCTGCGTGCTGGTGTGGGCGGCTGTCCTGGGACTGCCGCTGGCGGCTCGGGCCAACCCGGGCGATCTCGACCCGTCGTTCGGAACGGGTGGGCAGGTCGTCACTGCGATGTCGAGCGGCTTCGACGCCGCCAATGCGCTCGTCCTTCAGCCCGACGGCAAGGTCGTCGCCGCCGGTCATGCGTACAACGCCGCCAACGCGATCCTCGCTCTCGCACGGTACAACACCGACGGGAGCCTCGACGCGAGCTTCGGCACCGGCGGGAAGGTCACCACGCCGATCGGGACCGCCAGCGGCGGAACCGCCCTGGTCCTGCAACCCGACGGGAAGCTCGTGGCCGCCGGCTACACGACCACCGGCACGACCACCGCCTTCGCGCTCGTGCGCTACAACACCAACGGCACCCTCGACACGAGCTTCGGCGCAGGGGGGAAGGTCACCACCTCGATCGGCAGCATCGACGACGAGGTCTACGCGCTCGTCCTGCAGCCCGACGGGAAGCTCGTGGCGGCGGGTTACTCGGACAAGGGCAGCAACATCGCCTTCGCCCTCGCCCGCTACAACGCCAACGGCAGCCTCGACACGAGCTTCGGCACGGCGGGCAAGGTGACGACCGCGATCGGCAGCAGCGACGACGAAGCCTACGCGCTCGTCCTGCAGCCGGACGGGAAGGTCGTGGCGGCAGGCTACACGTACGGCACCAGCAGCATCGCCATCGCCCTCGCCCGCTACAGCACCAACGGCAGCCTGGACACGACCTTCGGGACCGGCGGCAAGGTCACCACCGCGATCGGCAGCGTCGACGACGAGGTCTTCGCGCTCGTCCTGCAGCCGGACGGGAAGCTCGTGGCAGCCGGCCTCACGGATACCGGCGTCAGCACCGCCGTCGCTCTCGTCCGCTACGGTGTCAACGGGAGCCTCGACACGAGCTTCGGCACCGGAGGGAAGGTCACCACCTCGATCGGCGGCATCGACGACGAGGCCTTCGCGCTGGCGCTGCAGTCCGACGGGAAGATCGTGGCGGCGGGCTACGCGAACGACGGCGGCAGCCAGGACCTCGCCCTCCTGCGGTACACGTCCCAGGGGAGCCTCGACGTGAGCTTCGGAACCGGCGGGCACGTCGTGACTCAGACCCCGAGCACCTACAGCGAGGTCAACGCGCTCCTGCTTCAGCCCGACGCGAAGCTCGTGGCGGCGGGCTACTCGTACAACGGCACCGACACCGACTTCACCCTCGCGCGCTACCTGGGACAGGTTTGCGGCGACGGTGTCGTGCAAGCGCCGGAACCGTGCGATGACGGTGCGGCGAACGGCACCGTCAATTCGTGCTGCACGACGACGTGCCAGTTCCGCGCGAGCGGCACGGCCTGCGACGACGGCCACGCCTGCACCTACGACGACACCTGCGATGGCAGCGGAGTCTGCGTCGGCACCGGCATCACCTGCACCAGCGACCAGTGCACCGTCCGCGCGTGTAACGGCACGTCGAGCTGCACGGCGACGCCGCTTTCCGGCTGCTCGACCACGACGACCACGAGCAGCACCACGTCCAC
>Ga0070699_100002321_pt1 | contig 17083 bp, 14 predicted proteins | sample KBSK1503metaG_FD_65473 | JGI IMG/M metagenome (GOLD analysis project Ga0070699, IMG submission 65473) | Corn, switchgrass and miscanthus rhizosphere microbial communities from Kellogg Biological Station, Michigan, USA - KBS K1-50-3 metaG | ecosystem: Host-associated > Plants > Roots >... | reverse complement strand
GCGCTCAGCACGTCGGAGACGAAGGCCACGACGTCCGGGCGGCCGGACGCTTCCCGCTGGTCGTCCACCAGCCACTGGGACCAGGTCATGCCCTTGTCGTAGCCGATGGGCTGGATGGGACGCGCGCGGAAGGGCACCGGCTTGGCCGGGTCGGACGAGTACTCGTCGAACGCCGCGTCGCCGGCCTTGGGCGCGGCAAAGTCCAGCTTTGGACCGGCGATCAGATACAGGGGCGTCGGTCGGACCGTGCAGCCGCTCGCGCAACCGGCCGGCCATGCGGTGAGGCGCCGCCACGCGTTCGTCCCGGTCTCGAACGCAGCGACGGGCGGAACGTCGGCCCGGGGTGCGCCCACCTTGAGGTACTGGTCCAGGAACGGCCGCAGGATCTCGCGGCGGAAGTAGAGGGCGGTATCGCTGTCGAATTTCAAGGCGCCGAGCGTACTGCCGTCCGCGATCTCCTGGCCGTGATGCCACGGACCCATGACGAGGAAGACCTTGTCGTTGTCCGTGTCCTTCGGCTCGATCGCCTTGTAGACCGCGATGGCGCCGTAGATGTCCTCCTGGTCCCAGAGGCTGTGCACCAGCATCACCGGGACCTTGAGCGGTTGAGCGGCCAGCACCCGGTCCATCGCCTGGTCGCGCCAGAAGGCGTCGTAGCTGGGATGCTCGAGAAGCTTCCGCCAGAAACCGACCTGTTCGAGGCCGTGGCGACGGCCCAGCTCTCCGGCCGAGCCGGCCTGCATGAAGAGGTCGTAGTCGTCGAAGTGGCTCGTCCACCACTTGGCCTCCGACGCGCGCGTCGCCTCCTGCTCATAGATGTAGGCCATGCCCTGTTGGCGAAAGGCGCCGTTATGGAACCAGTCGTCACCCATCCAGCCGTCGACCATGGGGTTCATCGGCACGGCCACCTTGAGGGCCGGGTGGGGATTGACGAGGGCCATCAAGGGCAGGAAGCCGTCGTAGGAGATGCCGAGGATGCCGACGCGGCCGTTGCTCTCCGGGACGTTCTTCACCAGCCATTCGATCGTGTCGTAGGTGTCGGTCGAGTGATCGACCGGCGTCGGGTTCTGCGGCCCATGGAGGGGTCGATTCATCACGTAGTCACCCTCCGAGCCGTACTTCCCCCGCACGTCCTGGACCGCGCGGATGTAGCCGCCCTCGACGATCACGTCGGTCGCGTTGTCGTAGCCGTGCAGGCTCGGGCCCAGGTGCGCGCTGTGGGCGTGGCTCGTCAGCGCGGTGGCGTTGTAGGGCGTGCGCGTCAGAAGGATCGGCGCGTCCTTGGCGCCGAGCGGCAACAGGATGACGGTGTGCAGCTTCACGCCATCACGCATGGGTATCATCACGTCGCGCTTGATGTAGTCGAAGCCGTCGGTCGCGGGCGCGAGCCGCGTCGGCGTCTCGCTCGGCAGCGCGGGGTATGCGGGCGGCGCCGGGGGGGTCTGGGCCCCCGACGGTTCGACGATCACCAGGGCGCCCAGCACCGGCGCGAGCAGGGTCAGCCAGCGAACGCGGTCGATTGACTTCATGCTCAGTCTGCTTTCAGTGCGGCCATCGGGTCGAGTCGCGTGGCCCGGCGAGCAGGAAGCCAGCAGGCCAGGAGACCGGCCGCGGTGACCACGAGTGCCGCTCCCGCGGACAGGACGCCGTCTCCGGAGGCGGCGCCGTAGAGAAGGGGGCGTAGGCCGTAACGCAGGTCCTGAAGCGTGGTTTCGATCAAGGGCAGCCTGGTTCGGTGGGTATTATTTGGCCCGGCGGCCGTTTTGAGAAATACCCCACTCCGTGCCCACGGCCGGCTCCTGGCGGATGGTCGGGCGTATCGGGGAGTCCCTGGACGCTGATTCAGGAAGACCTTGATCCAGGTTTCGCTTCCTCCCTCATTTCTTCTTGTTCCCGGTCAGCTTACCTTTCAAGAAGTGTCGAAACGTTGGTCGTGCGCGGCGCACCGGGAGTTCACCCAGCCCAACGGGGACGGCGCGTGACCGAGAAGCCACCGGCCTACGAAGCTCGGTCGCCGAAGCGGCTGACCGAGCCCGAGCTGGACTCGATCGAAACCGCGCTGCTCGATCTGCGGCGCACGGTTGCGGCGGGTGATTTCTTCGAGGCCGAGAGGATCTTGCGGCGACCGGCGCTCGATGCCTCCACCGTCCGCCGCCTCATCTCCGAGGTCCGTCGCTTGCGCGCGCTCGTGAAGGACGCGGCTCCATACTTCGATGGCGGGGAAGGGGCCGTGGGCGGCCGGGGGCACGAGCGCGAGATCCGGCAGCTGCAGGTGCGGCTCAAGGCCGAGGTGGATCGGGACTGACGGTCCGCTCGGGGAGGACGTGAACCAGGGGCGGATTTGGCCTACCCTGGTGGCTGAGCGATGCCCCGCAGGTCGAGTCCGACCAGCCTTTCCCTCCAATCCGAGGAGGCGAACGAGCCGGCGCGAGGCCGCGGCAAGGGCCTCGTCGTTCTCGTCGCCCTCCTCCTCTTGTCCGTCGCGGGGCTGGGATTCCTCGCCTACCGGATCCTGCAGCGGACAGGCGCGGTCGAACGACAGCTCGTCAGCCTGTCCGGCAAGACGGACGAGTCGACGGCTCTCGCCCGGCAGGCGATGGAGCGGGCGGTCGCCGCCGAGGCGGCGGCCCGGGCGGCGGCGGAGGGGCGGCAGTTGGCGGAGGCCAAGACAGCCGACGCCCGCCAGGAGGCCGATGCGGCGCACCAGGAGGCCAGCAGCGCCCGGGACACGGCGGCGCGCGCGCAGGCCGAGGCGGACCAGATTCGCAAGAAGGCCGAGGCCGAGGTCAACCGTCTGGAGGCGGCCCTCGGTCAGATCGCGGAGACTCGGCGCACCGCCCTCGGCCTGACGATGAACCTCGGGAGCGACCACCTGAAGTTCGAGTTCGACAAGGCCGAGCTGAGGCCGGAGGATCGGGAGCTGCTGAGCCGTATCGCCGGGATTCTCATGACGTCGCACGACTACACGGTCTCGGTGAACGGACACACCGACGACGTCGGTTCGGAGGCCTACAACCAGAAGCTCTCCGAGCGTCGCGCCGAGGCGGTGCGGGGCTACCTCGTCAAGGCGGGCCTGCCGGCGGAGATCCTCACCGTCCAGGGCCACGGGAAGTCGCTTCCGCTCGTGGCCGGAACCTCGGAAGCCGCCCGCGCCAAGAACCGCCGGGTGGAGCTGGGCATCGTCAACACGCAGATCCGCTACGGCCGTTGACCCCGGATGTCGCGGCCAGGACGGACCTCAGGCTGAGCGCCGGTACGCTCTATCGCTCGATCCAGCGCATGCTCGAGCAGTGCTCGACCGCGGCGAAGGCGATCCCGACCTTGCTCTGGAGCCGCGGGGGGGCCACGCCGCGGCCTGGCGACGCGCGGGAGGACCGCTGAGGAAGAACGACAAGAATACCCTGGTATTCCGTGTGGTATTATCATGTACTCGTGAAGATCGGAGTCTCGCTTCCGGAGGACCTGGTGGCATTCGCGGACGAAGCAGCCAGGCAACAAGGCACGTCCCGGTCCGAGCTTCTCGCGCGCCTGCTGCAGGCCGAGCGCGTGCGCCAGCAGACCCAGGAATACCTGGATCGCCACGGCTGGGACGTGGCGGACGACGAAGCGGCCTGGCGCCGGTACCAACGACGCCGGATGGCGCAGGAGTACCGTGCCGACGAGTGGTGACGAGCTCCCTCGGCGCGGCGAGGTCTGGTGGGTTCGTGTCGACAAACGGCGGCCCGCGGTTGTCGTGCAGACGGACAAGGTCCGAGAGCCTCGCGTCCGGTCGTTCCTGGTGGTTCCTCTCACGAGTCGCCTCCACCTGGAGGGACTGCCGGGTAACGTCCGCCTTGATCGTGGAGACACTCGCCTGCCGAAACCCTCTGTCGCCAACGTCTACGACGTGCAGAAGGTCCTTCGACCAGACTTCATGGAGCGCCTCGGTACCCTACCTGTCGATCGACTGGTCGCAGTCGCCGATGGCCTGCGCCTCGTTCTTGATCTCTTCTGACCCTGAGCCGACCAACTTCACTCCTGCCGCAGCGCGATCATCGGATCGATGCGCGACGCCTTCCGCGCAGGCGCGTAACCGGCCACCAGTGCGGTGCCCAGCAGAGTCATCACGGCCAGCGTAAGGGTCAGGGGATCGTTGGCCTTCATTCCGTACAAGAAGGATGCTACGAATTTCGACGTGCCTAACGCCGTGGCCATGCCGATCGCCAGCCCTCCGGCCACCAGCGCCAGGACTTCACGCAAGACCATCCGCACGACCCCGCCCCGTTGTGCCCCCAGCGCCATCCGGATGCCGATCTCGCCGGTGCGGCGGGCGACGTTGTACGAAACGGTGCCGTAGAGACCGACGCAGGCGATCACCAACGCCAGGATCGCGAAGCCACTGCACAATTTGGCGAACGTGATCTCCTGGTTGATCGTCTGGTCGATGTCCGCCGCCTGCGTTCTTACCTCGGACACGGGCACGCGCGCGTCCGCCTGACGCACTAATTCGCGTACGGAGTCGACATACCGGAGCGGGTCGCCCAGCGTGCGCAGCGCGTACACCATCTGGTTCGGCTGCGGGTAGCCCTGGTCGTACGGCATGTACACCACCGGCGGGATGGCCCTCTTCAGGCCGCCATAGCGCGCGTTCCTGGATACCCCGACGATCTCCATGTCGCGCGCGAGACGGTCTCCTTCTCCTGCTTCCCGCAGAGTCAGGTGCTGCCCCAACGGATTCCGATCGCCAAAATTAGCCTTGGCAAACACCTCGTTGATCACCGCAACGGCCGGCGAGCCGGGCCCGTCGTTTTCCCCGAAATCACGGCCAGCCAGGATCGGAATCTGCATGGTCTTGAAGAACGCCGGTCCGACGGTCAGAAAGCGGTTGGCCGGATCCGGTGGCGAGCCGGATACGCCGATGGGCAGTCCATGCTCTCCTTGGATGAGCGAATCCTGTTCGAGACTCACGCTACGCACGCCCGGGATCGCGCTGAACCGCTTGTGTAGATCGGCGTAAAACGTGGCAATCTCCGGGTCTTTGTGTCCGGCTTTCCGGGCGTCCAACTGGAAAAGCAGCACATCCTGGCGATTGAAGCCGAGCTCGATCGATTGCAGATTCGCGAGCGTCCGCACGAAGAGCCCCGCCGCAACCAGCATCAGCAGCGAGATGGCGATCTGCCCCACCACCAGCACGTGGCTCGGGTTGATGCGCCGGAAAGAACGGCGCGCGGCCGGTTGGCCCGCCCTTGTTTCCTTCAGAGCCGGCATGAGATCCACGCGGGTGGCGCGCATCGCCGGAGCAAGGCCGAACAGTACCCCCGTCAGAAGGGAAAGCGCGACCGCCACCCCGAGCACGTGCCAGTTCAACTCCGCGTGCAGGGTGAAGCTCGCCCGGCCGTTGGCCAGCAGCAGGGTGAGGAAACGCATTCCCCAGATCGCGAACAGGACTCCCAGAGCCCCGCCCAGCGACGCCAGCAGCACGCTTTCGGTCAGCAGTTGCCGCACGACGCGAGGCCGGCCCGCGCCGACGCTCATGCGTAGCGCGATCTCCCGCCTTCTCGCCGCGGCCCGCGCCAGCAGCAGATTGGCGACATTGGCGCAGGCCAGGGCCAGGATCAATCCCACCAGCGTCATCAGCACACACAGCGGCCTCGAGTACTGCCGGCGCAGGCTGTCCAACCCGCCCGCGCCTCCGGTCACGATCAGCTCCGGCAGATTCGCGCGCTCCCGGTCATTGGCGGCGGTTGCCGCTACCCATTGCCGAAACGCCGGCGCCAGCGCGGCCTGGGCTCGAGCGAGGCTGACTCCGGGACGCAACCGGCCCATGACCTGGATCCAGTAGTAGTTCGGAGCGAGGTAGTCCTCGGGGCGAAAGCCGAACTGATGGCCGGCGCCCAGCAATTCGTTGGTGTGCATCGGAAGATAGACGTCCGGAGCCGCCGCGGGATCGACGCCGAAGAATTCAGGCGCCATCACCCCCACCACGGTGAAGGGCAGGTTGTCGATCAGGATCGACTGGCCGGCCGCGTTGGCGGCTCCCCCGAAACGCCTTTGACTGAACCCGTGGCTGACGACGGCCACTGGCGGAGCTCCCGCCCGGTCGTCCTCGGGGATGATCAGCCGCCCGGCCGCGGGGGGAACGCCGAGTCCACGAAAATAGTCGCCCGACACGTTCCACCCGGCGGCAAGGTCGGCCTGTCCCCGGATCGTTACGTTCAGCCTTCTCACCTGCCAGGATTGGCAGTGGGCGAACACGGTCGACAAGACGGAGTCGTTTCTCCGGAAAAGTTCGAACGCCGGGAAGGGGAAGATTCCCGCCGTCGTTCCCGTCTTCGAATCGTCATAAGTGGTGCCGCTCATGCCGTGCATGACGAAGTCGCGCCTGGTGTCCTCGGCATGCCAGGTCAGGACGACCAGCGACTCGGGGTCGGGCACCGGCAGCGAGCGCAAGAGGATCGAATCCATGAAGCTGAAGATTGCGGTGTTGGCCCCGATCCCCAGCGCGAGGGAGAGGGTTGCGAGAGCGCTGAAGGTCTTGTTGCCCGCTATCGTGCGCGCGGCGTAGCGCACGTCGGCGGCGAGCGTGTCGAGCCAGGCGACGATCCAGACGTCCCTCGAGTACTCGCGGGCGAGCGTCGCGTTGCCGAGCTGCCGCCGCGCGCTCCCGGCGGCGGCTTCGGGGGCAATGCCCTGCCGGGTCTTCTCGAGCTCGAGCATTTCGCGGTGGAAATCCATCTCTTCGCTCAGCTCTCGGTCGAAGCGCTCCCGCCGGAAGAGAAAGCGCAGCTTGTTGCGGAGACGCGCCCACATGGTCAGACCGCATGCATGACCGCTGCGATCGCGCCGGTCATGCGCTCGAAGCCCTGGGCCTCCTGAGCGAGGCGCTTTCGGCCGGCCGGAGTGATCCGGTAGATTCGCGCGCGACGCTTGAGCTCCGACTCGCCCCACTCGGCCTCAACCCAGTCATTGACGAGCAGGCGCTGCAACGCCGGATAGAGCGAGCTCTCGCCGACCCGCAGCACGTCACCGGAGACGCGCTCGAGATGCCGGGCAATGGCGTAGCCGTGGGCCGGGCCGTGGGTCAACGTCTTGAGGATGAGCATTTCGAGCGTGCCGGGCAGCAGCTCGGAGCTCAGGGAAGTGCGGTCTCGCATCGCGTATCAATGCCACGTTTATCGATGCCTCAGTGTAACCTACCTGTCGTGGCTGTCAAGAGGCGATCACCGTGGTTACCCGGCCAGCGACTGCCGACGGCGGCGCAAAAAATTGCGCTCGGCGACGTTGTCGGTCAGCTTGATCGCCGTCTCGTACGCCGTCGCGGCCTCGACGTCACGGCCCAGGCGGCGCAACAGGTCGGCGCGGATGGCATGGAGGAGGTGATAGGTGCCGAGGTCCAGCGCGTCGACGAGGGCGAGCGCCGGGCCCGGCCCGTCGACTTCGGCCACCGCGACGGCGCGGTTCAGGGCCACGACCGGGCTCGGGTCGTACGCGAGCAACTGGTCGTAGAGCTGCACGATCTGCGACCAGTCGGTGGCCGCCGCGGACGCATCGGTGTGCACGGCCTGGATCGCGGCCTGGATCTGGTACACGCCCGGGTCGTTGCGCCGCAGGCAGTCGCGGACGATCGCCTGGCCCTCGGCGATGAGGGCGCGGTCCCAGCGGTCGCGATCCTGGTCGGCCAGCGGCACGAGGTCGCCGCCGGTGGTCGTCCGGGCCGCCCGACGCGACTCGAGGAGCAGCATCAGCGCGAGCAGCCCCAGGACCTCCGGCTCGTCGGGCATGAGCTCGCTGAGCTGCCGGCCGAGACGGATGGCCTCGGCGCACAGGTCTGCGCGGACGAGCGCCGCTCCCGAGCTGGCTGCGTAGCCCTCGTTGAAGACGAGGTAGACGACGGCCAGCACGGACTGCAACCGGCCGGGGAGGTCGGCCGCGGCGGGCACGCGGTACGGGATTCTCGCGTCGCGGATCTTGCCCTTGGCACGGACCAGCCGCTGCGCCATCGTCGGCTCCGGCACGAGGAAGGCCCGCGCGATCTCCGCGGTGGTCAGCCCGCCCAGCAGCCGCAGCGTAAGGGCAACCTGTGCGGCGCGGTTGAGCGCAGGGTGGCAGCAGGTGAAGATCAGCCGCAGCCGCTCGTCCCGCACCGGCCCCTCCTCCATCGGTTCGTCGCGGGCGTGCAGCAGGGCCGCCTGCGCGTGGCGGTCGGCGCGCGACGCCTCGCGGCGCAGCCGGTCGATCGCCCGGTTGCGGGCGGTGGTGATGATCCAGCCGGCCGGGCTCGGCGGCAGCCCGTCGGCCGGCCACCGCTGCACGGCCGCGGTGAATGCATCCGCCACGGCCTCCTCGGCGATGTCGATGTCACCGAAGACGCGGACCAGGACGGCCACCGCGCGGCCATGCTCCGCGCGGAACACGCGCTCGATCTCCGACGACGCGCGTGAGGGATCCAACCCGCGATCAGTACTCCGGGACGTCCTGGAACGGACGCACCTCGATCGGCAGCGTGGTCGCCCGGGCCGCCTTGCGCGCCCAGCCGAGCGCGGAGTCGAGGTCGGGTGCGTCGATGATCCAGAAGCCGCCGATGTGCTCCTTGCCTTCGACGTACGGGCCGTCGGTGGTCACGATTTCCCGATCGCGGACCCGGACCACCGTGGCCGTGCTCGGGGCGTGCAGCCCGCGACTGAATACCCAGGCTCCCGCCGACTTGAGCTCCTGGTTCAGCGCGTGCAGATCGCGGGCCACCGGCTCCAGGAACTCCGGTGGCGGTGGCGCGCCGTCGGGCTGGTAGATGGTGAGCATGTACTGCGTCATCGTCCCTCCGTTGTGTCGCTGGGGTCAGGATTGTAGGTGGCGATCACGACACCGGTGGTCGTGGTCACGCTCTCCACGAGACGCAGCGTAGTGCGTTGCGCGTCGTCGGTGAACAGCCGCCGGCCCCGCCCCAGCACCAGCGGGTGGATCAGCAGCATGTACACGTCGACGAGGCCGTGCCGAATCAGCGTCTGCAGCAGGTCGCCGCTGCCCAGCACCGTGATGTCCTGGCCCGGCTGCTCCTTCAGCCGGGCCACCGTCGCCGCAGCGTCGCCGGAGAGCAGCGTCGAGTTCTGCCACGGCAGCGGCTCCCGCCGCGTCCGCGAGGCCACGTACTTCCGGGAGTTGTCGAGCACCGCGGTGAACGGGTTGTCCTTGCGTCCCGGCCAGACGGCGAAGAAGTCCTCGTACGTGCGTCGCCCGAACAGCAACGGCCCAGCCTGGGCCATGCCCTTGCCCATGGCCTTCATCATGACCGAATCGTTGTATGCCCGCGCCCAGCCGCCGTGCTCGAAGCCGCCGCGCCGGTCCTCGTCGGGCCGGCCCGGCGCCTGCATCACGCCGTCCAGCGTCAGACTGATGGTCGCGACGATCTTGCGCATCCGTGGCTCCTTTCCGGGTGGGGCCGGCCCGGTGCCGGTCCCTCGTCCCCTACACGAACCGCCACCCGCCAAATCGACATCCGACGACCGTCCGGCGAAGATTCTCTTGTCGGAGCTGGTGGCGCTGACGGGGATCGAAAGCCGCCTCCGGGTCAAGGCGTTTGGCTACGTCGCGGTCTGGGTGGCGGAGGGCGATGGAAGCCACGGGCGGCTCGGCACGGCAGTCGCCCTGCCGTCAGTCGCCGATCGACTGCTCGGCGAGCTCGCGATAGCGACGCGGAGTGATCCCCAACAGCCGGACGAACGCGCGCCTCATCACGTCGACGCTGCCGAATCCCGCCGCGGAGGCCACGTGCTTGAGGCCTCTGTCCGTGCGTTCGAGCTGGCGACGCGCCGCCTCCACGCGCATCTGAAGCACGTACTGGGACGGCGTCGTGCCGACCTCTCGAGTGAATACGCGCTCGAAGTTTCGAGCGCTCATCGCCATCCGATCCGCGAGGTCGTCCACCGACAGCCTCGCCTCGAGATGCTCGGCGATCCAGATCTGCAGCTCACCGATCGACGTCATCTCGGAAGCCTGGGAGGCGAGCGAGACGCTCACTTGCGGCTGTCCACCCGGCCGTCGCAGAAACAGCACCAGCTCTCGCGCGGCTTCGTGGGCGAGACCGGCGCCGCAATCGTCCTCCACCCATGCGAGCGCGAGATCGATGCCCGCCGAAAGGCCGGCCGACGTGTAGATGTTGCCGTCCTTGACCCAGAGCGGGTCGTGCTCGACGCGTACGCCGGGATATCGCGTCGCCAGCTCGCGGCCGAACCTCCAGTGCGCGGTCGCCCTGCGCCCATTCAGCAGCCCGGCCTCCGCGAGCAGAAAAGCGCCGGCGCACACCGCACCGAGGCGCCGCACCTCGACCGCCATCTTCTTCAGCCAGGCCGACAGCGCCGCATCGCGTACCGATCGAGTGCTCAATCCGCAGACCAGGAGCACGGAGTCGCACGCGCCTTCGACCCTGGTGAAGTGATGCCGGGCGATGAAGCTCAACACACCGCCCTCGCCCTCGACCGTCAGACGGTCGGCGTTCGTGACGATCTCGATCGCGTAGAGGGTCCTGCCCGCAAGGCGATTGACCGAGTTGAACACCTGGAGCGGTCCAACCAGATCGAGCTCATCGACGGGAGGCACGACGACGACGATGATCCGGCGGCTCGAGGAGGGGCGACGCAAGCCAGGTTTCTTGGACGCGGCGGCCATGCGTCCACTCAGTATCTCGCCGCGCCTTCGCGTTTCGCAAGCGGAACGTGCGCGCTGGCGGATTTCGCCGGATCTGTGTCGCAAATCGACGTGTCTACCTTCGATAGCATGCCGGTCAGGGTGCAGCGGAATCGTGAGGAAGGGTCATGAAGCATCGTTGGCTTGGGATCGTCGGCGCAGTGCTTCCGACGCTCCTCGTCGCTCAAACCGGCGAGTTCGCCGCCGCTCAAGCCGGACGGGGTCCGTACGCACGCATCGCGATCTTGCGTCCCCATGACGGGGACACGGTCGACTTCGAGGCCGGGTACATCCGACACCTCGAGTTTCACCGGCAGGCCAAGGACACCTGGATTTGGTACGGTTGGACCATCTGGGCCGGTGAACGACAGCGGTGGTTCGTCTACGCCACGTTCGGGCACTCGGCCGCCAGCCTGGACAACCCGGTGCCCCCGGCGGAGGACGAGCGGGACAACGTCTCCAACGTCACGCCCCACGCCCAGTTCGTGGGGAACGCGCTCTACGAGTACCTGCCGGGGCTCTCGCGTGGGACGGGTGAGCCGCAGCCGACCGCTCGGCTCGAACTGACGACCGTGGACCTCGAGCCCGGGGCGGCAAAGGCTTTCGAGGCGGCCCTCAGCGCGGACCAATCAGGACTGCAGGCTGAGACGCTCTGGTATCGGATGGTGGCGGGGGGAGCTACTCCGCGCTATGTCCGGCTGCGTCCGCGGGCCAGCCTGTCGGCGATTCTCGATGAAAGGAGTGAACAGGCGCTCCCGGACAGGGTCAACGACCTGATCGCCAAGACGACCGTCGAGATCCTGAATCTGCGACCGACGATGAGTTACGGCCTCTCGCCGGCTCGTCAGTGATGGATGCGGTGACACCCGAACCGGAGGTCCGTCACATCCGCGGCGCGTGCGCGCTGGACTGCCCCGACACGTGCAGCTGGATCGTAACCGTCGAGGGAGGAGAAGCGGTCGCCCTGCGCGGTGATCCCGCACATCCTTTCACCCGCGGGTCGCTGTGCAACAAGGTGGAGAATTACCTGACGTACGCGCGCTCGCCCGAACGCCTTCTGCATCCCATGCGCCGCGTCGGACCAAAAGGTAGCGGCGCGTTCACCCGGATTTCATGGGACGAGGCACTCGAGAGGATCGCGGCGGGGCTCGGCGACGTGATCGCGAAGCACGGCGCCGAGGCGATCTGGCCCTTCCTGGGCTCCGGCAGCATGGGGCTGATCCACGGCGTCTACGGCGCCGGGCGCCGGCTGTGGAACGTGCTGGGCACGTCCCGCCACGTGGTGAGCATGTGCACGATCGCGGGCGGATTCGGCACCGGCTACACGCTGGGCGACAACCGCGTCGGGATGGACCCGGAGACGCTCCGATTCTCGAAGCTCGTCGTGCTCTGGGGCGCGAACGTGCTGTCGACGAATCCCCACCTGTGGCGGTCGATCCTCGAGGCGCGGAAGAACGGCGCGCTGGTGGTCGTCATCGATCCGATTCGGACCCGCACCGCGGCGCAGAGCGACTGGCACATCGCGCCGATGCCGGGCACGGATGCCGCGCTGGCGCTCGGCCTGCTGCACGTCGTGCTGGCCGAGGCCAGGGAGGATCGGGACTTCATCGACCGCCACACCGTCGGCTGGGAGGCGTTTCGCGGGCGCATCCTCGAGTTTCCGCCGTCGCGCGCCGCCGCGATCACCGGGCTTCCGACCGAGTCCATCGTCGAGCTGGGCAAGCGACTGGCCGAAACCCGGCCGACCGGCATTCGCATCGGCATCGGCATCCAACGCCACGGCGGGGGCGGCATGGCGGTGCGGACGATCACGTGCATTCCCGGCGTCACCGGCGACTGGAGCCACCTGGGCGGCGGCGTCTGCTACGACACGCGCGGCTTCTTCGGCCTGGACTGGGCCGCGCTGTGGCGCGACGACCTCCGGCCTCGGCCCGCGCGCGCACTATACATGACGCGCCTCGGCGAAGGACTGCTGGAACTAGACCACCCGCCGGTCAAGGCCTTGTTCGTGTACGCCAGCAATCCGATGGCAAGCATCCCGCATCAGACGAAGGTCCGCCGCGGCCTGGCGCGCGACGATCTTCTCACGGTCGTCGTCGAGCACTTCATGACCGACACGGCACGCTACGCCGACATCGTGCTGCCGGCGACCATGCAGACCGAGCACCGCGATCTGCTGATCGCGTACGGACACTTGTATCTGGCATGGAACGAGCCCGCGGTGCCGCCGCGCGGCGAGTGTGTTCCGACGGCGGAGATCTTCCGTCGCCTCGCGCGAAAGATGGGGCTCGACGCGGCGCCGCTCTACGACAGCGACGAGACGATGGCACGGCAGCTGCTCGGCAGCGGGCATCCGTCGCTGAACGGCATCACCCTCGAGGAGCTGAAGACCCGCGGCTGGATGCGGCTGAACTATCCCGATCCGTTCGTGCCCTTCGCGACCGCCTTTCCGACCGCGTCCGGCAAGCTGGAGTTCGTCTCCGATCGGATGGCGCAGGCCGGGTTGGATCCGGTCGCCGGCTACACGCCCGCCCACGAGACGTCGCAGCGAGACACCACGCTGGCCCGCGAGTACCCGCTCGCCCTCGTCACGCCTGCCGATCACTACTTCCTGAACTCGGTCTTCGCCAACGTGCCGCGCCAGCAGCGGCGGTCGGGCGCCGCGACCCTGCTGATCCATCCCGACGATGCCGCGCCTCGGAGCATCGCGACGGGAGACGAGGTGCGCGTCGCCAACGCCCGAGGGTCGTTCCTTGCCCTCGCCGACGTGAGCGATCGCGTTCGCCCGGGAGTGGTCGCCAGCACCAAGGGACGGTGGCCGGGCGAGTCGAAAGGGGGCGCGACGATCAACGCCACCGTCGACGAGCGCGACTCGGACATGGGCGGCGGCGCCGTCTATCACGACAACCGCGTTCGCGTCGACAGGTCAGGGTTGGTGGAGCTGACGGGGATCGAACCCGTGACCTCGTGAATGTCATTCACTTGCCGCCCGCAGAATATCAAGGGGTTGCAGGACGTTCCCGACGCGCACTGTCGGTCGATCCCTTGATGATGCTGCGGGGAGTGAACGACCGCGGGCGCAGGACCCGGGCTCAGCGCCCCTCGGCCGCCGCGCGGTTGATCTCCGGACTGTACAGGATGTGCTCGCCCGCGCCGCCCCGGCCCGCCACCGCGAGCATCGCGCGGCCCAGGTTCTCGGTGGTCGTCACATGCCTCGGCAGCAGCCGCCGCAACAGCGGATAGAGCCAGGACAACCCGATGTACAGCCATCGGTACGCCGGGGTCTTCGAGGTCGCGCCGTGCCGCGGTTGGATATAGCCGGGGCGGAACACGTACGCGTGAAAGGGCATCGCCAGGAGGGCGTTCTCCGTGCGGCCCTTGACCCGCGCCCACATCGAACGGCCCCGCTCCGTGCTGTCCGCGCCTTCGCCCGACACATAGATGAAGGTCAGCGACGGGTTGGCCGGCAGGGCACGGGCCGCCGCGAGCGTGTAGTCGTACGTGATCCTGCGGTACTCGTCCTCGCCCTTGCCCGCCGAGGAGACGCCCAGGCAGAAGAAGCACGCGTCGACGGCCGCGAACTCCGCGGCCAGGGAAGAGAAATCCGTGAAGTCCCGATGCATGAGTTCGCGGAGTCTGGGGTGGGTGAAGCCGAGCGGTGCTCGTACGACCGCGATGACGCTCTTCACCCGGTCGTCGAGCAGGCACTCGCGCAGGACGCCCTGGCCGATCATGCCGGTGGCGCCGAAGAGGAGGACGTTCACATCACTCGATGAGTGTACGATGAACGAAGGCGATCGCGGTCGAGCCCTCACCTACCGCCGAGGCCACCCGCTTCATGTTCCCCGCCCGGACGTCGCCGACCGCGAAGACTCCGGGCAGGCTCGTCTCGAGCAGGTAGGGGAGCCGCGCCAGCGGCCAGCCCGCCGTCGCGAGATCCTCCTTCGACAGGTCGGGACCGGTCTTGATGAAACCGCGCGAGTCGAGCGCGACGCAACCATCGAGCCATGCCGTGCAAGGCACCGCGCCCGTCATCACGAAGACGTGCCGTATGTCCAGCGTCTCGACGGCCTCGGTGGATTGATGCCGCCAGCGCACACGCTCGAGGGCGTCGTTGCCCTCCAGGGCGACGATCTCCGTCTGCGTGTGGAGGACGATGTCGGGACTCTGCTCGATCCGGCGGATCAGATACCGGGACATCGTCTCCGCGAGGCTGTCCGACCGCACGAGCATGTGCACCCGCTTGGCGGACTGGGCGAGGAACACCGCCGCCTGTCCGGCGGAGTTGGCTCCGCCGACCACCGCCACCTCTTCGCCACGGCAGAGCTGGGCCTCGATGAAGGTCGCGCCGTGGTACACGCCCGCGCCTTCGAACCGGGACGCATTCTCCACCGATAGCTTCCGATAGGCGGCGCCGGTGGCGATGATGATCGTCCGGGCCGGCACCTGCCGCCCGTTGTCGATCCGCACGGAGAAGGGCCGGCGCTGGCACGAGAGCCCCGTGGCGCCCTGGGCGATCGCGATGTCCGCTCCGAACTTCTCGGCCTGAGTGAAGGCGCGCGCGGCGAGGTCCTGGCCGGAGATGCCGGTGGGGAAGCCGAGGTAGTTCTCGATGCGGGAGCTGGAGCCGGCCTGCCCGCCGGGAGCGCTCGATTCCAGGACCAGGACGGCGAGCCCCTCCGACGCGCCGTAGACCGCGGCCGCGAGTCCCGCCGGCCCCGCCCCCACGATCACCACGTCACGCAGATGCGTCTGGTCGATGGCCTCGTTGAAGCCGAGGCAGTCCGCGATCTCCCGGTTGGTCGGGTTGCGAAGCACCACCGTGCCGCGACAGATCAGCACGGGAACGTCGGCCTCGGTGACGCGGAAGCGATCGAGCAGCTCTTGTACGTCGGGGTCGCGATCGAGGTCGACGTAGGCGTGGGGATGGCCGTTGCGCGTGAGGAACTCCTTGACGCGGAGAGTACCGGCCGAGCTGGCGGAGCCGATCAGCACCACGTCCCCGACGCCCTGCGCGACGAGATCGACGCGCCGCAGGATGAAGGCGCGCATGAGGATCTCGCTCAGCTCGGCGTCGGTCTGGACGAGGGACAAGAGGTCGTCGCGGCGCATCTCTACGACCTCGCCTGCCTTGGGGGCGCGGATCTGCACCATGCCTGGCCGGCCGGACAGGATGTTCAGCTCGCCCGTGAACTGACCCGGTCCGATTACCAACACGAGCTGCTCGACGTCGCCGAGGCGGACGCCTTCGATCTCGCCCTCGGTCACCACGAACATGCGCGGGGTCGGGTCACCCGCTTCGAGGAGGACCTCGCCGGCCTCGACCGGGCGCACGCGTCCGTGCGGCGTGACACGTGCGAGTTGAGCCGCAGTCAGCCGCGGGAAGACATGCTCCGGGGGAGAGGAGACGGGCAACGGCTTGCGATCGGCCATGGCGTCCAACGGGGATTGTGCCTCAGCGGCCGGGCCCACACATCACCGCATCGGGTGTTTCTGCCCTAACACCGGGAGGCCGCCCCGCCGTACCTCGATGGTGTTAAGCCGCGATCCGACCCAGGGTGTTAGCGGAAAACCCCTCTAAGCCGTGATGCGGCGGAGGGGGAGCGCGGCTACCTTCCCTTCCAACGGCTGCCGCATGCCGCAGGGAGGAATGAGGCCATGAACAGGCAGAAATCCGCGGGGCATGGGCTCACATCCGAGGACCTCGAGAAGATCGACGTGCCGACGTTGATCCTCCACGGCGACGACGACCAGATCGTGCCGATCGCCGACTCCGCCCTGCTCGCGTTCCTCAAGACTTAGGCCGGATTCCGTCCCTGACGCTTGCCCGGGTTGACATGGCGTCTGGGCCTGACCGCGGCTGGCCTCACGACGGCGAGCTGGGTCGCCGCCGTCTGCGCGGCGATGCTGCTCGCGGGGACTCATCCGCCGCCGACGGCCGCCGAGCCGACCATCGAGTTCAGCCGCGTTCCTCCCGCCGCCGAGGGCGGGACGGCGCAGATCGCCACCATCGAGGGGCGGGTGATCGGCGCGCGCGGGGGGCAACGCATCGTCCTCTACGCGCGGAGTGGCGACTGGTACGTGCAGCCCTTCGCGGACGAGCCCTTCACGGCGATCCAGGCCGACTCCACGTGGAGGAGCTCGACCCACCTGGGAAGGGAGTATGCTGCGCTTCTCGTCGATGCCGAGTACCGTCCCCCCGCGAGAACCCCGTCCCTGCCCGGCATCGGCGGAGGGGTGGCGGCGGCCGCCGCCGCCGAGGGGACGCCGCCGTGGTGGAGGGCTCGCTGGTTTCGGGTGGCTTGCATCATGGTGGCCGGGCTGGGAGCGGTCGGGCTCCATCGACGCCGCCTGCAACAGCTCGCCCACGAGCTCGACGCGCGATCGGCCGAGCGGCTCGCGGAGCGCACGCGGATCGCGCAGG
>Ga0070699_100002319_pt1 | contig 17092 bp, 15 predicted proteins | sample KBSK1503metaG_FD_65473 | JGI IMG/M metagenome (GOLD analysis project Ga0070699, IMG submission 65473) | Corn, switchgrass and miscanthus rhizosphere microbial communities from Kellogg Biological Station, Michigan, USA - KBS K1-50-3 metaG | ecosystem: Host-associated > Plants > Roots >... | reverse complement strand
TAGGCGCCGCTGTACCACTGCCAAAGGGGATATCCCCGCCAGTGACAGAAGTCGCTTTGTCCGGACTGACAAAGTTGTTGATCAGTCGGGAAAACGAACTCGGCTTGCGTGGAAGCCCGCGCGGCGGGCCGAGCGAAGGTCGGGCTGGCAATCAGCGTGACCAATGCGAGAGCAGCGATAAGTCCCTTCATCATATCTCTCCATGCTTGTGGACCACCCTTCGTGATCTTCCTGCAACAGACAAGACCGACGCCTCGTGCTTTGTATTCCTCAGGTAAATAGGCTCGGCGCCGCGCTCGGACCAGCTATATCTTTGGATTTATTGGACAAGCCAACGATCGAACGCCTTATACTTTGATTTGCTCGGCTCGCGCCATAGCCTGAGCTTGGACCTCGGATCGGCTCGCCGGTCTGCCATGCCGTGCAAAACCGCTGTGGCGCGGACGCCACTAGGATCGAAATTTTTCGCCAAGGTTGGAATGTGACTTGTAACTGACATCTTCCAAGTCACGATGGTCCAAGTTGGGGCAGGGGGGCTTGCCATGACGAAGCTCGGCATTTTTGCTGCAACGATCCTCGCGGCCGCTGGCGCCTGCTGCGGAGTGGAGGCGAGGGCCGCCGACGCCAAGACGTGCACAGGCCTTTGGGACTTTATCGAAACGGACTGCCAGCTGACCTGGTACGGCATCACGCTCTACGGCGCGATCGACGCGGGCTTCACCTACCAGACTCACGGCGCGCCGCTTGATCCGCGCAGCCCTCCGGGGTCCGCATACATCGTGCAGAGATACAGCCGGTCTTCGCGCTGGGATCTTGCACCGAACGGGTTGCAAAATTCGTTCATTGGCATCAAGGGGACCGAGCCGATCGGCGGAAACACCTCTGTGGTCTTTGCTCTGGACGCCGGCTTCGATCCTTATTCATTCAAATTGTCCAACGGACCGGGATCGGCTGCTCACAATGCCGGCGTCCCCCTCAACCAGGAAACCTCCTGGGCCGATTCGAGCCGAGCCGGCCAGTGGTACAACGGCAACGGTTATGTCGGCCTCAGCTCTCCGAGCTATGGCACGCTGACGGTCTTCCGGCAGAACGCGCTGACTTACGACGGTGTCCTCGAGTACGATCCAATGGGCGCCGGCTACGCCTTCTCACCGATCGGCTGGCAGGGAATAACCTGCGGCGGCGGCAATACCGAAAACTGCAGACATACGACGTCATTGAAATACCGCCTCCCCCTCGGCCAATTCCGGGTGGCGGGGCTCTGGCAGTTCGGCGGCTACGGGCAGAACAACGCCGCCAATGGCGCCTACCAGGTCGGGGTGGGCGGCGATATCCCGAACCTCGCCAACGGCGTGCTCTCGTTCGACGCAATTTACAGCTACGTGAAAGATTCCGTATCGACGTCGCTTGCCGGGGGAAGCACTGACGCCAATGGAAACCCGATACCGCCGTTCCTGCCGCAGGTACTCACGGCGACGATCTCGGACAATAGAGCCGTGATGGTGCTGGCCAGATACACGAATGGACCCCTGAAGTTGTATGCGGGCTTCGAACAGATTCGATATTCGGCGCCCAGCGATCCGCAGATGGCTTTTACCAATATCGCAGGAGACTTCGTTTGCCTGGGCTGTCAAGTATTCAACAACACGAATATCAGCAATACGTCGTTCGGCGCCGCCGGTTTTGCTGACAGAATTTTCGACGTCTATTGGACCGGCGCCAAATACGCCGTTACCAGCCAGGTGGATGTGATCGCCGCTTATTACCATTACACCCAGCATTCCCACTTCGGCACGCTCGCCGGGGTCATGCCCTGCGACGGCAAAGAGCACGCGCAATGCGCCGGTACGTTGAACGCGGTCTCCGGCGTTATCGACTGGAAGTTTGCACCGAAGTGGGATGTTTACATCGGCGTCTTTTGGTCGGAATTCAATGGCGGATTGTCGAACACCTTTTTCGTGAACGACAACGTCGCTACTACGGCGGGATTGCGCTTCCGGTACTGAAATCACGAGGCCGCGATGATCTATCGCCGCTGTCGTCCCCGCGAAAGCGGGGACCGATAACCCCCGCCTCTGGAATATTGGTCTCATTCCTGTTGGCCATGTTCGGCCATGCAGGCCCGGTAGGTGTAGATCTCCTGGTTGCCCCAGAGGTACTGCGGATAACGCGCCGCCCTAACGCTGCACTCGTGCAGGGCTTGCGCCCGTTGCGGGCTGATTCTGACGCCGCCTTCCTGCGCGTAGCTCGGCGATGCCAGCGCGGTCACGGCGAACGCCAACGCAAGCGCAGCCAGACCTTTCTTCAAGTGAATCATGACGAGTCTCCTTGTTATTGTCGTCTTGTCACCGACACATCTAGGCGTCGCGGGAGACCTCGATTGCTGCGTCTTGCTGCAAAGCGACTTCCTTTCAAAGAGTTAATACGGCCAAAGCGTCCAAGCATCTTGCGGGGCTTTCATTGCTCGCTGGGCCGAAACGGCAAGATTGAACAAATCCAGGCAATCCGGACCGAGATTGGCTGCAGCCATGTGACTAAGCTCGAGTCACGCGGCCTTGATCCGTGGGAAGGCTTGGTCCCGCCTGACTTGAATCGATCGGCGCGGAGGAGCATGCGGCATGACGCGACTGGCGGCGTGGCTACGTTTCATGCTCGGCGCGATCGCGTTTGCCGGCCTCATCGCTTTGGCCGCGCCTGCCCAAGCTCAGCAGCAACGCCCGATCGTCGATCCGGACGCGAGCGTGGTGAACGAGCAGACCCTCCTTCGACAGCTGCCGCGGATTGACGGCGACATCGACCAGCTCGACCCGCGGGCGCGCGTCCTCATACAACCCGCCGGACGGGTGTGGGATCACTTCCACGAGGTTACGCTCTATTGGACCGGCGCGGTCGTGATCCTCGGTACACTCGGCGCGCTGGCGGTCGCCTATCTCCTTCTCGGACGGATTCGCATCTCGGCGGGACGATCGGGACGCAAGGTGCTGCGCTTCAAGGCAGTCGAGCGGTTCGCGCATTGGCTCACCGCCGTGTCGTTCGTCGTGCTCGGCATTACCGGGCTGAACATCACCTTCGGAAAGCACGTCTTGCTGCCACTGATCGGCTATGACGCGTTCAGCCTGGTCTCGGAGGCCGCCAAGTATGTGCACAATTTCACGAGCTTCGCATTCGTAGTCGGTCTCGTCCTGATCGTTGCGATCTTCATCAAGGACAACATTCCGGATAAGACCGACATTGAATGGTTCAGGCAGGGGGGCGGCTTCATCAAATCGAAGCACGCTCCGGCGCGCCGGTTCAACGCCGGCGAAAAGCTGGTGTTCTGGGGCGCCCTCGGCGCGGGCCTCCTGGTTTCCGTATCAGGCTATCTGCTGCTGTTCCCCTTCTACGTCACCAACATCGCAGGAATGCAGGTCGCGCAGGCGGTGCACGCCGTGATCGCCGTACTGTTTGTCGCTTTGATCCTCGCTCACATCTATATCGGCACGCTCGGAATGGAGGGCGCATTCGAAGCGATGTGGACCGGCGAGGTCGATTACAACTGGGCGAAGGAACACCACGATCTGTGGCTGGACGACGAGCGTGCAAAGCACGCGGCCGGGCCCCCGCGGTACCCGTCAGCCACTCCCGCCGAGTGACCTTAACAAGCGGGGGCGGTGCACTAGGAGGAATGATTTCATGGAACTCGACCCGGTTCTCATTTCCCGGCTGCAATTCGCCTTCACCATCATTTTCCACATCATCTTTCCGACCTTCACCATCGGGTTGTCCGCTTACATCGCGACGCTCTGCGTCATGTGGATGCGCACGGGCAAGGAGCACTACCGATCGCTGGCGCAGTTCTGGACCAAGATCTTCGCCGTATCCTTCGCCATGGGCGTGGTGTCGGGCATCGTCCTCTCCTACCAGTTCGGCACCAATTGGAGCCGGTTTTCGGCCGTGCTCGGAAACGTCATCGGGCCGATGATCGGCTTCGAGGTCGAGGTCGCGTTCTTTCTCGAGGCGACGTTTCTCGGCGTGATGCTGTTCGGCTGGAATCGGGTGCCGCCGTGGCTGCACACGCTCTCGGCCGTCGCCGTTGCGGGCGGCACATTGATGTCAGCGTTCTGGATCCTGTCGGCCAACAGCTGGATGCAGACGCCGGTCGGCTACGAAATGCGCGACGGCATCGCCTATCCGCTCGACTGGCTCGACATCGTCTTCAACCCGAGCTTCCCCTACCGGCTCGCGCATATGGTGACGGCGGCCTATCTGACGACGTCGTTCGTGGTGCTCGCCGTGGGGGCACGATACGTCATCGCCGGCAAACATTTGCAGCACGGCCACACCATGGTCCGCATGGCGGTCGGTTTCGCTGCCATCGTCGCACCGCTGCAGCTCTTCATCGGCGACCAGCATGGCCTCAATACGCTCAAGCATCAGCCGGCGAAGATTGCGGCGATCGAGGCACACTGGGACGGCAGCACTCCGGGCGAGCTGGTGCTGTTCGCATGGCCTGACGAGAGCGCCGAAACCAACCGCTTGGCGCTGACGATTCCCCACGGCGCTTCGCTTCTCCTCACCCATAGCTGGGACGGTCTGTTTTCCGGCCTCAAGAACTTTCCACCCGAGGATCGTCCTCCGGTCCTGCCGCCTTTCTTCGCCTTCCGCGCCATGGTCGGCATCGGCCTACTGATGATTCTGACCGCACTGACCGGCGTCTGGCTGTGGTGGCGCAGCCGCTTGTTCACGGCGCGCTGGTATCTCTGGCCCGCGCAACATGCCTGGTGGATCGGATTCGTCGCGGTGATCTGCGGCTGGATCGTTACCGAGACCGGCCGCCAGCCCTGGGTCGCGTACGGGCTGTTGCGGACCGCCGAGGCGGTCTCGCCGCTCGCCGGCCATACCGTGGCGACCACGCTCGTGCTATTCGTGCTGGTCTACGGCGTCGTATTCGCGATGGGCATCTACTACATCAACCGTCTGATTGCGCGCGGGCCAGCAGAGCCTGTGCTTCCGCCCCCAGGCCTCCCAACGCCGGCGTGGTCGTTGTCAGTGACCGCGGAGAGCGGACGCAACGTCCTTGTCGGGACCAAATCATAGGGGCCGCACCATGGAATCCTACCTCCCGGTCATTTGGGCCACAATCATGGGCCTCGCGGTCGCGATCTACGTGGTCTTCGACGGTTTCGATCTCGGAGTCGGCATATTGTTCCCGTTCGCCGAGAGCGAACGCGAGCGCGACCAGATGATGAATTCCGTCGCTCCGTTCTGGGACGGCAACGAGACGTGGCTCGTGCTCGGCGGCGCCGGATTGATGGTCACTTTCCCGCTCGCCTATTCGATCATTCTGCCGGCGCTCTATATACCGGTCATCGTGATGCTGCTGGCGCTGGTGTTTCGCGGGGTCGCATTCGAGTTCCGTTGGATCGGAGTGACTAGCAAGCGGCACTGGACCTTCGCCTTTGCCGCCGGTTCGGCGCTCGCGGCCTTTTGCCAGGGCGTCATTCTCGGTGGCCTGATCCAGGGCATCAAAGTGGAGAACGGAGCGTTCGCAGGCGGCCCGTTCGATTGGGCAACGCCGTTCGCAGTCTTGTGCGGCCTCGGGGTGGTGGCAGGTTATGGCTTGCTGGGCGCCACGTGGCTCGTCATGAAGACGGACGGCAGTGTAGCCACGCGAGCAAGGATCGAGGCCAAGCTGCTGCTACTCGCGGTGCTCGGCTTCATGGCGATCGTGAGTATTTGGACGCCGCTCGCCTTCGAACGCATCGCAACGCGATGGTTCTCGCTGCCGAATATCCTCTTCCTTTGGTGGGTTCCGGCGGCGACCGCGCTCGTTGCTTTTGCGGCATGGCGCTGGCTCGACACCGACCGCGATGTCCTCCCGTTCCTTGCTGCAATCGCGCTCTTCCTGCTGGGCTATCTCGGGCTTTTGATCTCGAACTTTCCCTATCTCGTTCCACCCTCCCTCACGATCTGGCAGACGGCGGCGGCGCCCGCGACGCATGTATTCTTTCTGATGGGCACGCTGGTGATGTTGCCGATCATTCTCGGCTATATGATTTTCGTTTATTGGGTCTTTGCGGGAAAGCTGCGCGAGGGCGAAGGATATCATTGAGGCTCGCGCGGTATTGTCCGTCCGCATCCACAGCCGGGTCGCGAACGTGCGCATTCAAGCCTCGGCACAAAGGCTAAACCAAAGTATTAGCAGGTCATCGATCCGGTTATCGAATCAATCCAGCCGTATAACTTATCCTATCATTTCAAAGACCCATCTCCTCGGTGACTGCAAGACATGCGCGCTTCGCTCGTGCGGTAGTTGCAGGAAACAGGACGATGTCCCGTAAAGGAGATGTGTCATGAGGAAATTCATCGCCGCTCTCGCGTTGATCTCGCTGATCGCGATCCCGTCGCTCACGGTGACTGCAAACGCAGCCCCCGTGTCGTCGGCGAGTTCCTCGTTCGGCAGCAACGGCTACTGACAATTTCGGGGGCAAGCGAGCGCTTCTGCCCGCGGCTCAAGATCTGCATTCGTTTGGCGGCCGGCCTGCACTCGCGAGTCGGCCGCCCTTTCGCCGCACGATCAATCTCGCCGATGAACGCTTTTGCTCGCCGCGGTTGGATGTACGAATGAACGCAAGAGCGGTCAAAGCAAAGCAAGGCAGATTAAGAGTCGTTGCCCAGGGATGATTACATGAATGACGTCGAGGGGCGGCGCAAAATGAGGAGTAACGATCATGAAACGCGTTTTTGCAGCAGTGTTGGTGGCGGCGGCTTGCGTCGTCGCATCTACTCCCGGCTTCGCCCGCGGGGGCTTTGGGCATGTGGGCGGGTTTGCGAACCGTGGCGGCTTCGTGCGCAATCCTACCACTCTCCTGGGATCACCAGCGCCGCAGGTGCCCGCTTTCGAAAACCGGATTCCGGCCCCGCTCGCGGCACCTTCGCAGCCGCCCGTCATCAACGGCCCGTCGGGACGAAGCCCCTATGGCGGGGTTATGTAGGCGCCTCGGCCCTTACCCATTGAACCATCGTGTTGAGCATTGCTTACAGCCGGGCGGCGGCGTGGGTGGCGACGCTCGCTTCGCCTGCTGCCCATTGTGCTGCTAGTCGGCTCGAACCTATTCATGACGCTCGCCTGGTACGGACACCTGCGTTTCAAGCAGAGCGAAGTGAAGCGGCTTGCTCTTCGTCACGAAGCAGCGGCGGATGCCGGGGCACCAGCGCCCAGGACAAATTGAAATACGGCGCCCCGAGGGGTATTCGGAGCAACCACCAAGCGGCCATCGTGGGCCTCGATAATGGAGCGGCAGATCGATAGGCCCATCCCCATACCGCCCGATTTTGTCGTGAACAGCGGGTTGAATATCCGACCGACATCTTGCGCGCCGATTCCTGCTCCGGTGTCCGCGACCGAGACCATAACGCCGCCAGCCTGGACTTCGCATTTAACCGATAGGATCCGAGGTCCGTCCTCGGCGGCCATCGATTCGATGGCATTCGCGATCAGATTGAGAAGCACCTGCTGCAGCTGGATTCGATCTCCTACGACCTGCGGCAGCTGCGCGTCGGCCTTGGTTTGCACCAGTATCCGGTGCTTCTGCAGGTCGCCGCGTAGCAAAACAAGAGCTTCGCCGATGAGGTCGTTGATGTCGAGGGAGGTTCTGCTCCAGGCATCCCGCCTGAAGATCGCTCGAATGCTTCCGATCACCGCTCCCGCGCGATGCCCATCAGCGGCGATTTGCTTGAATGCCGCTTTCGCTTCATCGAGATCGGGCATCGGGCGATCAAGCCAGCGCAAGCCCGCGTCGGCATTCGTGACCATCCCAGACAACGGCTGCTTGACCTCGTGGGCGATCGTGGCCGCGACCGCGTCCCCGGTCATCAGCCGTGCCTCGCGCTCGCGGCGTTGGGCGAGGACCGCGCGGAGCAGCTGCGCGTAAAGCATCGTTATCTCGTAGAGCAGCACAAACAGGACGAGACTGCCGGACACGAGCCCGAAGACTCGGCCGGCATACCAACCGATGCTGTAGCGGACCGGATCGGGAAAAGAGATGAGATAGATCTCGATCAGATACGCGCACATGACCACCATCAGCCACAGGTCCAAGAGCGAGCGCCGCCGGATCCAAAGCACAATGAGGGCAACAACTATCAACAGGGCTAGACATCCGGCAACGTAAAGCCAAACGGTAGAAAAATGGACCGGGTCGAGCGACTCGCGAGGCAATAGGTCATTTCCCGCTGTGACGAGAAATGTCGCTGCACACACGACAGCCGCGGACGTGAGAAAATCGGTCACGAAGATCGCTGTGGCGTAGGCCGGGACGAAGGCGCCGATCCGCCCCGGTTGGATGCTTGAGAGCGGCCCTGCCGTGATGACAAAGGCGACGAGCAACGCCAGCACGACAGCAAGCGCGAGGCGTCGCTGCGCCGGGCTCGGCGACAAGTTCGAGAGGACGAAATGCTGTTCCTCTGGGACAGCAGCCGCCGTTTTCGCCATCGGCGCGACCCCCCGCGCAGGGGCTGGAGCGCACGGAACCGATCTTATTCCGCGTCGCGGCTTTTCACACGATACCGCCGGCTCGCAGTCACGCCCATTCTGTCACTTGCAGCGGCAGGTGACAACGCATGACGAGCGCGGTTGCCCCCCTTCCAAAGAGTTGCAACACGCCGATGCGTGATGACATCTGTGTTTACCGCTGATCGCGAGACATGAAACCGTCCGTGAGCGTCTGCATAAAGCTCACGAGCGCATCCTCCTCTGCATCCGATAGACCGAGCCGCCCCATCCGTTTTGTGTTCATGTTGTCGGTCGACTCCAGTGCCGGCCAGCAGGTCGTACCTTCGCCGGGATCATTGGGCTGGCAGCGCGTTAAGGCGGCCTTCGGCCACCGTGCTTAGCGTAAGAACGCCGATGCGAAGCATCGGCTATGGCGAAGTGCCGGTGTGGGGGTCGTGCAGGGATCCGCTGACGGACCCGCGCTCCAACCCCTCCCCAGCCGAAGTCGGGTTTCCGATTTCGGCCAGCTTAAAAGTGCCGAACTGGGCAAGCCACGGGTTCGGTGGGGAGGGGAGCACACCGAGTGCGCTGCGTGAGTATCATCAAGCGGACTTCACTTGAACACGCTCTAGCGGAGCGGCCTATCATAATCGACCCGTTACGGCCGCCTCGAAGCCGACCGCGATGAGTCATGGCGCGCCGCATTACAGCGGGACCGCCGTTCGCCTTCCTCGGCTTTGTGACGCGTGCTCTTCTGCGCGTTTGCCGTCCGTGATCTGTGATGACGAGGCGGAGCAGTTGGTCGAGGCTGCTTTTACCACAAGATCCGCCTAATCCTTTTTGACACTGGCAACCTGTTTCGCCCGCATGATCTTCGGCATTCCTTGGTGCGGCTGGCCGGAGAGATCGAGGGAGGCTGCCCAACGTGGAGGTTATGGGCATCTTAATGACGCCGGCCGCAGATAAGGCGCGGTTGCGAGCAGACCAAGTCCCGATGCGCTTTATCGCGGGCGGTATGACCGCGACCGTTCGGATCAACCTCGCAGCGCCGGCATATGGATCAACGCGGGTCACGCGTTCGCTCGCGTTTTCTCCCGAGCGTACGCAGCCGCACGCCCGGATGGTCTCCATTCGTGAATTCAATGCCCGCCACTTCAAGAGCGCTACGAAGCTTTATTCCTGTTTCTTCGCGACCTCCCAACAATCCATCCGCTGCTTCAAGCCGTTTAACGGTCGGTACAGACACATTTGCCCTACCGGCCAGGTCTTCTTGGGACCAACCCAGCAAAGCACGAGCTGCTTTAATCTGCTTGATTGATACTTTTGGTATTGACACGGAGTGATACTAATAGTATTAGAGCTGAGACGTTCAGTTAGCCAGGAGGAAAGGATGGCATTGGGACTGACTAAAAATCCAGACCGATTCAGCCGGCGATCATTTATCGGCGGCTCGGACGCCCGCATCATCATGGGCAATGATGAAGCCGCACTGGTGCGGCTGTGGCGCGAGAAACGCGGCGAGGCCGATCCCCCGGACCTGTCTAGCAACCTGATCGTGCAGCTCGGGACAGCCACGGAAGAGCTCAATCGCACCTGGTACGAGCGCAATACCGGCCGCAGCATCGGCGACGTCCAGCGCCGGGTCCAGCATTCAACCATCCCGTGGATGGTGGCAACCCTCGACGGCCTCGTAGAGGGGAGCGGAGCAGTCTTCGAAGCCAAGTTCATGTTGCCCTGGTCGTTCTCGGAGGAGGCCGCAGCTGAAAAGTATATGGCTCAGGTCCAGCACAATATGTGGGTCACCCATTTGAGGTCGGCGGTACTGTCGATCATCACGGGTGGGGGCAAATGGGTAGAAATGACGATTCCCATGGACCCACTCTATCTCAGCGTGCTGGTTTCCGCGGAAAAGAAATTCTGGCGAAGCGTCCAATCCGGTGAACCTCCTCACCTCATCAACGTGCAGCCGCCGCGACCCCGCATGGAGGCCATCCGCATCGTGGACATGAGTTCATCGAATTCATGGGCCGAGTTTGCAGGTCTGTTCCGCAATACGCGGCAAGCTTTCCTCGAGCATGAGCGGGCGAAAAGCGAGCTCAAGTCCTTGATGCCCGAGGACGCCAAGGAGGCGGTCGGCTACGGTGTGCGGGCAAAGCGCTCGAGATCCGGCGCGGTCAGCTTTGATCTATTGGAGGTGGAGGCCATCCATGCACCGGTCCAGTGAATCGGTGGCCGCTCTGGCATCCGCCTTGGCCAAAGCCCAAGCCGAACTGATCAATCCGGAAAAGTCATTGACCGCAACCATCCGCACCGGACGGGCAGGGGAGGGTGAGCGCACCTTCCGCTATGCCCCGTTGTCAAGCGGCCTCGATATTGTGCGGAAAACGCTGGGTCAGCATGAAATTGCCACTGTACAGACCACGGCGATCGATCCGGCGGCTGGCATCGTCAATTTGACCACCATGCTCGCTCACGCCTCGGGCGAATGGATCGCCTCGGATTGGCCGGTGTGCCCCATCGCCGAGACAGCCAATCCCCAGCGCATGGGGGCGGCGCTGACCTACGCCCGCCGTTACGCGTTGTTCACGCTTGTTGGTATTGCCGGCGAGGACGATCTGGATGCTCCGGACCTTTGTGATGGACCGCCATCTCCGTCGGCGTCAGCGCTCGGCGCCTCGGTCAGGCCGACGCATGATCAACCTGGGGGATCGCCGCGAACGCCTGGCAACGGACATGTCCGCAGTAGCTTAAACCGCGAGCGTCCGGCCCTCCTCGATGCTGATCAATCGTCTGCATTGCGTGAAAAGTTGCTGCTCGAGATTGGCAGCATTTCGTCGCCCGATGTCGCGGCCGCGTGGGCCCACGTGGCGCTCGCCGCCAAGAACAGCCTCACGGCAGCTGATGCCAAGCTCGTGGAGGATGGCTTCGAACGCAGGCTCTCGGAGCTTTCGGCATCGGAAATCGCTTCGAACGACCGTTCTTCCGAAATTCAAGTTGCTGCGGCTCGCAAGGGCGTGGCTGCCGAACCCACAGACCCAGGGCAGACGACGGGCATCGACAAGAGCGCCCTCGCTGTTGCCGCACCACGGCGTTATCGCAACCGGGAGCACCTTCGCTCTGTCGCCAAGCAGCCATGCCTCATCTGCGGTCGCAGGCCGTCTGACCCGCATCATCTTCGTTATCTGCAGCCGCGCGCGCTCGGCCGCAAAGCCAGCGATGAATTCGCCGTACCGCTCTGTCGAGTTCATCATCGCGCGGTGCATCGCGCCCGCGACGAGCGAGCTTGGTGGCAGGCGGCCGGCATCGATCCGATCAGGATCGCCCGCAAGCTGTGGAAAGACACCCGCATCGATGAGGGGCGGATAGAGCCCGAGGGCACGCCGCCAGCTGCTGCCGCAGATCGAACTACACAAGCTGGCGGGGACGTTGTGGAGCCTCAGGCGCCCGCCTGACGATTAGCCGACATGCTCACCCAGATTGCGGCGTGTGAGGAGCTCTTTCACACCGCCCCCGGCACCGCCTTTGCCGATCTCCTGGTCGATGGTCACCGGGAAACCTGGCCCATCCGCAGCAAGCGCTTTCGCGGCTGGCTGCGTCGCCGCTATTACGAGGCCACTGGAGGCGCCCTGACTGGGCAGGCGATCTCCTCGGAGCTCGATTTGCTCGAGGCACGGGCGCAATTTGACGCTCCCGAGCGCTCGGTCCATGTCCGCCTCGCCGAGGATGCGGGTCGCATCTATCTTGATCTCGCCGACGATCACTGGCGTGCCGTCGAAATCGGACCCGAGGGCTGGCGGGTAATCCGCTGCCCGCCGGTGCGCTTCCACCGCAGGGCTGGCCTCCTGCCACTTCCGCTTCCGCAACCCGGCGGGTCGCTCGAGCAGCTCGCCTGCTTGCTCAATCTGTCCAGCCGGAACGATTTCGTCCTCGTGGTCTCCTGGCTCTTGGCAGCGCTGCGACCGAGCGGTCCCTATCCCGTGTTGGTCATTTCAGGTGAACAGGGGTCTACCAAAACCGTCCTGTCGAAGATGCTGCGCGCACTCGTCGACCCAAATGTCGCTCCGGTCAGGGCGCTGCCGCGGGACGAGCGGGAGTTGTTCATCGCAGCGAATAACGGTCACGTGCTGGCATTCGACAACATCTCGCGCCTGCGACCCTGGCTCTCTGACGCGCTTTGCCGCCTGGCGAGCGGCGGCGGTTTTGCCGTGCGCCAGCTCTATACCGATCAAGACGAGGTGCTGTTCGATGCCGCGCGGCCGGTCCTTCTCAATGGCATTGAGGACGTCGTCACCCGGCCCGACCTCGCAGACCGCTCGATCTTCCTGACCTTGCCTCACGTCGCCGACGCCCGGCGGCAGCAGGAGCGGGAGCTGTGGCGGCAATTGGAGCTCGCGCGTCCGCGCATCCTCGGCGTCCTCTTCGATTTAGTCGCGCACGGGCTGCGCACACTTCCGGACATTGGCGTAGATTGCCTACCGCGGATGGCTGATTTCGCGCTCTGGGCGGCGGCCTGCGAAACCGCCCTTCGGCCTCCTGGAACCTTCGGCCGCGCCTATGAGGCAAACCGCAGGGCTGCGATTGAGTGCATTATCGATGCCGACCCGGTTGCCGCTTGCGTGCGGGAGATCATGGCCGAGCGCAGCTCTTGGACCGGGACCGCCGCCGACCTTTTACGTGTTGGCGCCCAACGCGGGACTGATGGGATATCGAGTGAGGGGCCCGGCTGGCCCAAAAACCCCCGCGAACTCGCTGGCCGACTGCGCCGCGCGCAGACTTTCCTCCGGGTATTGGGCATCGACATCACGTTCAGTCGTGGGGGCCGCGACGGCAGCAGGATCATTAGGATGCGCGCACACTCGAAAGTACCGTCAGTACCGTCAGCACCGCCCGCGTTTCCGGACCCGAGCTCTGAACAAACCGCCACGATGGATATCTGACGTTTTACGAGGACGACTGCCCGTCCAATTAGTCAGGCATTGGACCGTCGGGCAGGTTCTCCGACCCGCGCGCTGACGATGCTGACGGTGCTGACGCAAACACCGCTCTGATGTAGAGCCTGCCGATGGCGGTGGCCACCTCTTCAGGCAGCTGTCAGTAGCGTCTTGGCGCCCGCAGCGCGGGCTCGACAGCATCGGGCCGATATTACGCGGATGGTCACCGGAGTGGGGCACTGATAGCGAGGATGCGGAGTCTGCACGCGCCCCCCGGTAGCGTTTAAGCGCCCGGCGACTAGCCCAGGTCGAGAACATACCGCAACGGTTGCCGCCGGAGCTCGGTTGATTATTGCCTGTATTTAATCAAAAGCCCCCTCGTGATCGCGATATTCCGTATGCCCGCAAATATTCTCGCTGGCCTGTTCTGGCCGGCCGAGCGCGTCCATCAGTAGCGCCTGACCGGCGAGTTAATGCCCTGGCGGCGAAGACGAGAAACGGTAATCACCTCAAGGAGAGTAGATCAAACCTGCCGCCAGCCAGGCTTGCTGGGGTCCACCAGCGTCAACTCAACCGGCGCGATTCCGAACAGTGCGATCACCGCCGGCTCCTTCGCGTCGCGTTTCACGCCGTCGTAGTGCGGTGTGTGAGCGACGCGCCGCACGAACCCTCCGGCCGGCACCGGCACCGTCTGGTTCGGATCGAAGTCGGCGCCGCTGTTCACCCACCACGTGCCGGAAAGGACGAGCGAGAGACGATCGGTCGCGTAGGAATGCGGCGCGCTCATGTAGCCGGGATACCATTTCATCAGGACGAGATAAGGCCCTGGTGTGTCCAAGCCGCCGTAGAGCGGCGCCATTTCGCCGCTGTGCGGCGGAGCGCCGCTCCAAGCAACGAACCTGATCGCGTCAGAAAACGTGATCACCGTTTCGGCGGGATCGAGCTTGCTCGCCTTCGCGGCCTTGCTCGAGGCCGCGAGCGGCAAACCGGCGGCCAGGGCCGCGAGCAGCAGCGTCCGACGCGTGGCGATGGTGTCGTGATCGGCAGTGAGCGAGCCGGGTGCGGACACTGCATCGAGGATGTTTTTGCGCAGCATTGCAGTTTCTCCTTGCCACGCTGAATCTATCGATCCGCCGGAGCGCGGCTTGTCTCGTATTGCCGCGATCGGTCAGGCCTTGCGGCCCAATGGGGTGTCCGGCCAGCGCCACCCTTCATCGCAAAGACCCGCGTTCAACCTCCGCTGCGATGACCCAGCGCCCAGAGGTAGGCGGCAACGGCCGAAAGCTCGGACGGAGACAGCTCGGCGCCGCCCATGGGCGGCATTGGAGCGCCATACTTCTTTGGGTGCGGGACGCCGACGGCGATGGTGTGCGCGATCGCAGCGAGACTGCCATCGCCCCATATCCATTGGCCGCTGGTGAGGTCGGGCCCGAGCGGCGAGCCCTTGGCGTTCGTTCCGTGGCAGCCGGCGCACGGCGCGCTCGCAATTTGGCCCTCGTAGATGCGCCTGCCGAGCGCGACCTCTTCGGATGTTGCTCCGGGCGGCGTCGGCAGCGCGGCCGCCGCCTGCGATCCGGCATCCGGATGAATGCCCTCCGGCGGAACGGCGGCTCCGGACGCCGAATTGTCCGTTCGCGCGGACGGCGCCGCTGCTGCGGTAACGGCTGCCGTGGCCGGACCGCGGTACGTCACGCGCCAAATCCGCCCGCGTTGGTCGTCGGAAATATAAAGTGCGCCGTCGGGTCCGACGGCGAGGCCCGACGGGCGATGCGCGGCCTGCCCGGGTTCTTTGACCGCGCCGGCAAATCCATCAGCGAACACGACGAACGGCCCAGAGGCCTTGCCGTCCGCCAAGGGCTGGAACACCACATTGTAGCCGCCCTGGGGCAGCGGCGCGCGATTCCACGAACCATGGAAGGCGATGAACGCACCTCCCTGGTAGGCAGCCGGGAACTGATGTCCGTCATAAAGCAAGAGGTCGTTGGGCGCCCAATGCCCGGGAAAGGCCGCGATGGGTGCTCGCTTGCCAGCACACAGCCCGACCGCTTTGCCGCCGTCGCCGCCGTATTCCGGGGCAAGCACGAGCTTGTGCTGGGCAAGATCGAAGTAACAATAAGGCCAGCCGTAATCGGCGCCGCGCTCGAGCTGCACCAGCTCCTCCGCCGGCTCCCTGGCGCCCTGCTCGGGCGTATAGAGGCGCGGCCAGTTTTCCCGCAGCTGGTCGCGGCCATGCTGGGTCACGAACATCCGGCCCGCGGAGTCGAATGCGATCCCTTCCCCGTTGCGCAGCCCGGTGGCGAAGCGCTCGGCGGGCGAAAAGCGCTGCCCGGTCCGATTGGCGTCGTAGCGCCAGATGCCGGCGCGCGTCTCGAGTTCGGTGCACGGCTGAATGCCCGGAGAGTTAGGCATTCGGTTTTCGACTTGGCAGGAATTGGTCGCCGAGCCCAGGTCGACGTAGAGCGCGCCCTGCGCATCGATCCTGAACGGGTGCATCGGATGATCGCCGGTGAGCGGCAGTCCGGAGACGATCACCTCGGGCGGTGCGCTCGGCGCAATCGCGCCCGGTGACAGGGGATAGCGAACGATGCGATCGTTCGTCTCTGCATAGAGCGCGCCTTTATAAAGTGCGATCCCGGTTCCGCCGGCATTGCCGCTGTCCGCGCCGGGACCGAAGCGCACGACCGCGTCAGCGCGGCCATCGCCGGTGGTGTCTTGCAGGGCGAGAAGGAACCCGCCGGGTGGCGGCGTGTCGTTGCGGAAATAGGTGCCGCTCCAGGTGTTGACGTAGACCACCCCATTGGGCGCCACCACCATTTGCCGGGCGTGACCGACGTTGTCGGCGAACACCGTTGCGCAAAAGCCCGGGGGCAGCGTAATCCCGCCGTTGTCGCCTGGACAGCGCTCAGCCGCGGCGGTGCGGCCCGCATCCTGCGCAGCCGATGGCGAGGCGCTCAGCAGCAGCACCCCGAGGATGCGAACGCTGATAGCGACGCACCGCGCTATCCAACCGCGGATGAAAAGAGGCTCTCTCATCACGTGCATTGTGTTTCTCACTGACGGATACCCTAGGGGAGCAGAATCGGTCATGACACCCCGCTGGCATAGTTTCGCAGAGGTTAAGCAGATGACCTACCGCTGACGCGCCGAACCGGCTTGCGCGCAATTGCCGCCCTTGCCCGGATCTTGCGGCGACGTCGATTGCGCGGTTTTAGCTGCCTCATGCTTGGCCATTGTCTGTGCCTCGTAGGAAACTCACTTGATCCATCTTGCTCTCGGTTGATCGAGCTTGCTGCATCATGGCGCATGTACGCAAAGCTGCCCTGCAATTGGTTGCGTACCGGAAACTTCGCCCTACGTTTTTGAGTACGAGCGAGTCGCGTCATTCGACCTCTCGCCGTGATCGCACGTTTCATCGAACGGACGCCGGGCGAGTCCAAATCAAGGAGTATGTCAAATGTTACGTAAGACCATGATCGTCTTGGCGACGGCTACCGCGCTTAGCGCCGGATTGTCCGCTGATGCGTTTGCGCGCGGCGGCGGAGGTGGTGGGGGTGGACACGGTGGGGGTTTCGGCGGTGGCGGTCACATGGGCGGCGGCTTTGGCGGCGGCGCTCATATCGGCGGCTTTGGCGGCGGCGCTCATATCGGCGGCTTTGGCGGCGGCGCTCATATCGGCGGCCTTGGCGGC